>Ga0081455_10008701_pt1 | contig 10511 bp, 9 predicted proteins | sample TabmetS3T2R1_FD_70207 | JGI IMG/M metagenome (GOLD analysis project Ga0081455, IMG submission 70207) | Tabebuia heterophylla rhizosphere microbial communities from the University of Puerto Rico - S3T2R1 | ecosystem: Host-associated > Plants > Roots > Rhizosphere ... | reverse complement strand
GGCGACGGCGAACCTGCCGATCATCATGCTGACGGCGCGCGGCGAGGAGGGCGACCGCGTGCGCGGGCTCGATGCCGGCGCCGACGACTATGTCGCCAAGCCATTCTCGCCCACCGAGCTGGTGGCGCGCATCCGCGCGGTGCTGCGCCGCATTCGGCCGGCCCTGGCCGATGAGGCGTTGGGCTACGCCGACATCGTGATGGATCTCGTCGCCCATCGCGTCACCCGTGGCGGCAAGCCCATCCATCTCGGCCCGACCGAGTTCCGGCTGTTGCGCCATTTCATGGAGCATCCCGGCCGTGTGTTCTCCCGCGAGCAGCTCCTCGACGCGGTGTGGGGCAAGGACGTTTACGTCGAGGCGCGCACTGTCGACGTACATATCCGCCGTCTGCGGATCGCGCTGAACGGCACCAATAACGCCGATCTGATCCGCACCGTGCGGGCGGCCGGCTACGCGCTTGACGCGCAGGGTTAGAGATTGTCCACAACCCCGGTCACTGATTTGTAGTTTTGCCCGGGTAAGTGATGCTTGCCCGTTTCGCGCCGGCATCTTCCCCACGCCCCGCTCCGGAACGGGCTGGTTCCCCCGGGACGGTTTGATATCCCGTCGCCGAAGCCTCACCTGCCCCTCCTTCGATCACGAAGGAGGGGTTTCTTTTGCGTTGGCGTGCCATAGCCAAAGCAGCAGCAGCAGGCCGGGGATGGCGAGGAGAGTGGTCAGTATCCAGAACACGGTCCAGCCCGTTTCGGTGGCCAGCCAGCCGCCGCCCGCCGACAGGACGGTGCGGCCGAAAGCCATCAGCGACGTCAGGAGGGCGTATTGCGTGCCGGCCATGCCGGCGGTGCAGAGGCTCGACAGGTAGGCGATGAAGGCAACGCCGCCCAGGGCGCCCGTGAAGTTGTCGGCCGTGATGGCGATGGTCAGGACGATGATGTCGTGCCCCGCCTCGGCCTGCCACGAGTAGAGCAGGTTGGTGACCGCCTGCAGGATGCCGGCAACGAACAACGCCTTGAACAACCCGTAGCGCGCCACGAGGATGCCTCCGACCAGGCCGCCGAAGATGGTCGCCGCGACGCCGAAGCTCTTGCTCACGCCGAAGATCTCCGGCCCGGAGAATCCCATCTGGTCGAAGAACGGCAGGGTGATGCTGCCGCCCAGGGCGTCGCCGTATTTGTAGAGCAGGGCGAAGAGCAGGATGACGAACCAGCCACGATAGGCGAAGAATTCGGCGAACGGGCGCACGACCGATTGGTTGAGCCATTCGCCGGCGGAGTGGATGACCGGTCTCCTGGAAACGGGTTCGTCGGCCCAGAATGTGGTGGCGATGCCTATGATCGCGAGCAGGGCGATCAGGCTCAGCACCGTCGACCAGGGCATGAGGCTGGGCAGAAGCTGCGACATCGCGCTCACGATCCAGAGCGCGATGCGATAGCCGAGCTGGGTCGTCGCCGAGCCGGCGCCTTGTTCCTCGTCATGCAGGATCTCGATGCGGTAAGCATCTATGGCGATGTCCTGCGTCGCCGACAGGAAGGCGATCGCGACGGCGGCGAAGGCCGTGAACCAGGGACTGCCGACAGGATCGCTCCACCCCAGCAGCAGGGTCGCGAGCAGGAGGCCGACCTGGGTGGCCAGCATCCAGCTCCGCCGGCGCCCCAGCCAACGGTCGAGCAGCGGCAGCGGCATCTGGTCGACGAGCGGCGCCCAGGCGAACTTGAAGGCATAGGGGGTTCCGACCAGAGCGAAGATGCCGATGGTCGTGAGGTTCACGCCGACCTGGCTCATCCAGTACGACAGCACCGCCCCCGACAGCAGGAACGGCATGCCGCTCGAGAAGCCCATCAGCAGGATGATGAGCTGCCGGCGGTCGCGATAGACCTCGGCCGCCTTGATCCAGCGTTTCCAGGTCGACCGCACGGGGACGGAAAGACTCAAACGAGTTCCTTGAGCGGCTTCTCCGGCCGCGCGCCGACATGGGAGATGATCTCGGCTGCGGCGATGCCGCCCAGCCGCGCACATTCGGCGAGCGGCTTGCCGTGCGTGAAGCCGTAGAGGAAGCCCGCGGCGTAGAGATCGCCGGCGCCGGTCGTGTCGACTACCTTGGCGACAGGCGCGGCCGGGACGGCATGGGTCTCGCCGCCCTTGATCACCACCGATCCTTTTGCGCTGCGCGTCAGGGCGGCGACCTTGGCTTCCTTGCGCGTGGCCTCGAGTGCCGCCTCGAAGCTCTTCACCTGGTAGAGCGACGTGATCTCGCTTTCGTTGCCGAACAGGATATCGACCTTGTCGCGGATCAGGGCGCGGAACTCGTCGCGATAGCGATCGACGCAGAACGAATCGGAGAGCGTGATCGAGACCAGTCGGCCGGCAGCATGAGCGGCATCGAACGCTTTCAGCACCGCCTTCTTGGCCTCGGGCGCATCCCACAGATAGCCTTCGACATAGGTCACCTGTGCGGCGCCCGCCACCTTGGTATCGATGTCGGCAGGGCCGAGGCCGGTGCAGGCGCCGAGATAGGTGTTCATGGTGCGCTGCGCATCCGGCGTCACCAGGATCAGGCTGCGCGCCGTGGCCGGGCCGGACGTCGCCACCGGCGTCTCGAAGGCGACACCGGTCGCCCGCAGGTCATGGGTGAAGACGGCTCCGAGCTGGTCGTTGCGCACCTTGCCGATATAGGCGCCCTTGCCGCCGAACGAGGCAACGCCTGCCATCGTGTTGCCGCACGAACCGCCGGAGATCTCGATCGCCGATCCCATGGCGGCATAGAGCGTCTCGGCGCGGGCCTCGTCGATCAGCGTCATGCTGCCCTTGTTCAGCGTGTGCTTGGCGAGGAAGGCATCGTCGGCATGGCTGATGACGTCGACGATGGCGTTGCCGATTCCCAGCACGTCGAAGGCGGCAGATGTCATGAGATCTCCAGAGGGGTGAGGGGACGAATTACAATGCCAGCAAATGCATGCCGGGCTTGGTCTCTTCCAGCAAGGTCACGATCCCTGCAACGGTGAAGGGAACGTCGGCCCTGAGCTCGGCGCGGTCGATGCCGAGCGCGCGCAATCCCATCTCGCATACGATGAAGCGCCCGCCAAGCTCGACGCAGGCCTGCAGCAGCGTCTCGAAGTCGCCGACGCCGCGCTCGCGCATCAGGGCATCGCGGTTCCAGTCGGGCAGGCCAGGCGGCGGGCCGGTGAGGGCACGCAGGCCGTTCATGGTGAAGAACAATACCGCCGGCTTGTTGACGGCAAGTGCCGCGCTCGCCAGTGCCAGCCCATAATGCACGCTCTCGTAGTCGCCTGAGCGGATGATCAGCGACAGGCCACCTTCGGGAGTCTTCATCGCGTCCCGCAAGTTGGACAGTCAGGACGCTTGGTGACGGACATCTCGTCGAACGACGCGGCGAGCGCATCGTAGGTCAGAAGCCGGCCCGAGAGCGATTGGCCGATGCCCAGGATCTCCTTCACCACCTCGGTTGCCTGCAGGGCGCCGAGCGTTCCCGCGAGCGCGCCGAGCACGCCCGCCTGGGCGCAGCTCGGCACCGAGTCTTCCGACGGCGCGGCCGGAAAGAGGCAGCGCAGGCAGGGATGGTGCTCGCCCTGCCACGCCTTGTAGGTCGAGATCTGGCCATCGAAACGAAGGATCGCGGCAGAAACCAGAATTTTTTTCCGGTGATAGCAGGTGTCATTCAGCAAATAGCGTGTCGCGAAGTTGTCGCTGCCGTCGGCCACCACGTCGTAATCGGCGACGATCCGCTCGGCATTGGTGGCCGTCAGCCGTTCCTTGTGGGCGCGGACCGTTATCTCGGGATTGATGTCACCCAGGGCACGACGGGCACTGTCGGCCTTGGCAACACCGATATCGGCCGTGCGATGGATGATCTGGCGCTGCAGGTTGGAGAGATCGACCGTGTCGTCGTCGATGACGCCCAGCGTCCCGATGCCGGCGGCCGCAAGATATTGCAGGGCAGGCGCGCCAAGTCCGCCGGCGCCGATCACCAGCACCTTGGCCGCTATCAAGCGCGTCTGTCCCACGCCGCCGATCTCCGGCAGCACGATATGGCGTGCATAACGCCTGATCTGCGCCTCGGTCATATCGGGTAGCACTGTCATGGCCCGCTTATAGCATGGTGCGGCACGCCCATTGGCTGCTACAGCGACGCCACAAAATGACGACCCTCTCCGATCCCGCCACCGCGCCCAGGACCCGGCCGGCCTTGACGCCTGTCCTGGTGGGACTGCTCGCGCTCCTGTCCGCCTTCACGCCGCTGTCGATCGACATGTATCTGCCGGCCTTGCCGATGATCGAAAGCGACCTGAAGGCGAGCGTGGGCGACATCCAGCTCACGCTCTCGGCCTTCATGATCGCCTTCGGTCTCGGCCAGATCTTTTATGGCCCTGCCGGTGACCGCTTCGGCCGTCGGCCGGTGATCCTGAGCGGCCTCGCGGTCTATGTGCTAGCGAGCGTCGGCTGTGCCTTTGCCGCCGCGGCGGGTCAACTCGTGCTGCTGCGCATGCTGCAGGGGCTCGCGGCCTGTGGTGGCGTGGTGCTGGCCCGTACCATGGTGCGCGACCTTGCCGAGCGCGATCACGCCGCCCGCATCATGTCGCTCATGATGGCCTGCACCTCGATCGCGCCGATGCTGGCGCCATTGCTGGGCGGGCAGATCCTGTGGTTCCTGGGTTGGCGGGCGATCTTCTTTATTCTGGCCGGCATCGGCGTCTTTGCCTGGCTCGCGGCCTTCCTGCGCCTGCCCGAGACGCTGCGGCCGGAGTATCGCCAGCCGCTGGTCGTCTCGGCGATCCTGAAGCGCTTCGGCGAACTCGTGCGACATAAGGCGTTCATGGGCTATGCCCTCACGAGCTCGTTCCAGTTCGCCGCGCTGTTCTCTTTTCTCTCCGGCTCGCCCTTCGTGTTCATCCAGCACTACGGCCTCGCCCCGCGCCTCTATGGTCTCGTGTTCGGCAGCATGGTCGTGTTCATGACGATCGGCAGCCTGTTGAACGCCAGGTTCGTGCCCGTGTTCGGCGCCGGCAAGATCCTGCGCTATGGAACTATCGCTCCTGCAATCATGGGGCCCGTGGCGTTGGTCCTTGGTCTGATCGAGGCCCGCACCGGCGCGATCGGCATGTGGCCGTTCGTCATATGCCTGGTGCCGCAGATCGCCACCATCAGCCTGATCGGCCCCAACGCAACCGCGATGGCCTTGCAGCGCTACCCGCACATGGCGGGCACGGCCTCGTCGCTGATGGGCGTGATGCAGTTCGGTCTCGGCGCCCTCTTCGGTGCCGTGGTCGGCCAGACTTTCGACGGCACCATTGCGCCCATGACAATAGCCATGGGCCTGGCCGGTATCCTCTGCTTCCTCAGCAATCGCCTGCTGGTCGGTCGCCAGGGCTAATAGCCTCGGGGGCAACGGTAGACAGGCCGATGTCTGGGCTGCGGGCGCCGGGCAGGTAGCCTTGCAGCGCTCCGAGCAGGAGCTGTCGGGAGGTATCGCTGTCGTCGGATGCCACGGCCGCGATATGGCCATCGGGCCTCACCAGCAGCGCACCGCTTCCGCGCGTCACAGCCGCGCCCGGCCATTCGCTTTCGAAACGGACACCCGCATCGAGAACGACGAGCCGGACATCGGCACACGTGTCCGCGAAGGTGCGCCAGGCTGTGCCTTTCGGACCGGCAAGTATCGTGAACCTCCCGAACTCGAGCAGGTCCAGAGTCGACAGGCGCTTGCTGTTCCACGCGAGCCATGCGTGAGGCAAGCGGGCGCCCGGGTCGATCGACGGTTCGTAGCGTGTGGAATCGGCCGGGCCTCGTGCGGGTGGACCGTAGGAAAAGCCGAGCTGCAAGCCCGCGCTTGTGAAGTGATCGCGATTGGCGTCGATCTCGTCACGGACGCGTTGCGCCGCGGGCGCCGAGATCTCGCCCGTTGTAAGAGCCGTCGTTGCATTCGCGAACAGCGGTACGAGCCGTTCGGCGTTATGCAAGCTTTGGCGGGTGTTGATCTCGGCAATCGGACGGCGTTCGCGTTCGTAGCTTTCGAGCAGCGCGTCGCCGGCATGCCCGCGTTCGACGGCCGCGATCTTCCAGGCCAGATTATGTGCATCCTGCAGACCCGTATTGAGGCCCAGGCCGCCCGTCGGCGGGAAGCGATGCGCCGCATCTCCCGCCAGGAAGCAGTTGCGCCTGCGGTAGGCGTTTGCGACCTGTGCGGCCATCGTCCATGGCACGACATGGCGGATCTTCAGACCTACATCGTCGACGCCGATCGCACGCCGGATCAGGGCCGCGCAGTGGTCGTCCGAATAGTCGGCTCGAACGAACGTCGTCGGATGGAAACGCGGCGAGTAGACCCAGGTCGATGCCGGGTCGTAGCAGATGAAAGTGCCGGCGGCCTCAGGCGCCATGATCCAGTAGAGGAAACCCAGGCGGTCCTTGAGCAGCGGGCGCAGGTCGGCTTCAAAATGAATGGTGACCCGCTCGCGGACGGCGGGGTCGCCGTCCATGTCGATGCCCAGATATTCCCGCACGCTGCTGTTGGCGCCGTCCGCGGCGATCAGGTAGCGGCTGCGCACTGTGCGGGATCCATCGGCCGTTTCGATCGACGAATCGATGATGCCGCCGTCGGTCCGGCAGCCCGACCAGGCGTGACCGCGCCGGATCGTCACCTCGGGCCTGCGCGAGGCTTCCCGCTCGAGGATGGCTTCGAGCCGGGGTTGGGAAAGATTCAGCATGGGGGTCGGCGTAAGCTTGTCCGTCCGGGGATCGGCAGTCGAGATGACACCGAGCTCGCGGCCGACCAGCGTCTGCACGAACCAGACATGATGGGCAGCGTCGCGCGGCGTGCCCCGGGCATACATCTCGTCGACATCGAGGCCTGCGGCTCGAAATATCTCGAGGCTGCGCGGATTGACGACATGCGCCTTGGGCGCGCTGCTTTGGCGCGGCAGGCGCCGCTCGACGACGAGGCAATCGATGCCCAGGCGCGCGAGTAGAATCGCGGTCAGGAGACCGACCGGACCCGCGCCAACAACGAGAACGGTGGCGAAGCTATCCCGTTTCGACGACGACATTGCCAATGGTCAGCGCGCCGGCAGCCCTCTCGGGCCGATATTGGGCCGCTTCTTGAGCTCCGCTTCCGGAGCGCCGCCGCGGAAGCGGGCGAGGAGATCTGCCGGGTCGAAATCGACGCCGATCGGATTCTCTTCGAAGTCGCGAGTCTTCATCCAGGCGTTCGCTTCTTCCATGGTCGCGAAGTTGTCGATCTGCAGCTCGACCCGGTTGGCGTCCGGGTCCTCGTAATACATCGACATCGTCGGGCCGTGATTGACACAATACCGAGGCGTTATGCCCCGCGCCGCCAGTCGTTCGTAGGTGGCGAGCAAGTCGGCAAGCCCGGCGTAGGTGAAGGCGACATGGTGCAGGCCGGGAACCTGGCCGTCGGGCTTCTTGAGGTCGGGCATCTGGATGACGGCAACGCGGTGATGCTCGTCGTCATAGGTCATGAAACCGATGAAGTCGTTCTCGAAGGCGATCGCTCCACCCAGCACCGCGACATACCAGTCGAGCAGGGACCGTTTGTCCGAGGTGCGCAGGACGATATGGGCGAGCTTGGTCGGCACGACCTGCACTGAAGGGACGCTATCCGCTGGCACTATTCTGCTATCCGGAGCCATTGCTTCCTCCCTGGGTCATTTCTTTGTCGTGCGCGGCTTCTGGCTGGCGTCGGCGACATCGCCAAACAGCTCGAAAGTCTCGCCGTTGAAACGCGCCAGCCGGGCCTGCTCGATCGGGCTGAAATCGGTCGGGCTGGTATTGATCTCGAGGCCGGGCAAGAGCAAGGGCAGGCGCAGGTGCCGCAGATTGGCCGCCTCGCGCATGATGCGCTCGCGCGTGATGTCACCCTCGCACTGCTGCAGCGTCTGGACCAGTGTTTGGGCAAGGCCGTAGGCGAAAGCACCAAACCCGTCGGCGATGTTGGCCTTGGGGTAGTACTTGTCGAGAAAGGCGCGGTACTCCTGCACGCCGGGATCGTCCTTCCAGGTTGGGTCGGTCGGATCCTTGAGATATTGCGTGACGATGACGCCCTTCGCGGCGTCGGCGCCGGCCGGCTTGAGCGTCGCGATGTTGGAGGAAACGCTGCTGACGAACTGCGTGGGACGCCAGCCGGCGTCGTGGGCGCGCCGGATGGCCTGCGCGGCGAATTTCGGCGTGGCAAAGTTCATGAAGACGTTCGCGCCCGACCCCTTGAGATCGATGATCTGGGAATCGACAGTTGGATCGGTGACCTCATAGGTGAGCGACCGCACGATCAGGCGGCTCGCCGCTTCTCCCAGGCCCTCCTTGAAACCCGCGACCATGTCTTTGCCCGAGTCATCGTTCTGGAACAGGATCGCGATCTTCGCGTCCTTGATGTTGTCCAGAACGTACTTCGCGAAGATGCGTGCTTCGGCCGGATAGGAGACCTGCCAGCCCATCGTCCAGGGGAACCGCTCCGGATCGGCCCATTGGCTGGCGCCGCTGGCGACGAAGAGTTGCGGCACCTTCCGGGTATTGAGGTACTTGTGCACGGCGGCACTGGTCGGCGTGCCGATGCTGGAGAAGATCAGCAGGGCGTTGTCCCGCTCGACCAGCTGGCGGGTCATCTCGACGGTCTTCGGCGGGCTGTAGCCGTCATCGACGGACAGGAACTTGATCTTCCGGCCTTTGATGCCGCCTTGCTCGTTCAGCCGCGTGAAGAAGGCCGTGTGCGTATTGCCGACTACCGAGAGCGCCGACAGTGGCCCACTGTAGGGCGCGGTCTGTCCGATCACGATCTCGTCCTGGGCGGTCGCCGCGCCGCAAGCCATCGTCAGCGCAGCCAGCATTGCTCCGGCCGCCAACCAGCGGGCCGCCATTCGATCTCGCATCATTTCGTCCGAATTCCTCCTTTGCGAATCAGCCTGATGCGACTCTGACTTTAAGTCAATGACTTCAAGTCGACAAATATGTCGCGTTTTGCTAGGCTCCTGCCTGCATGTCCGAAATCAGCAAGATCGGTGTGCGTCAGGAGCGCGCGACCCAGGCCCGCCACCGCCTTCTCCTCGTGGCGGCGAAGCTGTTCTCCCAGCACCCGTACGACGCCGTGGAAGTCGACGACATCACGCGCGCCGTCGGCATGGCGCACGGTTCGCTATTCCACCATTTCGGCAGCAAGCGCGGCATTTACCTGGCGGCGATGGAGGAGATCGCGTCGAGGCTGCGCGCGCGGCGCGCTCGTTTACGGGAAGGCGCCGGCGGCCTGGGCGGCGATCTGGAGGCCCACTATGCGGCGATCGCGGAGCATCCGGAGCTGTTCGTGAGCCTGATGCGCGGCGGAATCGGCGCGGATGCGGAGGTGCAACAGATCTTCGAGCGGGATCGCTGGGAAGCGATCGAGATGAAAGCGCGCCGGCTCGGTCTGGATAGCACCAATCCTGCGGTGCGGGTCGGGTTGCGCGCCTGGATCGCCAGCGCCGACCACGCCACGCTGACCTGGCTCGAACTCGGGCGGCCGTTCACGCTCGCCCGTTTTATCGACAGTTTCCTGCTGACCCTGTCGGGCGCGCTGGATTCGATCGCGCTTCTCGATCCGTCTGTCGAGGTTTCGAGCGCCAAGGCGCTGCTGAAGGCGGAGCGTCGCCTGCTCGTCCTGAGCGATCGCGCGCCGGCAGTCGCCAGGGGAGGACGACGAGGCGCGGGGCGAAGCGTCACCGCCTGAGGTCGATCACCAGCAGGTCGCCTTTGTCATTGCCGGCAGCCAGACGGAAGCCGTCGGTCGACCAGGCGAGGCAGGTGATGGGTGAGCCGTCGGCAAGTTTCAGGACAACCGAGCGCCGGGTCTTGATGTCGCCGAGCTGCAGCTCGCCCGACTCGTAGCCGCCGGCCACGAACTCGGCGGTGGGATGGGCGGCGACCACGGTGATGAGGCTGCCGCCTTCTTCGCCGAACTGTACGGGTGGCTTGCCTTCCGGTCCCTTGCCGGCGAACGGCCAGGCGGTGAAGACCGGCTGCGATGACGTGAAGAGCCAGCGTGCATCGGCCGACCACGAGAGCGACCTCACCTTGGCGGGATAGCCCTGCATGCGCATGTCGGTGGCTTGAGCGATGCGCCAGACGTGGATGTCGTTTTCCTGCGTGCCGGTCGCGATGAACTTGCCGTCGGTGCTCCACTTCAAGGCGACGTGACTGCCGGCCCAGGCGAAGCGGCGCGGCGGCAGCGTGGCGTTGCCCACGCTCCAGACGGTGACGCCGCCGTAGTGAGCGCAGGCGACGCGGCTGCCGTCCTTGCTGAAGTCGAGGTCGGCCACCGTGCTCTGGTGCGGCCCGAACTCATGCGTCTGGCCGTCCTTGACGACCAGCGCCATCTTGCCCGCGACGGCGGCGATCGCACCGCTCGCCCTGTGGATCGCGATATGCTCGATCCACTTGCCCTTCTGGTTGGCAAGCTCGCTCACCGTGCCGTCGCTGCCGAGCCGCAGCAGGCGGCCGTCGTCACCGCCGC
>Ga0081455_10008699_pt1 | contig 10513 bp, 21 predicted proteins | sample TabmetS3T2R1_FD_70207 | JGI IMG/M metagenome (GOLD analysis project Ga0081455, IMG submission 70207) | Tabebuia heterophylla rhizosphere microbial communities from the University of Puerto Rico - S3T2R1 | ecosystem: Host-associated > Plants > Roots > Rhizosphere ... | reverse complement strand
ACGCAGCAGGATCGGATCGAACTGCATCTCGGAGACCTTCTGCGAGGACTCTTCCTCGCCCTGCAGGTCCACGAACACCGACAGCTGATCCTTCAGGATGCTGCCGGCGCGGCGGATGGCTTCTTCCGCGTCGATCGTGCCGTTGGTCTCGATGTCGATGACGAGCTTGTCGAGGTCGGTACGCTGCTCGACGCGCGCGGCGTCGACCATGTACGTCACGCGACGCACGGGCGAGAAGGACGCATCGAGCTGCAGGCGGCCGATCGGGCGGCTCTGCTCCTCGAACGCGGCGCGATTCGCCGCCGGACGATAACCACGGCCACGCTCGACTCGCAGCGTCATCGTGAGCTCACCGGCCTTCGTGAGGTTCGCGAGCACCAGCTCCGGATTCACGACTTCGATGTCGTGATCCGTGTGGATGTCGCCCGCCGTCACCGGGCCCGGGCCCTTCTTCGACAGGCGCAGCTCGGCGTTGTCACGCGTGTGCATCTTGAGCGCAACCTGCTTGAGGTTCAGCAGGATGTCGACGACGTCTTCCTGCACGCCCTCGATGGAGGTGTACTCGTGCAGCACGCCCTCGATCTCCACCTCGGTGATCGCCGCGCCCGGCATGGACGACAGCAATACGCGACGCAGCGCGTTGCCGAGCGTATGGCCGAAGCCGCGCTCGAACGGTTCGATGACGACGCGCGCCTGGCGCGGGGCCGTGGGCTGCACCTTGACGACTCGGGGCTTCAAGAACTCGCTGACTGAACCTTGCATTTAGCTACACCTCAGGCGCTCACGCGCCACTTTCAAACCCGCCGAAGACGGCGGGTCCGTGAATATCAATTACTTCGAGTAGAGCTCGACTACCAGGTTCTCGTTGATGTCCGGCAGGATCTCGTCGCGGCCCGGCACCGACTTGAACACGCCGCGGAACTCCGTGCTGTTCACGTCGACCCACTCGGGCAGGCCCACCTGCGTCGCGATCTGCATCGCGCTCTGGATGCGCAGCTGCTTCTTCGCCTTCTCGCGCACGGTGATGACGTCGCCGGCCTTGCACTGGTACGACGCGATCGTGACGACGCCGTCGTTCACGGCGATCGACTTGTGCGACACGAGCTGGCGCGCTTCCGAGCGCGTCGCCGCGAAGCCCATGCGGTAAACCACGTTGTCGAGACGGCACTCGAGGAGCTTCAGCAGGTTCTCACCCGACGAGCCCGTGCGGCGCGCGGCCTCGACGTAGTAGTTGCCGAACTGGCGCTCGAGCACTCCGTACATGCGGCGCAGCTTCTGCTTCTCGCGCAGCTGCAGACCGTAGTCGGACAGGCGCTGCTTGCGCTCGCCCTTGATGCCGCCCGGCGGCACCTGGAACTTGCACTTGCTCTCGAGGGGCTTCACGCCGCTCTTCAGGAACAGGTCGGTGCCTTCGCGTCGCGCGAGCTTGCACTTGGGTCCGGTGTAACGTGCCATGTATTTAGCTTCCTGAGATTAGACGCGACGCTTCTTCGGCGGGCGGCAGCCGTTGTGCGGGATCGGCGTAATGTCCGAGATGCTCGTGATCTTGAGGCCGCACGCGTTCAGCGCGCGGACCGCGGATTCACGGCCGGGGCCGGGGCCGCCGACGCGCACTTCGACGTTCTTCACACCGTGTTCCTGCGCGGCAACGCCAGCCTTCTCGGCGGCGACCTGCGCGGCGAACGGCGTCGACTTGCGCGAACCGCGGAAGCCGCAACCACCCGACGTCGCCCAGGAAAGCGTGTTCCCCTGGCGATCGGTGATCGTGATGATCGTGTTGTTGAACGACGCATGCACGTGCGCGATGCCGTCGAGCACGTTCTTGCGCGCCTTCTTCGGCTTCTTGGGACCGCCCGCGGCGGCCGCGCCCGCGGCACCAGCAGGTGCAGCGGCTTCGGTTTTCTTCTCGTCTGCCATCTAACTAACCTCTTAAACCTTGCCCGGAGGAGCGTTCAGCTTCACGGCCTGCTTGCGCGGGCCCTTGCGCGTGCGCGCGTTCGTGCGCGTACGCTGGCCGCGCACCGGCAGGCCCTTGCGATGACGCATGCCGCGGTACGAGCCGAGATCCATGAGACGCTTGATGTTCATGGAGTTCTCGCGACGCAGATCGCCTTCGACGGCGGTCTTGGCGAGCACGGAGCGGATCGCGTTGACCTCCGTCTCGGTGAGATCCTTGACCTTGGTCGTCGGCTTGATGCCCGTCGCGACGCAGATGTCCTTCGCGCGCGAACGTCCCACGCCAAAGATGTGCGTGAGCCCGATCACGACGTGCTTGTTCATCGGGATGTTGATGCCAGCTATGCGTGCCATGTGCGATTCCTCAACCCTGACGCTGCTTGTGACGCGTGTCGGAGCAGATGACGTAGACCACGCCGCGACGGCGCACGATCTTGCAGTTCTTGCAGATCTTCTTGACCGAGGGACGTACTTTCATGATCTCAACCTTTTCTCAAAATATTCCGATGTCGACGAGCTTCAGCCCTGCGGCTGACCGCTGCGGCCGTAACCCATGAGATTCGCCTTCTTCATGAGGCTGCCGTACTGGTGCGACTGCGTGTGCGCGACGAGCTGCGAGAAGAAGTCCATCGCGACCACGACGACGATCAGCAGCGACGTGCCGCCGAACACGAACTGCACGTTGCCCTTGGTCCGCAGGATCTCGGGCAGGATGCACACCGCCGTGATGTAGACGGCGCCCCACAGCGTGAGCCGCGTGAGCACCTTGTCGATGTACTCGCCCGTCTGCTGACCGGGACGGATGCCGCGGATGAAGGCGCCCGACTTCTTGAGGTTGTCGGCCGTCTCGCGCGCGTTGAACACCAGCGCCGTGTAGAAGAAGCAGAAGAAGATGATCAGCGCCGCGTACACCACCATGTGCGCGGGTTGCCCGTACCCGAGCGTCGCCGAGAACGTGGTGAGCGCATTGCCCCACCAGGTGTTGTTGTTCGGACCGGCGAAACCCGCGATGGTTGCGGGGAACAGCAGCAGCGACGACGCGAAGATCGGCGGGATGACGCCCGACATGTTGATCTTGAACGGCAGGTGCGTGGTCTGCGCGGCCATCATGCGGCGGCCGACCTGGCGCTTCGCGTAGTCCACCGGGATGCGGCGCTGCGCTCGCTCGACGAACACGCAGAACGCCGTCACGGCGAGCACCACGACGATGAGGATGACCGCGAAGACCGGGTTCATCTCGCCCGAGTTGATCTGCTCGATCGTGGTACCGACCGCGTGCGGGAAGCCCGCGACGATGCCGCCCAGGATGATCATCGAGATGCCGTTGCCGACGCCGCGCTCGGTGATCTGCTCGCCGAGCCACATGAGGAACATGGCGCCCGTGGTCATCGTGAGCGTCGCGACGAACAGGAACTGCCAGCCCGGCGTGACGACCATGCCCTGCTGCTGCAGCAGGCTCGCGGACGTGAACGACTGGAACAGCGCGAGGCCGAGCGCGCCGTAGCGCGTGATCTCGGTGAGCTTGCGCCGGCCCGACTCGCCTTCCTTGCGGTACTCCGCCCACTGCGGGATCACCATCGCCATCATCTGCACGATGATCGAGGCGGAGATGTACGGCATCACGCCCATTGTGAAGATGGACAGGCGCTGCAGCGCACCGCCCGAGAACATGTTGACCATGCCGAAGATGGTCTGGGCGTTGTCCTTGAAGAAGTTCGCCACGCTCGCGGGATTGATGCCCGGCACGGGGATGTACGTGCCGATGCGGTACACGATGAGACCGCCCAGCAGAAACAGCAGGCGCTTGCGCACGTCGCCGAAACGCGCCGCGTCGCCGAGTACCGATGCCGGGTTCTGGATGGAGCTGTCTGCCACGAGTTACGTGTTCCCTTGAGCGCTTCCGGGATTACTTCTTGGCCTTGGGCGCGAGCTTGCCCGGAGCGGGCTTCTCGGCCGGTGCCTCGATCTTGCCGCCAGCCTTCTCGATGGCATCGCGGGCGCCCTTCGTGGCACCGAGCCCCACGAGCGTCACGGCCTTCTTGATCTCACCCGAGAGGATGAGTTTCGCGGCGGTCGTGAAGGTCGGGACGATGTTGGCCTTAATCAAGGCCTCGATGTCGATGACGTTGCCTTCGACCTTGGCGAGCTCGTCGAGGCGGACCTCGGCATGCGTCGCCTGGATCTTGGAACGGAAACCCACCTTCGGCATGCGGCGCTGGATCGGCATCTGGCCGCCTTCGAAGCCGACCTTGTGGTAGCCGCCCTTGCGCGCGCGCTGGCCCTTCACGCCGCGGCCGCAGGTCTTGCCCTGGCCGGCGGAGGCGCCGCGTCCCACGCGCAGGCGCGTCTTGCGGGCGCCCATGGCGGGTTTCATGTCATTGAGGCGCATCGTCATAAATTTCTACTCCTGAACCGTCAGCAGGTGCTTGGCCGTGCCGATCATTCCGCGGTTCTGCGGCGTGTCGGCGACCTCGACCGTCTGGTGGCGGCGGCGCAGGCCGAGGCCGCGCACCGATGCCTGGATGTTCTTCAACTGTCCCGCGAGGCTCTTCGCCAGCGTGACCTTGATGTTCTTGGCTGCCATCTCGTTCGTCTCCGCGGACCGTTCAGCCCAGGATCTCGTCGACCGACTTGCCGCGCTTCGCGGCAATGTCCTCGGGCGAGCGCGCGTTCGCGAGCGCATTCACCGTGGCGCGCACGACGTTGATCGGGTTGCGCGAGCCGTAGCTCTTCGCGAGCACGTTGCGCACGCCGGCGCACTCGAGCACCGCGCGCATGCCGCCGCCGGCGATGACGCCCGTACCGTCCGAGGCCGGCTGCATGTACACGTGCGTCGCGCCATGCGAGCCCTTCATCGCGAAGTGCAGCGTGTCGTTCTTGAGCGCCACCGGGACCATGTTCTTGCGCGCCTGCGCCATGGCCTTGCTGATCGCGACGGGCACTTCACGCGCCTTGCCGAAGCCGAAGCCAACGCGGCCGGCGCCGTCGCCGACGACCGTCAGCGCGGTGAAGCCGAACTGGCGGCCACCCTTGACGACCTTCGCCGTGCGGTTGACGGCCACGAGCTTCTCGAGGAAGTCGTCCTGGGCCTGGTTCTGTTTTTCCGGTCGTGCCATGTTGATACCTGCTTAAAACTCGAGGCCGGCTTCGCGCGCGGCATCGGCCAGCGCCTTCACGCGGCCGTGGTACATGAATCCCGCGCGGTCGAACGCGACCCGGGTGACGCCCGCGGCCTTCGCGGCTTCGGCAATCGCCGTTCCGACGGCCTTCGCCGCCTCGACATTGCCGGTGCCCTTGAGGCCCTTCGCGACCTTCTCCTGCACCGTCGACGCCGACGCGAGCACCTTCGCGCCCGAGGCGTCGAACACCTGCGCATACATGTGCTGCGGGGTGCGGTGGATCGTCAGACGCGCGACGCCGAGCTCGCGGATCTTGAGGCGGGTCTTGATGGCACGGCGCTGGCGCCGCTCTTTCTTGGTGATCTGCATGTGAGTGCCGAAGAATTACTTCTTCTTGCCCTCCTTGAGAGTGATCTGCTCGCCCGAGTAGCGGACGCCCTTGCCCTTGTACGGCTCCGGCGGACGGATGGCGCGGATCTTCGCGCACACCTGGCCGATCTTCTGGCGGTCGATGCCCTTGATGACGATTTCCGTCTGGCTCGGGCACTCCATCGAGATGCCGTCCGGGATCGGGAAATTCACCGCGTGCGAGAAGCCGAGCGTGAGGTTCAGCGTCTTGCCCTGCACCGCCGCGCGGTAGCCGACGCCGACGAGCTCGAGCTTGCGCTCGTAGCCCTTCGACACGCCGAGCACCATGTTCGCGATGTGCGCCCGCGCCGCGCCCGCCGACATGCGCGCACCCGCGCTGTCGAACTTGACCTGCAGCTTCTTCTCCTGCTGCTCGACGCTCACGCCGTTGGCCACGACGAGCGACAGCTCGCCCTTGGCGCCCTTCACCTTGACCGTGTTCTGCGCGATGGAGGCGGTGACGCCCTGCGGCAGATCGACGGGTCGTTTAGCAACTCGGCTCATGTGTCTTCTCTGGTTGTTAGGCCACGATGCAGAGCACTTCGCCGCCCTGCCCGATGGCCCGCGCCTGTTTGTCGGTCATCACGCCCTTCGGCGTGGAGACGATCGCGGTGCCGAGTCCGCCCTGGATCTTCGGCAGCTCGGTCTTGCCGCGGTAGATGCGCAGGCCGGGACGCGAGACGCGCTCGAGGCGGTCGATCACGGGGCGGCCTTCGTAGTACTTGAGCTCGATGCTCAGCGTGGACTTCGCGCCTTCCGTCGTGACGTTGAAGCCGGAGACGTAGCCTTCGTCCTTCAGCACCTTGACGAGCGCGGTCTTCAGCTTGGAGTTCGCCACCGACACTTCCGTCTTGCGCGCGAGCTGCGCGTTGCGGATGCGGGTCAGGAGGTCGGCGATGGGATCGGTCATGCTCATGCCATGCGCTCCTTACCAGCTCGCCTTGGAAACGCCCGGCAACTCGCCGCGCGCAACCGCTTCACGGATCTTCACGCGGGCGAGACCGAACCGGCGATACACGCCGCGTGAGCGGCCCGTAATCGCGCAACGGTTGCGACCACGCGAAGGGCTCGCGTCGCGCGGCAGCTTCTGCAGCTTCGCCTGCGCGTCGGCACGCACCTCCGGTGAGGATCTCGGGCTGCGAATGAGCTCTTTCAACTGAGCGCGCTTCGCCGCGTACTTCTTCACGATCTTGGCGCGACGCTTCTCGCGCTCGACCATGTTTGTCTTGGCCATACCCTGTGGTCCCTTACTTGCGGAACGGGAAATTGAAGGCATCGAGCAGGGCCTTGCCCTGCTTGTTGTCCTTCGCCGTCGTGGTGATCGTGATGTCCATGCCCCGGAGCTGGTCGATCTGGTCGTACTGGATTTCCGGGAAGATGATCTGTTCCTTGATGCCGAGGCTGAAATTGCCGCGGCCGTCGAACGAGCGCGGGTTGATGCCGCGGAAGTCACGGATGCGCGGAATCGCGATCGTCACCAGGCGATCGAAGAACTCCCACATGCGCTCGCCGCGCAGCGTCACCATCGTGCCGATCGCGAGGTTCTCGCGGACCTTGAACGACGCGATCGACTTCTTCGACATGCACAGCTTGGGCTTCTGGCCCGTGATCTTCGTGAGATCGGCGACGGCGGCGTCCATGACCTTGCGGTCGGCCACGGCCTCGCCCACGCCCATGTTCACCGTGATCTTGGTGATCTTGGGGATCTGCATGACGTTCTTCACGCCCAAGTCCTGCTTGAGCTTCGGAACGACCGTCTTCTGATAGAACTCTTTCAACCTGGCCATTGCTGCCTATTCCTTTGCGCTGATATCGCCGCCGCTCAGGCGTCGATCACTTCGCCGTTGGACTTGAAGAAGCGGACGCGCTTGCCGTCCTTCAACTGCTTGATGCCGACGCGATCGCCTTTCTTGGCACCCGCGTTCCAGAGCGCGACCTTCGAGATGTGCAGCGGCATCGGCTTGTCGACGATGGCGGCGGGCACGTTCTTCTGCGGGTTCGGCTTCTGGTGCTTCTTCGACTTGTTCACGTTCTCGACGGTGACCTTGTCGCCGTCGATGGCGAGGACGGTGCCCTGGCGGCCCTTGTCCTTGCCCGACATCACGACGACCTGGTCGCCCTTGCGAATCTTGTTCATCTCAAAGCACCTCAGGCGCGAGCGAGACGATCTTCATGAACCGCTCGTTGCGCAGCTCGCGCGTGACGGGTCCGAAGATGCGCGTGCCCACGGGCTCGAGCTTGTTGGTGAGCAGCACGGCCGCGTTCGTGTCGAAGCGCAGCAGCGAGCCATCGGCACGGCGCACGCCGCGCTTGGTGCGCACGACGACCGCGTCGTACACCTCGCCCTTCTTGACCTTGCCGCGCGGGATCGCGTCCTTGATGGACACCTTGATCACGTCGCCGACGCTCGCGTAGCGGCGCTTCGAGCCGCCGAGCACCTTGATGCACATGAGCGTGCGCGCGCCGCTGTTGTCGGCGGCATTCAGCATGGTTTGCAGCTGGATCATTGGGCGCTCGCTTTCTCGACCACCGAGACCAGCGTGTACGACTTGCGGCGCGACAGCGGACGGCAGGGCGCGATCGACACGGTGTCGCCTTCGCGCGCTTCCTTGTTCTCGTCGTGCGCCAGCAGCTTCGTCGTGCGGCGGATGTACTTGCCGTAGCGCGGATGCTTGATGAGGCGCTCGATCTCGACGGCGATGGTCTTCTCCATCTTGTTGGAGACGACCTTGCCGACGAGCGCGCGGCTCGGCTTCTTGCTTTCCGTAGTTTGTTCAGCGCTCATTTACTTGGCTCCCGCGGCCTTCGCCAGTTGCTTCGCGCGCGAAATCGTCTTGAGGCGCGCGATGTTCTTCTTCACCTTGCCGAAATCCGAGGACTTCACCGTCTGGCCGCTCGAGGCCTGCATGCGCAAGGAGAACTGCTCGCGGCGTAGCTTGATGAGGTCTTCGCGCAGCGCGGCCTCGTCCTTGCCACGCAGCTGCTCGACGAATTTCTGATTCTTGGAAGTGGCCATCAGCGCACCTGACGCTTCACGAACATGGTGGACACCGAGAGCTTGGCGGACGCGAGCCGAAACGCTTCGCGCGCCGTCGCCTCGTCGACACCTTCGATCTCGAACAGGACCTTGCCGGGCAGCACCTTGGCCACCCAGTACTCGACGTTGCCCTTGCCGGCGCCCATGCGCACTTCGAGGGGCTTCTTCGAGACGGGCACGTCGGGGAACACGCGGTTCCACACCTGGCCGCCGCGCTTGACGTAGCGGGTCATGGCGCGGCGCGCGGCTTCGATCTCGCGCGCGGTCATGCGGGCGCGGCTCGTCGCCTTGAGGCCGTACTCGCCGAACGACACCGAGCTGCCACGGTGGGCGAAGCCGGTGTTCGTCCCCTTGAACATCTTGCGGTACTTGGTTCGCTTGGGTTGTTGCATGGTATTAACCTGCGGCCGGCGTGCCCGGCGCGGCAGCAGCAGCGGCAGCTGCCGCATTCGCGGCGGCGCCCTGCGCGGCCTGCGCGGCATCGGCTTCCGCCGACTGCGCGGCGAGCTCGGCCTTGTCGAACACTTCGCCCTTGAAGATCCACACCTTGACGCCGATGACGCCGTAGGTGGTCTTCGCTTCACCGAGACCGTAGTCGATGTCGGCGCGGAACGTGTGCAGCGGCACGCGACCTTCGCGGGCCCACTCCGTACGCGCGATTTCCGAGCCGTTGAGGCGGCCCGACAGGCGCACTTTCACGCCGAGCGCGCCCGAGCGCATCGTGCTCATCACGGCGCGCTTCATGGCGCGGCGGAACATCACGCGTTTCTCGATCTGTTGCGCGATGCCGTCGGCGACGAGCTGCGCATCGAGCTCAGGCTTTCTGATCTCGGCGATGTTGAGGCGGACGTCCTGCGGCGGCAGCTTGAGCATCTTCGCCGTCTCGGCGCGCAGCTTCTCGATGTCCTCGCCCTTCTTGCCGATCACGATGCCCGGACGCGCGGTCTGGATCGTGATGTTGACGCGCTTGGCGGCGCGCTCGATCTGCACGCGGCTGACCGAGGCGTCGGCGAGCTTCTTCTTCAGGAACTCGCGCACGAGGAAGTCGGTGTACACGTGCGACGGGAAATTCTTGGTGGACGCATACCACTTCGAACCCCAATCGCGAGTGATGCCGAGGCGAATACCGACGGGATTGACTTTCTGGCCCATGGTTAATCTCTCTTGCCGTCGCCGACCGTCACCGTGATATGGCTGTTACGCTTGACGATGCGATTGCCGCGACCCTTCGCACGCGCAGTGAAGCGCTTCAGAACAGGAGCGGTGTCGACAGTGATGGCCTGCACCTTCAACTCGTCGATATCGGCGCTCAGGTTGTTCTCGGCGTTTGCAATGGCGGACTCGAGCACTTTGCGCACCAGCTTCGCGCCTTTTTTCGGCGAAAAACGCAACGTGGCGAGCGCCAAGCCCACGGATTGACCGCGCACGAGATCGGCGACGAGGCGGCATTTCTGCGGCGAAATGCGCGCGTATTTCAGTTTGGCTGCGACCTGCATGTCCGTTACTCCGCAGAGGCTTTCTTGTCGCCCGAGTGCGCTTTGAACGTGCGCGTCGGAGCGAATTCGCCGAGCTTGTGGCCGACCATGTTCTCGGACACGAGCACGGGCACATGCTGACGGCCGTTATGCACGGCAATGGTGAGGCCCACCATGTCCGGCAAAATCATCGAACGGCGCGACCAGGTTTTGATGGGGCGACGATCGTTCTTCTCGGACGCAACGCGCACTTTCTTCGCGAGGTGCAGATCGACGAACGGTCCTTTCTTAATCGAACGAGGCACTGTGGCTTCCTCCGAAACTAATTACGACGCCGCACGATCATGCCGGCGGTGCGCTTGTTCTTACGGGTCTTCTTGCCCTTGGTGTTCCAACCCCAAGGACTGACCGGATGCGGATTACCCTGGCCGGACTTACCTTCGCCACCACCGTGCGGGTGGTCGACCGGGTTCATCACCACACCGCGGACGGTCGGACGAATGCCGCGCCAGCGAATG
>Ga0081455_10008698_pt1 | contig 10514 bp, 9 predicted proteins | sample TabmetS3T2R1_FD_70207 | JGI IMG/M metagenome (GOLD analysis project Ga0081455, IMG submission 70207) | Tabebuia heterophylla rhizosphere microbial communities from the University of Puerto Rico - S3T2R1 | ecosystem: Host-associated > Plants > Roots > Rhizosphere ... | reverse complement strand
TGTTTAGTTCGGACACATGGTGAACACACGTTCGGAGACATGGTGGACACTTTAGCCCTTCCCAAACGGATCCCTCTTCCATATAGGAGGGTACCCGTGCCGGGCAATGTCATTAAGTTAAGGATAAGGTAAAGTAAGCGCGTAATTTAGCCCCGATGAACGAGTGGCTATGATTGAATTTCAAAAAAAGAACTGGAAATTATTCGGCAAGTAAAAGAAACGCTGACTGCGCAGAACACGATCAAGAAGTATCGCGTCAATGAACCAGATTGGACGCGAGAACGAAAGCTGACCTTTAGTCGCGTGGCAGCGTTAATTCTGAGCGGTCACAAGCTCTCGCAGCAAACCGCCGTCAATCGGTTATTCCAGGAATTGGGAGAGGTCAAGGCAGTGGCTACTGGTAGCGCATATAGTCAGGCGCGGCAAAAACTAAAGCCGGAGTTGTTTCACGATCTGAATGCGATGATCGTGGAAAATTTCTACCGGCTCTACGATGAAGCCCATGGGCTGAAGCTTTGGCACGGACGGCGGCTAGTCGGCGTGGATGGCAGTTATCTGAATCTGCCAGATACTGAGGAGTTGCGCGAACGATATAGTGTGCAAGTGAATAAAGACGGGGAGCGAGTGCAAGCGCTCTCGAGCGTTTGCTATGATTTGCTCAATGATGTAGTGCTCTCTGCCGGATTTGGGAAAAAGCAGGCGGAAAAGAACTTTCTCCAGTCAATACATCTCTCATTGCTGAGGCCTGGCGATGTGGTTGTGATGGATCGTCTCTATGCTGACTATGTCGTGATGGCGTGGCTGCTAGCCCAGGGGTTGGATTTCGTCATTCGGTTTCCACAGGGTGGTTTCACTGAAGTTGTGGAATTCTGGCAGTCTGGAGAGACCGAATGTGAACTGACGTTGAGGCGTCCTGATAGCGACGGCGTACGTCGCGCCCGCCGAGAGTATACATTGCCTGCCAGCCTAAAGATTCGCCTGATCAGAGTCGAGTTGGAAGACGGCGAAGTTGAAGTGCTTGGGACAAGCCTGCTCGATCGAGCGAGTTATCCGCGCGCTGAATTTAAGCAGGTCTATGGCTATCGGTGGAATGAAGAAACATGGCTACGCCGTTTAAAGAGCATCTTCGAGTTAGAGCGATTCAGCGGGACGAGCAGCTTAGCGATTGAACAGGACTTCTACGGTGTCATCTTCCTAGCAAGTCTTGAAAGCATCCTGAGCAAAAGCGATGAAGCCGAATTCCAGCGACAGGCAGAGCAACAGCAACGTAAATATGCAGTGCAGGTCAATCATGCGGTGAGCTATCTGGCGCTGGTGGATTATACGGTTAGCCTACTACTTGACGAAGAGCGCAGCATTGAGCGAACGCTGGAGGACCTGCATCGATTGTTCAGGACGACGCCGACACCTATTCGCCCTGGACGAAAGTTTCCCCGTGATCAGACGACTAAAGCAGACTCACTTTATTATCAGCGATACAAGAAGAAATTGCTTGCTTGATAACGAATGGCCTTAACTTAATGACATTGCCCGTGCCGGGGGGCGTGGGGGGCGGCGAGCGCCCCCACAGTGACTCAAATTTCGCTTACTGAGGGTATAGGCTCCTCTCTTGAAGGGAGGATGTACTATGCCCTGGAAAGAAAGTTCTACCATGTCTCAACGCCAAGAATTCGTTATGCTAGCGAGCGCTGACAACGCCAATATCCGTCAATTATGCCGCCGGTTCGGCATCAGCCCAACCATTGGTTATAAATGGTTGGGTCGTTACCAAACCGATGGTCTGGCCGGCTTGAAAGATCAATCGAGACGTCCAAAGAATTCGCCCCGCCGCAGCAGCGATAAAGTCGAGCAAGCAGTGGTGAAACTGCGTCAAAAACATCCAACTTGGGGAGGCCGCAAGTTGTGTGCTCGATTGAAAGCTCTCAAGGAGCCGGAGGTCCCGAGCGCAAGCACGATCACGGCGATTCTGCATCGCCATCAGTTGATCACGCCGGAGGCCACTGAGCAGCACAAACCATATCAGCGCTTTGAACATCCATACCCAAACGACCTTTGGCAGATGGATTTCAAAGGTTATTTCGCACTGGAGAAAGGGCGTTGTTTCCCGCTCACCGTGCTCGACGACCATTCGCGTTTCGTCACTGGTCTGATCGCCTGTCGCGATCAAACCACTGGCACTGTTGAAACGTGCCTGAGCCAGATTTTCCGCCGGTACGGATTGCCCTACCGGATGAACATGGACAACGGCGTTCCCTGGTGCGCGTTCGTCAGAAGTCGGCGTTATTGGACGCAGCTGGGCGTTTGGTTAGTGCGCTTGGGCATCCGCGTCTCCTTCTCACGCCCCCATCATCCACAAACTAACGGCAAGGACGAACGCTTTCACCGGACACTCAAGTTGGAGTTGTTGCGCGATCACGCCTGGCGCACCTTCTCTCAGTGTCAACTGGAGTTTGATGGTTGGCGCCAGATCTACAACTGCGAGCGTCCACACGAAGCCTTGGGTTTGGCGACGCCAGTTTCACGTTATCAACCGAGCATTCGGGCTTTCCCCGAACGATTGCCGCCGATCGAATATCCGCTCGGCGAGATCGTGCGCAAGGTGGATCCGATCGGCATGATCAAGTTCGAAAACCGGAAACGATACGTGGGCGAAGCTTTTCGTGGACTCCACATCATGCTTCGCCAGACTACTACTGAGGGCATCTTCGAAGTCTTTTTTCTTCATCAGAAAATTGCTTCTCTTGACCTCAGACAACCTGAGGCTAATGATTGACAGGTGTCCACCATGTCTCCGAACACCTGTCCACCATGTCTCCGGTCTATACAGTTGCGCGAGGGCTGGCCTTCCCGCACCCGGTTCCGATCTTCGCGACCTGGCGACCGAGCAATGAGAACGAAGCCAACATCGCCAATGAGGCGTTGCTAGCCGGAGAGCTCAAAGTGACCGACATGCTACTGGGTGACGAGACCTTCGGCGGTGGACTCTTCCCTTATCTTTACGAAGAAGCCGGCGGATGGGACCTCTCACCAAAGCAATTGCCTCAAGAACGACGGTCCTGGAAGAACGACTTGTATGACCATCGCAAATAGACCATCGAACTGCTCTCTCAGCGGATCATTCAAGCATTGGAATTGAAAGAGTGTCAGGTCAAAGGCGAAGGTCGAAATGGCGCGTTCGTACTCGCCAGCGTTTGGCTCTGCCCGATTTGCTTCATTGCGAATTACCGCGAGGATAAGCCACTGGCTTATATAAAAGATCAACTGGATTGCGCTCGATGGCGCATCTCAAGTGGCTGATGGCAATCAGCTTTAATTTGCACCGGCCTCTATTAATTCACACCCTTGCGCAGCGGCTTCGTATCTGGCGGCTACGCGGCTCGCGCACTCGCACACTACGCCGCCATCCACTACTGCCGAACGCCCACTCGATGGGGCTTGCGCTAATGCCTGCAGCGGTCGTGATCCTGCCATTGTTCCGGATCAGACGCCCGCCTCCGCTGACCGCCGACGAAACACCACTACTCGCCATCTTCGCCATCAGTCAAACAACACAACATCGCCGCGCAGACCGGAGTGCGCGGCTGCTTCAGTTGCCACTACGGTGAGCAATCCTACGGACGCGCGTTCTTCGGCGGCGGCGACGCTCAATCCTGCGGAAGGCGCCACAACCTGAAAGGCGATATCAAATTGTTCAAGATTCGCGGTTGAAGAGGGAGTGGGGGATAGGGAATGGGGAAAGGAAATTAATTGTCCGACATACCCCACTCCCCGCTCCCCATTCCCCACTCCCTACTTAAGCGACAACCGCTTGACGGCCTCGACCAGTTCATCGACCTGGAACGGCTTTTCGATAAATTCGTCGCAATCGTCTTTAATGAGGCGGGATTTCTCGCTGTCGTTTTGGCCTGTGACAGCCAGCACTTTGATGTCGGCTAGCGACGGATTAGATTTGATATGGCGTGTGGCTTCTGCCCCGTCCATTACGGGCATGTCCAGATCCATCACGATAACGTCGGGGTGTATGCTGAGGGCGAGTTCTATCGCCTCAAGGCCGTTCGAGGCCTGGAGAACGTTGTAATCGTCCTCTAGCGCGTAGATGAGCATGCGGCGCACGCCTTCGAGATCATCCACTATCAAGACTTTGGTCACGTGACACCTCGATGATAAAGCTACCGCGTCGTCCCTCCACGACGTGGACTCACGGCCGGCGCCTGCAATCGCCGACAACACGTTATCAAATGGGGTCAGGAGTTTCCGGGCGTCTTATTGGCATCCGGCGACGCATCTGGAAACGAATTTGAAGACACCACAATCCAAACTGAGAGCCAACCCTGGGCTTGTGGAATCAAATTGAGCCGGAACGCGCTAGTGAGGCCGACCAGCGAGACTATCCTGGCAAGTTATGTTATAGGCCCCGTCTGGGCCGGGGACCAGAGTATCCGCGTTTCTACGTGGGCGTAAAAAACAACTTCTCGGTTCAATCCTGTTACGGCAAGACAGCCGTTTGGGGGTTCGGCAGTGGAATTATACTCAAATCCTGGAAAATATGTACAGGGGGAATGGGGAGTGGGGAGTGGGGAGTCGGGAATGGGGGAAGTCGCTTACTTATCCCCCACTCCCCACTCCCCATTCCCCACTCCCCATCTGCCCAAGCTCGCGCGCGAACGGATTGCTGTTTTGCCAGCCGGTTCGCCCGGAGAGGCGGAAATTCTCGAGCCGCCGGATGGTGATTTCGCAGAAGATCGGGTCGATGTCCATCGCCAGACATTTTCGCCCGGTCATCTCGGCGGCCAGGAGCGTCGTGCCCGAATGCGAGAAGAAATCGAGCGCCGTGTCGCCCGGCGAAGAGCTTGCCTCGATGATCCGCTTGATCGCCTTGAGCGGCTTCTGCGCGTAACAGCCGTTGACGTTCTCTTCCATCCGGTAAAAGACCTGCTGCACGTCGATCCAGACGTTGCCCGCGCGGATGCAGTCGCCCCGCCCCCGCTCTGTGTTTTCGGTCATCCTTCCATTCACCTCTTTGTAATATCCCTTCAACGCTTTCGGAATGTCGGTGTATTGAGGCGTGAACGCGGGGGAGCCTTTCGTGTAATAGAGCAGTTCCTGACGCACGCTCATCCAGTTCTTCTGCGTGCCGTAGCCGCGCTGGTTGCGCAAGGTGATGAAGCTGCGCGACGTGAAACCGCTCTCGCGCATCATCAGAATCACTTCGGGCAGCGGGGCGAAACCGTTCTTCTGATCGGCGCCGATCCATAAGTAAAGACTGCTGTCGAGGGCGAGCGCCTCGTAGGTGTTGTTTACAACCCGCCTGAGCCAGGCGGCGAAATCTTCGCCCTGCCTCCGATCGAAGGCGATGAAGTTGTACGGCGGATCCTGGATCGCGAGCCGGGTCGGCTCCTTTCCGCAGAGCCTCGTCACGTCCTCGCGGGAGGTCGCGTCGAGGCAACCGACGCGATGGCCGTTTCGCCGGTCGCGCCAGATTTCGCCCTGCTTCAGCCTGCAGAACGGCAATAACCTGTGGCGCAATTCCTCATCGCGATCCAGACGGGCAAGTGGATGGTTAAGCATGGAAATCTGATGGTGGGACAGACTTATGGTCTTGAGAAATAAATCTAACAACCGCCTTTCCAGTCGCCGCAGCGACTATGTGAGCCTAGCCCAGCTTTTCAAAGCCGGGAAAATGAGGGCTTCGCCCTCAGTCGCGGCAGCGACGGTTGAATTTGCTGATCAGTCTCAACCGTCGCTGCCGCGACTAATCCGACTATGTGACCGCTCCCCGGCTTTGAAAAGCCGGCCTAGGGTCAATCGCCGCTGCCGCGGCTGAAGAAGTGTTGTCATATTTATTTCTCAAAGACCATCAGTCTGTCCCGCACTAACGGACAGACTAAAGTCTGTCCCACTCTAACGGGATTTGACTTTAGGAAATAATCGAAGCTTAATAGCCAATCGCTTCACCGCTGCAGATTAGCGCTCCAGACATATCCCGAAGGAGAAATATGGATTATAACCTCGAACTGGTTAAACGCTACGGTCGTGTGTTGATGGGGGGCGTCACGCCGCCGGTAATCCTCAACATTCTGATCACGTCGGTCTGCGACATGCGTTGCGTACACTGCTTCTTCACCGAAGAGCTTGACGACAAGCCGCGCAAGAAATTGCAGATGACCACCAGTCAGTTGGCCCGCGTCAGCGAGACGCTCGGCGGCAAGTTGCCAATCTTGATCATCGCGGGCGGCGAGCCGTTCACGCGCAAAGACCTGCCCGAAGTCGTCCGAGCGTTTTATGAAAACAACGAGCTCGAATCGGTCTACCTGATGTCGAACGGCGGCATCCAGCAGCGGATCATGCCCGACGTCTCCCGCATCCTCGAAGAATGCCCCAATCTCAACGTCACCGTCGCGCTCGGCGTAGACGGCCTGAAAGAAGAGCACGAGAAGATTCGTGGCAAGATCGGGAGCTGGGACAAGGCAATTGACACCGCCCGCCAACTTCAGGCGATCCAGCGCGAAATCCCCAGGCTCGACGTTCAGACCTGCACCTGCTTCATGAACTCGAACCAGGACCGCATCTTCGAGTGGTATGACTTCCTGCGCTACGAACTCAAACCTGACAAGATCAACTTCAACTACATCCGCCCGCCCTCGGCGAGGCCCGAAGAGTTGAACATCGACCTGGCGCGCTACCGCAGACTTTCGGGGGTGATCGACGAGGACTCGCGGCGCGGCGTGATCAAAAACCATTACAAGGGCAAGGGCGGGTATTTCAAGGCCGCTGTGGACATCTACATGCACGAGCTGATCGCCCGCACCGAAGAGAGCCACAAGGCCCAACTGCGCTGCTTCGCAGGGACGACCGGCGGCGTAATCTACGACGAGGGCACGGTGTCGAGTTGCGAGAACCTCGACCCGATCGGCAACCTGCGCGATTACGATTGGAATTTCTGGGCGCTTTGGAATTCGCCCGAGCTCGCCGCCCGCCGCGCGCAGATCAAACAGGGCTGCTATTGCACGCACGAATCGAACTGCTACTATCCGTCGCTGGCGTTCAACCCGAAACACCTCATTCAGATCAAGAAGCTCGAACGGCAGTTGAAGAAATCGCATCCGGCGGAAGCGCAACCGGCGCTCGAACCGCGAACGGTATAACAGGCGGTAGCTGGAAATGGGGGCGACCGCTATGGTTTTCGACGTGATGCCGCTCAAAGAACCGAATAATGGCTACCTCGCCCACCCGTGATGTGGCCGGATTTGGTCGCTCAAGGCGAAACCGAGCATGAGGCCCTGGATCGTGTCAAAAAATTGATTCGTGATCTATTTAGCGCCGCGTGACTGGCGCAGACGGAAGGATCCCCTAGTAACAGCCAAAATTGAGAACTGCCCCATCGAAAAATTTGAGCAAGGCGCCCCGGCTCGAAGATTGAAGACTGGAGCCAATGACTAACGAACCCACCAAAAAATTCCTGATCATCACTTCCGAAACCGGAGGCGGCCACACCAGCGCCGCGTCTGCGATCGCCGACGGGCTGAGGCGATTCGCGGCGCCCGAGTGTCTGGTCAACATAGTCCGCGCGCTCGAGGAGTCCCACCTGCTGGCCGAGAAGCTGGCGGATTTCTACAACTACCTGCTGCGAAATCACCAGCACTTGATGAAGTATTACTACTGGGCGATCGAACATTTTCGACCGAACGAGTCGAGCCTGTTCTATCGAATGACTTCGCGGTACGTGCGGCAATTGTTCGAGAAATACTGTCCGCAGGTAGTCGTCTCGGTTCACCCGATGACACAGCATTTTCTGGGGCGTATGCTGCGCGAGCTAGGTTTGCTTGACCTCATCCCGCTCGTTACGGTAGTGACCGACCCATGTTACGGGTTCTGGCGCGGGTGGGCCTGCGAAGAGGTCAGCCTCTATCTGGTCGCCACCGAAGACGCCCGACGACAATTGCTCGATTACGGCGTGCCGGGCGAGAAGATCAAAATCTGCGGCATCCCGATCCATCCGAAATTTCAACTTCAAACCGAAGCGGACAAGCAGGCCACGCGCGCCGAGCTCGGACTAGACCCCGAAAAGTTCACCGTCTTCATCAACGCCGGCTGGGTCGGCGGCGGCAACATCCCGCGGATTTTCGAAGAGATGGTCGAGCGCGGAGAGCAGATCGAAAACATGCAGGCGATCTTTCTGGCCGGCCGCAACTACGAGTTACAGGAGCGGATCGCCGCCGTCGCCCGCCGAGCGCCGTTCCCGACCAAGGTCATCGGCTACACAAATGTCATGGAGAAGTTGATGAACGCGGCTGACGTGATGGTGTCGAAGCTCGGCGGACTGACCACTTTCGAGGCGCTGGCGAGCCGATTGCCGATCATCGCCGACGCGACCACGCCTCCGATGCCGCAGGAATCGCAGACCGCACAACTTATTTCCCGGCACAACGCCGGCGTGATGCTCAAACGGGCGGGCGACATCGCGCCGGTCATCCGCCGCCTGCTGAGCGATCCGGCGGAACATGCGGCGATGCGGCTGGCCGCGTCGCGCATTGCTATTCCCGACGCCACCAAACGCATCGTCGACGAATTGATGCGGAAAGTCGAACAACGCGTTCCGGTTAGACCTCCTGAGATGGAATCGGGAGAGTACCAAACAGCCGGTTGACATTGCCGGGGGCGGAGCCTCTTTTCATATCATATAATTGGAGTATGGGATTATTAGAAGGAAAGAAAGCGATTATTACAGGTGGTTCGCGCGGCATCGGGCGCTCGCTGTGTGAAGTCTTCGCGCGCGAAGGGGCCGACATCGCGTTCAATTACAACGTCAGCGATGAACGCGCCGCGGCCACCGTCAATGCGATTGAATCCATGGGGCGCCGCGCGCTCTCGTTCAAAGTATCGGTCACCGACCGTCCTGGAATGATCAAGATGACCCGCAAGGTTCACGAAGAGTTCGGTCGCATTGACATTCTGGTCAACAACGCGGCCATCAACCGGGGCGACAACTTCGCAACGATGACCGAGCGCGCCTGGGACGAAGTAATCGACACCAACGTCAACGGTTTGTTCAACGCCACCAAACCAGTTTTCAAGTTCATGATGCGTCAGCGTTCAGGCTATATCCTGAACCTGAGCAGCGTCGGAGCGCTTCGCGCCTTGCCGACGGCGGTCCATTACGCCACGTCGAAGGCCGCCGTCATCGGCTTCACCAAGTGCCTATCGCGCGAAGCCGCGCCCTTCGGCATCACGGTCAACGCCATCGCAGCGGGAATCTTCGACACCGACCTCTCAGACGCCCTGCCGGAACGTTTGCTGGAAATGCACCGGTTCTGGTGCGCCAAGGGAAGGCGCGGCCACCCCGAAGAGTTGGCCGAGTTCGCCGCGTTCATGGTCTCGGACAAGAACAGTTATATGATCGGCGAGATTGTGACCGTGGACGGCGGGAGCATTACTTAATTGCCGAATTGCATGAACATGGTGTGTCATTATGATGAGACCGACAATTTTGTTCGCGCTTATCGCCGCATCGGCCTGCAGTTCTTCACCGAATCGGAACTCTGGTCAATCGGATGCCGCCCCGGCTGCTGTTGAAACCAAATTCGACCGTTTCTCTGGCGTCACTACGATTGTCATGAATCCGCAGGAAGTGATCGACAACCGCGACCTGACGCTCCGGATGTCGCTCGAATACAAAACGGGCGGAGACGCTTCGGGCAGTAATGTTGATATTAACTTCAAGGGGCAATCGGCCATCAGCCTCGATTTCACCGACTACCGTCTCTATTTCCTGGCCGACGGCGCGTCGGTTGCGTCGGATATGTTTTTTTGCGCGCCTCTGCCCGGTTCACGCGGGAAGCTCGAAATCGCAGCATGCACAGCGTTAATGTCCCCGCTCCGCTTGGGCCGGATCGCCGAAAGCAAGCGCGTCGAGATGAAATTCGGAAGCTACGAATTGGAGGTTAAGCCGCAACTGCTCGCCGTCTTGAGGGAGTTTATGAGTAAAGTGAAGGCGTACAAAAAAGGTGGTTTGTCAGACGAGTTTGACCCGCAATCGATGATGGCCCCTCCCCCGCCGCCCGGCGGCAAGCGCTAAGACCACGGTGGTTTATTGTTTCGCTCACTTCATTCCGCTCCCAAATACGCATATCTCAACACAAACAACCCCGCCAGGATATAAACCAGCGGGCTGGCCTCTCGCCACCTTCCCGTCAAAACCTTGAGCAGCGGATAAAAAATAAATCCGAGCGCCAATCCGTTGGCTATCGAGAACGTCAGCGGCATCGCCAGCATGGTCAGGAACGCCGGTATCGCTTCGGTCATATCCTCCCACTTGATCGAAGTCACGGCGCCGATCATCACCGCGCCGACAATGATCAACGCGGGCGCTGTGGCGATTGGCGGGATAGCGCCCGCGACAGGCGCGAAGAACATGGCCAGAACGAAGAGCGCGGCGACCGTGACCGCGGTCAGCCCTGTGCGCCCGCCCTCGCTCACGCCGGTCGCGCTCTCGATGTAGGTTACGACCGTAGACG
>Ga0081455_10008697_pt1 | contig 10516 bp, 7 predicted proteins | sample TabmetS3T2R1_FD_70207 | JGI IMG/M metagenome (GOLD analysis project Ga0081455, IMG submission 70207) | Tabebuia heterophylla rhizosphere microbial communities from the University of Puerto Rico - S3T2R1 | ecosystem: Host-associated > Plants > Roots > Rhizosphere ... | reverse complement strand
GCCTGCGGGTGGAGACCGTCACGGCCGAGGGCGTGCGCATGCGCCTTCGAACGCTCCGGCCCGGGGTGGTGGTCGGCGAGGTCGCCCTCTACACGGGCGTGCCCCGCACCGCCGACGTGGTGACCGAGACCCCGGCCGTGGTCCTTCGCCTGTCCGGGCAGGCGATCGCCCGGATCGAGGCCGAGGCACCCGAGCTCGCCGCATCCCTGCACCGCTGGCTCGCCTGGACGCTGGCCGACCGGCTGGGCGACACCCTGCGCTCGTTCGACGCGATGCTGGACTAGCGTTCGAGCAGGGCGCGCGCGCGGGCGGACGACACGAGGTCGCCCTTGCGTTCGAATTCGCCGAGCGCGCGCTCGACGGCGGCCCGCGACGCGTCCGGCCGGCCGGCGAGGCGCTCGACCTCCGCCAGGTCGAGGAACACCGTCCCGCGGTCGAACAGGAAGTCCGTCCGCTCGACGATGGCCACGGCCTCGCGGATCGTGCGCTGCGCCTCGCCCGTGTCGTGTGATCGCGCCCTGACACGCGCGAGGGCGCCGAGCCCCAGGGCGCGCTCGACGACGAATGCGCTCGAGGCGGCGACCTCCGCCATCTCGGCGGCTTCCGGCTCGTTGCCGAGGGTGAGTCGCGCCTGCGCGATGAAGGCGGCGAGGTAGGCCCACGAGATGCCCTTCTCGACCAGGGCGGTGTACGCCTCTTCGGCGACCGCGGACGCGGCCTCCGGATCGCCCGCAAGCATCTCCACGTCGAAGCGGAGTTCCGCCGACCGCAGGTGGGCGAGGACCTGGCCGGTGTCCAGCAGGAAGGTCCGGTATCGGTCGGATGATCCTCGCGCCGTTTCGAACGCTCCGAGCCGCGCCTGCAGGTGCGCGAGCGCATGGAACATGTACGACTCGACGGTTCGATTCCCGCGATACTCGCTCAGGATCTCCTCGACCCGCGCGATGGCGATGGGCACCGGCATCGGGCCGCGCACGATGGCCGAGGTGACGCTCGCGAGCGCCTCCGCCGTCTCGAAGGAGGCGCCGATGCGTTCCGCGTGTTCCACAGCGCGGTCGAGCGCTTCCAGCTGCTCTCCCGCATGCCCGAGATCCCACTCCAGGTCGGCGACGAGCTGCCATGCGCGGGCGAGCCCTCGATCGTCGCCACTCGCCCCGAAGAACTCGATCGCGCGCTCGGCGTCGCCTCGAACCTCTTCCAACGATCGCTCGGGATCGCTCCGGACGTACTGGCCGGCCACCGTCGCGTGAGCGACCATCCCCTCATCGCCGAACCGCTGGGCACGTTCGAGCGCCTCATCGGCGACGGCCTCGGCCTCCTCCATCCGGCCGGCGTTCCACAGTGCGATCCCGAGATCGGGCAGGATCGCCAACCGAGCGGGATCTGCCGGATCGAGCAGGGTCTGGGCGCGCCCGAGGAGGCTGCACACCGCGGGCATGTCGTGTCGAGCAAGGGCCCGCCTTCCGGCATCGGCCAGTCGCGCCGCCGCACGGTCGCCGAGCGCTCGCGTTCGCTCGTCGAGGGGTCCGAGGGATCGGCGGTAGTGGAACGCCTGCTCGAGGTGGTAGCCGACGATCTCGTCCGCTTCGTCCGGGCGGTCGCGCCCGACGCGCTCGATCCACGCGGCGAACCCCTCGTGCAGGTTCGCGCGCCGCTCCTTCGGGATCGCGTTGTAGGCGGCGTCACGGATCAGGATGTGGCGGAATCGGAAGGCCTCCTCGCCCGGCACCGACGATCGGTCGGGGCGGGCGAACTCCTTGCGGATCAGCGACAGGAGGAGGTCGTCCGCCCGGGATCGGAGCGGTGCGGGCAGGAGGTCCACGACCGCGCCGCGGTAGAACTCTCGGCCGATCACGGACGCGCATTCGATGGCCCGACGCTCCTCCTCGCTCAGACGTTCGAGCCTGGCGGCGAGGAGGGCGGCCACCGAAGGGGGCACCTGCACGGTGGTCACGTCACCGTCCGGCGACCAGCCGCCGTCCCGCGCGACGAGTTGCCCGTCGTCGATCATCATCGAGAGCATCTGCTCGACGAACAGCGGATTGCCGCCGGCCGCTTCCGTGATCCGTCCTGACACGTCGGCCGGCAGGCCGGCGCCTCCGAGGAGGTTTCCGATGAGCTGGACGGACGCCTTCTCGTCGAGCGGCTGGAGTGACAACGTGGTCGCGTTCAGCTTGCCGCCGCCCCAATCCATGCGCGCGTCGAGGAACTCCGGGCGCCCGGTGCACAGAACGAGGATCGGTGCCTCGCGCGACCAATCGACGACGTGGTCGATGACGTCCAGGAACGCCGGCTCGGCCCAGTGGATGTCCTCCCAGACCGTCACGAGCGGACGTTCGGTCGCCAAGATCTCGAGGAACCGCCGGATCGCCCAGGGCAGCTCCTCACCTGAGCCGACGCCCCCTCGGATCCCGAAGACCTCGGCGATCCGGTTGACGATCGCCGCCGAATGCTCGTCGTCGCCGATGACCGATCCCAGCCGCGTCTCGATCTCCGCGGGGTCGTCGAAGGCCTGCACGCCGAGGACGCCCCGTACCGCCTCGGCCACCGGCCAGTACGTGATGCCTTCCCCGTACGGAAGGCACCGACCGGTCATGACGCCGGCGGAGTCCTGCACCTGCCCGAGGAACTCCTCGACCAGTCGCGACTTGCCTTCGCCCGCGGCCCCGAGGACCGTGAACAGGACGCATGAGCGATCGTCGGCCGCGCGCACGAAGGCTCGGCGCAGATCCTCGAGCTCCCGTTCGCGACCCACCATCTCTGACCGGAGCGACCGCGGGGCCTGGCCGGTCGCGGGCGTCATCGCGAGGAGCCGGAAGGCGGGGACGCGCTCGGCCTTGCCCTTCAGGGACATCGGCTCGACGGGTTCGGCCCTGACCGCGTCGCGCACCAGACGGTGGGTCGGTTCGCCGATCAGGATCTCGCCCGGTTGGGCGGCGGTCTCCAGGCGCGCGGCGGTGTTCACGGCGTCCCCGGTGACACGCCCGAAGTCGGCCTGCTCGCTCCCGACGAGGACCTCGCCCGTGTTGACGCCGATCCGGCACGCCAGCCGGACCGAGTGGTCGCGTTCGAGGTCGGTGTTCAGCTCGCCGAGCGCGGACCGCATCTCCAAGGCCGCGCGGACGGCCCGGAGGGCGTCGTCCTCGTGGAGCTGCGGGATGCCGAACACGGCCATCACGGCGTCCCCGATGAACTTCTCCACCGAGCCGCCGTGGCGTTCGAGCGCCGCCCGCATCGCGTCGAAGTAGCGCGCCATGACCTTGCGCATCGATTCGGGGTCGAGGCGTTCGCCGAGCTCGGTGGACCCGGTCAGGTCGCAGAACACGATCGTGACGGTCTTGCGGACCTCGGCGGTGTCGGCGTGCTCGAGCCGCGTGCCGCAGACCGAGCAGAAGTTCGCGCCCTCGGCGTTCTCCGAGCCGCAGTTCGGACAGGCCGCCACGGGCGGAGTCTAGGCCGGGCAACGACGGCGAGGACGGGACGGAAAGGGGGCGCCCCGAGGGCGCCCCCTTCCGACGAGCGGGGTCGGACTAGATCCCCGGGATGTGGAGCAGCAGCAGCTGCCCACCCTCACGCTTGTAGGTGAAGTCCGAGACGGCATCCCCGGGCGGAGTCGTATCGCTCCCGATGAACGTGTCCGGGCCGGCAGCCTTCTCCACCCACAACGTGTGGGCCTGGACGTCGACCAGGTAGTAGCCGTCGCCGAACGCCGCCGACGCGTCGACGATGCCGCTGGACTCCCATGCCCCCTGGTTCCCGATGGAGGCGTTCCCGGTCGGGGCGGGGCCGACATCCGTCGGGCCGCCATCGGCCGACTGGTCCACCTTCGCCACGATCTCCTTGTTCGCGTCTTCCCCGTACGGCACGAACCACAGTCGGGCGGTGGTCGCGTCCGAGCTCACGTCCGACGGCGCGAACTGCTGACTCGAGCCCGGGTCCTCGGTGACAAGGAAGCCCGTGGCCGTGGTCTCGATGTTGTCGGGCTGGTGGATCTCGTTGAAGGTCTTCACCGGGTTCTCGTCGCCCTCGACCTCGATGCCGAAGGACAGGACGTTCTTCGGGTCGTCCGGGTCGAGCTCCATCTTCCAGACGCGACCGTTCGTCGACCTGAACGCCGTGTCGAGGGTATCGGTGGGACGCCGTCCTCGTCCCGAATCGATCACGTACACGACGTTGCCCATGCCGGGCCGCTTGTCGTACGCGATGTCCTCGACGCGGACGAAGTCGAACACGTGGTGGAGCTGGCTCCAGTACTCGAGCACCCACTGCGGTCCGTCGATCCCGATCTGCGGGTCACCCGTACCGAACGTGTCCCGCAGGTCACGCTGCCAGCTGCCGTCCGTGGGTGGCAGCGGGTACCCGAGGTCGGCCGCCTTGATCTCGGAACCGTCCGCGTTCTTCCCCCTGGCGATGCTCTTCGGGACCTTGATGAAGTGTCCGGAGACCGTGTCCGTCGAGCCCGGCGCGAAGTCGTAGTAGTCGTCCACGTCCGGGTCGTCCGAGACGAAGGCCCACAGGTTGCCCTTGTCGGCGAGCAGCGTCTTCGTGTTCCCCGCCTGGTACGAGTAGAGCTGGGACTGCGCCGGTGCGAGCTGATCGAAGGGGCTCGTCGTGTCGAGCGGATCCGAAAGCGGTCCGCTCGTGAACGTGTCGTCGCCCGACATCACGACCAGCTTGTCGTACCCGGGGATCGCCACGTCGTTCTCGTGGTTGTGACGCCCCATCCCGTAGATCGTGCGGTATTCGTCCGCCGCCACGTCGTAGGCGAGGACGACGCCGTTCTCCTCTTGCTCCGGATCGTCGAGCGTGGGCGGCCAGGAGTCCTCCTGGCGCAGGACGTAGTCGGGAGACTCCTCGTTCGTGAACAGGATGTCCTTGGTGAAGCCCTCCTTGCTCGTCGCGAGGTAGTTCGAGCAGAACCGCTGGAACCCTCCGCTGCTGTCGATCACGAACCCGCCGCTCAGGAATCCTCCGGTCGAGTCCACGATCAACTTGCTCACCTGCGCGTTGTCGAAGTCGCTCTCACCGTTGGACGCGCTCGGGGTGTTCGTGTTGAACGGGAAGGGGACCTTGCTCGTCTCGTGGTTCACGAACAGTTGGATCTCCTCGTCGCCCCCGATACGCACCGAGATGCCGTCCGGGATCGCCTCGAACGTGTAGTCGGTACCAGGGATGTCTTCACCGACGGTGAGCAACGGTGTCGCCGAGACGCCGCTCTTGACCACGGTCAGCATCGATGGGAGTGCGGTCTTGAAACCGGGATCGGCCGAGACCGACGTTGTCGCCGTAGCGGCCATCGCTACGGCGACGGCGATGCAGGCAAGGATCGCACGCGCCCTCATGCATTCCTCCCTCTCCGGTTGGGGACGTTCCAGTCCTAACAGATTCGTCCCGGTCTCGCAGAAGGCCATTTCCCGCTGGGTTTGATAGGTGGTCGGGGGAAGCCCGAGACCCATGACCTGGTTGATGACCGGGAGAGCTGTCACACCGGACCGATGAGTTCCGTCTCGTTTCCGGGTCGGAATCGATGGCCATCAGGAGGGAGAAGACATGCCCGGCACCATTTCGATCGACAAGCTCCGAACCGACGTCGCAGGCCGCGTGATCGGCCCCGACGATCCCGAGTACGACCGGGCGCGAACGCCGTTCTACGGCGGCATCGACCGCCGGCCGGCCGTCATCGTCCGGGTGGCGAACGACGCCGACGTCGCCAGGGTGATCGCGCTCGCCCGCGAGACGGGTCTGGACCTCGCCGTCCGCAGCGGCGGGCACAGCATCCCGGGCCACAGCGTCGCCGAGGGTGGGATCGTGATCGACCTCGCCGACATGCGCGCGATCGACATCGACACCGGCGACCGCACCGCGTGGGCCGAGGCCGGCCTCACGGCGATCGAGTTCTCCGGCGCGGCTCACGAGCACGGCCTGGCGCTCGGCTTCGGCGACACCGGGTCCGTGGGGATCGGCGGGATCACGCTCGGCGGCGGCGTCGGCTACCTCTCCCGCCGGTACGGGCTCACGATCGACCACCTGCTGGCGGCCGACGTCGTGACCGCGGACGGGGAGGTTCGGCGCGTGGGCGCGGAGTCCGAGCCCGACCTGTTCTGGGCGATCCGGGGCGGCGGCGGGAACTTCGGGGTCGCGACCCGGTTCCGCTATCGGCTGGACGAGCTCCCGACGGTGGTGGGCGGCATGCTGTTGCTCCCGGCCACGGCCGAGACGATCGCGGGGTTCATCGCCGAGGCCGAGCGGGCGCCCGAGGAGCTCTCGACGATCGCCAACGTGATGAAGGCGCCGCCGATGCCGTTCGTGCCCGAGGCGTTCCACGGCAAGCTCGCGATCATGGCGCTCATGTGTTTCGCGGGTGATGCCGAGGCGGGGGCGCAGGTGCTCGCGCCGTTCCGGGCGCTCGCGGAGCCGCTGGCAGACATGGTCCGGCCGATCCCGTACCCGGAGATCTATCCGCCCGAGGAGGAGGGGTACCACCCGACGGCGACCGCGATCAACATGTTCGTGGACTCGGTCGGCCCCGCCGAGGCCGAGACGATCCTCGAGCACGTCCAGAGCTCGACCGCGATGATGGGCGTCGCGCAGCTGCGCGTGCTCGGCGGGGCGATCGCCCGCGTGCCGAACGACGCCACCGCGTACGCGCACCGCGACAGCGAGATCATGGTGAACGTCGCCGCGTTGTACGAGCGGCCCGAGCAGGCCGAGGAGCACGCGCCGTGGGTCCGCGGGTTCGCCGAGGCCCTGAGGCAGAGCGACGACGGCGCGTACGTGAACTTCCTGGCGGACGAGGGTGAAGGGCGGATCCGCGCCGCCTATCCGGGCGGGACGTGGGACCGTCTGCGGGCGATCAAGGCTCGCTACGACCCGGCCAACCTGTTCCACCTGAACCAGAACATCCCGCCGGCCGAGGGCCGGGCCGCGTGAGCGAGGTCACGACGGGCGAGGTCACCTCCGAGGACGGCACGAGGATCGCGTTCGATCGGACCGGCGACGGTCCGCCGGTGATCCTTGTCGGGGGCGCCCTGAGCGATCGCCGCGCGGCGACGAGCTTCGCCGTCGAGCTCTCCTCGTCCTTCACGGCCTACGCCTTCGACCGGCGCGGCAGGGGAGAAAGCGGCGACACGCCGCCGTACGCGGTCGAGCGGGAGATGGACGATCTCGATGCGCTGATCGGCGAGGCCGGCGGGCGGGCGTTCCTGTTCGGCGTCTCCTCCGGCGCGGCGCTGGTGCTCGAGACGGCCGCCCGGAGCGGCCGGGCGGACGGGCTCGCCGTCTACGAGCCGCCCTTCGACGTGGACCCCGGCGGCCCGAGGATCCCCATGGACTTCGTCGCGCATCTCGACGAGCTGCGCGAGCAGGATCGCCGGGGAGAGGCCGTCGAGTACTTCATGACGACGGGGGTGGGCCTCGCTCCGGAGGAGGTCGCGCAGATGCGTGGCGCGCCGTTCTGGGCCGGCCTGGAGGCGCTCGCTCACACGCTGCCGTACGACGGAAGGGTCATGGGGTTCGACCGGCCCGATCGCTCGCTGCCCGTCGAACGCTGGAAGGCGATCGAGGTCCCGGTCCTCGCGATGGGCGGAGGCGCGAGCCCGGAGCGGATGCGGAACGTGGCGCGCGCCGTGGCGGACGCGCTTCCCGATGCGACGTACCGCTCGATCCCCGGGCAGACCCACCAGGCCGACCCGGCCACGATGGCGCCCGTCCTCCGCGCGTTCTTCCTCGGCTGAGATGGGCGGCCCCGGCGATCTCGACGCCCTCGCGCGCGGCATCATCGACGACAACCGGTACATGGTGCTCGGCACGGCCGACGGGTCGGGCCGGCCGTGGGTCACGCCGGTGTACTTCGCGCCGGAGGGCTATCGCGCCTTCTACTGGCTCTCGTCCCCCGAGCGCCGGCACTCGCGCAACGTGGCCGCTCGGCCCGAGGTCTCGATCGTGGTGTTCGACTCCCGGGTGGCGATCGGCCAGGGCCAGGCCGTGTACATGGCGGCCACGGCGGCCGAGCTCACGGGCGGGGAGCTCGAGCGGGGGATCGAGACGTTCTCGCGCGTGTCCCAGAGCCACGGGGCGAAGGCGTGGTCGCTCGAGGACGCACGGACGGCCGGACTCCGGCTGTACCGGGCCCTCGTCTCCGATCACTGGGTGCTCGACCCCGAGGAGCGGCCCGACCGGCGCACGCCGGTGAACCCATAGCCGTCCCTCACACGGGGTCTCAAACGAGGCCCCAGGACCATGCGCGCCGTCACCGACCGACGGAGGTGCGACATGGGCAAGGTCTCGAAGCAGACCGCGAACGAACACCTCGAGGCTCCCGGCTACATGGGGGACCTTGGGGAGATCGACGGGTACACCGTCGCGTTCGAGACCTATTCGGAGGACGCGGACCTGTCCCCGCTCTTCAAGGGCCTGCCGAACGACCACTGCCAGTGCCCCCACTGGGGCACGGTCCTGAAGGGGCGGCTCAAGTACACGTACGAGGACGGCTCCGAGGACCTGATCGAGGCCGGCGAGGCCTACTATGCGCGGCCGGGGCACCTGCCGATGCTGTTCGCCGGCACCGAGGTCGTCGAGTTCAGCCCCAGCGCCGAGCTCGCCAAGACGGTCGAGGTGGTCACCCGCAACCTCGAGGCCGCGCAGGCGGCCACGTAGGGGGCCGCTTGTGCCGGGCGCTCGCAGCGCCGACGATGCGCGGGTGAGCGTTCGCATCCAGCTGCTCGGGGCGCCGTCGGTCCAGGTCGACGGCGTCCCGCAGCGGCCGCCGCGCGGGAAGAAGGCGTGGGCGCTGCTGGCGTACCTTCTGCTCTCGGGCCGCCCCGCGCCGCGCGAGCAGCTCGCCTCGTTGCTGTTCGGCGAGGCCGACGACCCGTTCGGCGCGCTCCGGTGGAACCTGGCCGAGATCCGGCGGCTGCTCGCGTCGACCGACGCCGTCCGTGGCTCGCCCGTCGAACTGGTCCTTCCGCCCGACGCGTTCGTCGACGTCCGGACGCTGTCCGCGGGCACCTGGGTCGAGGCGGTCGAGCTCGACGGCCTCGGCCGCGAGCTGCTGGAGGGCGTGAGCGTGGCTTCCAGCCCGGCGTTCGATGCGTGGCTGCTCGCCGAACGCCGCCACGTGCAACAGCAGACGGAGTCGATCCTGCGCGAGGCCGCCCTCGCGCGCCTGGCGGCCGGCCAGGGCGACGCGGCCATCGACCTCGCGGCGCGCCTGGTCGCCTCGAACCCGTTCGAGGAGAACTTCCAGGAGCTGTTGATCCGTGCCCACGCGGCCTCCGGCGACCGGGCCGCCGCCGCGCGCCAGCTCTCGGCCTGTATCGAGCTGTTCCGGCACGAGCTCGGCATCGAGCCCGGTCGTGCGGTCTTCGACGCTGCGGAGGCGACGGGCGTCTCGGCGACGGTGACCGCGGTGACGGGCCGGGCCGCGGCGCGGGCGCAACTGGACGCGGGCGAGGCCGCGATCGCCGCGGGCGCGCTCGATGCCGGGCTCGAATGCCTGCGCCGTGCCGCGGCCGAGTCCCACGCCTCCGGCGACCTAGAGCTGAAGACGCGGTCGCTGCTCGCGCTCGGAGGTGCCCTCGCGCACGCCGCGCGCGGGCGCGACGAGGAGGCTTCGGCGGCGCTGCACGAGGCGATCGCGATCGCCCGGCGCCTGGACCGCGGCGACCTCGTCGCGCGGGCCCAGCGCGAGCTCGCATGGGTCGATCTCCTGCGCGCCCGGTTCGCGCGCGCCGTCGCCCGCGTGGAGGAGGCACGCGCGGCCGACGGCGGTTCGCCGTTCGATCGCGCCCTCGAGGGAGCCGCGGCCTACCAGCAGGGCCGCTATCGAGACGGGATCGAGGCGTTCGAGGCGGCGCTCGAGGGGCTCGGCGACGATCCGCGGCTCACGGCGATGGGGATCGGCGAGATCGGTCTGGTGCGGTTCATGCTCGGCGAGCGGGACGCGGCGCGCTCCACGTTCGCCGAGACCCTCGACAAGGCCCGGACGCTCGCGTGGAACGCCTACCTCCCGTACCCGGAGGCGATGCTCGGGATCGTCGAGGTCCGAGACGGAGATCTGCCCGCCGCGCGGGAACGGCTCGAGCACGCGTTCGCGCTCGGCTGTCAGATCCGCGATTGCTGCTGGGAGGGGATCGCGGCGGCCGGGCTCGCGCTGCTGGAGGAGGCGGAGGGGAACCTCGACGCGGCGCTCGAGCGGTTCGAGGACGCGGCCCGTCGAAGCGTTCGCGAACCCGATGCCTGGTTGTGGGCTCACGCGTTCGTGCTGGACCTCGCATGCGCGTTCGGCGTGCGGCAGGGCGCCGAGCGCACGGGCGCGTGGGTCGCGAACCTGGAGGCTCTGTCCTCCCGGACCGGGATGCGCGAGTTCCTGGCACGGGCGTACCTGTACCGGTTCGATCTCGGGGACGTGGAGGCGCTCGCGGCGGCGGAGCTCGTGGCGGCGGACGTCGACAACCCGGTCCTGCACGATCGGCTGGCCGAACGGAGTCGAGTGCGGGCGACGTAACCCCGTCCCTCG
>Ga0081455_10008696_pt1 | contig 10517 bp, 8 predicted proteins | sample TabmetS3T2R1_FD_70207 | JGI IMG/M metagenome (GOLD analysis project Ga0081455, IMG submission 70207) | Tabebuia heterophylla rhizosphere microbial communities from the University of Puerto Rico - S3T2R1 | ecosystem: Host-associated > Plants > Roots > Rhizosphere ... | reverse complement strand
TCAACCTGGTTCAAGATGATCATCATCACATCCGAGTGCTGGGCCAGCGGCATCAGGTAACGATCATGGATTGCGGCGTCGGCATACTTTTGCGGATCAACCACCCAGACCAGCATGTCCACGAGCCGCACCAGCCGATCGACCTCCATCCGATGATCGACTTCGGTGGAGTCATGATCAGGAAGGTCCAGCAGCACGAGACCATCCAGCGCCGCGGCCGCCTCCGGATCGGCCTCCAGCACATGCCGGCGCGGGATCTGGAGCCAGTCCAGCAGGTCTTCGGCCGATTCCTCGCCCCAGCTGCAAGCCATGGCATGTGCGGTGGTTGGGCGGCGTACGCCAACTGTTGCCAAAGTGGTGCCGGACAGGGCGTTGAAGACGCTCGACTTGCCCGATCCGGTGGCTCCGGCGAGGGCCACCACAGTGGCACTTCCGGAAATCGCCAGCCGCCGGTCGGCTTGGTCTACTACGCGGCGGGCTTCATCGAGTGCCTCCGACGGGACGCGACCATCGCACAGTTCTACGGCTTCGCTGAGTGCATGAAGATGATCAACAAGGCGTACGCCGGCGTCCTTGCGGCTGAGCAATCCCAGACCCCGGCCGGCCACTATCGCAGCTCCTCTCGAGGTTCGTCGAGGAGTTCCGCATCGACGATGTCGCTGTCGTCGGTGACCCCCTCTGAAGGCATCTGCGTCACAGTCGGCGGATCGATGGCCAGGCGTCGCTCAGGCGGCGGCAGTGCCGCATCCTGCACCGCCGCGCCGGCCGGCAGGCCGCCCTCTCGAACCGACTCCACAGCTCGAGCCATCTCACGCAATCGAGCCGGCTGGTCGGGCTCCACACCCAGGCGGTCCAAGATCATGTGGTAGCGCACCAATTCGTCCGCAAGCAGCGCCTGAACCCGAGCATCAAGATCATCCTTGGCCGTCTGGGCCAGCCGGCGAATCGCCTGATCACCAAAGACAGCCTCCAAAACTCGTTGCGCCAATACCGCGGTGCCTCCGGCGACCCCGATCTCCGCCCCGACCAGACCACCAGTGTGGGCGAACACCACGATCATCAACGCCACCCCGACACCGTTGACACCAAGTGCATAGAACCGAGCCCTGGACCGCTTGCTCATCCCCTCGTCGGCCACCAGATCCAGGACGGCACCCTGCCAATCGCGGATGGCACGTCCGGCCATTCGATCGAAGTCAGCCGACGACCGCGATAGATCTATCTCAGAACTTTCGATCAGGGCGCGCCCCGCGGCGGTGGCCTGCCACGACGCCTCAGCACGCTCCGCTGCGGCCGCCGCCTCCTCCCGCAGCAGCGACTCCAGACCGGACTCGACCGCGATCTTGAGATTCCCAGCACCGGGCGGTTCGCCGCGAAGAGCGGCCACCAATCGGTCCCGCAGCCAGCTCACCTTCTGCTCGAGCGCCCGGAAGAACTCCCCCGTGCCGACGAACTCGTGCCAGCGTGCAAGCACCTCACCACGCAACAGGGTTCCATCGGTGGTCTGCACCGAAACAGTACGAACTGCTTCCGCATAGGACCGGTCAACCTCAGCTCGCAGTTGCTCGATCACCTCGAGCTGCTCATCGACCGACCGAGCAAGCTCAGGCGTCTTCGCCGACAGCGACGCGATCGCGCCATCAAGAGTCTGATGCACCACCTTGGCTCGGCTAGCCTGATCCGCCGCGAGCGCCGCCAACCAGCCCCTGATCGGCTGGACCGCGCTCGCGGGTAGCAGACCTTCTGAGTCCACTGTCGTCTCCGGCACCGCGAACAGCGGAGAGTCACCCAGACCTCGTTCGCTCATGAGCTGGCCGAGATGCGGCGGCACCTCCGTCATGGCGCGCGGCGGCACTCGATCGAGGACAACGGCGACCGCGGCGCTCCGGTTCGCAGCAGCTCGCAGGAAACCCCAGGGCACCGCGTCGGCATAACGGGCGGCCGAAGTCACGAATAGCCAGAGATCTGCCGCTGCGAGCAGCTGACTCGCCAGCTGCCGGTTCTCCACCACCACTGAGTCGATATCAGGTGCATCCAGAATCGCGAGGCCCGGCGGAATGGAGTCCTCGACCACTAGCTGCAACGATCGTGCCTCCTTTGACGCACCCGTGGAACGGGCGAGCCCAGGAAGGATTCGATCATCGGTGAACCAGTCGGCGTCGCTGCTGTGATGCACGAGCACCGGCGCTCGCGTGGTCGGGCGGATTACACCGGGAGCACTAACCTCCCGACCGACCAGGGAGTTCACCAGCGTTGACTTGCCAGCTCCAGTCGAGCCTCCGACCACTGCAAGGATCGGCGCATCAATGGTCGCCAACCGAGGCATCACATAGTCGTCGAGCTGGCGAACGATCTCTTGGGCGACCTTGCGCTGCTCCTCGGCTCCAGGCAGCGGCAGAGGCAGCTTGACTTGCTCCACCGCCGAGCGCAGCTCAGTGAGCGCAGATTCCAGCGGCGTCAGCTGACGGCCGGCCATCCGTTCCCTACTCTCCGGGCGGTTTCCAGCTGGGATCGACCTCAGAGTATTGGATAGCAGTCTGGCCCACCGGCACCGAAGCCGCAGTCGGCGCGCCCTGCGGCAGCGCGGTAGGCGCCGGGAAGGCGCTTGGAGCCGGATAGTTTCCGCCTAGACCCGCCGGGCCCGGATAACTGGGCGGTGGGTACGCAGTTAGGGCGCCCCTACGCCGACGTCGCAGCGAAGGATAGGCTGCTCGGCCCTCCGGGTGGATGATCGCCTTTCCACGGATCGTTCTGATCTTGGACAGCAGTTGTTTCTCCCGAACGCGGCCGGTATCGTCGATGATCCCGCGGGTGAGAGCATCCCGCAGGTAGGCAAGCTCGGTAATCGCCCGTTGCATCCGAATCGTCGCAATGAATGTTTCGGGGCCAGCGAACAGCGCGTGCCAAAGAGCCCGAAAGCGCGTGCCCAGCTTGGACATTGCCTTGGGGTCCTCTTCTGGCAGCCAGCCCAGCCGGACGTAATCAATCAGGCGCTCCCGAATCAGCCGTCCCTCGCGGAACAGCTGACGGACCACAAAGATGATCATGCCAACCACGAGCGGCAAGGCCACGGCAAGATAGATGAAGAGCAGACTGCTGCCCTGGACCAGGGTTGCGGTGGTGTTGAACGCCATGTGGAGAAACACCGCAACGCCGTATCCAGCGAGCGGTGCGACCACTCGCACGATCTTGCTCTTGGATCGCAGCGCGATTGCCAGGCCGATGCCGATCATCGCGGTGAAGAGCGGATGGCCGAAGCAGGTGATCACTCCGCGCATGACGAAGAGGCTCTGGAGTGCCTCGAGCGGAGGTACCTGGCCGAAGGTGCGGGCGGCGTACCGGTAGACGCGACCGTAGTAGAGGATGTTCTCGGTGAAGGCAAAGGCGGCGCCGGAGAGGCCTGCGAGCACGATTCCGCTTAGCCTGCTGACCCATTGGTAGCGCATCAAGATCGCCAGCCAGAAGAGGACCGTGGCCTTGGATGCCTCCTCGACGAACGGAGCGACGTAGATCGCGGCTCGGGCTGCGGTTGCTGGATCGCCGTCGCCGATGATGCTGAGATGCCCGGCTGCCCAGGTGTTGACCTGCGCAGATATGTAGGTCGCGACGCATGCGCCCCAACCGAAGGTCATCAGCCAGACCCAAAACCGTTGCGGTCGGTATCGGTCTGCCCATAGGAAGAGCAAGGACAGCGGGATTGCTGTGATCGCGGCGTACTTGGCTGCAATCGGGATCGCTTCGGTGCCCAGCCCAGGTAGCGTGCCACCCGGGACCTCGCGATCAGGCACGACCTGTTGGTAGAGCAGCACCAGCATGGTGGCGTACACCAAGATCATAAAGACGGTAAGCCAGAAGAGCTTGCTCCTGAGAAGTCTCTTCGGCAGCGGCTCGTTGAGATCAGGGTCCCGGGGAATGCCATTCCGGCGCAGCGCGCGACTCAGGCCGTCACGCGGGCTGCGACGCGGCGCTAGAGCCTTGACCGACATGGCACCAAGGATAGGTGGGAAGGTGGCTGCGCCGGCTCGGCAGCATCTCAGTGCGGCGATGGCCGACTGAGACGCTGAAAGTCGGCATCAGATAGTAGCTACTTTGCGAAGTAGGAAATAAAAGGTTCGACGTGCCTCAAGAACTCGCTTGGCCGCGCTTCGTGACCGTCGTGGTTGGAGTTCATCGAGGCGAAGGTTGCATGCGGGATCCGTCGGCTCAGCTCTTCTATGCGGTTCTGCTGAAGGTGGCTGTTCGCAGCCCCTAATACGAGCGTGCTGGCCTGGATTCTGGACGCGCGGTCCCACCAACCCGGCGGCGGGGCGTTCCGCCACCGATGCACGGCGATGAGCGCTCTCCAGTCGTAGTTGGCGCCCGGATCCCGTTTCCGTGGTATCGGCTTAGGCGGCGTGGCCGGATCTGGCGGCGGCATCTCCTCGAGTACGAGGAGCCGGATGAGCTCAGGTCGGGTGGCCGCCAAGTCGTACGCCGTAACCGCGCCCATCGAGTGCCCAATGACGATCGCCGCGAGAATGCCCACCTGCTCCATGAGCCGCGCCACGTCATCTCGCATCAGCTCAAAGGAGTAATCCCGCGTCCACTCGCTGCCGCCATGCCCGCGGGCGTCTGGCGCGATAACCCGGAAGTGATCTCCGAGCGCGGGCGCGACGTTTCGCCAGCTCTGACTTGAAGAGGTCAGACCGTGCAACAGCAGCACTACTGCACCGTCTGGCCGGCCCCACTCCCGGTAATTCAACGTTGGCCCGCCGGGCAGCCTTACGGTCGCCATGCCCGAAGGCTATCGGTATTGCTCCACCGAAATCCGTGCACTCTGCGGGCTCGCCGAAAGCGTTGCGTCAGGCGTCCAGATGTACCAGACGCGGCCACTGTGCAGCCCACCCGTCTTGCGGGTCTGAGCAGATCCAGATGGGCCGACCGTGCTCTTCATTATCGGCGCCGGCATTATTGTTGATCATCGCCGTGATCCGGCAGTCCGCGAAGTTCGCTCCTGGATCAGCAAGGCCGATGACAATTACGGGGCGTGCGCCCTCGGGCGGCGGGCCCCAATCACCGAAGGCATTGTGACCACTGAACACCGGTTGTCCCAGGCCGTACCACTCGAGGGCGCCTGCCTCTCCGTAGTTCCGGGTGAACACAACGGCTGCAGTCCGCTCGTCAGCTGGCAGCGATTCCACCGTGGTTCGTACAGCGTCGGCGAACTCCGGCCAACCGACAGTTTCCAGCTGGTCCGAGTCGAGAGCTGGATAGAAGGAGGACGCATACGCGCGGACGGGCAGCACCGGTACGAAGGCCGGCCAGGCGACGACGGCCGAGACGGCCAGAACAACACCGGCTGCTATGAGCCGTCGACCAGGCCAGCGTGCGGCCAGCGCCGTACAGCCTGCTGCCACCAACGGAACTATGGCTCCGGCCAGGTAATAGCCCTTCCCCCCGGCGACCAGAAAGACGACCGTTGACAGCAGAAAGGCCACGCCGATTGGCCGCAGCTTCGCCCAGGCTGCCTCACGGAACAGCTGAACCAGGCCGTAGATCCAGACGATGGCAATCACCGGAGAGAACATTGCCAAGGCCTGCCCGAGCAGGCCCAACCTGCCGGCCACCCCGCCGAACTCTTCGGAGATGTCGGCGCCGAGCGCCAGCACCGGCCAGCCGTTCCGCATCTGCCAAACGAGGTTGGGAAGCCACAACATCGTCGCGATCAGGCCGCCGAGCCAGGGATAGGGCGTGCGCAGTTGACTGCGACAACCCGGCACGAGCAGCACGCCCAGGAGTAGAGCGAACAACAAGACGACCACGGCAGTCTTGTTGTTCAGACCCATCCCAGCCAGGACGCCGGCAAGGAGCCAGAGCCGCGGCCGATCATCGCGCAGCGCGTATCCGACAACCAGGAGCACGGCGGTCCAGGCCAGTGTGTCGAATGTGGCCGTACTGAGGCGATGACCCAACGTCATGACGACAACCGAGGCGGCCACGGTGCTAGCAGTCAGCAGCTGGGCGGCGCGGCCCCCATCGAGCAGGCGCGCAAACAGGGCCGCGCACACTACGAGCAAAGCCATCGCCAGGAGGCTTGGCAGGCGGAGGACCAGCAGATTCTGTGGTGCCAGCTCCGTAGCAAGCCGAGCTATCAGCGGCGCAAAGATGGGCTGGTCGGGATAGCCCCAGGCCAGCCGCTGGCCGGCTGAGACGAAGTAAAGTTCGTCGCGGTGCGGCCCGTAGCGGTTGATCATGATCAACAGAAGAATCGCGAGTGCCGCCACCACCGCCCCGATCTCCCAGACGGCAAACCTCGGTCGCTCGGCCCGCTGCATCTGATAATCATCACCTGAGAGCGTCGGCCTTCGCACGATTCGCGCCGGGCGCCTGATCAAGTACTGCCTCCTGCTGCTGCAGGACGAGGGGTCACGCGTTTGCCGCCTCAGGACGGGAATCGCGGGGTCCGACGGCCCAGCAGACACTCGTTAGCCGTCTCAGGACAGGAAACGCGGCATCCGGAGACTGAAGGAGCAGCCCTTAGGCGCGCGCGTCAATGAGGACATCGGCAATGACGCGATGCTCAGCTGAAATGTGTGCCTCGTTGAACCTGACAAGATCCCAGACCGCATTCTGGAGGACGCGTCCCAGCGTCCAGCCAGCCGCGTGCGCTCGGTCCAGTTCGAGGACTTCTGCCATGAGATCGAAACGGCGCAGCAGGGCACGTCTCACATCACCGGTCCTGACTAGATCGTCCCAACGATTCCACAATGCCGGAAGCAACTCGAAACCCGAATCGCCGCTCAGCGGCTTCGGATCGATTGCCTTCCACTCCGCTGCGCCGTCCAACGTGAGGAGAGTGTTGAAGTAATGCAGATCCCAATGCAAGAGGCGATTCTCGATTCGATCTGTGATCAACTCCTGCAACCGGGCTGCACAGTTGATCAAAATCCGGCGCTCGTCAGCGTCCTCGACTACCCGAACCGCCAACGGCGTACCAGCCAAAGTGGCCGACGCGACATCTCTCAACTGGCGCATGCCTCCAGGCGCGGGCACAGAGTTGAGCTGGGCCAACAGCTCCGCGATGATCCGGACGGCGGCAAGATCATCTTCGATCGTGTTCAGGTCTCGAGAGGCATCCAGCCTTTCGAGCAGCATCGCCCCCGAACTGGGATCGTGCTCCAGAAGCCGGACGGATCCTCGTCCCGCCCATGCCCTTAGCGCAGCAGGCTCGCCGCTGGTCTCGTCATCGACCGGCTGCAGCTTGAGCACTGCTTTCGAACCATCGCGACGGGCAACCGGAATGATCAGGGCAACAGCACCAGACGCAACCTGGCCATCTCCGACCAAACCCCATCGATCCATAGCCGCACCAGCCATTGCGGGCAACCCAGCGATCCAGACCCGACCAGCCTCGCCCGAGTATTTTTCGTGCAACTCGGCCAGTTCGGCCGGCACGATGATCTCATCCTCGCCTGACACCACTCCTAGTGTGCTGGAGGTCGACATAGCTTCCTGGTACGCGCCAGTCTGTGTCTCCAATGAGAGCACGGACGGTCCATCCCCCGTGCACATCGGTCCGCAGCATGGCGCTGGGCGAGAATCAAGCCAGCCCGCCCGCCTGCTGCAGCTCGTTTTGCAGATCGTGCAGCTCGATCTCCTCGTGCAGCTTCGGCACATCCGCGAGGAGTCGTTTCGTGTACTCGTGCTGTGGCTTGAAGATCACGTCGTCCGTCGTGCCTTGCTCAACCATCGCGCCGTGCTCCATCACCAGTACTCGGTCAGCCAGGTAGCAGGCCTGCCCGATGTCGTGAGTGATGAATAGCACCGTCATGCCGAGTTGGTCACGAAGATCCTTGAGCACGTTGAGAACGTTGACCCGAAGCGAGGCGTCGAGCATGGATGTCGCCTCGTCTGCAACCAACAGCTCCGGTCGCATCATGAGCGCCCTCGCGATCATGACCCGCTGGCGCTGCCCGCCGGAGAGTTGGTGAGGATAGCGGTCCAGCACACTGGTGTCCATGCCGACGTAGCCCAACGACTCCTCGAGGCGCTCTTGGCCGACCTTCTTGCCGACCATGATCATGGAGCGGTCGAGAAGCTTGCCGACGGTGAAGAACTGATTGAAAGCCGAGAACGGGTCCTGAAAGACTGCCTGCACGTTGCGCCAGTATTCGGTCCGAGCGCGTCCATTGAGGTTGGTGACGTCCTTGCCCTGAAAGATCAGCTTGCCGGACGTGACCGGCATCAGGCCGAGCACCATCCTGGCCATGGTGGACTTGCCCGAACCACTCTCGCCAACGATGCAGGTGACCTGTCCCTGCTCCAAGCCAAATGAGACATCCTTCACCGCCTGGACCTGGTTCTTGCCATGACCGAAAGTCTTGACGACGTGCTCTGCCGTGTAGATCTCCTCAGCCATCAGTGAATCACCGCCGGTGCGTCGAAGAGGGAGCGATCGAAACTACTCATGCCCTCGATTCTGGTATTGGCGTACGCCGGTTCAGGCGCCAGCACCGAGCTCATCAGCGCCTGGGTATATGGGTGCTGCGGATCCTCCACCACGATCTCGGTGGGTCCCAGTTCCACAATCCTGCCCCGGTACATCACCGCAATCCTGTTCGCCGCAGTTCGCAGTACCGGAAGATCATGTGTCACGAAGATCACCCCGGACATGATCCTCTCCTTGAGCATCTCCAGCAGCATCTCGATCAAGATTTTCTGCGATGTGACGTCGAGTGCGGAGGTTGGCTCGTCGGCGACCAGGAGCCGCGGATTGAGCAAGGTGCTGATGATCGTGACTGTGCGCTGCTTCATGCCGCCGGACAACTGGTGCGGGTACGCGTCGAGGACGCGCGCTGGCAAACCCAGTGTCGTGATCCGCTCCCTCGCGCGATCAAGCGACTCTTCCTTGGAGATCTTGCCGTCGTGTGACCGCATGACGTCATAGATCAGATGACGTACCCGTTTGGTCGGACTGATCGAGTTCATCGCGCCCTGCGGCAGCATCGAAACCACGGCCCCGCGCCAGGTGCGCGGGATCTTGGCATGGCCACCGAGCTCTTGAACCTGCCCGTCGATCTCGAGCGTGCCGTGCTCCACGTGCAGCGGCGGCCGGGCGATGAGCGAGATGATCGAGCCGAGCGTGGTCTTCCCACTGCCCGACTCGCCCGCGAGCCCAAGAACCTCGCCCTCCTCGATCTGCACCGACACATCGTCCACGGCTACGACGTCCTTGCCTTCGGTGTAGTAGACACCGCGGATGTTTTGAGCGTTGACCAAGGTTCCCATCAGCGCGACTCCCCGCGTCCCGCCGAAACCGGAGTCTCCAAGAAGCCACCGCTGCCAACCGGGCCGGCGTCCTCGCCCTCGACCGACACTTCCTCGAGCTCTTCGCCCTCGTCCTTGGCCCTCTTGCGTGCAGCCCGACCTCGGCGCAGCCGCGGGTTGAACACCTCATTCAAGCTGGACTGCAACAGCAGCAATGAGAAAACGATCAAGGTCAGCATGAGTGTCGGCGGCACGAACGCCCACCAAGCTCCAGTCCGCACCGACCCCCACTGGATGGCCCAGTAGAGCATGGTGCCGAGGCTGGTCGTATTCGAGGCGCCCAGGCCGAGCATGCTCAGCGTGGACTCGAACAAGATGGCACTGGAGATCTGCAGGATGCAGGCCATGACGACGTACGAGAGCAGGTAAGGCAGGACATCGCGGCGCAGAATTGACCAGAACCCGGCACCGGAGAGCTTGGCCACGTCGATGTGTTCGCGGGTGCGGATGCTGCTGGACTGTGCGCGTACCGCCCGAGCCACCCAGAACCAGCCCGTGAATCCGATGACGAGTGCCAAGGTGTAGAGATTGCGTTGCGGCAATGACACCGAGACCAAGATCACGATCACTAACACCGGGATGGCCAGGCCGACGTTCACGATGGCGCTCAGCACATCGTCCAGCCAGCCGCCGCGGTAGCCAGCAACGAGACCGATCAGCAGGCCGATGGCAGTTCCGATGAGACCGGCCACTAGTCCGACGATCAGCGACGTCCGCGTGCCGTAGACGAGGTTGGCGATTACACTCTGGCCCTCATTGTCCGCACCCAGGATAAGCGGGCCGCAGCACCGCGGCTTCTCGTATAACCCGCCGACGGTGGCATCCGGGCTGGTCGACACGATCAGTGGGCCGACAAACCCGACGAGGACTACGAAGGCGACCATCGCGGCAGCTACCCAAAACCTAGGGCTCAGTCCACGTAAACTCATCAGCGTTCTCCCCTCTCGACTGCCCGTATCCGGGGATCGATGAAGCCGGTGAGGATGTCAGCGGCGAGATTGGTAAGGAGCACGGCGATCGTGATTATCAGAGTGATCGCCGAGATCACCGGGTAGTCGTTCTGGCCGATCGCGTTGAACAACAAAGTGCCGAGGCCGGGGTAGGAAAACACCAGCTCGGTGATCAAGCCGCCCGTAATGAGGGCGCCGATGGAAAGCGCCAGGCCCGTGAATTGCGGCAGCATCGCGTTGCGGAAGATGTAGCGGACCGTG
>Ga0081455_10008695_pt1 | contig 10518 bp, 12 predicted proteins | sample TabmetS3T2R1_FD_70207 | JGI IMG/M metagenome (GOLD analysis project Ga0081455, IMG submission 70207) | Tabebuia heterophylla rhizosphere microbial communities from the University of Puerto Rico - S3T2R1 | ecosystem: Host-associated > Plants > Roots > Rhizosphere ... | reverse complement strand
ATGCGCCCCTTCTTTTGACCACTGCATTTGCTGCTTCTTATACATGCACCAGATGGTTTTGCATCTTTTTTGAGGTATCCTTTCGTGAGGTTTCTCAGGAAAGGGGGCTGGAAGAGATGCGGCGGATTCAGCTGACGACAGCGAAACAGGAGCAATTGGAACACCTCTTCAAGACGCCCAATGACCGACGCCTGCGGGTAGTGCACTCCATGCAATGCTTTTTTTCGAAAACCTCATATGAGCGTTGTTGATTTTCAATGGGTTGCGGAGCCGCCATTGCCAGCGAGCATTACTTGTATATCACTACCCACCCTGCGAGGCGCAGGCACCGCGACGCACGTGCAGCTGCATCTGTGCGATACCGGTAGCGGTATCCCTGCTGAGCAGCTGGCGCAGCTGTTCGAGCCATTGCAGACCACCAAACCGGAAGGCACCGGACTCGGTCTCTCTATCGCACGGGAAATTGTGGCCGCCCATGGCGGGCAGATCACGGTCGAGAGTGTGGTCGGCCAGGGCACCACCTTTACCCGCACCCTGCCCCGTGCCGGAGCTTGAGCGGTCGAACCGCCATTGCTCTGCTTGAGAGGCGCAATGGTCCCAAGCGCTTGCCCAGCTTCAGGGCGTTCCTGACTTTGGCTAAATCGGGGTCACATAGCCCGCCTGCATCCAGGAAAATGCCGTGCGAAAAGCACGGTGCCGGCTCTGGATTGACCCAGATTCTCCGCAGAGTCGGTCAATGGTCTTCCCTACACGATACACGGTGGCACTCAGGGACACTTTCCTGGAACACTCTGGGGAAAAGTGTTCAAAAATTGCCTTACAAATGCCGCGCCGGGTCCATGCGCCGATGCAGGACGCGCAGGATGAGAATGCCGGTATCGGTCCGCCGATAATAGACGGAATGGCTGGCATGTTCATAGCGGCGCAGGCCGGGGCGAAGGAACCCATAATCCCGGCCTATCAGCGGGGTATCGGCGAGCAGACGGAAACAATCCGACAGCCCGTCATGGTAGGTATCGGCCTGTGCATCGCCGAAATTCGCAACGGAATAGCGGTAGATATCCACGATATCGGCCTCCGCCTCACGGGTCAGGCGGAAACTCATAACCCCATGTCTTTCCTGGCTTTCTCCCTAATCTGATTCATTGTCAAATCACTGATTCCGCTGGCTTCCGCCTTATCGATGAGCGCCCGCAATTCTTCGAGAGCGTTTTGGCGGCGCTCCTGATCCCGGCGCACCAGATCGCGGAAATATTCGCTGACATTGCCGTATTGCCCCTCGGCAATGCGATCTTCGATATAGTGGCTCATGGGTTCGGGCAGTGAAATTGTGTGTCTGATCATGGCATGTCTCCATCATAATAAATCATACTTGATCATATCAGGTATGATGATGGCAGACAAGTTCCTTGCTGGCGATAAAGAGCAGCTCCCACTAAGTTTGAGGCGGAATCTATGTCCAGTGAAATGTATAAATTGGTCGCTCGTGATGCGCCATGAGTACGCGGCGTGTGCGCTGGTAGAGCTGATGCAGATCGGGAAAGCACCGTCCAGCGCCGATCCTGTCCTTTAGTACGCGCCAGAAGCCTTCGATGGGATTCAGGTGGTGGCCGCAACGGGCCGGTAATAAATACAACCGAAACCGCTCATGCCAGTGGGTCAGCGTCGACGCGAGCTTGTGCGCCCGGTGGATGCCACTGCGGTCGGCCACCATGACCACCTCTTTGCCGGTGTGGTGAAAGCGGGCCATCACTTGATGGATATATTGCCGGAACCCCTCCGTATCAAACTGCGGGACGACCTTATAAAAGACTTTCGAGGTCCCATACTGGACGGCACCGATGACGCTGAGCAACACGCCGCTGGGCACGCGACTCCAACTCCGATAGCGCCCCCACGCCTGGCGTTTGAGCGCCTCTTCGCGTTTGATCTGGCTGGGGCTTAGAGGCCGAGTCGGCAGGCGATACCGCTGGGCTTTGCCATGCCACCAGCCCGCCCGGGGGAGGGCGAAACGCCAGAGAATGGTTTCATCTTCATACAGCAAAATGATCTCGCCGCGCCGAGCGCGATATTCCAGCGCTGCCAGGTCGAGCGACGCCCACGACAGCTCAGCGGGAGCGGGACCGAGGCGCCCCGTGGGCCGGTGGTAGCTGACGTCTTTTTTTCTAGGGCGGCAAAATCAGCTTGAGCAGGTCTGCTTCCAGGGTCGCAAGATCGGAAGCTGGAGCCCTGCGAAAGCGCCGACGCTGCGTGCGCTGGTGGCGGCGGGTCTCCAAAGTGTGGCGGAGCTCGTGCCAGGCACTGACCGCGCCAGGGGCGAGCTCTTCGCTCGTGACCGGGCGTAGGCGGGTGGCCGCACAGGCGACGAGGCGGACGGCTCCGCGCAGCACCACCGCGGGCGCCGCCGCTTGGCGCCCAGTGGCGCGCCGTTCATGATAGCGATAGGCACCAAAACACTGCGCCAGATCATGATTGGTGCGAGGCAGCTCGGGCACGCTATAGCCGTGAAACAGGCCTGGCCCGTAGCTCTGGCTGACCGTCAGAAAATGCCCTAGCGCTGGGGCGAGGCTCCCGGCTTTGGCTGGAGGCTGCCCCATGGCCCCGAGCAGTCCGTGCCGCCGCCGCTGCACGGCGGCCCCTGTCTCTTGCGTGTCATTATGCAGGCTGTGCGCAGCGCGATGGAGCCAGCCATAGGCCACACGCACGTCGGGCCAGAGGGAAGCGGTCGCGTCCAGCCCACGCCGCAGGCTCGTCTTCAGGCGCCCGAGGGCTTGGGGCCAGGCCCCCTTTTGTCCACCCGCTCCAGGCTCTGGGCAAGGGCGGTGAGGCGATCGTGGAGTGGGAGACCGGCCGCCGCCAACGGCGGGCGGCCATCGTCGGTGAGGGCACTCCGGACAGCGCTGCAGGAGCCCCGGATGACCTCGGCCTCGGGACCGGTGCGTCCCTCCACGGCCCGTTCCAGGGGACGCACGCCTCGGACGTATTTTTTGAGGCCCTTCTTCGCCTAGCGGTCCGCCTCGGAGATGGGTTTCGCCACGACTTGGAAAGTTATTGCCCTCAGAGAGACGAACGGTGAAGATCCGTAGCAGAGCATTTATAAGGAGGTAGTCCCGGAGAGGATCACGACTATGCTGCCGATCGTCGGGGTGCCCGCCACGATCCATCAAGGGCTGGCCCCCTACCGTGATGTGTTCTGCCGTGCAGAGGGCTTTGAGCATGTTGAGCGGTATGTGACGGGCCTCATCCTCAGTCCCAATAAGACGCTGCAGGGCATCTACGATGCCCAAGTCTGGCCCGGAGGAGCCCAGCCGAGTCGTCGGGCGATGCACGCCGCGGTCTTTGAGGCCGGCTGGGACAGCGACCGCTTGCTGCCACGCCACCGGGCTTTGGTGGCCCCCGAGCATCAGGGCAGAGGCCGCGAGGTGCTCAGCCTGGATTGGACCTACGCGCATCATGAGCGCGGCCCCCACATCTGGGGGGTGAAAAAACGGTGGGATCACGTCGAGGGGCGCATGGCACGTTATCAGACAGTGGTGACGGCGGTGATTGCCAACCGCACTCTGATTGATGGCCTCGAGGGGGTGGTCCAGCCCCCGGCCCTGCATGAAGAGGAGGAGGCCTATTTGTGTGCGACAGCCAAAGACAGTTATGAGCAGATGGAGGCTGGGCGCGAGCGGCTCCTTGAACTCCTCCACCACCTGCTGCACCGACGGGGCTACCAGAAGCGCACGGAGGTGGCCCTGGAGGTCGTCACGCAGCTCGAACAGGAAGGGCACTTTCCGGCGGCTCATTATGCCTTTGACAACGGGCTCTTGACCCTGGAACTCACCCGCTTCATCGAGGGGAGGGGGAAACACTGGGTCAGTGAGCTCGAAAGTTCCCGGCATATCCAATGGCAGGGGCAGGGGCGGCGAGTGGATGCGGTGGCAGCGGCACTCCGGCACAGGCACCCGGAGAGTTTCCGCCCGGTCCGGGTCCGGTGTCGCAACGGTGACACCAAGCAGTATTGGGCCTTTACGAAAGTGGTGCGGCTGAAGCGTTATGGGCGTAAGCGGCTGGTCATTGCCCATGAGCACGCCGAGCTGACCGATACGCCCCGCTTTTTCCTCACCGATGCCCAGCATTGGGAAAGTGGCCGCGTGCTGGAGACCTGGAGTTATCGTTGGGCCTCGGAGATCTTTCATGAGTTCGGCAAGCAGGTGACGGGGCTGGAAGCGGCTCAGGTACGCAAGGAGGAAGCGGTCACACGCCACTTCCGCTTGAGTTGCGTAGCGCAGTCGCTGCTCCAGCGCGCACCGACGTCGCCGTCGACTTCAGAGAGATTTGCGTTCGCACAGGGAGTGATAACTGTCGGACAGAAGGTACGAGCGATAGCCCGGGAAGCGCTGGAGGGACTGTTACAGTTGGCAGCATCTCTGCTCGCACGAGGCCATAAGTGTGAACAGATTCTGGAGATGTTAATGCCCGTGTGAAGCCTATAAGCCACTGACAACAGTTCAACAAACTTTCCAAGTAGTGTGTAGAAGGTTGAAGATGGGGTCTATGGGCACGATAAGGCCTCGAAAAGGCTCGCGTCTTTGCGGGCGATGAGCCTTGCAACGGCGAGGAGATATACTGCGCCTCCGCCAGATTTAACGCGCTACAAAGTGTGAGAAATTGAGCGTGACGGGTTTGGCGGCGTGTCTCTCGGAACGTCGACTCCTTGAGAAAAAACGCCCGTTTTTCTTATACTTGAATGATGTGCACCGTGGACAAACAGCTCGGATGACCATCGCTTGCTGTGACCTCTCCTGAATGGATGCACGTTTTGGAGTCCACCGTCACACAGCCATCGGTGGGGGAGCCTTCCATGGCCATCACTCCTGGGACCCCGACAGGCGCCGCAGCCCCTCCTCCGTCTGGTCCAGCACGCGGCCGCTCACCTGCTGACTGCGGAGTTCTGATCGCAGCCACGCGTAGTTGGAGCGTGCCGCGAGGTGCTCCCCGTTCCGCTCCTGGAACTTTGCCAGGAAGAGCACCCATACGTGCAGCTTGTTGGGCGGCATCTGGCTCTCGGGAAAGAGCCAGCGGAAGGTCGCTAGGTGCTCGGCGGGCGGCAGGATGGCCAGGAAGACCGCCTGCTGCGTGCCGCCGAGGAGTTGGTGGGAGTAGAGGTTCCAATACTTGCTCCAGACCAGGTGCTCGGCGTCGTTCGTCGGTACGGGCTCGCCGTTACCGCGCATCTCGTTCGCCACACGCACGGCTTCAAACTCGAGCGGTGCGTCCGAGAAGAGCATCAGCGCCACGAGCTGCAGCCAGCGGACGTACTCCCGCTCCCGCCCGCTCGCGAGCGCCCGCTGGAAGCGCGCCTGCGCCTCGGCGAGCGCGCCGTGCTGCCACAGGATCCAGTGGCCCCACATCGCGTTGGCATACGGATTATCGGGATCCTGCTCAATCGCGCGACGATAAAAGCTCTCTGGGCGCAACCCGCCGACGCCGTCCTTCGACCGCAGGAAGTCAGCCCACCCGAGGTGCGCCAGCAGATCCGCGGCGCGGGCACCCCTGGCAGTCTCGAGCGCCTGATACAGGACCGGCGTGATGGGATCGACCACGTCGCGGAAGCGGGCCTCGTTGCCCGTGGTCCGGGCGTGCGCCACGAGCACCATCCCGCAGTCCGCTTGCGCGTCGAGGGCCTTGGCATTCCCCGGCTCTGCCGCGAGGGTCCGCTGGCGCGCCTGCCAGGTGGCCTGGCAGTGCCCGAGCGCCTGCGCCACGCGATCGTCCGGAGGGGGCCATGTCACAGGGGGCTCAGGCGTGCGCGGGGCCACGACGACAGGGGGCGCGGTGGGCGGCGCGGGCGTCCGTGGCACCAGCCCATACGCGACGACGGCCAGAGCGACCACCGCGAGGCCCGCGAGGAGGAGCTTGCGCCGCCGTAACCGGGCCATGGAGACCCTGGGTGCTGCCGTGGGGGCGCGGTTGCCCGCTGGCTGGTGCCCGGCGCGGTCGCCCAGCATCGTCGCGATATCCGCGACGAGCTTCGCGAAGGCCGCGTCTGGCGACGCCGGCCGCCAGCGCGTCAGGTCCACCGTCTGCAGCTGACGGAAGCCCAACGGGGGCGCGACGGCATCGATGCACACCGGTAGGAGCACACTGCGCTCCTGACCGACTTGCGCTTCGTCCTTCACCCAAGGCGAGGCGATCGACTGGTGCGACCAGACCACGATGACGCAGCGGGAGTCCTGCAGCGCCGTGTGGATCCTGCGGCCAAAGTCTTCGCCGGTGCGGATGTCGGGATCCCACCAGACCGACCAGCCGCGCTGCTCCAATGCGGCGGCGAGGCGCTCCACGCGGGGGCGATCCTCACGGGCATAGCTAATGAAGATGTCGCTCATCGTTCCCCCCTGGGAGGCGCAAGGCTTCCGCCATACATGCATGCGGCGGTGAGGATGCGCCGCCGCATCGCCAGCAGTTCCGGGCTCGCAGTCATGCCGCTGCGCCGGTGCTCGCGGCAGATTATACACCTTTGCGCGCCGAAACGAATGGGCCAGCATTCGCCAACAACATCCGCCCGTTAACGTTACAGCACTGATCATGCCCTAGAACATCGCAAAATCTGTGCAGATAGCCAGTCCAACAATCAACGTTGAGTTGGTGGGCGCCCTTTATCTTTTTGGACAGGGCGAGTTGGGGCGCACAGTTGGCGCCCCGAGAAGGGATATCGTGAGCCCTGGAAGAGACACGGGGGCAACCGTGTCTCTCAAATATACCTTGTGCGACAGTACCCGTCTGCGACAAGATCACTTGTCCGCCGTCTCGCCCGCATCGTTTTCGGGGGCGATGATTTCGAGTTCGTTCTCGGCCAGCACCATCTCAGTGTCCAGCGTCAGGCACAGCTCCGCCAGCTCGTTCAGTCATTGTCCCCCCCCTTCGTCAGGCAACAGAGGCGCTGCCTCACCTGTTCTCTTTCGCCCCGACGATCAGGCGTATTGGTATCCTCCCAGGCCCGCTCCCAGGTTCGCGATATCGAGCACATCGCGAATCCGCCTCTCGGGTACCGTGGAAAAGTTCGGCAGCATGACCTGAACGCCGGCGGACGCGTTGACCGAGTACCCAGGCGTCGTCCCGACCCACGGCCACAAAAGATCGTCGCGACGGTGCCCGACAGGGGGCAGTTGCCCGTTGACCGGCGAAACCTCTGTCGGGGGCGGATAGTGCGAGGTCAACGTGCTGCCTGGTTGCCCCGCGAGCCGATTGGCTTGCCAGCGTGACCAGACCCGATCGATAAACGAGTGGTGGAGCCAGAAGAGCGGATCGTTCGGCGAAAAGACCGGATTGGCCATGTATCCGCCGACGATGTTGTGGCCGGTATTGTGCATGCGCGTGCCCCCCTCGAGTCGGTTCCAGAAGGCCCAGTAGGGGTTCACACCCGGCGAGGAGCTGTTCAAGCTTTCAACGGCGGTGATGGCAGCAGCCGTCGGGGGCCAGGTGTCTGCCGAGCTTCCGCGCCGAAGAACCGGAGCCCCGCCGACCTGGAGCGCGGGCCTAATCCGCCATTGAAATCCAGCGGGCCACCACGCCGGCGGGGACGCGGGGCCAGCCGATGTGAAAAGGCCGCCGACATCCTGGAGCGTACTACTCGAAAAGAAAATGCGGTGAATGCGGGCGTTGGAAAACAGGACCGATGGCTCCGGCGTCATCGGCCAGGGCCAATACGGAATCGTCACGCCGGGAACGACCGCTTGCAGGGCCAATTCAAAGCGTCGAACGTATTCGCGGTGCCACGGCAGGAACCCGATATTCTGATGTCCCATGTTCATGAAGGACGGTGAGCCCGGCGACTTCACCCCCATGATGCATCCGTGGATGGCGACCCACTGGTCATACAGGCTGAAGCTCTGACCGGGAACGAGTTGGCTTTTCAGGAGTACGCACGCTTTCAAGAAATTCTCAAACTCGCCAGCGGGCATCGTGGCCGCATTCTTTCGCACGTCGAGGGCCATCGCCAAGTCCTCCTAGTGATGGTTGTGAGGGTGATCGTGGTCGTGGCCCCCGGAATGGGGAACGGGCTCGAAAATGGACGCATCATGTTCGGCGTGCCCAGTCGCCGCTTCGGGCACGATGACCACCCAGTAGGATTTCTTCGGGTATCCGAATGCCTCGGCGATTACGTCCCGCATCGTCTTGCCCTGCTCCTTCGGGCGAATCACGACCAAGGATTGGTACATCGCCATTGGCCCCGTGGAAAACGTCAGACACGTGCCGATCCGGCTTGCCTCGACTTCGATGGGAATGACTGTCGTCCCGTTGTGCCCGCAGTACGATGTACATGTCAACGCCACGGCCAACCGGTTCCAGGCGTGAAAGGTCGCACCGTCCGTCATGTCGAGCGAGGTCAACAGGCGGCCCGAGCCGTATAGCATGGCCGGACCGTTCACGAAGAGGTGGAGCTCTTCCCGGTTGACTCGCGCGTCCAGCAGTCGGGAGGTTCCCTTGCCGAGAAGGTACACGACCCGGCTCGGTGGCGATTTGGCGCCCCGAGCCACTTTGGCGGACCTGGTGGATGCCGCCTGAGGGGTCTTGTCTTGGTCTGCCATATGGCCTCCTTACAGTTGTTAAGCCGAACGGGCGCGGTAAGCGGCAGGCCACACGGTACAGACCCCCGCCTGCCCACACGCGTCCGCTGTAGCCCGTCCGCTTCCGTGCGGGGTTCGGTGGGGAGAGCGCCCCTCGCCTCGGCCACGGTGTCCCGACCCCAAAGGCGTCAGCGCTCTTGACTCCCACAGCGAGAGTCCTAGGGGGCCGCCGCTCTGCTCGAGGTTGCCGCGTGTCCCCTCCTCTTGCAGTCAACACCTATGTCTGACGGCACTGCTCGCGCATGCCGCTATGGCCATGCACCTTGGCCCATGCGAGACGCTTCGGCGTTACCGCACACTCGCAACCCGTTCCGCTCCATTTCTCACACGTTGTAGCCCGTCAACCCTGGCCGAGAAGCTGACCATCGCCTTGCCATTGTAGAGCCCCGCGCCGGCACAGAGGCGAGCCTCTGCGAGGCTGACCCGTGCCCAGGGATACCGACGTTGACCTTCGACACACGGCTCGACATTGAGCGGGCCGTCTTGGCTCCGGGAGGACCGCTTAGGGGGCGGTGATGATCCCCAACCCCCGGTCGGCTTCGTCCACGCCTGGCACAAAGCCCTCGGTGCGCGCGCTCGCCAGCAGCTTGGCCAGCACCGCCGCGCTGCTGGGCCGCGTCGAACTCCGCCGTACCGCTTCCCACCAGAGCGCCGCCACCCCCGCCACATGCGGGGTCGCCATACTCGTCCCGTTCAGCGCGCGGAGCCCCCCGCCGAGCTTCGCCGAGAGGATGTTCACCCCAGGCGCACTGAGCTGCGGGAAGGTATTGGAGAAGGTGGCGACACGCCAGCCTTGGGGGCTTTCCTGGAGGGCCCCGACCGAGATCACCCCCTCCGCGGCCGCCGGAATCGAGACGGCAATCTCATAGTTCTCATTGACATCGCGATGACTCTCATTGCCAGCGGCGGCGCACAGGAGCGTGCCTTCGTCGAAGGCCACCCGCGCCTGCACCATCTCCATCAAGGCATCGAACATCCGCAGATTGCCGCGATAGGCTTCCAGGGCGGCGGAGGTTGCGAGGTCCACCGGCCAGCGTTGTTCCCTGACCAGCTGGTCGACGAGCCCCGGAAAATCGAAGCCCAGCGACATCGAGATGACATCCGCTCCCTCCTGGAGGGCCCATTGCATGCCGCGGAAGATCATGTCGGAATCGCCGCTGCCGTTGTCGCCCAAGACCTTGCCGATGAGGGCGCGGTGCACCCCCCGGGCGATCCCAATCCGCACGCCGTCCACGTCCCGCCCGAAGATCGTGCCAGCGCAATGGGTGCCGTGGCCCTGCCGATCCCCATTGCCACTGCCCGAGAAATCCTGCTGGACGAGCTCGACCCCGGCAAAAGCCGTGTGGGTGGCATCGATACCGGTATCGAGGACGGCCACCACCACCTCCGCCCCGGTAAAGGCCGAACGGTCCGCCCCGACTGCCGCAATCCCCCACACGGGCGTTGTTGCCGCCCCACCATGGCTCTCGACCGGCTGAATCAGCTTGGTCGGCATGAGCGGGGCGATCCCCCGGACCGCCGGATCGCGGGCCAGACTGTGCACCTCGCGGGGCGTGAGACTGGCGACGTCGACCTTGGGCTCGGGCGCTGCCGTGGGCAGCCCGAGCCCCCCAAGGCCCCGCGCACCGGGGGCAAACGGTTCCGCGGTGTGGGCCCCACGCAGATCACGAAGAATCGTATAGCGGCGCATATAGCATACCCTCCTGGAATAAGACGTTGGTCTCCTGGCTGACAACCCTCGGCGGCCCAGGGTGGGCCGCCTCGCCTGAGCCATGCCCTCGCACAAGGGCGTGGCTCTTGGTCACCAGGCTGCTTACAAATTCAGTGCCAAGCTGCAGGCCCCGGGGGCCCTGCGCCAGAGGACCTTGTAGCACAGGAGGTTACGAGAAAAGCGGGCCAGGGC
>Ga0081455_10008694_pt1 | contig 10518 bp, 11 predicted proteins | sample TabmetS3T2R1_FD_70207 | JGI IMG/M metagenome (GOLD analysis project Ga0081455, IMG submission 70207) | Tabebuia heterophylla rhizosphere microbial communities from the University of Puerto Rico - S3T2R1 | ecosystem: Host-associated > Plants > Roots > Rhizosphere ... | reverse complement strand
TGCCAGCGCTTACGCGACGGAAAACGTTGGCGCATGTGGGATCGCATGACGCGAAAACCGGCTCAACTTTCGCTGGGTTGTCCGTGCGAAATCGATCAATTTGAAGCGACGCTCCACTTCGCCGTGTGGCATGATCGCCCGTCACCCTCAGGCTCCTGAGACCGTTCGTGTCATTGCCGGAACTGCACCTATCGAAGCCGGGCGTTCACCTGCCCTCCGTCCGCGTGGACAACGCGGAGATCATCCGGCGCGTTCGCGCCGCCTTCAAAGGAACCGACGCCGAGTTCGTGCCGATCGCGTCCGCCATCGAGCACGTCTTCGGGTTGTGCAAGACGCAGGTCCGTTACCTGGAGCCGGAGAAGCACCCGGGCATCATCGCGGACTACGCGGTGGCAGCCGCGAAGAACTGCCTCGAGCTCAACGACATCCCGCTGGACGAAGTCGACCTCGTCATCGGCGGCAGCATCGCGCGCCAGTACTTCGAACCGGCGACGGCGATGGAGGTGGCGGCGAAGCTGGGCCTCAAGCGCACGCACGCGTTCGACGTGACCGCCGCCTGCGTCGGCCACCTGGAGGCGATCCAGACCGCGGCCGGCTATCTCGCGCTGGCCACCGGCGACGCGGCCCGGCGCAGCCTGACGACCGACTACCTGGCGCCGCGACCGGCCAAGGAGGACCTCGACCCCGACGATCCGTTCGCCGAGAGCAAGGCCGCGCCGACGCCGACTCTCGACGACGGTGTCGGCACCGAGTTCTCCAGTCGTGGCGGCAGCGTCGATCGAAACGGGAAGGGCGTGCTGCGCTGTAGGGGCGAGTTCGCCCCGGCGGTGCCCGCCGAGGCGTCGCGGCTGGTGATCGACCTCGACGGGACGAGCGTCGCGATCGAGCTGGAGCGATCGTGAACTGGATGCCCGGGCGCACCGAGGAGGAGCGCCGGCAGGGCGCGGCGCTGTCCCTGCTGCTGAACCGGGTCGTGCTCGGCCTGCTTGACGACGCCCGTCACGCGGGCGGCTTCGGCGACGACGAGAGTGCCCTGCGGGCCCGGGCCGCGGAGCTGGCCCAGCGCTTCGTCGACCCCGCCTCGATCGCCGGCGACATCTCGGTCTGGCTGAAGCTCCTGAAAGGCGGGCGGATCGAGGTGAGGGTCGGCGAGGACGAAGGTGCCCACGCCAACGCCGAGGTGCGTGAGGACGGCTATGTGCTCGGCGGCGGCATCGGTCGGAGGGGCCGCGTCCGGACCCGGAAGCCCGCGGACATGGAGCCTTGGGAACGGGAGGAGCTGCAGCGCCGCAAACTCGCTGACGAGGCCCGTCGCGGCAAACCGAAATTCGATGGTCGCGACTACCAGCGCACGGTGGTGGCCCCACCCCAGCCCGAGGCGAAGCAGCGGATCCTTGCCGTCGAGCTCTACGGCGACGGCCTGATCGTCGACTTCACCTACGACACCGAGATGCCGACCGCGGAGGAGATCGAAGAGACGTACATCACGCCGCGCCCGCCGATGCGGGTCGAGGACGACCTCGGCACCGACTACTACGAGGGCGAGCGGGCGAGCTTCGGCGGCGGCCCGGCCTCCCAGGCCTACTTCACCTTTGCCCCCGCGGTCCCGCCCGCGGCCCGGGTCCTGCGGATCACCACCGACAGCGGCACGGTCGAGCTCGACCTACAGCTCTAGCTCCCAGTCCTCGGCCACGTCGGCGTGGCCGAAGGCAATCTCCGGCTCGGCCGAGACGAGACGGAAGCCCGCCGCGGCGTAGAGGCGGCGGGCGGCGGTGAGGGACTCGTGGGTCCAGAGGACCAGGCGACGGTAGCCGGCGGCGCGGGCGAACTCGACGCAGGCCTCGACCAGAGCGGCGCCGATGCCAAGGCCGCGGGCCCACGGCTCGACCAGAAGCATGCGCAGGCGCGCCGTCTCGGCGTCCTCGGCGACGCAGAAGATCGAGCCGGCGGGACGGCCGCCGACGTCGGCGATCCAGGCCCGCTCGCGCTCCGGGTCGTGGGCGGCGGCGAATTCGCCGACCAGCCGGGCGACCAGGTCTTCGAAGCTGACGTCCCAGTCGTAGGACTCGGCGTAGACCTCGCCGTGACGGGAGACAACCCAGCCGAGCTCGCCGACCCGCGGCTCGCGCAGCTCGAAGCCGCCGGCCCGCGCGGCCGGGGCGAGCACCGCGCGGATCCCCCCCATCGCCTCCAGCAGGCGCGCCCGGTCGGGCTCGGCCAGCGGCCCGAGCCGCGCCCCGGCGTCCTCGCTCGAGCGCCGGTCGAGGCCCGCCACCAGCCGCCTCCCCTTCGCCGTCAGCCGCAGCGTCTGCACCCGCGCGTCGACCTCCGAGCGCCCCCGCTTCACGTAGCCGCCCTCCTCGAAGCGGGCAAGGATCCGACTCAGGTAGCCGCGATCGACGTCGAGCCGTTCGCGCAGCACCTTCGTCTCGGTGACCTCCGCCCGCCCCAGCTCGTAGAGCACCCGCGCCTCGGTCAGCGAGTACGGGGTGTCGAGCAGGCCGCGCCGCAACAGCCCGATCTCGTTGGTGAAGAAGCGGTTGAAGTCGCGGAATGCGGCGACGTGATCTTCGAGCGCGGCTCCTGCCATCGCCGAAGGATCTTAGTTGACTCCGGCAACGAACTCCGAGATCAGGGCGAGCGGACCTCCTCGAGGATCGCGCGGGCTCGGCCGGCGAGCTTCACGGTCGCCTTGCGGAGGCCTTCGGCGTCGTCGATCGGCTCGTCGTAGAGGACGCGGACGGTGAGGTCGCCGGACGGGGTGGTGGCGAGCAGGGTGAGGCCGAAGCGGTCGGCGTCGAGGCAGCGGGCCGCGGTCGCGGCGTCACAGCCGGCCAGGGCGCGGGCCATGTCGAGCAGGGCGTCGTCGTGATCGGCGTTCAGGTGGGCGATCGCCCGGCCGGCCTTCTGGCTTACCGGGTCGTCGGGGTTCCGCGGGACGTAGTCGGTCATGGCAGCGTGAAGGAGGCCGAGACGCAACCGAATTCGTTGTCGCTGGGTGCGGTGTAGAAGCCGGCGAAGACCTTTTCGCCGTTTTCGGCGAGCCTGCCTCGCATCAGGTCGTAGGTGAGGGTTTTACCGCCGTTCGAGACGGTCGGGCGGCCCGCCGTCTCCAGCGTCTCGAGCGCGACCCGCTGGTTCGGGTAGGGCGTCCCGCCGGAGCCGGAGAAGCGGAAGATCGCCCGCGAGGCGGAGCCGTTGATCTCGATCTCCGGTTCGGCCGCGGTGAGGTTGATCGTGTGGGCGGCCCAGCGGAAGGCGACGTTGCCGCTGCCGTAGATGCCCGCCTCACCGCTGAACGGGTCGTACCAGCTTTCCTTCGCCGGGAAGTCGATCGTGTAGTCGAGCGAGGCGCCGCTGGAGCTCGACCGGTCCGGGCAGGGCGAGGAGGTTGCCGCGACCCCGGTCGCGCCGCCGCCGGGGGTGACCCCGTCGCTCGCCCCGGTGCCGGAGGACACGTAGCGGACCCAGGAGTCCCGCGGCATCCAGGAGAGCGTCACGCCACTGACCGTGACAGCGGTCGCGGGCCGCGCCAGGATCGGCGGTTCGCCTTCGATCGGCGTCGAGGAGGGCGGCGTCGCCGGGCTCGGGGCGGGGTTGGCTTCGATGGTAGCGCCGGCCGGTCGCTTCAGCTTCGCGCTCAAGACCCGGGCCGTCTTTCGGCCGGAGCCGCGGACGACGATCTTCGCCCGGAAGGTCGCGACGGTGCCGGCCAGGCGGTTCAGCGCCACGCCGCCGAAGTGGACCTTGACCTCCGCCTTGGCGCCCGCGCCGAGGAAGGAGGGCACGAGGACCCGACCGCGCACGGGGCCGGCCTCGACCTTCGCGCCGACCTGCTTCGGCGCCTTCACCAGGCAGGCTTCGTGCGCCTCGCAGCGCACGAAGCCGAGCGTCACCGTGCCGCCGGCCGGGATGCCGCGGGCCTTCGCGGCCGCCGTACCCTTCAGCGTCGCCTTGACGACCTTGGAGATCGACTGCGTGCCGCTGCCGAGCACCAGCTTCAGGCTGATCTTCGTCCTGCCGTCACCGAGCTCTTCGAGCGCCGCCTTGGTCAGCTTCACCGTCACCTTGGCGCTCTGGCCGGCGAGGATCCACTTCGGGGCGATGACCTTGGCGCTGAACCACTTGTCGCCGACCTTGAACTTGACGGTCTTCGGCGCCTGCAGCGAGCAGGGCTCGGTCGCCGGGCAGGTGACCGTCACCACGGTCGCCGCGCCGCCACCGCCGAGCTTAGCCGCGCCGCCGCTCGACTTCAGCGTCGGCAGCGCCGTCACCGGGGCCGGGCCGGGAGCCGGCGTTTCGGCGGGCTTCGGGTCGCTCTTCGGCTCCTCCTGTTTCGGTTCTTCGACCGGCGGCGTCGGGTTGAAGGCCGCGGTCAGCGAGAGCGGGTCCAGTTCTTCGCCTTCGGTGTAGAAGCCGGCGAACGCTTCCGCCCCTTCCGCCGTCAACTCGGCGGGCATGTCTTTCAGCGTCACCGCTTCTTCGCTGAATTCGGGCATCACGCCACTGGCGTCGAGCAGCGCGAATTCGGCATCCGGGAATTCTTCGATCTCGCCGGTCGCCAGCGACTTGGTGACGACGTCGGCGTAGACGACGCTGGTCTGGCCGACGATCACCCACGGGTCGGAGAAGGTCAGGTCGAGCGCCGGGACGCCGCCCATGAAGTGGCCGGTGAAGTGGACCGTGCCGGTGCCTTGGACTTCGGTGACGTGGGTGGTGGTGTCGTAGGTCCCGGAGCCGACCGGGAACCGGAAGGTCCCGTCCGCCGCTTCGGCGGCCCCGCCGGAGACTTCGATCTGCCCGCCGGCGATCGGGCCTTTGACGTAATTGCGGAACGATTCCTTGATCCCCCAGTCGACCTCGCCGCCCTTGATCGGGATGGTCGCCGCGGCCGCTGAAGCCGCGCTGACGAGGAGGACGATCGCCGCCGTCAGGACGGCGAGCGAGAGGGTTGGGGTTCGGGCACTGCGCATCTGGGCTTCCTTTCGTTCTGGGGTCCCGCCGCCTTTGCGAGACGTCGCGGCGGCGGCACCGTAGCACGAATTAGGCTAGCCTAATTAGGACACCCTAATTCCTGATCGAGAGGAGCTCAGTTGCTGGTCGTGATGAACGTCGTGCACGTCAAGGAGGAGCGCCGCGAGGCCTTCGAGCGCGTCTTCCTCGGCCGCGAGAGCCACGTGCACAAAGCCGACGGGTTTGCCGGTTTCGAACTCCTCCGCCGCGACGAGAGCGACGAGTACGTGGTCCTCGCGCGCTGGAAGGACACCGCGCCCTACGAGGCCTGGCGCGACGGTGACCTGTTCAAGAAATCGCACCGCCACGCCGAGGGCGAACTGGCCGAAGGGGCCGAGGTCCGCACCTACACGGTGCTCGACTCGCGGGTGGCGGCGTGAGCCGCCGGCGCCTGCCGGCGCTCCTCGTCGAGCTCGCCCTGCTGGTGCTGCTGGTCGCCTTCCTAGCGCCCGCGGCGGGCGCCCAGAAGCGCCAACGCCGCATCGTCGCCCTCACCCCCTTCGCCGCCAACACGCTGGCCAGGCTCGGCGTCACCCCGGTCGCGGTCGGGCAGACGCTGGGCGGGCGCGAACGGCTCTCACCCAAACTGCGCAGCGTCCCGGTGCTGAAGCTCTCGCACCCGATGGGCCCGAACCTCGAGCAGCTGACCAGCCTCCGCCCCAGCCTCGTCCTCTCCTCGAAGACCTGGGCGAAGGGCAACCAGGCGATGGAAGGGCTCGGCATCCGGGTCGAGACGCGCGACCCGCGCTCGATCGCGGGCGCGCTCGCCGACACCTACAAGATCGGCGAAACCGTCGGCCGCAAGCACTACGCGCGGGAACTGCTGAAACGGATGCGAGCGCGGATCGCGGGCGCCGAGTCGGGCATCCGGCGGCATCCGAAGGTGATGCTGATCCTCGGCGTCGGCCACGCCCCGTTCGTCTTCCTCCCCAACAGCTGGGGCGGCAGCATCGTCACCGCCGCGGGCGGCGAACTGGCGACCGGCGGGGCCTCCTCGGGCTCCGGCTTCGAGCGGATCTCCGACGAAGTCGTGCTCGCCGAAAACCCGGACGTGATCATCGCCGTCCCCCACGCCGACCCGGAGGACATCCCGGCGCTGACCCGGTACCTGAAGAACGACCCGGCCTGGTCGGAGACCAAGGCGGCGAAGAACGGGCACATCTACGTCTCGGTCGACAACTCGCTGCTGCAGGCGGGGACCGACATCGCCCGCACGATCACCCGGGTGCGCGAGAGCTACCTCCACAACTGAGTTGGCCAGGAGGACCGTCGTATTCGCGGCGCTGGTCGTGGCGGCGCTCGCCGCGACCGGCGCCTCCCTGGCGCTCGGCGCGGTGAAGCTGCCGCTCGCCGAAGTGCTCGACATCCTGCTCGGCCAGGGCGGCTCCGGCCCCAACCATCAGATCGTCGAGAGCCTGCGACTGCCGCGGACGGTCGAAGCGCTGGTCGTCGGCGCGGCCCTCGGCACCGCCGGGGCGATGCTGCAGGGGGCGCTCGCCAACCCGCTCGCCTCCCCCGACGTGATCGGGGTGACCGGCGGCGCCGGGTTCGGGGCGATCCTGATCCTGATCGCCTTCCCCGCACAGGTCGCCCTGGTCCCCGTCGCGGCGCTGTTCTTCGGCCTGCTGGCAGCGGCGCTCGTCTTCGGCTTCGCCTGGAGCGGGCGCAACCGCGGCTCGACCGGCAAGATCATCCTCGCCGGGATCGCGATGCTCTCGCTCTTCACCGCCGGCACCACCGGCCTGCTCGCCTCCTTCCCCGAACGGGCTCCCTCGGCCTTGTTCTTCATCGCCGGGGGGCTCACCAACGCGGGTTGGGAAGGGCTGCGGACGACCTGGCCCTACTTCGCCGCCGGCAGCCTGCTGGCGGCCTTCCTGATCCGACCGCTCGACCGCCTGGCGCTGGGCGACGACGTCGCCGCCTCGCTCGGCTCGCGTCCGCAGTTGATCCGGCTCGCCTCCGGCGTCGCGGCGGCACTCCTCGCCGCCGCCGCGGCGGCGGTCGCGGGGCTGCTCGGCTTCCTCGGGCTGGTCGTCCCGCACGTGGTGCGGATGGCCGGCAGCACCTCGAGCCAGGCCTTCGTCATCCCTGCCTCGGCGGTCGGCGGCGCCGCCCTCCTCGCCGCCGCCGACACCCTCGCCCGCACCGTCCGCGCCCCGATCGAACTCCCGGTCGGCCCGTTCATGGTGATCCTCGGCGTGCCCGTCTTCCTCTGGCTGCTCCGCAAGGCGGTCTGACCCTTGCCCGCTTGTGCTCCATACGCGGACAAGCGTCGGGGTCGACGTGGCTGAGCTCCTCCGTGCCCGCGGGGTCGAGGTGACGATCGACGGGGTCGAGATCCTGCGCGGAGCCGACCTCGACCTGAAGGCGGGCGAGCTGGTCGCGATCGTCGGCCCCAACGGGGCGGGCAAGTCGACCCTCGTCCGCGCCGTCTCCGGCCTCCATCGGCCGAGCGCCGGCGCGGTCAGCCCGGGCGGGCCCGTCTGCGACGACTCCGTGCCCGACATGGACCTCATCGTCAAAGGCTTCCGCTACGACGTCGACGGCTCGATCCTGCCGCGCGGCGGCCTCTTCGTGCAGGACCCCGGCTCAGGGCAGTGGGGCTACCTCTTCGACACCGGCGCCTTCGCGAACCGCGCGCTGCTGGAGCTGATCGTCTCGATGGGCGCCGCGACCTTGGGCTTCGCCTCGGGCGCGGGCTCGAACACCTCGATCGCATCGCCCTTGAACTTGCCGCCCTTGACCTTGGACTCGTCCTTGGTCTTCTCGACCTTGTAGACGACGACCTTCTTCTGGGTCTTCTGCTCGACGTAGGTCACGTTGACGACGTTGTTCACGACGGTGTTGTTGACCACCGTGACGTTGCCGAGCGGCCGCGTGCCGGCAAGGATGGGATCGTAGCGATCCCGGTCGCGCACGATGTAGCGCGGCAGATCCGGGTTGAGGAAATCCCGGTTCGGCACCACCTGCCAGTAATAGTCGGGGACGTTTCCGACCGAGATATTGATGCTCAAGCCGCCTTCGTCCGGCGTCGGCGGCAGCGGCGCCCACGCAAGATAATCGTTGGACGAGCGCCATGACACCCAGGCCGGACCCCAGCGGTTGCCCGGCACCCAGAACCAGCCGACCCGGTTCGAGAATCCCCATCTGCCATAGTGATAGGTGGCCCAGCCGAACGGCTCATTGGACACCCACATCCAGCCATAACGCTGGGTGTACGCCCAGCGGCCGACCGTGTAGGGACGCCAGCGCGGGCCGACATTACCCGGCACCCAGACATACTGGCCCTGGAGCCAGATCCAATTCCCGTAAGGCTGAAGCCGTCCGTAGAAACTCGAGCGATTGGTCCAGCCTTCGCCGTAAGACCCGCCCCATCGCGCACGCTCGCCATAGAACGGCCGGTCGCGATAGTGCTGGTCCCAATACGGTTTGACGTCGAAGGCGACGACGGGATAGCCGAGGCGCGGTGCGTAGTCGCGCAGCGAATAATAGTGGTTCTGGTACCATCCCTGCAGATAGATCGAGCGCATCCAGCCGCGATTGCCCGCGGCGATCACCTCGCACCAGGCGTAATCCGCGAGGCAGCCGCGAATGCTGATCCATGATCGCGCCGGCACGACGACGATGACCGGATAGTAGGTCCCGGGTCCGGCTCTGAGATTGACGTTGGTAACGGGATAGCCGTTGGGCCGCGACGCCGCAGCCTTCGCCGACGACGGTGTCACGAGCGACGCCGCGAGCAGCGCGACAAGCGCGATGAGGGCCTTCCCCCGGGTAATGCCTTGCACGAATGTCATGACCTTCATTCCTGGTTCACGCGATCGAAGATGAAACACCGACACCCTCCACAGTTTCCGGCAGGCCGCGAGCCTCGCTTGGAGCCAGGGCCGCTCGCACCATGCCGCTCGCAGCTTGAACCCTCACTGTCCGCCATGTTCAGGTCGCGTTCATCTCGCCCTCGAAAAGGCCGATTGCCGCTTTCCCTGGCACCCAATCGTGTCGAAAATCGGTAATCGAGGCCGCCTTTCCCGGCGCCTGGACTTCGCGGTTGCCAGAGGCTAACAACGCAGTCGCCCCTCAAACCCCTCACCCGTGGCCTGCCTTTGCAAAAACAAGCCGCCGACATCGCGCAAATGGGGGAAGGAACGGCGAGCCTCCCCGCTCTCGCCCTCGTGCGGGTCGGCATCGTCGGGCTCGGTTATGTCGGGCTGCCGCTCGCCGTCTATCTCGCCCGTCATTTCCCCGTGATCGCCTTCGACATCGATCATGAGCGGGTCGCCGAGCTCGGCCGCGGACTAGACCGCACGCGCGAGGTCATGGCCGAGGAATTCGCGCAAGCGGGACCGATTGCCTACACCGCCGACGCCGGCAAATTGCGCGAGGCCAATTTCTACGTCGTCACGGTGCCGACGCCGGTCGATCAAGCCAAGCGGCCGGATCTGAGCGCGCTCGTGGCCGCAAGCGAGATCGTCGGACGCGCCCTCAAGCCCGGCGATATCGTGGTCTACGAATCGACGGTCTATCCCGGCGCGACCGAGGAGGTTTGCGTGCCGGTGCTCGAAGCGACATCGGGGCTTCGCTTCAATCGCGATTTCTTCGCCGGCTATTCGCCCGAACGCATCAATCCCGGCGACCGGGCTCATCGCCTGCCCGACATTGTCAAGGTGACCTCGGGCTCGACGCCGGAGGCGGCCCGTCTCGTCGATCAGGTCTATGCTGAGGTCATCACCGCGGGCACGCATCCCGCGAGCTCGATCCGCGTGGCGGAAGCGGCCAAGGTGATCGAGAACATCCAACGCGACGTCAACATCGCGCTGATCAATGAGCTTGCCATGCTGTTCAAAGCGCTCGGTCTCGACACGCGGGAAGTTTTGGAGGCCGCCGGCACCAAGTGGAACTTCCAACCATTTCGCCCCGGGCTCGTCGGCGGCCACTGTATCGGCGTCGATCCCTATTACATGACGCACAAGGCGGAATCGATCGGCTTTCATCCGCAGATGATCCTCGCCGGACGGCGCATCAATGACGGCATGGCGGGCTACATCGCCACTGACGTCATCAAGACGATGCTCAAGCGCAAGCAGAGCATCGATCGCGCCCGCGTGCTGGTCATGGGCTTCACCTTCAAGGAGAACGTGGCCGACACGCGCAACACCAAGGTGGCGGATCTCGTGCGTGCGCTCGACGATTTTGTCGCAGAGGTCGTCACCTACGATCCGATGGCCGATGCGGCGCTGGCCGAGCGTGAATACGGCATCGCGCTGACCAACGCGCTGCCGCAGGGTCCATTCGACGCGATCATTCTCGCGGTGCAGCACGAGCCGATCGCCGCGCTCGGCGAGACCGGCGTCAAGGCGCTGCTGGCGCCGGGCGGCCTGATCTATGACCTAAAAGGCATCTTACCTCGCGAGGTAAGCCACGGCCGGCTCTAAGCCACCGGTTGATCTGGCAAACACACCGCCTTTTGGCAAAACAACCCCATGCAAGGTAGCCGGGTGCGTGAAA
>Ga0081455_10008693_pt1 | contig 10518 bp, 9 predicted proteins | sample TabmetS3T2R1_FD_70207 | JGI IMG/M metagenome (GOLD analysis project Ga0081455, IMG submission 70207) | Tabebuia heterophylla rhizosphere microbial communities from the University of Puerto Rico - S3T2R1 | ecosystem: Host-associated > Plants > Roots > Rhizosphere ... | reverse complement strand
CGGCAGGAAGGTGACCGCTGCCCTGACCGACTCCAGCTCGGGAAGGTGGTCGGTGTCGCCGGCGTGGTAGTAGTCGCGGCCGCCGAGGGTCAGGATGTAGCCCACCCAGTTATTGGCCTTGGGGTGCTTGTCCAGCCGCTCCTCGACGATGTTGTAGGCGGGCACCGCCTGGATCCTCACCCCGGCCACCTCGACCGCGTCGCCGGGCGCGACCGGCGTCACGTCGCCGCGAAGCTCGCGGGCGATGTCGTGCGGCGCCACCAGCTTGGTGCCGTCCTTGCGCAGCCGCTCGATCTCCTCGGGCTGGTAGTGATCGGCGTGCGCGTGGGTGATCAGGATGAGGTCCGCGGGGGGCCCCTCGGCCTCCCACGGGTCGATGTAGACGACCAGGTCGTCGCCCTCCCACCGGTAGGCGGACTGCTTGAACCACGTGAACCGCTCCAGCATGCGCTGCCTCCTCGGCGTCGGGACGGCTCGGACGCCCGTCAGGATAGGCTCTCAGCCCAAGCGGGGGATTGCGAGCCTGGGAAGGGGCGGGTTGCGATGCGACTGGCGCTGAGCGTCGGCTACTGGGGCATGGGCATCGACGCGGACGGGCAGCTCGCCATGGCGCTGGAGGCCGAGCGGCTGGGCTACGACTCGGTGTGGGCGGCCGAGGCCTACGGCTCGGACGCGGCCACCGTGCTGGCCTGGCTGGCGGCGCGGACCAGCACGATCGGGCTCGGCTCCGCGGTGTTCCAGATCCCCGCGCGCAGCCCGGCGATGGCGGCGATGACCGCCGCGACGCTCGACCGGCTGTCGGGCGGGCGCTTCCGGCTCGGCCTCGGGGTCTCGGGCCCCCAGGTGGCCGAGGGCTGGCACGGCCAGCGCTACGCGCGGCCGCTGGAGCGCACGCGCGACTACGTGGCGGTGGTGCGCAAGGCGCTGGCCCGCGAGCGGGTCGCCTACCAGGGCAGCACCCTGGAGCTGCCCTTGCCCTCCAGCGAGGGCAAGGCCCTCAAGCTGACGGTCGCGCCGGTGCAGCGGCCCCTGCCGATCTACCTGGCGGCCATGGGGCCGAGGAACCTCGCGCTGGCGGGCGAGATCGCCGACGGCTGCATCGGCTTCCTGTTCGACCCCGGGCACGCGCGCGAGGTGCTCGGCCCGCTCGAGGAGGGCGCCACCCGCGCGGGGCGCAAGCTGGACGGCTTCGACCTGGCCGTCAACCTGCAGGTGCGCATCGACGACGACCTGGAGGCCGCTCGCGACGCGATGCGGCCGATGCTCGCGCTCTACGTGGGCGGGATGGGCTCCCGCGCGCGCAACTTCTACAACGAGCTGATGCGCCGTTACGGCTTCGACGAAGCGGCCGCGACGGTCCAGGATCTCTACCTCGACGGCCGGCCCGACCGCGCCGCCGCCGCGCTGCCGCCCGAGCTGATCGACGCGGTCACGGTCTGCGGCCCGGCCGGCCGCGTGCGCGAGCGGCTCGACGCCTTGCGCGAGGCGGGGGTGACCACCCTGATCGCGGGCCCGGTCAGCCGCGGCGCCGACGACGCGACCTCGCAGCTGCGCATGCTCGCGGAGGCGGCAGCCTAGCTCCCGGCGCGGCGCCGCCTCGGCGGCGGCCGTCAAGGGGTGGGGACAACCTCCCGACATCCCACGCGGGACATGCCATACTGGCGCGAAGCAGGCCCTGTCAGGCGGACGTTCGCATTCGACGCGAACGACGGATGCGCCGCGTCGCCCGTGTTCGGGCCGGGCGCTCCCGCGCACTGGCAACGGCGCCGCACGCCGGTGGGGCGACGCCCCTTCGGGAGTCGTACGAGGAGGCACCATGGAGGGCACGCGACGACGCGAATTCCCGTCAGCCGACGCATCAGGGCAACCCCTCGGGGTTCCCCGAACCCCTCCGGCGATCACGCGCCGCCAGGCCCTGGCGCTCGGCGCGGGCGCCGCCGTGGTCGGCCTGGCCGGTTGCGCGCCCAGCGCCAAGAAGGCGCAGGGGGGCGGCGGTGGCACGCTGACCTTCGTCTCCGACCAGTTCCAGCCGGTCGACGAGGCCGAGAAGATGCGCAAGCAGATCCTGGCCGGCTACGACGGCAAGGTGAACTTCGTGAGTTCGCCGGTCGGTCCGTTCACCGACCGGGTCACCTCGCAGGCCAAGGCCGGCAAGGACGACATCGCCCTGATCGGCGGGACCCACGGCGACTTCGCCGGGTTCGCCTCCGACGGCCTGCTGCTGGACCTCTCCGACCTGGCCCAGGAGCTCTCCGACCGGAACTTCAACCCCGACTACCTCGAGCTGGCAAAGCTCGGCGGCAGCCAGACGAACTACATCCCATGGATGCAGGCGACCTACATCATGGTCGCCCGCAAGGAGGCGGTCGGCCTGCTGCCGGCCGGCAGCGACGTGCAGGCGCTCACCTACGACCAGCTCGTCAGCTGGGCCAGGGCGGTCAACGCCAAGCAGGGCGGCCAGAAGCTGGGCTTCCCCGCCCACCAGGACGGCCTGCTGAAGCGGTTCTTCCAGGGGCACAGCTACCCGAGCTTCACCGGCGGGGTCAACACGACCTTCTCCAGCTCCAGCGCGGTCACCATGTGGGAGTGGATGCGCTCGGCGTGGGCCCAGGCCAACCGCCAGTCGCCGACCTACCAGTTCATGCAGGAGCCGTTGCAATCGGGCGAGGTCTGGATCGCCTGGGACCACGTCGCCAGGCTGATCGACGCGCTCCAGGCCAAGCCGGCGGACTTCGTGGCCTTCCCCTCGCCGATCGGGCCCAAGGGGCTCGGGTTCGCCCCGGTGGTGCTCGGGCTCGGCATCCCCAAGAGCGCCTCGGACCCGGAGGCCGGCAAGAAGCTGATCCGCTACCTGACCCAGCCGGACACGCAGGCGACCACCCTGCGCGAGGTCGGCTTCTTCCCGCCGACCGGCCGGCTCAGCCTGCCGGGGGACCTGAACCCCGGGATCCGGGCGGAGGCGAACACGGTCACGGCGCAGACCACCAGCCCCAAGGGGTTGCCGTCGCTGCTCCCGATCGGCCTGAAGGACAAGACGGAGGCCTACGACGACGTCTTCCGCACGACCTTCGAGGCGATCGTGCTGAAGAACCGAGCGATCCCGGCGACGCTCCAGTCCAAGGCCAAGGAGTTGCAGGCACTGTTCGACGCGGTGCAGGCGCCCTGCTGGAAGCCCGACCCGCCGAGCAGCGGCACCTGCAAGGTCGGCTAGGCGCGGCCGGTGTCCGCGTCGCAGGCCGCTGCCGCGCCGCGCCGCGCCGTCGCGGGCCGGGGTGGGCGCCGTACCTGCTGGTGCTGCCGAGCCTGGCCTTCCTGGCGGTGTTCTTCGCCGTGCCGATGTTCCAGGCGTTCGGCCTGGCCCTCCAGGCGCCGGACGGCACCGGCTACAGCCTCGACGCGGTCCGCCAGATGCTCAGCGACGGGGCGTTCACCCGGGCGCTCGGCACCACCCTGCTGCTGATGGTGGCGATCGTGCCCGTCCAGTTCGTGATCGCGCTCGGCATGGCCATGGTCGTCAACGCCAGGCTGAAGGGCGCCGACCTGTGGCTGTACGTCTTCGCGCTGCCGCTGGGCATCAGCGAGCTGGCCTCGGGGATCGTGTGGTTCTCGATCTTCACCGAGCAGGGCTGGCTCAACAGCGTCCTCCAGCAGCTCGGCCTGACCCACCAGTCCATCGTCTTCCTCGACTACCAGCGGCCCTGGCTGGTGCTGGCGACCATCGTGGTGGCCGAGGCGTGGCGCGCCACCGCGATCATCATGGTGATCCTGGTGTCCGGCCTCCAGGGGATCCCGAGGGACTTCGTGGAGGCCGCGGACGTGTTCGGCGCGAGCGTCTGGCAGCGGCTGCGCCACGTGGTGCTCCCGCTGCTCAAGCCGAGCATCCGGGTCGCGCTGATCCTGCGGACGATCCTGGCCCTGCAGGTGTTCGCCACGGTGGTCGCCCTGGCGGGTGGCACCACCACGGTGCTCGCCAACGAGGCCTACCGCTGGTACTACCGCCTGCGCGACGCGCGCGTCGCGGCGGCCTACGCCTCGCTGGTGCTGCTGCTGTCGCTGGTGTCGACGGTGGGGTACCTGGTGACGATCCGCGGCGACGAGGAGCAGCTCGGATGACCGCCACCACCGTGACCGCCGAGCGCGAGCGGCGCCGGCGGGCGGTGCGGCCCGGCGCGCGGCGCCGGCGCCTGGGACGGGCGCTGCTGTACGTGGCGGCGGTGCTGCTGTCGCTGTGGGTGCTGGCGCCGCTGTACCTGATCACCGTGACCGCCTTCACGCCGCGGGACCACGCCTTCGACTTCCCCAAGCCGGTGATCCCCACCCACGTGTCCGGCGGGACGGTCGACTTCTTCGCCCGCTCCTCCGGCGTGCTGGGGGCGCTCGGCACGTCGGTGGTGGTGGCGGTGATCACGCTGGGGATCTCGACGGCGCTCGGCGCGCCCGCCGGCTACGCGCTCGCGCGCCACGCCTTCCGGGGCCGGAGCGCCTACCGGCTGGCGATCCTGTCGACCCGCGCCTTCCCGATCGTGATCCTGGCGATCCCGCTGGCGGTCACCTTCATCACCTGGGGGATCTTCGACACGCTGCTCGGCGTGGCGCTGATGCACACCGCCCTGGCGCTGCCGTTCACGGTGCTGGTCACCTCCAGCATCTTCGTGACCGTGCCGAAGGAGCTGGAGGAGGCCGCCCGCACGCTCGGCTGCACCGCGGTCGGCGCCTTCACGCGGATCGTGCTGCCGATGGCGCTGCCCGGCCTGGCCGCGGCCGCCATCTTCACCTGGGAGCTGTCCTGGAACGAGGTGTTCGCCGCCACGATTCTGACGCTCGACCACCCCACCCTCCCGGCGCTGGTGGTCAACACCCTCCAGGGCGCGTCGCTGCCGTTCCGCTTCGCGGCGGCCTGGTTCATGCTCGCGCCGGCCCTCGCCGGTATCTTCCTGATCCGCCGCTACCTGCTCGGCCTCTGGAGCCGGGTCGGGCACTAGCGCTCACGAAGGGAGGTTGCGGCCATGGCGCGGATCGTGCTCGAGGGGGTCACCAGGACGTTCGGCAAGACCACCGCCGTCGACGCGGTCGACCTCGAGATCGAGGACGGCGAGCTGGTGGTCCTGCTGGGCCCGAGCGGCTGCGGCAAGACCACGTTGCTGCGCTGCGTCGCGGGGCTCGAGTACCCCGACGCCGGCCGGGTCAGGATCGGCGACCGCGACGTCACCGAGCTGCCGCCGCGCAAGCGCGACATCGCCATGGTGTTCCAGAGCTACGCGGTGTTCCCGCATCTCAAGGTGTTCGACAACATCGCCTTCGGGCTTCGCATGCACAAGGTCGAGCGGGCCCGCGTGCGCGCCTCGGTCGAGCGCGCCGCCAGCCTGGTCCAGCTCTCCGACCTGCTGGACCGCTACCCGGCGCAGCTCTCCGGCGGCCAGCGGCAGCGGGTGGCGGTGGCCCGCGCGATCGTGATGGAGCCGGCGGTGCTGCTGATGGACGAGCCGCTGTCGAACCTGGACGCGCTGCTGCGGCTCACCTTCCGGGCCGAGCTGAAGAAGCTGGTCAAGGAGGTCGGCACCACCACCCTGTACGGGACGGGCCGCAGAACCGCTTACGCCTTCTACGACGGCTTCCTGCGGCCTCGCCAGGTCCAGGCCCCGGGACCGGACGGCGGCCGGCTGATCAGCGACACCTTCCACGACGAACGCGGCCTGACCGCCAAGGCGTTCGCGCCGTACTACAACACCAGCGCTCCCTCCACCGTCCTCCTGACCCTGGACGATGCCCTGGCGGTGGAGACACAGACCTGGAACAGCTACGACGGTCTCGGCCGGATCATCAAGTCCCAGCAGGTCGCCGGCAACGGCGACGGGCAGGCGCCGAGGCAGAACGGGACGGCGGCGGCGAAGAAGAAGAAGGTCGCCAAGGAGAGGGCGGCGGCGCGGAAGCAGGCCGAAGCGCTCGACAAGCGGTTCAGCAAGGTCACCGCCGCCTGCCCGGTCTCCGGCGCTATCGACCTCGGCTCCTGGTGCCTCGAAGGGTCGACCTTCAAGGTGCCGCCCTCGGAAGCCGGTCAGAACGATTACTTTTACGCCGCCCAGAAATGCGTCGCCGAAGGCGGTTGGCTGCCCACCGCCGCGCAGCTGATCGGGGCGGCGCCGAAGGTGGCGTTGAAGAGCACCCTCGACGACGACCCCGGCACGTCGGGGGCGAGCGAATTCCCCGACCCGGCGAACGGCATCAAGGACGAACGGGAGATGACCTCGGACCTGTTCACGACCGCCGCCGGCTCTCGAGCGGCCGGGTCGGAGGGGGTCAGCGCGGGCTCGAAGGGCGTCGGCAACCTCGGCGAACCGAACCCCGTCCCGGTGCCGGCCGAACCGTCGCCGGAAACGCTCGACTACGTCACCGTGTTCGACAACCACAACCTCGGCGGCTTTGCCGGTGGCGCGCCCGTCGGCAAGGCGGAGAACTTCCGCTGCGCCTACGCCAAGGGGTACCAGGGCAAACCGCGGAACATCTCGTCGCGGTCCTGATCTCGTTCCGCCGTTCCGACAACGACCGGCAAAAAAGAGGGGGCCGGAATCCCGGCCCCCTCCTGCGTTCCCAGGTTTCGCGACAAGCGCGAGCGCTACGGGTAAACCACTCCGGGGAAGGTGAGCTGCATGCTGTAGTCGAGCACCGTGCTGTCTTTGCCGGCCGCCGACGGCAGGGCGTAGCGGCTGTTGACCAGTTCGTCGATCGGGGTGTGGATCGGCCCGAAGTTGAACTGACAACCACTCGCGGCGGGGACCGAGTAGGCGCTGTCGGCCAGCGTTCCGGGCGAGGAGGTGACCAACACCTGGGGACGTCCGGCTTCGGCTTCGAACGCGCCCTGTTCTTTCTGCGTGAACAGGTTGAGCGTGATCGGGTTGGCGTTGGAACCGACGTAACAGCTGTTGCCGAGGAACGGGTTTTCCAGGTGGATCTTGACCGGGAGCTTGAATTCCAGGTCGTTGATGCCGCCGGGCGTGCCCGCCAGTTCGACCGTCGCGTAGAGCTTCAACAGTTCGCTTTTGCCGAGCGCTTCGTCGAGCCATTTGTAGCCGGTCAGACCGACCAGGCCACCGGGGACCGTCTGCTGGGTCGGCACGATGCCACCTTCGCCGTTGGCGAGGAAGGCTCCCGTTTCCTGTTCGGCACCGCCGCGCAGGATGATCGGGTTGGTGACCGGGATTTCCCGGTTGCCGAAGCCGATGTGCCCGCCGAGGAAGTTGAACTTCACGCACTCGCCGACGAACGGCTGTTCAGCTTCGCTCGGGCAGCCGGCGAAGTCTTCGTACGGGGGGGCCGGTTTCGCCGCCATGGCGGCCGAGGCGAGCGCTGCCATCGACGCGAGCGCGACCAGCGCCACGGCGATGAAGGTCCTGCGATGACGCAACTTCATCCTGTCCTCCTGTCCGGCCGGCAGGTCGCCGGCCACAGTGGTTATTGACAGTCGGACTCTTCTCGACCGGACAAGGTCAGTTGTTCAAGTGTTGTCAATCTGCTGTTCACATGCTCGCAACATCGCTCTCTGTATTTCGGGCAGTCTCGGGTGCGACCGAACTTGCGCCGGCCTCGGGTGCCGGCGATGAGCGAAAGGACGCGTCTTGACTCGCCGCAAAGTTCTTGGTTTTGCCCTCAGCCTGGTCGCCCTTGTCGCCTTGGCGGTGCCGGCATTCGCCGCTGGGCCCTCTCGGCCACCGGCATCGGCTTCAACATCCCCGGGGTCAAGAAGCTGAACCTGAGCGGGCCGGTGCTGGCGGAAATCTACCTCGGCAAGATCAAGCGGTGGAACGACCCGAAGGTCGCCAAGCTCAACCCGAAGACGAAGCTGCCGGGCACGACGATCGCCCCGGTCTTCCGCAGCGATGGCTCCGGTGACACCTACGCGTTCAGCAACTACCTGTCGAAAGTCAGCCCTGCCTGGCGCAGCCAGGTCGGCGTCGGCACGACGGTCGGCTTCAAGGCCGGTGTCGGCGCCAAGGGCAACACCGGCGTCACCTCGAACCTGAAGACGCCGGGGGCGATCGGCTACGTCTCCGCCGCCTACCTGATCGGCGCCGGCGTCCACGCGGCCGCGCTCGAAAACCGGGCGGGCAAGTTCGAGGTGCCGAACCTGACCAACATCGAAGCGGCCGCGGCGGTGATCAAGACGGCGCGGCCGAACAGTGCGATCAGCATCGTCGACCCGCCGAAGAAGGCCACCACCGCCTACCCGCTCTCGACCTTCACCTACGCGATCGTGCCGAGCGACGCTCCGCAGGCGACCGCGTTGAAGGAATTCATCGGCTACGCGATCACCAAAGGACAGTCATACGGTCCCGCGCTCGACTTCGCGCCGCTGCCGCAGGTCGTCCTGCAGGCGGCGCAGAAGGCGCTGACCTCGCTCTAGCCCGCCTAGGCGGGGACTGCCGTGAGGCGCTCCTGGACCCACTTCGTGGAGGCGACGTGCTTTTCCATCCCCAGTTCCTTCGGCGTCGCGCCGAGGGCGAGGCCGACCAGCTGGGGCAGGTGGAGCACCGCCAGGCCGAGGTCGCGGTTGACCACCTTGGCCGCCTCCGGCTGCTGCATGTCCAGGTTCAGGTGGCAGAGCGGGCAGGGGGTGACGAGGCAGTCGGCACCGGCATCGATCGCGTCGCCGACGTGGGTGCCGGCCTGGGTGAGCGACGTCTCGCGGTTCATCGTCACGACCGGGAAGCCGCAGCATTTGCGCGCCCCGTTGTACTCGACGATCTCGCCGCCGAGGGCCTCGATGACCTTCTCCAGGTAGATGTCGCGGTCGGGGTACTGGTGGTAGCCGAGACGCTCCTTCGGGCGCACGATGTAGCAGCCGTAGAAGGGTCCGACCCGGAGGCCCGCGAGGGGCCGCTTCACCTGCGCGGCGAGGCGATCGAGGCCGTAGTCCTCGACCAGCAGCCAAAGGAAGTTTTTGTTGTTCCAGGAGCCGTCGGCGGACTTCTCGTAGGAGAGGCCCTGGCCGGAGAGCGCCTCGTTGATGTGCGAGCGGTACTGCGAGTCGGCGTCGAGCCGCTGCTGGCACTCCGACTGGGCGCCCTGGCAGGTCGAGCAGATGTTCATCATCGAGAGGCCGGTCTGCTGGGCGAGCGCGAAGGTGCGGGCGTTGAGGGTGTCGGCGAGCTCCTGGTTGTGCTCGGCGATCACCCCGGCGCCGCAGCAGTTGGCGCGGTCGAGGGTGACCAGCTCGATCCCGAGCCGCTCCGCGACCAGGGCCATCGACCCGTGCAGCTCGGTGGTGAAGCCGCGCGAGACGCAGCCCGGCCAGTACGCAAGTTTCACTCGCTCTCCTTCGGTCCGGGGGACACCTCGGGCTGGCTGAACTCCTCCTCGTCGGGCTCGGGCTCGACCTCCTCCTCGCCGGTGATGTAGAGGTTGATCTCCGTGCCGTGCTCCTCGGCGTGCTCGTAGATGCGCTTCACGCGCTCCTGCGCGTCGCCGGGAAGCTTCGGGTGCACGCCGGGGATCAGCTTCGGCAGCGAGCGCATCTTCCCCGTCCGCAGGCCGCGGGCGGCGGTCGGCAGCGAGCCGACCAGGCCCTTGATCGCGCTCGGCTTCGGGATGAGCTTGCCCTTGACGCCCGGCGCGTATGACTCCTGCAGCAGCAGCGCCTCGTCGAGCGTGCCCTTCTTCTCGATGATCTTCACGAAGGCGAGCTCGTGGTTGTGGCCGTTGTTGCGGTCGTGGATGTCGTCGTCGCTGGCGCGGCGGCGCAGGCGCATGATCTGGTCCATCGGCGCGACGCCCTTCGGGCAGGCGTCGACGCACGCGAAGCAGTGGGTGCAGTCGTAGATCCCGTGCGGGTCCTGCGCGAGGTCGTAGAGGCGTTCGCGGGTCTCGACGTCGCGGGGGTCGCCGACGAACCGGTAGGCCTTGGCCAGCGCCGCCGGGCCGATGAACTCTGGGTCGGCCTCCATCGACAGACACGCCGAGACGCAGGCGCCGCACTGGATGCAGGCGATCGTCTGGGTGATGTCGACCATCGACTCGGGGGGGACGATCCGCTCGCGCTCCGGGGGGTCGCCGTCGTCGAGCAGCCACGGCGTGACCCGGCGGATCTTGGTCCAGTGAGTGGACTCCATGTCGGTGACCAGGTCCTTGATCACGGGCATGTTGCCCATCGGCTCGACCACGATCGGGGGCGTGCCCCCGCCGGCGCCGTTGCCGACGCTGGCTTTCTTTTCCGCCAGCTCCTGAGCCTCGCCGATCTGCGTCTTGCAGCCGAGGCCGGACTGGCCGTTGATCTTCATTCCGCAGGAGCCGCAGATCGCCGCCCGGCAGGAGCAGCGCACGGAGAGCGAGCCGTCGTCGCGATCCTTGGCCTGCAGAATGCCGTCGAGGACGGAGAGCGAGGGGTCGAGCTCGACCTTGAACTCCTCCCAGAAGGGGCCCTCACCGCTCTCCGGCTGGTAGCGGCGGACTTTCAACGTGTACTCAGGCATAGATCTCCCGGCGGCCGTGGACGCGGATACGGAAGTAACCTATCTCAACGCAATT
>Ga0081455_10008692_pt1 | contig 10519 bp, 8 predicted proteins | sample TabmetS3T2R1_FD_70207 | JGI IMG/M metagenome (GOLD analysis project Ga0081455, IMG submission 70207) | Tabebuia heterophylla rhizosphere microbial communities from the University of Puerto Rico - S3T2R1 | ecosystem: Host-associated > Plants > Roots > Rhizosphere ... | reverse complement strand
TATCGCCAGCAAGGCATCTATGCCGGGCGCGTCCTCAAAGGCGAGAAACCCGCAGACCTGCCGGTCGTGCAGCTCTCAAAGTTCGAGCTGGTCATCAATCTCAACACGGGCAAGGCGCTGGGCCTCGTCATTCCGCCGAGTGTACTCGCGCTTGCCAACGAGGTGATTGAATGAGGCGCCGCCAGTTCATCACGCTGCTTGGCGGCGCGGTCGCTTGGTCGCTCGTAGCGCGCGCACAACAGAAGCTCGCGCGCATCGGCTTTCTGCGGCAAGCGGGCCCGCACGAGAAGCAGTTCGAGGCATTCCGCGAGGGTTTACGCGCGGCGGGCTATGTCGAAGGCCAGAACATAGTCATCGAGCAGCGCTACGCGGCGGGCGCCTACGATCGGCTGAATGCGCTCGCGATGGAGCTCGTGCGCGAGAACGTCGATGTCATCGTGATGGGCCACCGGGGCTTGAGCGCGATCACGGAGATTTTCGCCGGAAGCGTTTCGACAAAGGTGAGCCACCGCGCACCCTGCACAGTGATCTCCGTCAAGTAGCTTCAGCGGAAGCCTATCTGTCCTAGCCAAGCCGGCAGGAGCGGCTTTTCGACAGCCTTGCCCCAATGCCTCGTCTGCCCCAACGCGATGGTCAGCAGCAGGTGAGTATAGAGTCCCGGTCCGCTTGAATAGATGCGCCAGCCGCCCGCGACGGGCACGGACCCTGTCCGCACGCGCGCCCAATCCCGGCTGGCATCGCGGCGGGTGCGGAACGCCGCGTCGCTCGAGCTGAAATAGGCGTTGCGCTGGCGGAGTGTTGCGTTCGGCACGCATTCGGTCACCCAAATCGGATGAGCGGTCTTCAGCACGTCCCAGAGCGCCTCCGCATGACCGAGCTTCGCCATCGCCTCGCCGTAGCGCAGATGCGCGTGGATGTAGAGGAGGCCGATTTCGCGCCCGACATTGGCGGCCGATTCCGCGCGTCGGAAGATGCGCTCGGGCCCGCCGCGATATTCGGGCGGCTTGTCCATCAGCCGCGCACCGTCGGGGCATAGAAGATGCTCGCGAATGAGATGCACATGGGCCGCCGCCTCGTCCGGCTCCAGAAGGTCGGCAAGGATCGCCTGATACATCGGCAGGAGCGAATGGCGGAGCCCCGTTCGCCGGTCGGATGGATGCATCATAAGCTCGGGCTTGGCCCCGCCGGGCTCGAAAAGGGCATAGCCGGCGAGCTGACCGTCGCGCAGCAGATGGTGCCGGAAATCCGCGCGCATCGCAGCGGCGCTGTCGGCGGCTTCGGCCGATTTGGTGCGCAAGCTTGCGCGATCGAGGATGCGACTCCAGCGCACGAGCTGCTCGTAAAGGAGCGCGACCGTCCAGGTGCTGACCATGCGATCGCGCAGCGTGGGATCGGCGGGCTGCAGAGAATCGTTCCAGTCGCCCTCGCCATAGCGAATGAGGTTCGTGCCCGGAATATAGCGCTCCGTCACACGCCGAAGCAGCAGCTCGACGTGATCGAGCAGGCTCGCGGACTCCACCGTGAGACCGAAAGTGTCGGGCCGGCGATAAGGCACCTGCAGATCGAGGATCGCGAGGTCGCCGGTCGTCTCGACGTAATCGGCGAGTGCCTTGAGCGGCCAGACGATCACGTCACCATGTGAATGCGTGTCCTGGATGAACGAATAGGGCTCGAACATGAACCATTGGGGCCAGTCCCCGCGCCCGTCATATTGCTGCGCGAAGACGCGCCGAACAATCTCGCGCGCCGCATCGTCGTGACCCAGCGCCAGATAGAATTCGAGCGGCCCCTGGCAGACGTCGCGCGTGCCCCAGGCGGCGCCGGTGTATTGCTCGAGACCATGCGGCACCGTGACATGAATCAGCGCGTCATGGGCAAGCCAGGGCAGCGACGTATCGAGCGCCTGCACGAAGGGATGATTGCCGGCGAGCGTCCGTCCGTCGAAAAGCCCCGACCGGAAGGCGCGTGCCGGCGCGAGCGCCTGCTCCGCTGAACCGCCGGAGGCTTCGGCATCCGCGCGCTGCTCGGCCTCGACCGCGTCACGGAGAGATCCGGTGATGGCGAGTGCAAACCGTTCGGTCCTCTGTGTACGGAACACGATATGCGTGCCCGTGCGCAGGCTCGCCCCGAGCAGCTCATCGCCGCCGATGGTCTCGAGCGCGTCGGGCGTCGACGACACCATGATGTAACGCGCATTGGGATAGCGCTCGCCCCACAGCCAGGACGGATCGGGCCGAAACGTTGCGCGCTTCTTCGCTTCGTCGATCGCGACCGCGCTGGCGTGATCGTATTCGCGCTCGCCGAGCACCAGATGGCCCGCGATCAGAAACCGGCGGGTGCCCCCGGCGACGGAGATCTCGAGCCGCCACGCCGGCCGGTCGGCCGGACAATAGGCGTGCACCGTGATGGTCTCGCGTTCGAGCCGGTAGATCCAGCGGCAGTCCTGCACGCCGATCTCGAAAGCCGATGGCACGGCAAGGAGTTGCCAACCGGCGTCCATTTCGACGAACACGCGAAGACCGCTCGCGCGCGTCACGCCATAAGGATCGCGCGACACCGAAACAAGCTTGTGGAACGACGTGTTGCCGATGGTCAGCTGCGCCGCGAAGACGCCGTGCATCCAGGCGGTCGCGCAGAGCGTGTCGTCATCCGGCAGAAGAGCGACACCACTGCGCAGCATCGCGCCGTGCCGCCGCTCGACCAGATGCTCCTTCGCGCGGCAAACGATGTGGCGGCTCACCGGTCCATCGCTCACGAAAAAAGAGAGGAGCTCGCCGTCGCGGGTCTCTTCGTGGCGCCGCGCCGACCAGCGCTTCTCGACGTCAGACATTTCGAGCGGTCGGGCGAGAACCGCGGGGGCTGTCTCGAACAGGCCGCGATGGCGCGCTGAAAGCGTGGGCGAGGGCTCAGGCGGCCGCGACAGAGACCCGAGCCCGTCGAGCCGCGCGAGATCGCCCGGCCCGCTGGCGTCGGGATGATCGGCGACAAAGCAACCGAAAAAGGTGACGGCGGCGCGGCCGCCCGGCGCGATCGTCTGCGGCGCGGCCGCGAGTGCCACGCAGGCCATTTCATGCTGCAGCACCGAATCCGGAAGCCCCTTGGCCCATGCGGCGCCGGAGCCGTCGCGCCAACGAGGCCCGAAGATTTCGAGCCCGTCGGTCGCGAAGTGCCGGACGCCATCGAGACACCCGAGCGCAAGCCAGGGATGACGGCTGCCGCCTTGCGCGAGGTTCTGCCGGCACGCGATCACCGTGCCGAGCTTCGGATCCTCGAGCGGCGTGAGATCGAGATATTGCGAGGCATAGGCCTCATTGTTCATGAGGAAGCCGCGTTCGCCGAGGCCGACATCCTGAACGAGCAGAGCCTCGACCTCGAGCGGCGCAGCCGCGATGGACTCGAATTCGAGCCTGCGGAACCAGACGGCGCGGTCCTCGGCAAGCCAGAAGCGTAGCGTGCAGCGAAGCCCCGAAGCGCTTCCGCGCCAGATCGCTTGCGCGGAAGAAATTCCGAATTCATCGAAGATGAGCTCAGCGGGCTTGCCGTTGACCTTGAGCAGCACACGGCCGATCCCCGGTTCGTGGGGCGAGCCCAGGACCTGATTGAGAAGGACGGGCGCGCCCTCGCCCGCATGATGCAGCGAGAACAGCGCGCCATTGTGCAGAAACTCCGCCCGCAGCCCGGACGGCGACTCCAGGCGCGCAAGCCCGAGATCGCCGTCCCGGGGCGTCGTCCAGCTGGCAGGCAACATCGTCATGCGCGTCCTCTCCGCTTCGATCGCACATGATTTTGACTGATGCGCGGACAAAAGTCTCGGCGACGAAGGACGAAGAATTCGGCGCCCAGAGACGATGGGCGTCGAAGCGTTCGGAACCTGCTCAGCCGAGATAGTCGTGCAGCACGCGCCCGAATGGGAGGACGAAGTCGACGACCTGGTGGCGTCCGCCGACGATCCTTTTGACGGGAAGATCGGCGACACGGCAATTCACATGCGGCAGCAGGAGGAGGCGAGCCTCGCCGTCCCACGCGCCGTGCACCTTGATGTTCTCGAGATTATAGCCGACGAGCTGCGCGACCTTCGGCGATCCGTCCACATCGGGGATGAGCTTCAGATTGATTTGGAGCTTGCCGATGCCGCGCGCGACCTCATCCAAGCGATCTTCGAGGCTCCGATGCTTATAGGTCATCGTGCCCATGGCCACAGGTTCCTCGTCATAGTAGAGCGTGCCCGTGAGGGTGTCCTTGATCAGCTTGAGGCGCGGAACGCCGTATTTCTTGGGAAAGCCCCAAATCTCCCGCCCGGCCGTGATCGGCGGCTCGTCATCGAGATACATCTGGACCGAGAAATTGCAGGGCTGGCCGCGATAGGTCGCGACGATGCCGGTCCCGCTCTCCTCATAATCGCCGAAGCCCGAGCTGTCGGGCATCTTCATCCATTCATAGAAGGCGAGATTTCCGGGTGCGGGCTCGAGCGGCTCGGGCAAGGCGGCACGCAACGCGTCGGGATCCGTCTCATAGGTGACGATCAGATATTCCCGCTGCACGAAGCGGTAGGGGCCGCGCGGATAGCTCGGGCTGAAGGCTGGCATCGAAGCGGCTTGCAGGATTTCCTCACGTGTCATGGCGCTACCTCATTGCTGTAAGAGCCTGGTTCCTTCGAGCGTCCTCATCCGTCTTGTTGTCGTGAATTTCTTCAACGCCCTCGGCGCTTGTGTAGGTGACCTGGTCGAGACCAAGATCGAACACAGCGACTCCATGCTGGGGCACATGACGCCGGATCCACTCCCTGTGTCCGAGGCTTGTCCCGGCGTCTTCGGATCCGGCGCTCCAATGCTCGAGCATCGTCACGCGGGAGAATTCATAATCCTTGGCGTTTGAATGGGACTTCCGTCGCCGGTTGACAAAATGGACGACGGTGACCGCGTTTTCCTTCGTCAGGGCCTCGACCTCGGCATATTCCGGCAGGCTGCGCAGATGCTCCGGCAGCTGGTCGAGAAACCGGCGCAGCGTTGCTTTAGCCTGATGGAGCTTCAGAGCCATATCCGTGTTCATGCGTGTGCGACTCGAAAAGCGGATGTCCTTCTCGCGTTCCGCCGCGGCCGACATCGTTGTCGGCATGTCACCACGGGCGGGAAACAGATCGACCTGGAAAATAAGGAGATCGCGCTTGCTCTCCTCATCCAGCACATACTGGATCGGCGTGTTCGAGACGATGCCGCCATCCCAATAGAACTCTCCGTCGATTTCGATCGGCGGAAAACCGGGCGGAATGGCCCCCGACGCCATGACGTGCTCCGGGCCGATCTTCTGTTTCATGTTGTCGAAATAAACGAAATTGCCGGTCACGACGTTGACGGCACCGAGGCTGAGGCGAATCTTTCGCGCATTGATCCGATCGAAATCGACCAAGCGCTCGAGCGTCCGCCGCAAGGGCTTCGTGTCGTAGCAGCTCAAATCCGCAGGGGATACGGCGGGCAGCACAAAGGGTGAGGGGAAGCGCGGAAAGAAGAACCCCGGAATGCCGAAGCTGGCTGCGGTCATCGAGCTCAGGGTCGTGAAAAGGGGGCGCTCCTTGTCTCCGCCAGACAGCGGCTTCCAGGGAAACGTCGATGTCACCTGCTCCCAGAATTCGCGGAGGCGATCGACCCGTTGCTCCGGAGCGTTTCCGGCGATGATCGACGCGTTGATCCCGCCGATCGAGATGCCCGCAACCCAGCCGGGCTCATAGCCTTCGGCTCGCATGGCCTCATAGACGCCGGCCTGATAGGCCCCGAGCGCTCCGCCGCCCTGAAGGACCAGCACAATATCGGTATTCTTGAGTGCTATGAGGTCGGCCGTCATCGCATCCTCTCCCTCAACAGCGATCCGCCGCACTCGGGACAGGCGCATCCACCTGCTCGATCCGGCAAGGCTGCACGCTACTCGACAATCACCATGATAGCAGTGTGGACCGGCTTCTTGAACCAAATGAGACGGACGCTCGCGGTGAACCTCAAAAAATCTCGCGAGCTCGCCGGTGGGAGTGGCCGCCGCACGCGTTCGAGATCCGTGCGAGCCCTGCGGTCAAAACGCCAAGCGCATCTGCCGGGACGTCTCTGCGTCCTCGGGCGCGAGGCTGGACAGGGTGACGCCGAGAAGCCGGACGCCCTTGGGAACGGGAATCATCGGCATCAACAGCGCAACGGCGACGCGCTCGAGCTCGGCTCGATCGCGCACGGGCTCAGGCAACGAACGGCTGCGCGTGATTTGCTGGAAGTCGGCATATTTGATCTTGAGCGTCACGGTTCGTCCGCTCGTGCGAACGCCTTCGCAATGGCGCCAGACCTTGTCGAGAAGGGGCTGCAGCGCCATGCGCAAGGCGTCGACGTCGAGAATATCTTCGAAGAACGTGTTTTCCGCGCCGATCGACTTCCGGACGCGATCGGCCCGCACCGGGCGCTCATCGATCCCGCGGGCGACCGCGAAATAGTAGGACCCGACCTTGCCGAAGTGCTTCTGAAGGAACGACAGGGTCTGAGCGTTGAGATCCCTGCCGGTGTGAATGCCGAGCCGGTTCATCTTCGCCGCGGTCGCCGGGCCCACGCCATGAAACTTTCCGATCGGCAGGGTTTCGATGAACTCCGGCCCCATCGCCGGGGTGATGACGAAGAGGCCATCCGGCTTTCTGTAATCGGAAGCAATCTTGGCCAGAAACTTGTTGTAGGAAACGCCGGCTGAGGCCGTGAGACCGGTTTCGGTCCGAATTTTCGCTCGGATCTCTTCGGCGATTTCAGTCGCCGATGCGATTCCTCTGAAATTCTCGGTTACGTCCAGATAGGCCTCGTCCAGCGACAGCGGCTCGATCAGGCTCGTGTAGTCCGCGAAGATCGCGCGGATGCTCTGTGAGATCTCCGTGTAGACGTCAAAGCGCGGCCTGACGAAAACGAGCTCGGGACATTTTCGCCGCGCCGTGACCGAGGGCATGGCCGACCGCACGCCGAAGGCCCGGGCCTCGTAGCTCGCCGCCGCGACGACACCGCGCTCGCGAGAGCCGCCCACGGCCACGGGTTTGCCGCGCAGCTCGGGATTGTCGCGCTGCTCGACCGACGCGTAGAAGGCATCCATGTCGACGTGGATGATCTTCCGAAGCCGCGTCGGCCCGGCGGAGAGCGGAGTAATGGTGCCTGGTTCAGGCATCCCAGATCCGTGGATTAAGGACGTTCTTCGGCAGCTTGGCCGAGCCCGGCCGTCACGATACCGTCAAGTTCTCACGAGTTGACCAGGAATCTTGCCAGTTTTCGGGACGGCTCGGTGTTGCCGACCGCACCAATGCCATCCAAAACCCTTTGCCCAATGGGTGTATTCGGTCGGCCGTGGCCCGCTTGACGCTCCAAAGCACGAGGACGATGATACCGGCGCACGGCGCCCCGCCACGGGCTACCAGAGCTTGCACCTGCGCCATTGGGAGAAAGCACATGTCTACAGCGACAAACACCAGCCTTTTGGAGCGGCCCGACCGCTTTTTCATTGGTGGGGAATGGATTGAGCCCTCCAGCACATCCACCATCGACGTCATCAGCCCGTCAACCGAGGAATTGTTCGTTCGCGTCGCCGAAGCACAGGCCGCGGACATCAACCGCGCCGTCGCCGCCGCGCGCAAGGCCTTTGACAAAGGGCCGTGGCCGCGCATGAGCCATGTCGAGCGCGCCAAATATCTGCGCGCGATGGCCGCGGAAATTCGCAAGCGCTCGGAAGCTATGGGCAAGGTGTGGACTTCGGAAGTCGGCGCGGCGCGCTGGCTGGCCGACGCCATGGTGCCCGGCGTCGCGGAGACCTTCGACTATTATGCGAGTGTCGCCGAAACCTATCCCTGGATCGAGCGGCACGAAGCAAAGCAGTCGCCCGGTGCGAAGGCCAGCTTCATCGTCCGCGAGCCGGTCGGCGTGGTTGGCGCGATCATTCCGTGGAACGGCGCCTTGGGTCTGACGGCGTGGAAATGTGCGCCGGCCTTGCTCGCCGGATGCACGATCGTTCTGAAGGCCTCGCCGGAATCTCCCGGCGGCCCGCTTCAGATCGCCGAAGTCGCGAAGGCCGTCGGCCTGCCCCCGGGCGTGTTCAACGTCGTCACCGCCGACCGTGAAGTCTCGGAGCTTCTCGTTCGTCATCCCGACGTCAACAAGATCACCTTCACGGGATCGAGCTTGGCCGGTAAGAAGATCGCGTCGATCTGCGGCGAGCGCATCGCACGCTGCACGCTGGAACTGGGCGGCAAGTCCGCTGCGGTCATCCTCGACGACTATGATGTCGCCGAAGCGGCCGCGCACATCGCCACCTATGCACCGATGCTGAGCGGCCAGGTCTGCTCCTCGCTGACCCGTCTCGTGATCTCGCGCCATCGCCATGATGCCTTTGCCGAAGCGATGGCCGCCGAGTTCAAGAAGATCAAGGTCGGCGACCCCTTCCAGGCGGACACCACGATGGGCCCGCTGGCGATGAAGCGTCAGCGCGAACGCGTCGAAGGCTATATCGCCAAGGGGAAGGACGAAGGCGCCAAGGTCGCGGCGGGCGGCGGACGTCCCAAGCACCTCAATCGCGGTTACTTCGTCGAGCCCACCGTGTTCTGCGGCGTCAACAACAACATGACGATCGCGCGCGAAGAAATCTTCGGGCCCGTCGTCAGCATCATCCCGGCGGACAACGAAGAGCACGCCATCGAGATCGCCAACGACACGGTGTTCGGCCTCAATTCTTCGGTGTTCACCAATGATGCCACGCGCGCCTTCCAGGTCGCGCGTCAGCTGCTGGCGGGCACCGTCGGCCACAACTGGTTCCGCACGGACTTCTCGATTGCCTTCGGCGGCTTCAAGCAGTCGGGCATCGGTCGCGAAGGCGGATTGGAAGGCATCGGGCCGTTCCTCGAGACGAAGACCGTCATCCTTGAGGGCGAGCCGAAGCTCGGCTGACCTTCTTCGAGTTGCGAGTGCTGCCCGGCGGTGATCACCGCCGGGCAGTTTTTGAAACAACCAATCTTGGATGACATGGACTATCACGCACCTGACACCATCGACGACGCGGTCGATCTTCTGACTCACACAACCCAGCGGCCGAGAGTCCTCGCCGGCGGCACGGACCTCTTGGTCCAGATGCGATCCGGACGCGTCGAGCCGGGCCTGATCGTCGACGTGAAACACATCGCCGAGCTGCGTGAAATCAAACAGGACGCCAACGGGTTTCAGATCGGCGCGGCCGTCACCGGCGCCGAGATGGGCGAGCACCAAGCCCTGCGCCGGGCCTGGCCCGGCGTGGTCGAAGCCACCAACCTTATCGGCTCCACGCAAGTGCAGGGACGCGCGACGCCGGGCGGCAATCTTTGCAACGCCTCGCCGGCCGCCGATTCGGTTCCGGCCATGATCGCCGCAAGCGCCGTTTGCATCGTGGCGCACAAGGGCGGGCGCAAAGAGATTCCCGTGAAAGACTTCGTCGTGGCGCCCGGCCGCAACTGCCTCGGCCCCGGCGAATTGCTGGTGGCCTTCCGCCTGCCGCCGCGTCCGCCGCGCTCGTTGGATGCCTATCTGCGTCTCATCCCGCGGACGGAAATGGACATCGCCGTCGTCGGCGCCGGCGTCAGCCTGACGCTCGGACCGGACGGCCTTTGCACGGCGGCAAATGTCGGGATCGGGGCCGTCGCGCCGACACCGCTTCTCGTGCCGGATGCCGGTGCCGCTCTCATCGGCACCAAGGTCGATGACGCCGCGCTGGCCAACGCGGCCGCCGCCGCGCGCGCGGCGTGCAAGCCCATCGACGACAAGCGCGGCACCGTCGACTATCGCATTCACGTCGCTGGCGTTCTGGTTCAACGCGCGGCACGGATCGCATTGAACCGCATTCGGAACGCATAAATGGCAAAGCAACATATCTCCACCACCGTCAACGGCGAGCCCGCGGAGTATCTCTGCGACATCTCTCAGTCGCTGCTCGATGTGCTGCGCGAGGAGCTGGGTCTCACCGGCACCAAGGAAGGTTGCGGTTCCGGCGATTGCGGCGCCTGCAGCGTGATGCTCGATGGCCGCCTCGTCTGCTCCTGTCTGGTGCTGGGCGTGGAAGCGGAGGGACGGTCGATCGAAACCGTCGAAGGCATGGCGCGCGATCAGAAGCTGCACCCGGTGCAGCAGCGGTTCCTCGAACACGCCGCCTTGCAATGCGGCTTTTGCACGCCGGGCTTTCTGGTCGCGGCGAAGGCGCTGCTCGACATCAATCCGAATCCGACCGAGACGGAAGTCCGCTATTGGCTTGCCGGCAATCTGTGCCGGTGCACCGGCTATGACAAAATCGTGCGCGCGGTTCTGGCCGCGGCCGCAGATGTAAGGGAGAAAGTGGCATGAACGTCGTCACACCCGGCCTGAAACCCGATTTCAAGATCGTCGGCACGCGCCCCGTTCGTCCGGACGGCGTCGAGAAAGTGACGGGCCGTGCCGCTTACGGCGCGGACGTGACCTTGCCGGGAACATTGATCGGCCGCGTCTTGCGCAGCCCTCATGCCCAT
>Ga0081455_10008691_pt1 | contig 10519 bp, 10 predicted proteins | sample TabmetS3T2R1_FD_70207 | JGI IMG/M metagenome (GOLD analysis project Ga0081455, IMG submission 70207) | Tabebuia heterophylla rhizosphere microbial communities from the University of Puerto Rico - S3T2R1 | ecosystem: Host-associated > Plants > Roots > Rhizosphere ... | reverse complement strand
CAGGCCAATCAGAAGGGAATCCTCCGGAGCCGGCAGATCGCAATCGCCGCACGAGCAAACATCGGGCGCCGCAGCGACAGGGGGAGCCTCCGCCAAGGAGGCCGAAGCCTGGAATTGAGACACAATCATCCGCGCGACAGACCACCGCGCCGCCTCCCCGTGTGGGGGGGGACTTTTTCTCGCGCCGGGCGGTTCGGTTCGGAGGCGCATTCGTGGTGATGGTGTTAATCACCGTCGGAATGATCCTGGTCTACAACTTTATGACCGGCTCACGATTTTTCGAGCTGCGCCAGATCGACGTCTATGGCAATTCGCTCGTCTCGGAAGCGGAGATCACCCAGATCGTCAGATCGATCGCGCAACGTAAGGTTTTGCGCGCCGATATCACACAGATTCGCAATGAACTGAAGAAGAATGAATTGATCAAGGATGTCGAGATCGCTCGTGTCCTTCCCGATATGATGCGGGTGATCATCAAGGAGCGCACACCGTACGCTCTAGCGCGCCGGCGGGACGGAGCGGTGGTCTGCATCGACACCGACGGCTCATTGTTTGGGAACAGATCGCTTTTTAAAGCTACTCCCGCGCCGCCGCTGATCAGTGGCCTGAAGGAAGACCATGCTGAGAGCGCATTGGAGCTCAATCGCCAGCGCATCAAGGTCTACGACAGATTGATGGGGGAATTAAACGGATCGCTGCCACCGCTCTCCCCGCGGATTGAAGAGATAAACTTCGACGATGATCAGGGCGCGCGTGTCATTCTGGCCGATAGCAGAATCGTCGTGGTGCTGGGGTATGAGGATTTCCGCATGCGCCTGAACGCCGCGCTCGATCTCCTCGACGCAGTGCGGCGTAATGATGCGGAAGCTCTCAACGTCCTCCGGATTGGTGACGCAGAGAAGCTCTTAAGTGGCGCGAAAATCGCCTATCTTAACGCAACGATTCCTAATCGTGTGGTTGTGGGATTGGAAGAGTGAAGGATGAAGGATGAACGATAAAGGATGAAAGTTAAATATGGGATTTGGACTGTCGGATGAGTTACATCTTTAACTGTGATTTATCCTTCATCCTTCATCCCTTATCTTCCTTTCTTCATCCCTCTCTCGAGGAATAACAATGTCAAGACTTAATTCTCCAATAGTTGGACTGGACATCGGGACAACAAGCGTGCGCGTTGTCGTGGCCGAGTTGATCGAAGGCGAGCTCGAGGTTGTGGGCATCGGCGAGGCTGAATCGCGGGGTTTGCGCAAGGGCGTGATCAGTAAACCGGAGCTGGCGGTCGATGCGATTAAACGAGCGGTCGAGGCAGCCGAACGAATGTCAGGCCTGAGCGTCAACAATCTCTATGTCGGTCTCGCCGGTTCACATATCAAGGGGGAGAACTCACAGGGAATGATCGCAATTCCGGGACGCCATCGCGAGGTCACCCGCGAAGACATCAAGCGCGCGATCGACACCGCCTGCGCGATCTCCATCCCTTCCGGTCGCGAGGTTGCCGACGTTCTGCCACAGGAGTATACAGTCGACGATCAGGATGGAATCGACGATCCACTGGGAATGCTCGGATCGCGGCTCTCGGTCTCAGTCCACATTGTCACCAGCCCGGTTGCCGCCAAACAGAACGTCATTACCAGCGTTAACCGCGCCGGATTTCATGTGATCGATGTCTGTCTCTCGCAGCTCGCCGCCGCGGAAGCAGTTTTGACAGATGACGATCGTGAATATGGCTCAGCGGTTGTCAATATCGGGGGTGAAACGACAAGTCTCGCGATCTACCAGCGCGGATCAGTCTGGCATACTGCAGTCTTTCCCCTCGGCGGCAGCCATTTCACTAACGATATCGCGGTCGGTCTGCGTACGCCGATTCCGGAAGCCGAGCGAATCAAACGCGAAGATGGATGTGCATCGCGTTCGATCTTGACTCCGGAAGAAGCTGCGCAATTGATCGAGGTCCCGAGCGTCGGCGGGCGTGCCCCCCGCGCCGTCTCGCGGCAGATTCTCTGCGACATTCTCGAACCTCGCGCAGAGGAGATTCTTTCCCACGTTCAGGAAGAGATCCGGCAGGAAGGATTCGATCGCCAACTCTCGAGCGGGATCGTCCTGACCGGCGGTGGCGCTATGCTCGACGGATTGATCGAGGTTGCCGAGCAGGTCTTCAATGCCCCGGTGCGCATCGGGGCCCCGAACCTCTTCCAACCACTGGCCGAAGAAGCGGCATCTCCAACATTCGCCGCTGCCGTCGGCCTTGTTTTATTCGGCTCCCGCTCCGATCTCGGGATCAACGGAAGTAGCCGAACGAATAATCGCCGTGCCCCGGCTCCTCCGATCAAAGAACGCGTCAAATCGTTCTTTGGAATCAGACGTTAATTTATGGAGTATCCCCAGCTGATAGATTTAGATGCGATTCAATATATTGTGTTAAAATGCGGCATCAGATACTAGATGATGCGTATTTCAACATAAAACCTCAGAGTTCTGGTTTTTGCAGTGCGCGCGCATTGCAGGAGGCGCAGGATGACAATAGATGATCACAATGGGTTGAATTTTACGTACGATGATGAACCACCGAGTGCAGGGGCGCGAATTAAAGTGATCGGCATCGGCGGTGGAGGGGGAAATGCCGTCAATCATATGATTGAAGCGCAAATCGATGGAGTAGAGTTTCTGGTGGCGAATACCGACCTCCAGGCACTCAAACGGTCGCACGCGCCCGTGAAAATACAGATCGGGGCTAAACTAACCAAGGGATTAGGTGCAGGATCGAATCCGGAGATCGGACGTGATGCGGCGCTTGAGGACACCGAGAAAATTCTCGAGGCGCTCGAAGGTGCGGATATGGTCTTTGTTACCGGCGGACTCGGCGGTGGGACAGGGACGGGGGCTGCGCCGATTATCGCCTCGCTCGCGGCAGAGCTCGATGCTCTGACTGTGGCAGTCGTGACCAAGCCTTTCCCGTTTGAAGGGAGGCACCGGTTGCGGCAGGCCGATATCGGGTTGGATGAACTGCGTTCGGTGGTCGACACCTTGATCACCATTCCCAATGAACGACTGCTGCTGGCAGCTGATCGCAAGACCTCGCTCAGGGATGCTTTCAAGATGGCGGATGAAGTATTGCGCCAGGCAGTTCAGGGAATTTCGGACCTGATCACTATTCCCGGATTTATCAATGTCGACTTTGCCGACGTCCGGGCGATCATGAAGGGAATGGGGATGGCGCTCATGGGGACAGGCCATGCGGTGGGAGAGAACCGCGCGATGGATGCCACGCAGCGTGCTATTTCGAGCCCGCTCCTCGAGGAGGCCTCGGTCAACGGCGCTAAAGGTGTGCTGGTCAATATCACCGGAGGGACAGACCTGACGCTCTATGAGTTCGATGAGGCGAACAGGGTGATCCACGATGCGGCCGACCCCGATGCCAATATCATCTGTGGGACGGTGACGGACGAGAGAATGCAGAACGAAATGAAGATCACGGTGATCGCCACCGGCTTCGACCGGCCGAATGAAAAAGTTCATAACATGCCATTGCGATCGACCATCGTCAGTCCCGGAGGTCATAGCGTTTCCTCACGCAGTCCTTCAACGACGGCAGCGAGTCGCAGCGCTGTCGACCTGGATGTCCCGACATTTATGCGCAGGAAGGCGGACTGATTTAGCTTTTGCCTTTTGATTTTTCCTGCTCGATAAGGTAGCATTGTGTCATCAACGAGCAACAGTATTGAGTTGTAATCGACTGGGCGCTTAGAAATGAGTGCCTGTGCTGATTCCCGTCAGGTTCCTCCGTTGATCTCCGTGGGGAAGTATTCATATCAGTGTGCAGTGAGGGCAAATTTGCCTGAGCTCGATCAGTTCTCGTGATTGAGTATTTAAGCTCCTGTAGCTCAGCTTTGACTGCGCAGTAAACCTACGCGAATAATTGTTGAAAACCGGAACTCCCAACTCAATGCTGAGTATTAAAACTGGGCAGAAGGTCAATAGCCCCGAGAATTAATTGAATGGCCTCGAAGGAGGAGATGAAACAGTGAATCGAAAATTAATACGTACTACATTGGCAGAAGTTAAAGAAAGGGAACTACAGGCGCAACATGCACGACGCGCTCCTGAGCCGCCGCCACCTTCTGGGCGCCCGGAGCGTCCGGAACGCCCGGAGCGGTCAGATCGAGGGGATCGCGCGGATCGAGGGGATCGAGGGGATCGAGGGGATCGCGCAGATCAGTCATCGCAAGCCGCGCAGCCGAAGAAGAAAATACCACCGGAACAGACCAATGCCGAAAGCTTCTATTACAAGAAGCAGATGGATTCACACACACCGATGGTCATCGTTTTGCAGGATAATGAACGTCTACTCGGAACCATTGAGTGGTACGACAAAAACAGTATCAAACTTCATCGTCTCGATGGGCCGAATCTTCTCATCCTCAAACACAACATCAAATATATGTTCAAGGATCAAGAAGACCAGCTGGATGGAAAAGAAGATTGATTGCCAGCCGTCTTCACGAATGCACCACACAAATCCAACCACGGATAAAGACTGATCTGAGGGTCTGATCGATCAAATCTGTCTTTATCCATGGTTATTGGGGTTACTGGGTTTGTGTGTTCCCGGTTCAGCGCTTGCGCGCGGGTTTCCGGGCCGCGGCCTTCTTCGCTCCTTTTTTGGCGGCTTTCTTTCCAGCTTTCTTGACTGCCTTCACCGCCTTCTTGGCCGGTTTCTTCGCGGCTTTCTTGGCCGGTTTCTTGGCAGCCTTCTTTACCGGTTTCTTCGCAGCTTTCTTGGCAGCTTTCTTCGCGGCTTTCTTGGCTGGCTTCTTGGCGGCCTTCTTGACCGCTTTTTTAGCAGCCTTCCTCGCTTTCCTGGGTTTTTTCGCAGGAGTTGATGGGCGAGTCGGGATCACTTCGGGTTCGGAGATGATATGCGGTGGTGAGACGATTCCGGAGATCGCCGGTGAGGTTAACGGTTTCTCCGCAGCATCCTCATCATCCTCCAGATCATCTAAATCATCATCATCAGTCAGCCAGGATGGACGATGGCTTTGACTCGGTAAGTTGTCACGATTACCGGAATTGAAGTCGTTATCGTCATCATCGTCATCCTTCAGGAAGTCGTCGTCGTCATCCGAATCCTGGTCCTGATAATCATCATCGTAATCCCATGGATCGCGATCGTCATCGTCGAACTGCAGTGAGTGTTCCCTGGGGCTGCCCCCTGGATTGCCCGCAAAGTATTGATCAGGCTCGAGTTCCTTCATCGACTCTTCACTCATGCCCACTTTCTTTCCCATACTATTCCTCCTTAGGTAGTCTGCTATCAGACCTTATATGATTACGATTGCTGCAATCGTTAAATGTTTTACTACTAGCTAAATGCGGCGGGATTATAGCATGTAGAATCCTAAGTGCCAGTGTTAATTGGGGATTCGAAAACCGAAATATCTGGCCATGATATCCGATCTAAATGTTACAATTGCTGGGCCTCTATCGCTGAGCAATGGTTAAGCAAGAGATAAGATAGCGAGATGAGAAACGGTAAAATCGGAGTTGGATTGATCGGGACGGGATTTGCGCGCAGCGCGCAAGCACCGGCGTTTCGTTCTTGCGAGGGCGCAGAACTGGTGGCCGTGTGCAGCGGCCAGCGCGAGAATGCGGAGCGTGTCGCGGAAGAATTCGAGATCGCACATGTCTGCAAAGACTATCAGGAATTACTTGCACTCGATGCGGTCTCGCTGGTCGTCGTCTCGACACCCCCGCGTTTGCATCGATCGATCTCACTCGCTGCGCTCGAAGCCGGCAAACACGTGATCTGCGAAAAGCCGATGGCCATGCATGCAGGGGAAGCGCGTGAAATGGCACTGCGCGCTGCATCACGTCCAGATCAACTCGCGATTATCGATCATGAATTGCGTTTCAATCCGACCTGGAGGCGGATGAAAGAGCTCGTCGATAGCGGTTTTCTGGGTGAGCTTCACCATATTAATCTACTCATCTCCTCCGGATTTCGCCACTCAGCGCTGCGACCATGGAACTGGTGGTCACAGAAATCGGCAGGCGGTGGGCTGCTCGGCGCGCTCGGTTCGCATGCGATCGATGCCATTCACTGGATCTTCGGAGAAATAGATGCAGTCTGCGGCACGGTTGCGACAATTATCCCGGAGCGTAAAGACCCGAAAAGCAGCGAGATGAAACCCAATGAGACCGATGATTTCTGTTCGTTTCAGATGCGGTTGACTTCGCGCGATGGAGACACGGCTTACGGCACAGCTCTCCTTTCAGCCCTTTATGCAAGCGGTGGTAAGAATCAATTTACGGCGGTCGGAAGCCATGGCACATTGATGATGGATGGCGATGAAACTTTATATGGCGCCATGGGGTTCAACCATTCATTCGAAGACCTTTCGCTCCCGGATCGCGCTCGTGCCGTCGCGCTAGTCCCCGATAATCTCTGGGCTCGTTCCTTCTATCATCTCGCGCGCGAATCAGTTCAGGCTCTGCGAGAAGGTCGCACCGAAATCGCGCACGCGGCAATATTCGCCGACGGACTGCAGTGCCAGAAAGTGATCGATGCAATCAAACGCTCCCACCAGGAGCAGAAATGGGTCTCAGTCCGCGACCGCCCCCGGCTATGACAATCAAGGCTGGTGTTGTATACTCCTGTTTTTGTGATAGTTCGGCTGCCCCTACCAGTCCGGTCCTTCCGGCATGGAATTTAAAGTTGAGGCTATCAAAAATGACAAACGAAGAATTGAGCGAAAATTTCGCAACCCATCAAGCGAAATTGAAGGTCTGGCAGACAGAATCCGATGCCCGCTGGCAAGAGCTGAATCTCAATGCGCAACAACTGGATGACCGTTATCAAAAATGGAAAGCGGAATCAGATGCGCGCTGGCAGGAATCGGATGCGCGCTGGCAAGAATCGGATGCGCGCTGGCAAGAATCAGATGCGCGCTGGCAGGAGTCAGAAACTCGCTGGCAGGAGTCAGAAACTCGCTGGCAGGAGTCAGAAACTCGCTGGCAGCAGTCAGAGACCCGCTGGCATAGTTTGGATCAACGCTTCCTTGCCTGGAAAGAGACACAGGTGGAGATCAATACCGAAATCGAGAAAAATCTTCAATTAATCTCTAAAATTAGCGCGGATACTGAAATTAAATTGAACCGGTTGATCGAGAGATTTGACAATTGGATTAGACAATTACCATCTCGCAATGGAAGATGAGCCGGGATATTCATTAGAAAGGATGAATTAGTTTTTATATATGGCTACTGTAAAACGTTACAGCATCTATTGTCAGAAATGTAATCACAAATTTCCGATCTTTGCCGTCCTGCCGCACACCATCGTGATCGATGCCTGGCTGAAAGAGAAGGCAGAGAATCATGACTGCAAAGCATTTGCCGATCAATTAGCAAGAGAGCGAGCTCCACGCCCGATCAACCCGCTCAAGGCTTCCAAGAAAGGAGCCTGAAGCTGAGTTATGGCGACTAAAATCACGGTCAGAAATAACGGTTCGCTGCGGATCGAAGGTGAAATTGAAATTTACGACGACGCCGGCAATAAATACGATCTCGTGGGCCGCACCGTCATCTCGCTCTGCCGCTGCGGGCAGAGCAACAACAAGCCTTTCTGCGACGGCTCACATGCGCGTTGCGGATTCGAGTCGCAGGTCGTCGCAACAGTCCTCCCGCCACCTAAACAAGGGTGAAGGATGAGGGATAAAGATGAAGGATGAAGGCTACATTTTACATTTTCCATTTGATATTTTCCATTTGTCATTAGAAGTAATCGGATTGCCGGTTTCTCTTCAATGACAAATGAAAAATATCAAATGGAAAATGTAAAATGTAGCCTTCATCCTTCATCTTTATCCCTCATCCTTTCTTTTGACAGGCTTAAATCTCGTTTGTTATCTTTGTAACTTGAATACGCAAGTTTCCAGCAATATCTGATAGATAAGTGTGTTCGGCAGTCTTGATCACTGTCAATTAATCAGAGCAGATTTTTCATATTCAAAATTCTAGAATTAGGACAATGACACCATGAGCAAACCTGCATCTACCTCAGGCGGCGGATTACGTGATGTAGTAGCCGCGCCGAGCAGCATCTGTTATATCGACGGAGAGAAGGGAATTCTCATCTATCGTGGATATAACATACATGAACTGGCGGAACATTCCACTTTCGAAGAGGTTATTTACCTGCTCTGGCATGGGAGATTGCCGAAACGTGGTGAACTCGATGAGATGAATGCCGCGCTCGCTGCAAATCGCTCGATCCCCGCCGGTCTGATCGCGCTCCTGAAGGCCTTCCCACGCGATGCTGTGCCGATGGATGCGCTCCGCACGGCGATCTCCGCCCTCGTCTTTTACGATCCGGAGAGAGATGATAATTCACTTGAAGCAGCGAGCCGCAAAGCTCTCCGCTTAACCGCCAAATTCGGCACCGTGGTTGCCGCAATCGATCGCATCCGCAAAGGGAAAGAACCACTCGACCCGAAGCCGGGGCTTTCTACTGCGGCGAACTTCCTTTACATGCTCAACGGCGAGGAGCCGATGGATGTCGAGGCACGCGCTCTCGACATCGCCCTTATCCTGCACGCCGATCATGAGTTCAATGCTTCGACTTTCGCCGCGCGCGTGACCGTCGCGACGCTGGCCGACCTCTATGCCTCGATTACTTCTGCTATCGGAGCGCTATCCGGGCCATTGCATGGCGGGGCCAACGAGCAGGTCATGAAAATGTTGATGCAGATCGCTTCGGTCGAGAAAGTAGACTCCTATGTGCAGGAGAAACTCACTTCCGGACAGAAGATAATGGGGATCGGCCATGCCGTCTACCACACCGAAGACCCGCGCGCGACACACTTGCGGAAGATGTCCCGTGAGCTGGGAATTAGACAGGGCGAAACGAAATGGTTCGATATTTCGCATCGGATCGAGGGGATCATCGTCGAGGAAATGACCCGCAAGGGGAAGCCGATCCGTGCTAATGTGGACTTCTATTCCGCGTCGACTTATTACATGCTCGGCATTCCCATCGATCTCTATACCCCGATCTTCGCCGTCAGCCGCATCTCGGGATGGACAGCGCATGTGCTCGAACAATTGGGCAATAACAAACTGATCCGCCCGCGCTCGGAATACACAGGTGAAATGGATTTAAAATATATCCCGATCGAGCAACGATAATTTTATGGCAAACGTCATCATTTACACCAAACCCGGCTGCCCTTACTGTGCGAAAGCTAAAGATTGGTACCACGATCAGGGAATCGAGTTCGATGAGCGGAACGCGCAGGATAACCGTGATTATCGCAAAGAGATGTTCGGATATTCCAAAAACGACCCGACTGTTCCGGTAATCGTCATCGATGGGAAACTCAAGCAGATCGGTTGGGAGGGGCGTGGTTGAACAGTCCACGATTAGGTCGACCGTGAGTTGACCGGTGCCAAATGAACCTAACAGCTTATCTCCGTTGACTCGCCGTGAGATTTTGCGAGGTGGGATTACCTCAGCTTCCTGGGGCCTTTTCCTTGAGAGAGGTTCATGGTTGATGAAATCGAAACCGGAACGATCTGAAGGTAATTCTGCGATCACCGATGTTGCGGGAATTAAAGTCGGCCACTTTACCGATCCACGCAGGCCGACCGGCTGCACCGTCATAATCGCCGAAGAGGGCGCTGTCGCCGGGGTAGACGTGCGTGGGGCTGCGCCCGGAACTCGCGAAACCGACCTGCTCGATCCGGTCAATACCGTCAAACAAATCCATGCCGTCGTTCTCTCGGGTGGTAGCGCATTCGGCCTCGAGACGGCAACCGGGGTCATGCGTTATCTGGAGGAGCGCGGAATCGGTTTCAAATTAGGTGCCGTCCGCGTGCCCATTATTCCGGCGGCGATCCTCTTTGATCTGAACATCGGCGATCCGAAGATCAGGCCCGGCGCCGAAGCGGGATATAAAGCCTCTCAGGCCGCAACCTCCGCAGCCCCGCTCGAAGGCAATGCCGGCGCAGGCGCCGGCGCGACAATCGGCAAGCTTTTCGGATTTGAAAGAGCCATGAAGGGCGGCATCGGTACTGCTGCGATCAAATTGAATGATCGTCACGGCCGTGTGACAGTCGGCGCGATCGTCGCTGTCAATGCAGTGGGCGATATCTACGATCCGAAGAGCGGCAAGCTGATCGCCGGGGCACGGACAGCGGACGGCAAATCATTATTAGGCTCGATGGAGGCCATCCTTCGCGGTGACTCTTTGCCCCCATCCCTCAGCGGAGTCTCGACCACCATCGGCGTGGTTGCTACTGACCTCACACTCGATAAGGCGCAGGCAACGAAAGTCGCTCAGATGGCGCAAGACGGTCTGGCACGCGTGATCAATCCAGCTCACACAGCATTTGACGGCGATACTATCTTTGCGCTTGCCACCGGTAAATCGTCGCGGACAGCAAATGTTACCCTGATCGGCGCACTTGCGGCTGAGACCATGGCACAGGCAATTGTCAGGGCAGTGCGGGCGGCGAAGGGCAT
>Ga0081455_10008690_pt1 | contig 10520 bp, 12 predicted proteins | sample TabmetS3T2R1_FD_70207 | JGI IMG/M metagenome (GOLD analysis project Ga0081455, IMG submission 70207) | Tabebuia heterophylla rhizosphere microbial communities from the University of Puerto Rico - S3T2R1 | ecosystem: Host-associated > Plants > Roots > Rhizosphere ... | reverse complement strand
GACGCCCCCGACGGCAAGCCCGAGGTCCTGCTGTTGGCGACGGGCAGTGAGGTGTCGTTATGCGTCACCGCCCATGAACAGCTGGCATCTGAGGGGATCAAGGCTCGCGTCGTGAGCATGCCCTCCTGGGAGCTCTTTGAACATCAGAGCCAGGAATACCGCGACCGCGTGTTACCGCCGGAGATCACCGCGCGGGTGGCGGTCGAAGAAGCCGCAACCTTCGGCTGGGAACGCTACACGGGTCTGCAGGGGGCTGTCCTTGGCATGCATACGTTTGGCCTGTCGGCACCGATGAAGGTCGTCGCCCAGCACTTCGGCTTCGATGCGGACCACGTGGTGAGCGCCGCCAAGGCACAGGTCGCGCGTCACCGGCGCCGGTCCTAAGGCCTTCGGTACGCATCCTCGGACGCCTTGATGGCCTGGTCAACCTCATCACGTTGGTTGCCATTGTGGGATAGCACCGGGCCGCGGGTCCAGAGTTGAAAGGGAAATTGCCCGCGGGGGTCATGCATTTCTGTGAGGTGTGTACGTCTCGCAAAGGAAGGGCGCCACTCATGAAGACACGTCAAACAAAGGCTCTGTCGTTAGAAGATCTCCTCAAGCAGTATGGATGCGGCGCGGTGAACTTTTCCGGCGATCCCAACGCCAGCTACGAACGCCACCTGCTCTTCGACCATGTCGTCGAGCCCAACGCTGCCAGCCTGCGCGAGCGCTTCGAGGCGGTGGCCGATGCCGCGCCCGACCAGGCCTCGTCGTGGACCTTGTCGGCCGGCTCGTTCTGGGCCGGCCGCGCCAACCTTCTGGCCGGCAACCCGCAGAAGTTCGCACCTTATCTCAAGCGCGCGGCGCTGCATGGCCGCACCTTCCACGGCCTGATCGCGCAGAAGGCGCTCGGCATGCGGATCGAGCCCGACTGGAACGTGCCGGCGCTCGACCGCCGCCGCGCCGACGTGCTGAAGAACGACCGCGCCGGCCGGCGCGCGCTCGCGTTGTTCCAGCTCGGCGCCCAGACCGCGGCCGAGCGCGAGCTGTTCGCCGCCTCGATCGACGCCGATCCGCAGTACATCGAGACGGTGATGGCGGTGGCGCAGAAGGCGAACCTGCCCGGCCTGTCGGTGCGCGTCGGCAACGCCAACTGGGACCAGCGCCACAACATCAAGGGCTATGACGGCGCCATGTATCCGCTGCCGCCGTGGCAGCCGAGCGGCGGCTGGTCGCTCGACCGTGCGCTGGTCTGGGGCTTCATGCGCCAGGAATCGGCGTTCAATCCCAAGGCGCGCTCGACGGTGGGCGCGATGGGCCTGATGCAGTTGATGCCGGGCACGGCGCGGCTCGTCTCCAACCGCTATGCGCCGGAGACGGCGGGCGGCAATCCCTACGATCCGTCGAACAACGTGGCGCTGGGACAGGCCTACATCATCTCGCTGCTGGGCGAGGTCGACAGCAACCTGGTGCGCACGGCCGCCGGCTACAACGGCGGGCCGGGCAACGTCATCCGCTGGGACAATTCGCTGAACGCGAGCCAGGACCCGCTGCTCTACATCGCCTCGATCCCGCTGCACGAGACCCGCGACTTCGTGCAGCGCGTGCTCGCCAACTACTGGATCTACCAGATCAGGCTCGGCCAGCCGACGCCGTCGCTCGACCAGATCGCGGCGCACGAATGGCCGCGCTATGCGGCGCAGGACAACCGGCGCTGATTGCCAAGGGTGAAAGTATGAGTATCGACCGCCTGCGACGCTTCATCGGAGACATGACGTCCCTCGTGGGCGGCGCGTGGCAGGACAAGGACGAGGCGGCGATCGTCGAGGTCGGCCAGAAGCTTCTGGGCGAGCTGGTGTCGCACGACGACTGGCTGCCCGAGTCGATGGCCAAGGTGCCGGCGCACGGCTACGCCCAGAACCTTCTGTGGTGCGATCCTTTCGAACGCTTCTGCGTCGTGAGCTTCGTGTGGGCGCCGGGGGCGGTGACGCCGGTGCACGATCATCAGATGTGGGGCATGGTCGGCATGCTGCGCGGCTCGGAGACTTCGCTGCATTTCGCGCCTGATCCCGAAACCGGCGCGCTCAAGCCCGGCGTGCTGAACGCCCTGAAGCCGGGCGATGTCGAAGTCCTGTCGCCGGCCGAGGGCGACATCCACCAGGTGACCAACGCGCTCACCGACCAGGGCTCGATCAGCATCCACGTCTATGGCGGCAATATCGGCGCGGTGCGCCGGCACACTTTCGATGTGAAGACGGGTGAGCCCAAGCTCTTCGTGTCGGGCTACACCAACAAGGAGCAGCCCAACCTGTGGGACCGCTCCGCCGAGGCGAGAGCGCAGCCTTAGTCGTCAGTGCTTGTGCGGATGCGGATGGGTCGGATCGACCCAGTACACCGTCTCCGGCTTCTCGGCCGGCTCGATGTCGATGTTGATCGCCACCGCCTCGTTGTCGGAGCGCACCAGCACGCATTCCAGCGGCTCGGTGTCCGAGGCGTTGATCTCCTGGTGCGGCACGTAGGGCGGCACATAGATGAAGTCGCCGGGGCCGGCCTCGGCGGTGAACTGCAGCTGATCGCCCCAGCGCATGCGCGCGCGGCCCTTCACGACGTAGATCACGCTCTCGAGGTGCCCGTGATGATGGGCGCCGGTCTTGGCGTGGGCGTGGATGGTGACCGTGCCGGCCCACAGCTTCTGGGCGCCGACGCGGGCGAAATTGATGGCCGCCGCGCGGTTCATGCCCGGCGTCTGGGCGGTGTTGGTGTCGAGCGATCCGGCGGGGATGACCCGAACGCCGTCGTGCTTCCAATCGGTCATGCCTCCCATCTAGGCCCGCAGCCTCGCCCCGGCAAGATGCCAGTTGTAGGATACGGACATGAACAGGATCGACGAATCGAAACCCTTCAAGCCGGTGAACATCGCCGTGCTCACCGTTTCCGATACGCGCACGCTTGAGACCGACAAGTCGGGCGACACCCTGGTCGAGCGCATCAACCGCGACGGCCATGTTTTGGCCGACCGCGCCATCGTCACCGACGACGTGGAGAAGATCCGCGCCCAGGTGAAGAAGTGGATCGACGATCCCAAGGTCGAGGCGGTGATCACCACCGGCGGCACCGGCGTCACCGGCCGCGACGTCACGCCCGAGGCGCTGGAGGGCCTGTTCGAGAAGCGCATCGAAGGCTTCGGCGAGGTCTTCCGCTGGATCTCCTTCCAGAAGATCGGCACCTCGACCATGCAGTCGCGCGCCATCGCCGGCGTCGCCAACGCCACCTACATCTTCGCCCTGCCGGGCTCGACCGGCGCCTGCAAGGACGGCTGGGACGACATCCTGCGCCAGCAGCTCGACATCCGATTCAGGCCCTGCAATTTCGCCGAGCTGATGCCGCGGCTGAACGAAGGCAAGATGCCGCGCAGTGGTTGATGCCTTGCTCGCCGCGCTGCGCGAGCTTGACGTCGAGACTCATCTCGTTTTGAGCCAATGGGCCGAGGTGACGCTCGTCAAGGAGACCGGATACTCGGCGCGCGATCTTGCCGACCACGCATCCTGCGTGCACTCCCGCGACAATCTCGGCGCGCCGATCGCCAGCGGATCATTTCGCCACGATGGTATGATCATCGCGCCTTGCAGCATGAAGACACTTGCTGCAATCCGGCATGGGTTCTCTGGCGAGCTGATCGCACGCGCGGCCGATGTCACGCTGAAGGAGCGGCGCCGACTGGTGCTGCTGGCACGGGAAACGCCACTTACCGATATTCATCTCGAGAACATGCTGGGTCTCAGCCGCATGGGAGCAATCATCGCTCCGCCGGTCCCGGCTTTTTACAGCAATCCCGGCAGCATCGATGAACTCGTCGATCACACGGTCGGCCGCGTGCCACAGGAGCTCTTCCGTGACGTCCTCGGCCTGCCACGAGCCGCTTTCCAGGAACAGGGACGCCCCCCGGTAGGGCGGGACGCCGAACCGCAGTGCCATGAGCAGCGCGTAGAAGCGCATGTCCTCGACGAACTCCGGATACGCCGACCCTGTCTTCAGGTCGACGACGAGCCGCATCGCGCGCGACGGTTCGAGCCGGTCGGGCAGCCCCAACACCAGGTCGATCTGCCCGGAGAGCACGAGGTCACCGCCCAGCAGCTCCGCCCGCACCCGAAGTTCGCTGATCGGCGCGAGCTGCTGCCGGAGCGGCTTGAGCGGCGGGAACGACGCCTGGAAGAGGTTGACGCGCCGGACCACGTCCATCAGCACCTCGTCCTGCTCATGGGGCGACCGATCGCGCCAGAACTCGGCGAACCGTTCCTCGCGAGCCAGAACGCGGTCGAGCGCGACGGTCGCGACGCCGTAGGGGTCGAGCCCGTCACGGCTGCCGACCTCGACCTCGATCGCCGCGTGCAGCAGCACGCCGGTCGCGGACCGCTGCGTGTGTTCGAACGGCGGGGCTTCGCCCCCCCCGGCCGCCTGGAACTTGCCCTCGCACCGGCCGTGGTCGTTGAGCTTCTCCTTCCCCAACCACAGCGGTTCGCCGAGCTCCAGCTCGCGGACCGCCTGCTCGATGCGATCGCGGAGGCCCTGCGAGAGGTCGGCAGGGAAGACCGGGCGCTCCGCCCTGCCGATCAACCCCTCGAGGGTCCGCCGCTGCGGGTCGGTGAGCTCCACCGGCGCATGGTATGCAGGAGCTGCGACATGCCCGAGACGCCTGACGACATCCTGCGAGCCCTCGCCGATCCCGAACGCCTCGAGATCGCAGGGAGCCTGGCCCGTACCCGCCGATCCGCCTCCGAGCTCGCCGACGAGCTGGACCTCGAGGTGTCCCGCGTGCGCAAGCATCTCAACCGGCTCAGCTCGACCGGCGTGGTCCGGCTGAACGACGATCGCCGGACCTACCGGCTGGATCCGGAGACGCTGCGATGGGCCGCCGAGCAGGTCGGCCCGCCTCGCGGCGCCGGCCTCGCCCTCGGTGCCGCCTCCGACGACGAGGAGGCGGTGCTCCGCTCGTTCTTCCGCAACGGCCGGCTCACCGAGATCCCCGTGAAGGCCTCGAAGCGCCGGATCGTGTTGGAACGGATCGCGCTCGAGTTCGAGCCCGGGCTCCGCTACGACGAACGCGAGGTGAACGCGATCGTCGCTCGATTCTTCACCGACCACGCGTCGATCCGACGGTACCTGGTCGACGAGGGTTTCCTGACCAGGGACGCGGGTATCTACTGGCGCACGGGCGGTCGCGTCGACGTCTGAGGACGGAGCGACCCGGAACCCTCGACCCGGGGTCGACGGTTCTCGGGCGGCGATGATAGGGTGCCCGAGCTGTCACCGGCAGCACCTCCCTTCCCACCGTTCGGTGACGCCTGTGTCGTGGACGTCGAACCGGGGAACGAACGATGGATCGCACACGGGGGCGCGTGCCGCCCCGCCGCCGGGCGGTGGCAGCGACCGCGCTGCTGATCCTGGTGGGCCTGGCCCCCTCGGCGAGGGCCGGCGATCAGCCCGGCCCGTGCCCCCTCGTCAAGGACGCCGACACGTCGGTGCGCGGGCATTCGCGCGACCTGATCCGCTGCGCGGTCCGGCATTGGTCCGTCCCCGGAGGAGCCACAACGGCGATCTGCATCGCGAGGCGCGAGAGCGGCCTCGACCCGCGCGCGACGTCGGGCGACGGGCTGAACAAGGGGCTGTTCCAGCAGCACGTCGACTACTGGGACGCGAACTACGACCGCTACACACACCCGTACTGGCAGCTCAAGCACAGCATCCTGAACGGCCGCACGAACGCGATCGTGTCGATCCGCATGGCGCACGCCGGGGGCTGGGGCCCGTGGGGTGGCCGCCGCTGCGGTTGAGCGGGCCCAGGCATAGACTCCTCGTCCATGGCGACCACCAAGGACAACCTTCCCGACGCCGAGGACCGACTCACGGTCGAGGAGCGGATCGCGCAGCTGCGCAAGCGCCGCAAGACGGCGCTGACGCCCGGCGGGCGTGACGCCGCCAAGAAGCAGCACGACCGCGGCAAGCTCACCGCCCGGGAGCGGCTGGAGATCCTGATGGATGCGGGCTCGTTCGTCGAGACCGATCCGTTCGCGATCCACCGGGCGCACGACTTCGGGATGGACCGCAAGCGACCACCAGGCGACGGCGTCGTCACCGGGTACGGCACGGTCGACGGCCGCAAGGTCTTCGTCGCGAGCCAAGACTTCACCGTCTTCGGCGGTTCGATGGGCGAGGTGATGGCGCAGAAGGTCTGCAAGGTCATGGACCTCGCCATGGCGACCGGGGCACCGTTCATCGCGATCAACGATTCGGGCGGAGCTCGGATCCAGGAAGGAGCCGCCTCACTCGCCGGGTACGGTCACATCTTCGAACGCAACGTGCGTGCGTCCGGCGTGATCCCGCAGATCAGCGTGATCATGGGCCCCTGCGCCGGCGGGGCCGTCTACTCCCCCGCGATCACCGACTTCACGTTCATGGTGAAGGAGAGCGCGCACATGTTCATCACGGGGCCCGATGTGATCAAGACCGTGACGGGCGAGGACGTGACGATGGAGGCGCTCGGCGGCGCCATGACCCATGCCACGAAGTCCGGGGTTGCGTCGTTCGTCGGCGAGGACGACGTGGACGTGCTCAACAAGGTTCGGTACCTGCTGAGCTTCCTGCCATCGAACAACCTGGAGGACCCCCCGGCGTACGCGGTCGTCGACGATCCCGACCGGCTGGCGGAGGGACTCACGAACCTCGTCCCCGACCGGGCCAAAGAGCCCTACGACATGCACGAGGCGATCCGCACGGTCGTGGACGACGGGGAGTTCCTCGAGGTGTTCCCGCTGTGGGCCATGAACGTCGTGACCGGCTTCGCGCGGCTCGACGGGCGCAGCATCGGCGTCATCGCGAACCAACCGAAGGTGCTCTCGGGGACGCTCGACATCGAGGCGAGCGAGAAGGCGAGCCGGTTCGTCCGCTTCTGTGACGCGTTCAACATCCCGATCCTCACGTTCGTCGACGTGCCCGGGTTCTTGCCGGGAACCGATCAGGAGTACAACGGGATCATCCGGCACGGTGCCAAGCTCCTGTATGCGTTCGCCGAGGCGACCGTCCCGCGCATGACCGTGATCACCCGGAAGGCGTACGGGGGCGCGTACCTCGTCATGAACTCCAAACACCTGCGCGCCGATGTGTCGTTCGCCTGGCCGACCGCCGAGATCGCGGTGATGGGTGCCGAGGGCGCGGTCAACGTGGTGTTCCGCAAGGAGATCGACAAGGCCGCCGACCCGGGCGCGAAGCGGGCGCAGCTGATCCGCGACTACCGTGAGAAGTTCTCCACGCCCTACGCTGCGGCCGAGCGGGGGTTCATCGACGACGTGATCGAACCGGCCGAGACTCGGCGCCGCCTGATCCAGGCGCTGCGGATGCTGTCCACGAAGCGCGAGTCCGTGCCGGCCCGTAAGCACGGGAACATCCCGCTGTAGCCGACCGAGGGGATCGATGGCGACGCGCGACGAGGGGGCTCGCAGGATCGATCTCCCGGACGGGCTGACCCCCGCCGAGGAACGGGCGATCCTGATGGCGCTCGAGCGCTACTTCGTCGCCGAGAATCCGCGCCCCTCGCCCTGGGTGCTCCAGGGCCGCATCGATGCGACCGGCTTGGGCGCGCTGCAGACGCGCCGGTACGCGCGGGAGCCGTGGCACGGTCAGCACGCGCCGTTCGCCCGACGCGGTGTGGCGCCGGTCACCGGCCGGGGCGACGCCAACTAGGCCTCGGAGCAGACGAGCGGCGATCCGATGTCGTCCGGGGGAACGACGAACGGATCCTCGGGGAGCCGAGTGGTCCGCAGGACGGCGGGCGCGATCGCTTCGCGCGACGATGCGATCTCGATCTTCCGGTCCGAGGGGTGTTCGGCCCCGCGCTCGTGGGCGAACGGACCGGGCGACACGTATGGACCGCACGACCACAGCTACCACAAGGTCCTGTTCTGCCTCGAGGGGTCGATCGTGTTCCACACGCCCGAGGGAGACGTCCGCCTCAACGCGGGGGACCGCCTCGACCTGTCGGCGGAGACCGAGCACAGCGCGACCGTCGGACCGAAGGGGTGCGCCTGCATCGAGGCGACACGATGAGCCCCGAGGTCGAGTCCGGAACGGCGACCCGCGGCCGGCCGCCAACCCCGACCCCGCTCGAGATCGCGTTCCACATCGATCAGCTCTGGTTCTCGTCGCCCGGCGGGATCGGGACCTACGTATGGGAGCTCGGATCGACGCTCATGGGCCGCGACGACATCCGCCTGCGGACCGTCCGAACGAGATGGCGGGACGATCCCCAGCGCGCCTGGTTCCAGGACCCCGACGACGCGCTCGTCATGCCGTATCCCGCGCGACTCGCGTTCGCCGGCTGGGCGGTCCTGCGACGTCCTCGTCTCCCGCGGGCGCTCGCCACCGCGCGCGTCGTGCACGCGCCGAACCCCGCCACGATCCCACCGGCTGCCCCGGGACAGTCGCTCGTCGTCACGATCCACGACCTCGCGTTCGAACACGAGCCGCAGGCGTTCCCCGATCGCTGGCTCCGGCTGTACCGGCGGGGGTTGTCGATCGCTCGGGACGAGGCCGCCGCCGTGCTGGTCCCTTCGTCGTTCGTCGCCGGAGAGCTTGCCGGTCGCGGGTTCGCGGCCGATCGGGTGCACGTCGTGCCGCTCGCGGGTCGTCCGGCCCCGGTGCCGGCCCCCACGCTTGCGGCGGAGGCTGTGGTGGAGGGGCTTGGGGTTGCGACCCCGTACGTGGTGTCCGTGGGAACGCTCGAACCCCGGAAGAACCTCGCCCGCCTCGTACGTGCCTACCGAGATGCCGTGCGCTCCGCCTCGTTGTCTCATGCCCTCGTGCTCGCCGGCCACCCGGGGTGGCGGACGCGCGATCTCGATGTCGCGATCGCGGAGGACGGTCCTGGGACGGTGGTCCGCATCGAGCGCGCGACCGATCTCGAGCTCGACGCGCTGTACCGAGCCGCCGACGCCGTCGCGTACGTCTCGCTCAGCGAAGGGTTCGGGATGCCGTTGCTGGAGGCCATGAGCCGGGGAACGCCCGTGGTGTTGTCGTCGACCACGTCGATGCCCGAGGTCGCCGGCGATGCCGCGGTGCTCGTCGATCCCACCGACCCGGCCGCGATCGCCGACGCGCTCGTCAGCGTGCTGACCGATCCCGCCCTCGCCGATGACCTGCGCCGCCGAGGCCTGGCGCGAGCGGCGATGTTCGGCTGGGATCGGACCTCGGACGGCACCGTCGACGTGTACCGTCGGGTGGTCGGATGAGCGTCGGCCATGGGCCTCGAACCTGAAGGTGATGCGATGAAGGTCAGCCTGATCTCCACCGTCAAGGACGCCGTGGACGGCATCGAGCCCTTTCTCCGTTCGCTCTCGGCTCAGACGCGGGCGCCGGACGAGGTCGTGATCGTGGACGGTGGATCAACGGACGGCACCGTGGAGATGCTCCGGGCCGCCGAGGGCGTCACCCTGGTACAGGAACCAGGCGCGAACATCTCGCGCGGGCGCAACGTCGCGCTCGCCGCCGCGACGCATGAGGTCATCGCGGCCACCGATGCGGACTGCATCCTCGAGCCGACGTGGCTCGAGGAGATCGTTCGGCCGATCGAGGCGGGGGCGGACGTCTCGATGGGCTTCTACGAGCCCGTCACGGACACGTTCCTGCAGACCTGCATGGCGGCGGTGAACCTGCCGCTCGATCCGGCCGAGGTCGATCCGGCCGTCTTCAACCCGTCGGCGAGGTCGGTGGCGTACCGACGCGACGCGATCGATGCCGTCGGGGGGTATCCGGAGTGGTTGGCGATCGGCGAGGACATGTGGGTGAACCTGCGGTGGCGAGAGCGCGGGCTGGACATGCGCTTCGCGCCCGACGCCGTCGTGCGATGGCGGCTGCGCACCGGCGTCGCGCCCACGTGGCGGCAGTACTTCCGGTACGCGCGCGGCGATGCGCAGGCCGGGATGCATCCGGAGCGCCATGCGGTGCGCTTCGGCGTCTACGCGGGACTCGGGGCCGCGATGGCGTCGCAGCGACGGTGGCCCAAGGTGCTGGCCACGGCGGGCGCGGTCGCGTACGCGCGGACACCGATCCGTCGCGCATGGCGTCGCCTCGACGACCCACGTGAGCGCGCCATCGCCGCCCTGGCGGTCCCGGCGCTCATGGCTTGGACCGATGCGGCGAAGATGGCCGGGTACGCCGCGGGCGTGGCCGACCGGATCCGCCGCCCTCAGTCGTACTCGTAGAACCCGAGTCCGCTCTTGCGGCCGAGCTGTCCGGCGGCGACCATCCGTCGCAACCGCGGCGGCGGGGCGTACATCGGTTCGCGGAACTCCTCGTACAGCACGTCGGCGATCTGCAGCACCGTGTCGAGCCCGATGAAGTCGGCCAGTCGAAGCGGGCCCATCGGATGGTTCATGCCCAGGTGCATCGCGATGTCGATGTCGTCGCGGCTCGCGAAGCCCTCGTCGAACAGGCCGATCGCGGCGCACAGATACGGGATCATCAGCCGGTTCACGATGAACCCAGCA
>Ga0081455_10008689_pt1 | contig 10521 bp, 9 predicted proteins | sample TabmetS3T2R1_FD_70207 | JGI IMG/M metagenome (GOLD analysis project Ga0081455, IMG submission 70207) | Tabebuia heterophylla rhizosphere microbial communities from the University of Puerto Rico - S3T2R1 | ecosystem: Host-associated > Plants > Roots > Rhizosphere ... | reverse complement strand
TGGCGCTCGCCAACGAGCCCGACCTGCTCATCGCCGACGAGCCGACCACCGCGCTCGACGTGACGGTGCAGGCGCAGATCCTCGGCCTGCTCAAGGAGCTGCAGAGCCGGCTCGGCATGGCGATGCTGTTCATCACCCACGATCTCGGCATCGTGCGCAAGCTCGCCGACCGGGTCTGCGTCATGAAGGAGGGCAAGATCGTCGAGACCGGGCCGGTCGAGCGCGTCTTCACCGCGCCGCAGCACCCCTATACGCGCGCGCTGCTGGCCGCCGAGCCCAAACCCGATCCGGCGCCGATCAATGCCGTTGCTCCGGTCGTGGTCGAGACCAGGGACCTCAAGGTCTGGTTCCCGATCAAGCGCGGGGTGCTGCGCCGGGTCGCCGGCCATATCAAGGCGGTGGACGGCGTGAGCATCGCCGTGCGCCAGGGCGAGACGCTCGGCGTGGTGGGCGAATCCGGCTCGGGCAAGACCACGCTGGGCCTCGCCATCCTGCGCCTGGTGTCGTCGCAGGGGCCGATCGTCTTTCTCGGCAGCACGATCACCGGGCTCACCTTCCGCAAGATGCGGCCGTTCCGCCACCACATGCAGATCGTGTTCCAGGACCCCTACGGCTCGCTGTCGCCGCGCATGTCGGTTGCCGACATCATCGAGGAGGGCCTGTGGGTGCACCACCCGAAGCTCACTGCGGCGCAACGCGAGGAGCGCGTGGTGCGGGCGTTGCAGGACGTCGGCCTCGATCCCGCGACCCGCTTTCGCTACCCGCACGAATTTTCCGGCGGCCAGCGCCAGCGCATCGCGGTCGCCCGCGCCATCGTGCTGGAGCCGACCTTCGTGGTGCTCGACGAGCCGACGAGCGCGCTCGACATGCTCATCCAGGCGCAGATCGTCGACCTTCTGCGCGCGCTGCAGAAGCGGCGCAATCTCACCTACATGTTCATCTCGCACGATCTGAGGGTGGTTGCGGCGCTGGCGAGCCGCCTCGTCGTCATGCGTCACGGCAAGGTGGTGGAGGAGGGGCCCGCAGCCGAGCTGTTCGCCCGCCCCCGGAGCGACTATACGCGCGCGCTCTTGGCCGCCGCCTTCAATCTGGAGACGGTGGGCGAGGGCGTGGTCGCGCAGTAGGGATGCCGCGATGGGTCGATCCGCGAACGCCGGGCACGGCCCCATCGCCGATGCTCCCGCCGAAGGCGTCATCTCGCATCGGGAAGTGCTCGCCGAGGGTTTCCGCCGCTATGAGCGAGTGTGGGTCGCGCCCACGCACGCGCCCCGTGCCGGGAGGCCGCACGACCTCCTGCGCGCCGGGCCGGCGGCGGCGGTGTTGCCGGTCGACCCGACACGCGACGAGGTCGTTCTCATCCGGCAGTTTCGTCCGGCGGCTCAGCTTGCCAACGGAAAGGGAGAGCTCGTCGAGATCGTCGCCGGTCACGTCGAGGCGGACGAAGCGCCGGTGGCGGCCGCGCGCCGCGAATGCGTCGAGGAGATCGGGGTTGCGCCCGAGCCGCTGATCGAGCTGTTCACCTATCTCACCTCGCCCGGCCTCTGCGACGAGGAGATCACGTTGTTTCTCGGCGTGGTCGACGCGGCGCGCGTGCCGTCGCGGGCGGGCGCCGCGGCCGAGCACGAGGACATCGTGCCGGTGCGCGCATCGATCGATGCCGCGCTCGCTGCGCTCTCGGGCGGCGCCGTCCGCAACGGTCCGCTCATCGTCGCGCTGCAGTGGCTGGCGCTCAATCGCGGCCGGCTCGCCGAGATCGTGCGGACGGGCTCCGCTTCGCCCTGATGCCCGCGATCCTCCTCGCCGTCACCGGGCTCGATCCGAAAGGCTGGGAGGAGCGTTTGCGCGCGCTGGCGCCGCACCGCGATATCCGCCTGTGGCCGCAGCGCCTCGGGGATCCCGCCGATATCGCCTATGCCTGTGCCTGGCAGGCGCCGCACGGGCTGTTCGCCGGCTTGCCGCGGCTCAAGGCGATCTTTTCCCTCGGCGCCGGCGTCGACCACGTTCTCGGCGATCCGCGGCTGCCCGATGTGCCGGTCGTGCGCATCGTCGATCCCGATCTCACCATGCGCATGACCGAATACGTCGTGCTGCACGTGCTCGTGCATCACCGCCGCCAGCGGCGCTACGATGCCCAGCAGCGTGAGGGCGTCTGGCACGAGCACGAGCAGCCGCCCGCGAGCGCGGTTGCGGTCGGCGTCATGGGTCTCGGCGTGCTCGGCGCCGCCGCGGCCGCGGCGTTGCGGCGGATCGGCTTCCGCGTCGCCGGCTGGAGCCGCACGCCGAAGGACCTCCCCGGTATCGAGACGTTTCATGGCGACGACGGGCTCGACGCCTTCCTCCGGCGCACCGAGATCCTGGCCTGTCTGCTGCCGGCGACGCCGGCGACGCGGGGGATCCTCAGCCTCGACCTGTTGCGCCGGCTCAAGCGCGACGGGGCGGCCGGCGGCGCCTTCCTGATCAATGCCGGCCGGGGCGCGCTGCAGGTCGACGCCGACATCCTTGCGGCGCTCGACGAAGGATCGCTCGCGGGCGCAACGCTCGACGTCTTTCCGGTCGAGCCGCTGCCGGCGGCGAGCCCGCTGTGGACGCACCCGAAGGTGACGATCACGCCGCACAATGCCGCCGCATCCGATCCGGGTGCGCTGGTCGCCAACGTGCTCCGCCAGATCCAGCGCTGCGAGGCCTCCTTGCCGTTCGAGCACGTGGTCGATCGCGCCGCGGGCTACTAAAGTGGCGCAACAAGCAGCCAGAAAAGGAGCCGCGAAATGAGAGCCGCGTTGAGCGTGGTCGGCGGTGCGATGTTGACCCTGATTGCCCTGCCGGTCTCTGCACTGGCGCAGACCGCGGCGGGCGCCGAAGCCCGACTGAAGGAATTGAACGTCACCTTGCCTCCCGACTCCGTCCCGGCCGCCAACTTCGTCAACGCAGTGCAGACCGGGAAATTGCTGTTTCTGTCCGGCAATACGCCAGGTGGCCAGTGGCCGCTCAAAGGAAAGGTCGGCAAGGACCTGACCGTCGAGCAGGGCTACCAGTCCGCCCGGCAGGCCGGATTGATCATGCTGGGGAAAATACGCACGTCGCTCGGCAGCCTCGATCGCGTCAAGCGCGTCGTCAAGGTTCTGGGCATGGTCAACTCGGCCGACGGTTTCAGCGACCAGCCCAGGGTGGTGAACGGATTTTCCGATTTGATGGTCGAAGTCTTCGGCGAGGCCATCGGAAAGCATGCCCGCTCGGCGGTCGGCATGGCGGGACTTCCCGGCAATGCCGCGGTCGAGGTCGAGATGATCGTCGAGGTCGAATAGGTACCGGCGCCTGCTTCCTGCCGCTCCGGATATGGGTCATGGATCTTGAAACGAGGCCGACATGAGCGGCACGCGTCGGGACTTCCTGCGGCAGGTCGCACGGCTCGGCGGATATCGCGCGACCTATCTGACCATGCAGGCGATGGGCCTCATCGGCACTGCGGCGGTCGCCGAACCTTTGGCCCTCGAAACGGGCACGGCCCACGGCACCAGGGTCGTCGTCCTCGGCGCCGGGGTCGCCGGCCTGTCTGCGGCCCATGAGCTGCGCAAAGCCGGCTACCGCGTCACCGTTCTCGAAGCGCGCGATCGCGTCGGGGGCCGCAACTGGACGATCCGCAGGGGCACGATCATCGAAATGACCGACGGCTCGCGCCAAGTCTGCGAATTCGATGAGGGCCTCTACTTTAATGCAGGCGCGGCGCGGCTGCCGAGCCACCATCACGCGGTGCTGGGCTATTGTCGGGAATTCGGCATCGCCCTCGAAGTCGAGGTCAATACCAGCCGCGACGCACTATTGCTCAATCTAGCAGCGAATGGCGGCAGGCCCATCGAGTTGCGCCAAGCCGTCAACGACGTGCGCGGCGCAATCTCGGAGCTGCTCGGCAAGGCGATCGATCGCGGTGCGCTCGACCAGGAGCTGACCGCCGACGACAAACAAAGGATGCTCGCGTTTCTTCGTCAGTACGGGGACCTGTCGCCCGATCTCCTCTACAAGGGCTCGTCGCGCTCGGGCTACAAAGCGCTGCCGGGCGCTGCCGATCAGACCGGGGAGAGGCGCGACCCCGTGCCACTGCGCGTGCTGCTCGACGCCGACATGTGGGCCGGCGTGCTGTTCGAGGAGAACTTCAGCCAGCAGGCCACCATGTTCCAACCCGTCGGCGGCATGGATCGCATCGCGACGGCGTTCGCCAAGAAACTCGGGCCGCTCGTCCGGCTCGGCAGCGAAGTCACCGCGATCCGGCGCAACGGCAGCGGGGTCAGGATATCCTTCCTCGACAAGCGCGGCGGCAAGCGCAGCGTCATCGATGCGAACTATTGCATCGTGACGATTCCGCTCAAGGTCCTGGACGGGATCGCATCGGATTTTTCCCCCACCCACCGTGCCGCGATCCACAGCGTCGACTACATCAACGCCCTCAAGATTGCATGGCAATCGCCCCGGTTCTGGGAGGCCGATGGCCAGATTTACGGTGGAATCTCCTGGGTGAAAGGGCCGACCACGATGGTGTGGTATCCGAGCGACCGTTTCTTCTCGCCAAAAGGGATCCTGCTAGGTGCCTATGCCTTCCGCGCGGACGCCGACGAGCTGGCTAAACGACCCTTGCGCGAGCAATTCGAGCAAAGTCGCGCCGCGATCGAAGGACTGCATCCCGGCCGGAGCCGGGAGCTGGAAAAGCCGATGGCGATCGCCTGGTCGAACGCGCCCTACAACCTCGGCTTCACCGCGCGCTACCATTCGAGCGCGGACAGCGAGTACGCGCTGCTCAACGAGCCGGATGGCCCGTTCTACTTCGCCGGCGAGCATCTCAGCCATCTGGGCGGCTGGCAGGAAGGCGCGATTCTGTCCGCGCGGCGCGCGATCAATATGATCGACAAGCACCGGCGCGCGCAACGCGGCTAGTGCCGCGAACCCGAAGTTCGCACATATGGTGTCCTGGCGTTCGATTCCGAACGCCGCTATCGTTGCTTCCGCCGGTCCGTGCGATCGATCACATCACATGGAGTGAAATGTGCGAAGATTCTCTCTCGGCCTGGCCATTGCGACTTTGACCTGGGCGGGCGCTGCGCTGGCGCAGCCGTATCCGTCGCACCCCGTCACCCTGATCGTTCCATTCGGCGCCGGCGGTCCTGTCGATACGCTCGCCCGCACCCTGAGCGAGGCCATGCGCAAGTCGCTGGGCCAAGCCGTTGTCATCGAAAACGTGACCGGCGCGTCGGGCACCATCGGTGTCGGCCGCGCCGTGCGTGCTGCGCCCGACGGTTACACCGTCAGCATCGGCAACTGGCCGTCGCATGTCGTCAACGGAGCCATCTATACGCTGCCATATGACGTGCTGAAGGATTTCGAGCCGGTCGCCCGGCTGCCGAGCAATCCCTATGTCATCGTGGCGAGAAAGGACCTGCCGGCGAGCAACCTGCGGGAGCTGATTGCCTGGCTCAAGGCCAATCCCGACAAGGCGACCCAAGGCACGGCCGGGCCCGGCGCGGGCCAACACGTGAGCGGCGTCTACTTCCAGAACGTCACCGGCACCCGGTTCCAGTTCGTTCCGTATCGCGCCGGCTCCTCCGAGATCATGCGGGACCTGGTGGCCGGACACATCGACCTGACATTCGATCAGGCGATCACGGCGCTCCCGCACGTACGCAGCGGGCAGGTGAAGGCCTACGCGGTCACGTCCGACAAGCGGCTGGCTGCGGCACCCGATATCCCCACGGTCGACGAGGCTGGCGCGCCCGGGGTTTACATCTCCACTTGGTACGGAATGTGGGTTCCCAAGGGAACGCCGCAGGAGGCCATCCGCAAGCTGACCGCCGCGGCCATGGATGCGCTGGCCGACCCCGCCGTGCGCGAGCGCCTCGCCAGCCTCGGCCAGGAGATTCCGCCGCCTGAGCAGCAATCGGCGGCGGCGCTTGCCGCGCACCACAGGGCCGAGATCGAGAAATGGTGGCCGCTGATCAAGGCCGCCAACATCAAGGCCGAGTGATCGTGGACCTCGTCATCCGCAACGCGCGCCTGTCCGATCGTGCCTCCGACGGACCATTCGATATCGGCGTGGAACGAGATCGCATCGTCGCGATCGAGCGCGGTATCTCAGCCGATGCCGAGGTCTATGACGCCCGCGGACAGTTGGCCTGTCCCGGTCTGATCGAGACGCACATCCACCTCGACAAGTCGCGCATCATCGATCGCTGCGCCCCGCAGGAGCGCAGCCAATTGAGCCCCGTCAAGGGTGTCACGCCGCTGAAGAAGAGCATGTCGGTCGAGGACGTGCGCGCGCGCGCCGAGCGCACGCTCGAGGAGTGCATCAAGCACGGAACGACGCGCATGCGCACGCAGGTCGAGGTCGATCCCGGCATCGGCATGCGCGGCTTCGAGGGCGTGCAGTCGCTGATCGGCGACTATCGGTGGGCGATCGATATCGAAATCTGCGTCTTTCCGCAGGAGGGGTTGATCAGCTATCCGGGAACGGAGGAGCTGCTGATCGAGGGATTGAAGCGTGGCGCGCGGGTGATCGGCGGCGCGCCGCGCTACGACAGCGACGAAGCCGGCCAGATCCACCGCATCTTCGAGCTGGCACGCGAGTTCGATGTCGACATCGACATGCACCTGGATGTCGGCCCCACGCCCGACCCCATGAACATCCACCTGGTGCGCGAGCTCACAGAAAAATACCGGCGCGGTGGCCGCGTGGTGGTCGGTCACATGGCCAAGCTGTCGCTGTTGCCGCCGCAGGAGGTCGCCACGCTCGCGCGCAGCCTGGCCGACACCGGGATCGCGGTCACCGTGCTGCCGACGACCGACCTTTTTCTCATGGGCCGCAATCGCGACCATGCCGTCGTCCGCGGCGTGGCGGATGCGAACCTGTTGCTCAAGCATGGCGTCGAATGCTCGCTCTCCTCCAACAACATTCTCAACCCGGCGACGCCGTACGGCGACTGCTCGCTCATCCGCATGGCGAACCTCTACGCCAACGTGCTCCAGCTCGATCGTCCCGCGGAATTGCGCGACTGCTTCGGCATGCTGACGGACAGGTCCGCGCGCTTGCTCAACTTGAAGGACTACGGGTTCGCCCTGGGCAATCCCGCCGATGTGGTGATCATCGGCGCGCAAGCGCCCGAACAGGCGATCGCCGAAATCTCGCAACCGCTCGCGGTGTTCAAGCGCGGGAGGCGAACGGTGGTGTGGCATTCGCCGGAACTGTTGCGGCCGCAGTAGCTTTGTTGCGGGGGGCGCAAGGAATTGCGTATGACCTTCGCCGAGGTTCGCCCGCCGATCGTCCCCTCCTGGCCGTTGCGCAGCGGCTTGGAAGTGGCAGCGCGGGCACTGTTCGAGCCGGACCATCGATTCCGCGCCGATTTCTCGCGGCCGATCGGCGAGCCCGCGCTCGTTGCGCCCGACTCGGTCTCCTGGCGCGTCTTCAAGAACCCGCTCTCGCTGTTCATCGGCGGCGTGACCGCGGTGATCATGGAGCTCGCCGAGCCGCGCGTGCGCACCGGCGTGTGGGAGCACACGACGTTCCGTGCCGATCCGGTCAGGCGGTTGCGCAGGACGGGACGCGCCGCCATGGTGACGATCTACGGTGCGCGCAGCACGGCCGCGGTCATGATCGCACGCGTCCGACGCGTGCACGACGGCGTCGCCGGCACGACCCCGTCGGGCGAAACCTATCGCGCGAACGACCCGGAGCTGCTGAACTGGGTTCAGGGCACGGCGGCGTACGGCTTCCTGCAGGCTTATCACGCCTATGTGCGGCCGCTCTCCCCGGCGGCGCGCACCCGCTACTACGCGGAGGGTGCGGCGGCCGCGCGCCTTTACGGCGCGACTGGCGCGCCGACATCGGAAACCGAGCTGGAGATGCTGTTTCAGCAGACGGCGGACCGCCTGCAACGTTCGTCGATCGTGTTCGAGTTCATCTCGATCATGCGCTCGGCACCCGTTCTCCCGCTGGTGCTGAGGCCCGCGCAACACCTGCTGGTGCGGGCCGCGGTGGAGCTCACACCGCGTTGGGCGCGGACGATCCTGGGGCTCGACGGGCACGGCCTCAAGCCTTGGGAAGGCGAGCTCGTGCGGCAGGCCGGCGCGTTGGCGGACCGTGTCGTTCTGGCATCGAGCCCGGCGGTCCTGGCCTGTCGGCGGATGCGCCTTCCCGCCGATTATCTCTATCGCGCGTTCAATTGACCATCTGCGCCACCGCGGCGGCGACCGCTTTCGGCGTCCGATAGACCTCTTGCACGATCTTCTGCACCGCCTCGCCGGAAACCGGATTGATCTCCAGCTGCATTTTCTCGGCTTCGGCGAGGAATTCGCCGTTCTTCATCGCATCCATGAACGCCTTGCGCAGGACGACGACCCGTTCCGCGGGGATGCCGGGTGGCGCGAGGAAAGGCCGTCCCATCGGCTGGCGGGCGAACACCAGCTTGAAAATCTGCTTCTGCTCCTCGGTCCTGGCAAAATCCATGATCAGCGGAACGTGCGGAAGATCGGCGTGCTTGCTCAGCGACAGCTGCACCAGCACGTTGATCTTCCTGTCATCGATCCAATTCTTGTGAGTAGCGATCACGCTCGACCATGACCAGCCGCAACGCCCCATCACCTCCCCGCGCTCCATCGCCAGGTCGATGTCGTTGCCGCCGGGATAGCCGGTGACGAGCTTGAACTTGGTGCCGATCGTGGCATTGAGCACCTTGGGAAACTGATCGGTATCGGCAACCGGGCCCGATCCGCCGACGGTGAGCTCCTTGCGCTGCACCTGCTCGAGCGTGGTGATGCCCGTCGTGTGCCAGGCGACGCACACGCTGACCTCGTCATTCATGCTGCCGATCCAGTTGAACTTGCCGGCGTCGAACTGGGCCTTGGTCGAGCCGAGCAGAGGATCGAATGCGGTGCCGCGACCGATGATCCCGAAGGCGGTGCCGTCCTTGGGCGCGACGTTATAGAGCCAGTTGGCGAGCACGAGGCTGCCGGCGCCCGGCATGTTCTTGGCGAGGATCGTGGGATTGCCCGGGATGAAACGCCCCATGTGGCGCGCCAGGGCACGGGCATAGACGTCGTATCCGCCGCCGGCGCTGTAGCCGATATAGAGGTCGACGGTCTTGCCCTTGTAGAAGTCCGCCGTGCTTTGCGCGCGGCCGACCGAGGGCGGGCCGAGGGCGAGAAGCGCCAGCGCGACGACCCGACCCGAAGTCGCAAGACGCATGGCGTCCTCCCGTTCCGGTCTTTGCGATCACGCGTCACCGAGGGAATGCCATTCTGCCTGCCGCCGGGAAACCGAGCCAGACCGCGCCGGGGCGACGCTCGGTCGCACGAGCTCGATGTTCGGCAGCTTTCGGGTCAACGGGCCGTTTGATATTTTTTGCGACGTGTCGAGTGACGGAGGACGGATCGCAGCGGCGGGGCGATCGGCGCGCCGTGAGGGTGGCTCATCGGGCGGAGGCTAGGATGATGACGAGGCGGATTGCTGTCGGCGCGCTGCTCGCCGCAGGCATTTGCCTGCTCGCCGCCGGTCCCGCGACGGCACAGAACTATCCGAACCGCCTCATCAAGATGATCGTGCCGTTCCCGCCGGGCGGCCCGATCGATACCATGGGCCGCCTGGTCGCGCACGAGGTGTCGACCCGCCTCGGCCAGGAGGTCGTGGTCGAGAATCGCCCGGGCGCCGGCTCCACCCTCGGCGCGAAGGCGGTCGCGGCTGCCGAGGCGGACGGCTACACGCTGCTGTTCGGGTCGTCGGGCTCGCTCGCGGTCGCGCCCGCGCTCTACGCGAAGCTCAACATCGAGCCGCTCAAGTTGTTCTCGCCGGTTGCTTCGGTCTCGCTGCTGCCGCACGTCTTCGTGGTGGCGCCGTCGGTGCCGGCGACAAGCGTGCAGGAGTTCGTCGCCTACGCCAAGGCCAATCCGGGCAAGCTCAACTACGGCGCAGGGTTGGGCACGCCGCCGCATCTCCTGAGCACGCTGCTCAAGGCGAAAGCCGGCATCGACGTCACCTACATTCCGTACAAAGGCTCGGCGGCCTCGATCACCGACCTGCTGGCCGGACAAACGCATTTCACCATCGACGGGCTGCTGGGCCTCTATCCGCTCATCAAGGAGGGCAAGGTGCGGGCATTGGGCATCGCGCGGGCGGAACGCTGGCCGGACCTGCCGCAGGTGCCGACGCTGGTCGAAAGCGGATTTCCCGATTTCACGCACGACGCCTGGACCGGCGTGGTCGCGCCCGCCGGCACGCCGCCTGATGTGATCGCTACGCTCAATCGCGCCGTCAATGACGGCCTGCAGTCGCCGGAGATGAAGCGGAATCTGGCGCGGTTCAGCGCGATCGCGAAGGCCGGCACGCCGCAAGACTTCGCCGCCTTCATGCGCAGCGAGCTGCCGAAATGGGCGGAGCTGGTCAAGCTTGCCGGCGCCACGGCGGAATGAGCGGGCGCCGCCTCCTGCGATGCGTCAGGCGAAGTATGTTTCCAGCTTGTCGAGGGTCGCAGTCCAACCCGAGCGGTGGCG
>Ga0081455_10008688_pt1 | contig 10521 bp, 15 predicted proteins | sample TabmetS3T2R1_FD_70207 | JGI IMG/M metagenome (GOLD analysis project Ga0081455, IMG submission 70207) | Tabebuia heterophylla rhizosphere microbial communities from the University of Puerto Rico - S3T2R1 | ecosystem: Host-associated > Plants > Roots > Rhizosphere ... | reverse complement strand
CCGGCCTGCGTTGACGACGGCCTCCTGGACGATGCGGAACAGATCGCCGGCCATCTCGGCGGGCATCTCGATGCGCTCGATCGTCGCCATCACCTCGAAGCCGTACCGGCGCCGCCACACGGGGATGCAGTTCTCGACGGCCTGATCGAAGCTCAGCTCGTGGAACGCATACGGGCCGAGGTCGACGATCTCGTCGCGCAGCGCGCGGATGTTGCGCGTGGCGAGCTCACGCGCCTCCTCTATCAGCATCGCCGCCTCCTCGTCGCGCCCGGCCTCGGCGGCGCTGCCCGCGGCGGAGAGGATCATGTCGAGGCCGATCAGCTCCTGAACCGGGCCGTCGTGGATCGACTCGGCGACGCGGCGGCGCACCTGGCCCTCGGCCTGGAGGGTGCGGCGCGACAGCCCTTGCGCGCGCAGGCGTGAGGCCGACTCTGCGGTCCGCAGCGTGCCGACCACCAGTCCGGTGGCGAGCGCCGCGACGACGAAGACCAGCTCGTAGAACGCCCAGACGTCACTGTCGACGGGCTCGTCACCCCGGATCGCGGAGGCGATCACGAGCGCCGCGGAGCCGAGCGCCGCGACCGCCATCCCGCGCCGCTCGCCCTGGAAGTGGGCGTGGGCGGCGACGAGGAAGAGCGCCGCCACGCGCACGGCGCCGACCGTGTCCGGCGCAACCACCTCGAGCAGCACGAGCAGCGAAAAGTCGACGATCGGCACAATCGGGTTGATCGCGAAGGCCGGGTCGCGCCGGGTCACGAACAGGACGAACAGCGTCCAGGGCAACGCCACCGCGCCCACGAGCAGAGCGGCGGTGGTGTTGTCAGGCAGGCCGAAGATGATGATGCCGAGGACCGCGAGGGCGGTCGCCACGACACGCGTGGCGGCGAAGACGAGGACCGGCCCGGCCGATTCGAATGGAACGCGTCGCAGCATCAGACAGCGCTGCGCCGCGGCAGGCCGGAGCGGAGCAGGAAGGCCATGAGTCCGGCGCCGGCCGAGTCGATCAGCCAGTCGACGGGGTTCCCGTTCCGGCCCTCGACGAAGGTCTGGTGGAGCTCGTCGGTGGCGGCGTAGCCACTCGAGATGAGGAATCCGGCGATGGCCGCGCGCCGCGCTCCCAGCCCGGGCTCGAACGCCCGCCACCACAGCAGGCAGAGCAGCGCGTACTCAGCGAAGTGCACGAGCTTGCGCCCGATGAGCTCGAACGCGCCAAGTCCGACTTCGAGACTCGACTGCGCGGAGAACGCAAAGATCAGCGCCATCAGCGCCAGCGGTGGGAGCCAGAGATCGGGGCGCCGCAGCGACGGCATGTTCATACCGTAGAGTCACAGCTTTGCTGGTCATAACGACGAAATCGCCCTACGCAGTCCGCGCTCTCACCGAGCTGGCGCGCCGCGGCGGCCCCGCGCCGGTCCCGATCGGCGAGATCGCGAGAGCGCGCGACATCCCCGTGCAGTTCCTCGAGGGACTCTTCGCAACGCTCCGCCGCGCGGGCATCCTTCAGTCCCAGCGCGGCGTCAAGGGCGGCTACTCGTTCGCCCGCGCGCCCGAGGACGTGACCGTCCTCGAGGTCGTCGAGCTGCTCGAGGGCGAGCTCGGCACCGACGCGGCCGCCTCAGGCCCCGTCTGGACCGAGGCGGTCGACGCGGTCAAGAGCGTGCTCTCCGGCACGACCATCGCGGCTGTCGCGGAGCGTGAGGCGCACTCGGCCGCGGCGCCGATGTACTACATATAAAAGTGGGGTAGGCGCAGAGCCGAATCTGGCTTTGTAGAGCCTTTTCGACCCCTCGTGGACCCCTCAGGACACCCAGGAATCCGGGTTCGACTGCACCGCAACTGCACCGCACCCCGGAGAGCGCGCGCAAACCGTGACAGGGTCGGGGCGACCGTCTTCGGGCGACATGGCCGAGCCCGGAGACGCCTTCTGCAGCTGCGACAAGCCGCTGCTCGTGGATAACGACGACGACGCCAAGGGCGTTGGTCTCCGCTGCTTGTTGGTGCGGCCGCCCGCCCTGGAGATCCCGGTGAAGATCGGGAAATGTCCGGGCGTGCCAGGCCGTGGGGTCCGTGCCCGAACGCGATCGACATCGACCGCGCGGACCTGTGCATCACCGGCGCGCGATGCGCCACCGGCGAACCGCCGCCCTGTGTCTGCTCGCCGCACCGGCGCGAAACCGAGGGCTGGTGCTCGAGATGCTCTCGATGGAAGAGACCTTCATGAGCGCGAGTGCTCCTCCCAGGCGAAAGGAGCAGCGCGGGGGCGACTGTCCGGTACGCCCTCCCGAGTGTCGTGTCGCATGGAAAGGAGCAGTCAGTCCGTCGCGACCGGACTCCACGAATGGATGAGCCGCACCGGCTCCGATCGCGAGGCACCCGCTACCAGTGTCCCGGGCCGCCGGGGTCTCCCGGGCTTAGAAGGCCCGACGGAGCAGCCGGGCCTTCCTTCACCGGCTCGAAAGCCGAGTGCTCTATGGGCCGCGCTCGCCGTTGAACTTGTGCTCAGAGAACGCGCTCTCGTTCGCGACATTCACCGCCCGTAGCTCGCTCTGCTCCCCTCCGGGTGTCGCGCCTGGCGTTTGACCGCGTGGATCGGCAACATCACCAAGCGGGTGATGCGCATCCGCCTGCGCGTTCGCACAGTCGGTCGATTCGACGATCGGGTGGATCGTCGCCCCCGCCGTCGGCGCGAGAGCAAGCAGCGCCACAGCGAGCGAAAGCACGCAGACCAGCGCAGTCCGTCGCATAGGCCTCCTCCTTTGTGGGGGTCTGGTTCGACCCTAAGTGACCACTTCATGGTCCGTAAGCGGCCTAAGACGAATGCGTCGCCACGGGCTAATTGGGGCGCAGCGGCGTAGGATCCGGCCATGAGCGTTCGTCGCGGTGAAGAACCCCGCGCGGGCGGAGTCTCCGTGAATCACGCGCTGACTCTCAGCGGCGCTTTGCTGCTTGTGGGCTTCGTTGTGAACGGGATCCAGAGGATGATCTGGCACCCGACCGGAGAGGAAGACGATCACGAGGCGATCTTCCGTGACTATGCGGAGAGTGACGCCTGGGAGGCGACTCACCTTGCTGAGTACGTGCTCGTGCTCGTGGCCTTGGCCGGGTTGCTCGTGCTCTGCCGCGCTCTGCGACCAGAGACGCCGTACCTCACGCTGCTAGCCGCCGGCGCACTCATCGCGAGCGCCGCGACCTGGGCCGCTCTGCAAGCCGTGGATGGCGTCACGCTCAAGCAGGCGGTAGACGCTTGGGTCGCCGCGCCGGGAACCGAACAAGCGACGCGCTTTGGCGATGCCGAAACCGTTCGTTGGATCGAGTGGGGGCTCCAGAGCTACTTCCGCGTCCTGCTCGGCGTGGTCTTCCTGCTCCTGGGCGCTGCGGCTGTAGTGAGCCGCTTCGTGCCGAGCTGGCTCGGCGTGCTCCTCGTGGCTGGCGGCGTGCTCTCCTTCGCCGTAGGGATCTCCGTCGCGTACGCCGGTCTGCAGAGCGGTTTCCAGGACGCTGTGGGCATCGCCCTGCAGCTCGTCCTCCTCGTCTTCATCATCGGCCTACTCGTCTTCGCCCGCCGAGCCCGAGAGCCGGGCACCCGCGCGGCTAGCACCTAGAGACTCGCGGGCGAGCTGTTGAGGCTGCCGAGCGGGCCCTGGCCGACTCGCTTTCGCGACGGACGAAAGGCAGCACTCCCGCTTTGCCATGGAAAGCGAAAGCGGAGCCCACCACCGACACGGCTGCCGCTCATCGCGCGAAGCGACACGACGCGCCGCGCTCGAGACGGTCGCTGCCAGGTAGGCGGGTTTCAGCCGGTCGACCTGCCGTGCGGCGGTGCGGGCGGCGTCTGATTACAGAGCTTGCTGATGATTGGGACCTGGCGGGCCAAGCCGATCAGGCTGGCGGCCACGATCAGCACGCCGGGGATCCAGTCGCCGCCGACCAACACGATGATCCCGAAGATGAGCGCGGCCAGGAGCGCCACACTCAGGAGCGCCGTCTGCCGCACCTGCCGGTTGAACGCGTCCTTGGTAGTCACCGTGCGCCTCCTTGTTTGATGATGGCCTTGATCGTCCCAGCCGACGACCTCGCGATCATCAGCACAATCCCGTGCGATCGCTTCCGTACAAGAGTGCAAACCCGGGCACCCGCACGGACGCGACGGACCGCTCGGCGCTCGTTCTCCCGCTTCCATGGCGCGCGCGCGAAGGCAACCGCGGGACCGCCTCGAAGCGTCGCGAGCAACATGGTTGCAGGAGCGGACGGCGGTTCGGTCGTAAGGGAACACTGATCCGACAACAGCGAAAGCCCCCGCCCCGTCGCAGCGGGACGGGGGCCTTAGACACCGCCCTTTAGAGGGCCGCTTCTAGCTGACCGGCACGGGCTGGCCGGTGGGAGCCTTTGAGGCCGGCTCCTGCTCCTCCTTGCGCCACGGGAGCCGCAGCGTCAGGACAAGGAACCCGCTGCCGGCGAGCAGCAGGGCGAGGCCCATGACGATCGCGAAGTTCGCGGTGCTCTCGGCGAAGTACGACGTGTTGAGAGCATTGGTGAGCGCGGTCTCCGTCACCCAGATCTCGCGCGCCGGATTGCTCACCGGTTCGCCCGACTTGGGATCCTTGGCCGCCTTGTTCTCGTCTGCGGTCGGCTTGCCGTTCTCGTCGAGGAAGCGAGGCATCTCGGCGTATGTCTGCCCGCCCGTCGCCTCGAGCGTGTGCACCCGCATGCCGGCTGCGAAGTCACGCGCCTCCCCGCCCGTGTCGACCTTCTCGTTCGCCACCTTCTTCATGTCGGGTGTCCCCACGATGTTCTCGCGGGCGAGCTCGTCACGAACGGTCGATCGGCCATCGAGGCCGACAGCGATCGCGCCGACACCGATCGCGATCATCACGCAGCTCGCGGCGATTCCGGCGTAGATGTAGAGCTTCTTACTCATCGGAGACCTCCTTTGGTGCCCGGCGTCTGCTTCATCATCGACCTGGCTCGACACGCCGGCATCGGGAGGGACTACGGGACCTAGACGCGGATATCCCCGCGGCCCGGGTCCGTACAGGCCCGCAGCCCGACAACTACAGGGCTCGCCGCGGCGAAATACGCGTGGTGTGGAGACGCGTCACGGCTTACCGAGGGGCCCGCATTGAGGAACCTCAAACTCACGCCGTGGTTGGGCGTTAGGGGCGGTGTGCAGGCCGTCGGGCGTCAGAAGCCGAGAAGCGGCGGCCCGCGGCCTGACCGTGGGCGAGCCTGGTCGGCGTCGGGCGTGGGGCCGCTTAGTGATGGCCCTTGGACACCATCGAGAACATCATCCAGACCATCCCGATCATCATCACGGCGCACAGAAGGCCGCCAAAGACCGCGAATACGGGCACGCTGAAAACGATCGCGGCCACCACAAGCACGACCGCCACTCCGCAGCCGAACAGGTGGTAGGGGTGCTGAGCGAAGTGCCCTGTGAACCCGCTCATCGCTCCTCCTTTCCTAGGTGAGGAGAACGTACAGCTGAGCCCGCCGAGCGAAAACAGCACAAACCCTCATCGAAGGTTCGGGCAACTACGGAACGAGATACGCAGCCCGGGTACGAGCGAGTCCGCAAGCAGGAGATAGCCCACGGCGGCACCCTCGTCACCCAGCACGGCTCCGCGCTTTCGCTGAGCCCGACGGCTAGTCCCGACTACCGCTCTGGACGAGAAGCGGCAGCAAAGCGAGCCACACGTCAGCCCCATGTCGTTTGTGCTGTTCCCGCAAGGCGGTAGCCGTCATGACGACTTCTCGGACGTAGGTATTGCACTTTCCTGGGCGCCGGATGCTCACTCGGCGGGGCCGGGCACCGCGCCCTCGGCGAGCTTGATTCGGGTCCAGACGTTCATGTTGACGACGACGCCGACGATCTCGAGAATTTGGGCCGGGCTGAAGTGCTCGGCGAGCGCATCGTGGAAGCGCTGGAACGCCGAGTCGCGGTCGGTGTCGGCGGCGCGGGTGAGAGCCTCGGCATAGCGCAGTGCGGCCTGGTCCGCTTCGGAGTGAAGTTCGGTCTCCCACCAAGCGGTGAGGGTGTCGATCTTGGCCCGCGTGATGCCCGCCTCGCGGGCCGCCTGATAGTGCAGGTTGAGGCAGTAAGTGCAGTTGTTGAGCTGCGAGACTCGCAGGCGCAGGAGCTCGGCGAGTCCGCGGTCGATCGCCAGATCCGCTGTGTACCCGAAAGCCTCCGCGCCCATCCGCGCCATGTCGATCAGCGCGTCGTTCTCGCTCGCGTCGAGCCGGCGGTTCGCCAAGTGAACGTCGTCATCCACGTCGGTCCTTTCGATCGCTAGGGGCATGGTCCGAGCAGCACAGCCGATCTTCTCGCGAGCGTGGGCGCCTCGACTTCCGACTACCGCTTTGTCGCAAGCCGCCCCGGCTCGCAACTCGTTTGCCGAGCGTGCGAACCGCCTGCTTGAGAGGCGGGGCGTCTCGTACCGCGTGGAGGGCTCGATTGTCCGAACCGGGTTTGTCTGGACGGGTGACGCGACGGTCGATCGGCTGGCGCTTCAGCCGGCGCTATCGGCACTCGACGACCCGAGGTTGGCCTCGGGTGCAGGGAAAGAGTTCGCCACCGCCCGAGACGAGCTGCGCGAGGGACCCCGGCTGCGCTGAAGCATGCGGTAACGGAGGGCGTGTAATGCGGTCGAATCCGCACTGAAGGTGCTGCTCCTCAAGCACAAGGTCAGCCCGCCGAAGCGCCAGAACCTCAACGATCTGCTGGCCGCGGCGAAGGACGCGGGCATCTTCCCGGGCAGCGTCGATGGCGGCGGCGTTCCTATCGAGCAGATCCTCACCGGGCCGGGGCGCTTCGGAAACAAGCGCGGGCGACACGGGGGCGGGGCCGTCACTCACGACGTCGAGCGTGACGAGGCCGAGGCGGTCGTCGCCTCCGCGGCGGTGGCGATTACCTACATCGCCAAGCGCCTACCCTGACTATCGCCGCAGTTTCCAGCGATGCCGTTCCGCTGCGTGTCCTCAGTTGCACCGCCGACTGCACCGCACCTCCCACAAGAGCGCTGGCAGAGCGGGATCGCGTAGACGTACTACATCTAGATCGCGCCGCAGGTCAATGGAGGGTGGGTCGGTAGACGAGCTCTTGGGTGTGCCCGTCGAGCGTCCGGTGCTCGACCAGCTCCAGATCGAAGTCGGCCGCACCCCCGAAGATCGGGTCCAGCCCGGTCTCGCCGGTGATGACGGGGAAGAGCGTCACCTGCAGGCGGTCGACTAGGCCGGCGGCCATCAGCGCCCGGTTCATGGACAGGCTGCCGTGCGAGCGCAACGGCACGTCGGACTCCCTCTTGAGCCGGGCGACGACGTCGACGGCGTCACCGCTCGCGACGGTCGCGTCCGGCCAGTCGAGCGGCCCTTCCAGCGTCGTCGACACCACTGTTGCCGGCAGGCTCCGCATCCGAGTGACCCATGGGTCGCGCACCTCGGACTCCTCGGTGCTCGAGGCCAGCATCCGTGCGAATGCCCGATACGTGTTGGCCCCGAAGACCATCCGCTGCTCGGCGCGGTACAAGGCAAGGCGGTGGTCGAGCAACTCGGGGCCTTGCTTACCCCAGTAGCCGGCCCAGTTGGCGCTGGCGGCGCCGTAGCCGTCGAGGCTGGAGAAGACGTCGAAGGTGTAGGCAGCGGTCATGTCGTTCTCCGTGGCGTCGCCGGTGCGTACTGCGGGCGGCCGGTGGGCCGGTAGACCTGGATGATCACCCCGCTGGGGGTGGGTCGAGATTCGACCAGGTCGAGCGCCGCGTCCGGGCCGCTGGCGGGGAACAGCCGTGTGCCCTGGCCGATGACCACGGGATAGGTGAGCAGGGTGATCTCGTCGACAAGCTGGTTGTCGAGCAGCCAGCGGACCAGGCTGCCGCTGCCGTGCACCTGCAGCTCCCCTTCCCGCTCGGCCTTCAGCCGGCCGATGGCGGCCGCGAGGTCTCCCGAGAGGACGGTCGTGTCCGCCCACTCCGGGTCGGTGAGCGTGGTCGATGCGACGTACTTCGGTGTCGTGTTCAGCGCCACTGAGATCGGGTTGTCGCCCTGATTCTCACCCCAGGAGCCGGTTCCCCAGGAGCCGGCGAAGATCTCGTAGGTCCGCCGACCGAACAGGAACGCGTCGGCGCGCTGGTAGAGCTGGTCCGTGAACGTCGCGGCTTCGTCGCCGAAGAGCGGTATGGCCCATCCGCCGCGCTCGAATCCGCCCCGACGGTCCTCATCCGGCCCGCCGAGGCCCTGCATCACTCCGTCGAGGGAGACGTGCGTGGTGGTCGTCAGTTTCATGGTCGCTTTCCTTCTGGTGGGGTGCTCCTCCCTTGCTTCGACCGGACCGCCGCGCCGAACTCATCGGTGCGCGCGGAGCGCCCAGAGCTGGATCAGCCGCGCTCGCGCGGGGGGTCGTACACGGTCAGGATCAGCATCTCGTCGTCGCCGAGGTTGCGGAGCGAGTGATGCTTGCCGGCCTTGACCTTCGCGTACGAGCCCGGGCGCAGGTCCCATGTCTTGTCACCGATGGTGATTTCGCCGCTGCCCTTCACGAAGTACAGAAGGTGGTTGTACGGCTCGACGTGAGTCAGCGACTGGTCGCCCGGCCCGAGACGGACGAGCTCGCAGCTGAACGCGCTCGTGTAGGCGGGATCGTCTGCCACGACCTCGATGTACCTGAAGCCCTGTGCATGCGCCGTGGCATCGTCGACCCAGCGGCGATCTTGAACGTTGTCAACGGGTTCCATGGGGTGGACGTTCCCTCGCTGCGGCGAGCGCTCAAGATCTGCCGCCTGCCGTGCGAGCGCCGCGGCCTATCGAAGCCACTCGGGACGCGGGGGTCAAGGCTCGTAGCTGGACGCTCAGCTACCTTGACGAGCACCCCGACGTCGAGGTCTCGCTGACCGAGGAGCAGGCGAGGCCCGGCGACGCCTCGCTGGCAACCGTCCCCCCGGATCGCGAGATACTCGGTTGGCGATGTCGCATGAGAACGCCGAGGTGCGCGCGCTCGCGGAAGCTGCGTACGCGGCCCTCAACGCGGGGGATCTGGACGGCTTCCTGGCGCTGGTTGACGTGGACGTCGAGTTCACCTCGATGGTTGCGGAGGCGGAGGGGACGACCTTCCACGGCCATGATGGCGTGCGTGCCTGGTGGGAGACCGTGCGGGGCGCTTTCGAGGATGTTCACTGGGAGTTGCTTGACGTTCGCGGATCGCCCGAGCGCGCCGTCACGAACATCCGCATGACCGGGACACTGGGGGGCGCTACGGTCGCGCAGACGATGTGGCAGGCCGCGACCGCGAGGGACGGCAAGCTGAGCTGGTGGGGGTTCTTCCGCAGTGAAGCTGAGGCCCTCGAAGCCGTGAGGCCGTGGGAATAGGGAGGGACTCCCCTCTCCGGGACCATCACGCGGGAGGCCCTGTCCGGTTCCCGGGCCGGGGGGCCAAGCTTCGGACAGGACCTCCGCGTGGGATTCCCACCGTAGGTCCACGCCACCGCCCTCGGGGACCGTGTTGCACATATGGACGACGCTCGGCGACCGTGTTGCACATGTGGAGCAGCTGTGGTGCGCGGATGAGGTTCCCGTGGGCCCCAGGTGCGATCTGGACGTCCACCCTCGGGCGGTAGATACTGAGCCTCGATGTCGTCAGATGGACCCCGAGGAGTCGGCGAGGAGCGAGATGAGGTCAGTTCACTTTCGAGTTGACGACGACCTCTACCTGCGCATTCAGGAGGAAGCGGAGGTTCAGGATCTCTCCGTCGCCGCCTTCGCCCGCGTCGCAACAATCGCGCGGACGCTTCTCTGGGGCGTTCGCCGCGGGGCACCGTGGGCTGATGTCGACGCGTGGGGAGAGGCGCTGGACATCATCCAGGAGGTCGAGCACCGCGACATAGCCGCCCGAGCGACGGTCGCCACGGACCGACGCACAAGCCGCACCTTCCGGGAGAAGCTGGAGCATGAGCGCAGCAAGGCCGCGAGGGACCAGGGCTGACTGAGCCACCGCGCGCTCGACCTACTGCGTCGGCGGGCGCGTCACACGCGCGAGCACGCGGGCAGCGAGCGGCATGTGGCTAGAGCGCCACACTTGCCGCTCGTCGAAGGGCCAGGCGTAGATCGGGTTGCCGTCGCGGACCAGCTCGAGCAGCCGCGGCTCGGCGAGCTCCTGCGCGGACCACTCATACAGCGGTTGCAGCCGCGGGACGATCACCGCGTAGTCGAGCATCCGGCCCAGGCGCTGCTCTTCGGCGATGTAGCGCTCGACATCGCGGTCGAGCGGATAGCGGTTCGGGAGCACTCGCCTGAGTGAGAGGAACGCTCCCGCCATCCCGAGCCGCGGATCGCCCAGCACGCGGCCGAGCGGAGCCACCCGCCCGAGCGCGAGGCGCGGCGTCGCCACCAGTGCGTGCGCGTACAGCACTCGTAAGAGCGCGACGTTCATGAAGAAGCGCTCCGCTGCGCTCTCCGCGTCGGCGATTCCCCGATGCTCGAGATAGCCGCTCAGGATGCTTGCGTTGTGAGCCCGGTACCAGTTCCGGCCCGTCG
>Ga0081455_10008687_pt1 | contig 10522 bp, 6 predicted proteins | sample TabmetS3T2R1_FD_70207 | JGI IMG/M metagenome (GOLD analysis project Ga0081455, IMG submission 70207) | Tabebuia heterophylla rhizosphere microbial communities from the University of Puerto Rico - S3T2R1 | ecosystem: Host-associated > Plants > Roots > Rhizosphere ... | reverse complement strand
CCTGTCGCCACGGCGCTCACCCTGGCCGTCCTGCGGCGCTGGCGGACGCTGCTCCTCGCCCTGCTCGCCGGCATCGTGGCCGACCTGCTGGTGTACGGCGTCGAGCGGGCGGCCGACCGCATCCACCCAGCCTCGCTCGACGCGGCCAAGGAGGCGGACAGCTGGATCGCCGGCGCGGCGTACCCGAGCTCGGCCTACCTGGCCGGCATCGCGGCCGCGGTGACCGTGGTCGCCCCGACGATGCCCCGGCGCTGGCGCCACTGGGCTTGGGGCGCACTAGGCGTCGTGGCCCTCGGTCGCGTCGTCTCCGGCACCGGGCTGGCGATCGACCTGGTGGCCGCGGTGGCCGCCGGCTGGGCGGTCGGCCTCGTGGTGCTCCTCGCGTTCGGCGTGCGCGATCGGCGACCGTCTACCGCCAGCGTGCGTGCCGCGCTGGAGGACACCGGGCTGGTGATCACCGGTTTGCGGGCCGCCCACGTCGATGCCCGCGGCTCGACGCCCTATTTCGCCGACCTCGGCGACGGGGCCGCCGGATTCGTGAAGGTGGTCAGCTCGGAGGAGCGGAGTGCCGACCTGCTCTTCCGCATGTATCGGGCCGTCCGGCTCGAGCACGTCGGCGACGAGCGGCCCTTCTCGTCCCTGCGGCGGAGCGTCGAGCACGAGGCGCTGGTGTCGCTGCGCGCGTCCTCCCTGGGCGTGCGGACGCCGTCTTTCCTCGGGCTCGGCCAGATCGGCGACGGCTCCATGGTGTTGGCCTACGAGGCCCTCGACGCCCGATCGCTCGCCGACGTGGCCGACGACGAGCTGACCGACGATCTGCTGGGCGGCATCTGGGCGCAGGTCGCGCGCCTGCACCACCGGCGACTGGCGCACCGTGATCTCCGGCTCGCCAACGTGATGCTGGCAAGCGACGGGAGCCCGTGGATCATCGACTTCGGCTTCAGCGAGCTCGCGGCATCCGACGAGCTGCTGGCGACCGATGTCGCCGAGCTGATCATGTCGACCGCCCTCAAGGTCGGGCCGGCGCGAGCCGCACAGGCGGCGGTCGCCGGGGTGGGGCGCGACGCCGTCGTGCGCGCCGCCCCCCGCCTGCAGCCGCTGGCGCTGAGCGGCGCCACCCGTTCAGCGGTCCACCATCGCAAGGGGTTCGACGCGCAGGTGCGGGACGCCGTCGCGAGCGCCACCGGGACCGGGACGATCGAGCTAGAGCGGGTCGAGCGGGTCTCACCTCGCGCCCTGCTGATACTGCTCTTCGGCGGGGTCGCCTCCTATGTCCTCATCCACCAGCTGACCGACGTCGGCAACCTCGTCGAGCAGGTCGGCGACCTCGACTGGGCATGGGTCCCGGCCATCATCTTCCTGTCGTTCTTCACCTATGTCGGCGCCGCGCTCTCGCTCGCCGGGTCCGTGCCGCGGCGCCTCCCAGCGTGGCCGACGTTCCTGTCGCAGCTGTCGGGATCGTTCGCGAACCGCATCACGCCCGTGAAGGTCGGGGGCATGGCGGTGGGCATCCGCTTCCTCCAGAAGGCCGGGGTCGATCCGCCGGTCGCCGTGACCGGCGTGGGCCTGGTGTCGCTGTTCGGCTTCGTCGACCACGTCACGCTTACGGTGATCTTCGCCCTGTTCGCAGGCCAGGAGGCCGTTGGGGACGTCGACCTGCCGTCGGACCAGACTGTGTTGGCCGTCCTCGCCGGGGTGCTGGTCTTGTCCGGCGTCGTTCTGCTGCTGCCCATCGGCCGCCGCCTGGCCCTCGACAAGCTGGTGCCCGTGCTCCGGCGGGCGCTCGGGGGCATCGAGCAGGTGGCCGCCAACCCATCCAAGCTGTTCACGCTGATCGGTGGCGGGCTGCTCGTCACCCTCAGCTACCTCTTCTGCCTCTACTTCTCACTGCAGGCCTTCGGCGGCGGCGGCATCGGGCTCGCCACCCTGGGCTTCGTCTACCTGACGGGCTCCGCGGTCGCGCAGGCGGCCCCCACGCCGGGCGGCGTCGGTGCCGTCGAGGCCGTGCTCATCGCCGGGCTCACGGCGGTTGGCGTCGACAAGGAGATCGCGGTGCCGTCGGTGTTCCTGTTCAGGCTGGCCACCTTCTGGCTGCCGGTCCTCCCGGGATGGCTGGCCTTCCATCACCTCACCCGCCGGGGCATGCTCTAGCGGGCCCTCGCAGAACCCCGTCCGGCTTGCCGTTTCGCAGGTCGTCCCCGTAGGCTTGTACGTCGCTCTGGGCGCTGCGCGCCCGCTCTCGCAAGTTCCGCACGAAGGTGGCACGCGTGCCCACGTACAGCCCGAAAGCCTCAGAGATCCAGCGTGCCTGGTACGTCGTCGACGCCGACGGTCTGGTGCTCGGTCGGCTGGCGACCGAGGTCGCCCGCGTGCTGCGCGGCAAGCACAAGCCCAGCTTCACCCCCCATCTCGACACCGGCGACCACGTCGTCATCGTCAACGCCGACAAGGTGGTGCTGACCGCCGGCAAGGCCGAGCGGAAGACCGTCTACCGCCACTCGGGCTACCCGGGTGGGCTCAAGGCGGAGACGTTCGCCCACCTGCTCGAGCGGCGGCCCGAGGAGGCCGTGCGCCGCACCATTCGGGGGATGCTCCCCAAGACCCGGCTCGGCCGCCAAATGCTGACCAAGCTCAAGGTCTACGCCGGTCCCACCCACCCGCACGCCGCCCAGCAGCCCCAGCCGCTCGAGGTGGCGGGCGCTCGACGCACCGCATGAGGCCGAGCGAACGCGAGGCCGTGGCCCGAGCGGCCCGCCGCCGCAGGCGGCAAGAGCGGGAAGCACAGCGGCGCTCGCCACACCGGACGTAGCGATCCATTTAACTCAGCTGAACCGCCTGATCGGAAGACACGACATGGCCACACCGCTCGCGCAGACCACCGGCCGCCGCAAGGGCGCCGTCGCCCGGGTCCGCATCCGTCCCGGCACCGGGACCATCACGATCAACGACCGCGACGTCGCCACCTACTTCCCCTCCAAGGCGCACCGGATGATCCTCTCGGAGCCGCTGCGCGTCGCCGAGGCCGAGGAGGCGTACGACATCGACGCCAGCCTGGTCGGGGGCGGTGTGTCGGGGCAGGCGGGGGCCCTGCGCCTCGGCATCGCTCGGGCGTTGGTGGAGCTCGACCCCGAGCTGCGCACCACGCTCAAGCGGGCGGGCTTCCTGTCTCGCGACCAGCGCGAGAAGGAGTCGAAGAAGTACGGCCTCAAGAAGGCCCGGAAGGCTCCCCAGTACTCCAAGCGCTGAGAGGCCGAGCGGATACGCCTGCAAGTGGGCACCGAACAGTACGGGATTTGCAGCGTGAGCCCAGGCCGTACAGTGAGGCCTCCCGGCAACGCTGACCACCGAGCCGAGAGAATGCGCATGCTCGCGCACGCGCTGAATCGGCGCCGGGAGCTCCTGGCCCCACGTTCATGCTGAAGTTCGGGACCGACGGCGTGCGAGGCGTCGCCAACGCCGAGCTCACCCCCGAGGTGGCGTTGGCGCTCGGGCGCGCCGCGGCGCGGGTGCTCGGGGGCGACCGCTTCGCCATCGGCCGCGACACCCGACTCTCGGGGCCGATGCTCGAGGCGGCGCTGTGCGCCGGGCTGGTGAGCGAGGGCCTGGACGTCGAGCTGCTGGGCGTGGCGCCCACGCCCGAGGTCGCCTGGTGGTCCGTGACCGCCGACGCCCCTGCGGCCGTGGTGTCGGCGTCGCACAACCCCTTCCCCGACAACGGCATCAAGCTGTTCGCGGCCGGTGGGCGGAAGTTGCCCGACGACGTCGAGGAGCGGCTCGAACACGAGCTGCAGCTGCTGCTCGGCGACGCTGGGTCGCCACCGGATGCGCCGACCGGCGCCGGGTTGGGTGCGGTGCGCGCCGATGCTGCCTCGGTGCACTCGGGGTACCGCGCCGCGGTGTCGGCATCGCTGGCCGGCCGGGACCTGGCCGGCTTGCGGGCGGTGGTCGACTGCGCCCATGGCGCGGCGTCCGTGGTCGCCCCCGCCGTCCTGTCCGACCTGGGCGTCGACGTCGATGTCATCCACGCCGACCCGGACGGCACCAACATCAACGCCGGCTGCGGGTCGACCCACCCCCAGGAACTCGCCCGGAAGGTAGCCGAGCGCGGTGCCGACGTCGGCGTGGCGTTCGACGGCGACGCCGACCGCGTGCTGCTGATCGACGCCGCCGGCGAGCTGGTCGACGGCGACCACATCATCGCCATCTGCGCCATCGACCGGCACGAGCGGGGGGTCCTCGCCGGCGACAGCGTCGTCGTCACCGTGATGACCAACCTCGGGTTCCGGCTGGCGATGGACAAGCGCGGCATCCACGTGGTCGAGACGCAGGTAGGCGACCGCTACGTGCTCGAGGAGCTGGAGTCCCGGCGCCTCCACCTGGGCGGCGAGCAGTCAGGCCACGTGATCTTCCGCGATCTCGCCACCACCGGCGACGGCCTGCTCACCGCGCTCCAGGCGCTCGACGTCGTGGCCCGCTCGGGTCGCAGCCTCGCCGACCTCGCCGGCGACGCGATGACGCGCCTTCCCCAGGTGCTGCGCAACGTCCGGGTGGCGGAGCGGGACCCCGCGATCGCGGAGCGGCTCGCCGGCCCGATCGAAGCCGTCGAGGCGCGCCTGGGCGACCACGGTCGCGTGTTGGTGCGCCCGAGCGGCACCGAGCCGCTCGTGCGGGTGATGGTCGAAGCGCCCACGGAGGAGGAGGCGGAGGCCGCCGCCGACGAGCTGATCGAGGCGGTGGAGGAACTGGGCGGGGCCTGAGGCCCCAGCGAACTTGCTGCGCTCAGGGTGGTCACGGCATCGCCAACCACCGCAAGATCGGTCGGGATGGGGCCGTCGTAGACTCGTCGCCCATGTGCGGGATCATCGCAGTCCTCCGGCCACCTGGCGCGCGCCTGGCACCGTCCGCTGACGAGGTCACCGGCCCCCTGCACGACGCCGCCGCGACGCTGGCGTCGAACCTGCCGCTGGTCGAGGCCTGCAGCCGTGCTGCGGATCGTCTCGAGGCCAGCGACGCACGGCTGTGTGGCACCGACGGGATCTGGGCCCTCGTGCACGACCGGCGCTTGCTGGCCGAGGTCGAGGGTCTGACAGCCCAGCTCGGCGAGACGATCACGGCCATCGAGGCGGGCCTCGACGCCGGACCCGGCGATCCGGCGGGTTCCGACGGTGACGGGGACAGGGAACCCCTGGAGGCCGTCAACGCCGCCGTCGTGCGCCTCAAGGACGCCGTCTGGTCGATAGAACGCGACCGGGTGCGCACCGCCCGGGCGGTGGCCGACCTCGCCGGCAGCGAACCAGGTTGGGCGACGACCGAGGCATACAGCGCGATCCAGCAGGCGCTGTCGGCGATCGATCGGCTCGAGGTGCGGGGGCGGGACTCCGCCGGGCTCCACGTCCTGGTGCGGGGCCACGGCCTCGACGTGGGCAGCGCCGCCGTGACCCGCATGCTCGCCGAGCGGGCGAGCGACCCGCTGTTCCGATCCGGCGCCGTGCGGGCAGTCGACGGCTGCCTGTCGTTCGTGTACAAGGCCGCAGCGGAAATCGGCGAGCTGGGCGACAACACGGCGGCCCTGCGAGACGCCGTCCGGGCCGACGAGCTGCTCCGCCTGGCGGTGTCCGCAGAGACGGCGATCGCAACCGTTCTGGGGCACACCCGGTGGGCGTCGGTGGGGATGATCAGCCAGCCCAACGCCCATCCCGTCGACAGCACCGAGACCGGGGCGGCCGCCGGCCCGTACGTGGTCGCCGCCCTCAACGGCGACGTCGACAACTTCGCCGACCTCAAGGCGCTGGACGGGCTGCAGATCGCACCCGAGATCACCACCGACGCCAAGGTGATACCGACCCTGGTCTCCCATCGCCTCGCCGAGGGCAACGGCCTGACGACCGCCTTCCGCAACACCGTGGCCAGCTTCGAGGGGTCGGTGGCCATCGCCGCCAACGCCGCCGCCGAGCCCGACAAGCTGCTCCTGGCGCTCCGGGGGAGCGGCCAGGCCCTGTACGTGGGCCTCGCTGACGAGGCGTACATCGTGGCCAGCGAGCCCTACGGCGTCATCGAGCTGACCGATCGCTACCTGCGTATGGACGGCGAGACCCCGGCGAACCCCGACAACCCCACCGCCAGCCGGGGCCAGATCGTCGTGCTCGACGGCAGCCGGGCCGGCACGTTCGAGGGCATCGACCGGCAGGCCTACGACGGGACACCGCTGCCGGTCACCGAGGCCGACGTCGCCACGGCGCAGATCACCACCCGCGACATCGACCGGGGGCAGTTCCCGCACTTCCTGCTCAAGGAGATCTCCGAGGCGCCCACCAGCTTCCGCAAGACGTTGCGGGGCAAGCTGATCGAGCGCGAGGCCGGCGACGAGCTGACCGTGTCGCTCGGGCCCGACGCGCTGCCGGAGGACGTGCGAGGCGGGCTCCGCCGCCGCGAGATCGACCGGGTGGTCGTGATCGGGCAGGGGACCGCGGCCGTCGCCGGCGGAGCGATGGCGGCGGCGCTGGACCAGTTCTGCGGGGCCACCAACCTGAAGGTCGACGCGGTGCCCGCCACCGAGCTGTCCGGCTTCGGGCTGCGGCCGTCGATGTCGGACACGTTGGTGGTCGCCATCAGCCAGTCGGGCACCACCACCGACACCAACCGCACGGTCGACCTGGTCCGGTCGCGCGGGGCCAAGGTCGTGGCCATCGTCAACCGGCGAGGCAGCGACCTCACCGACAAGGCCGACGGGGTCCTGTACACGTCGGACGGCCGCGACGTCGAGATGTCCGTGGCCTCCACCAAGGCCTTCTACAGCCAGGTCGCGGCCGGCCTGCTGCTGGCGGCCGCGATCAGCGACGAGGTCGGCGGCCGGGTCGACCAGGCCGTGCTCCGGGCGCTGCGTGACCTCCCCGACGCCATGGCCGAGGTGATCGACCGTCGGCCTGCCGTCGCCGAGGCCGCCCACAGGCTCGCGCCCGCGAAGCGCTACTGGGCTGTGGTCGGCAACGGGGTCAACCGCATCGCCGCGGCCGAGGTGCGGATCAAGCTGTCGGAGCTCTGCTACAAGTCGATCGCCGCCGACTCCACCGAGGACAAGAAGCACATCGACCTGTCCTCGGAGCCGCTGATCATCGTGTGCGCCGCCGGGCTCGAGGGCTCCACCGCCGACGACGTGGCCAAGGAGGTCGCCATCTACCGCGCCCACAAGGCGTCGCCGGTGGTCATCGCCACCGACGGCCAGGCCCGCTTCGCCTCGGCGCTCCACGTCCTGCCGGTGCCGCCGACCCACCCCGCGCTGGCGTTCGTGCTCTCGGCCATGGCCGGCCACCTGTTCGGGTACGAGGCGGCGCTGGCCATCGACGCCCTGGCGCGGCCGCTGCGCGAGGCCCGGGCCGCCATCGAGGCGGCGACGGTGGGCGGCGACGGCCCGGGCGCCCTCGTCCGCCGCGACGGGGAAACGGTCCTGCGGCGGCTGCGGTTCGACCTGCAACCGGTGACCCGGCGGTACTCGGACGGGTTGCGCGTCGGCAGCTACGACGGGCAGCTCGAGGCCTCGACCGCGGTGCGCCTGACCCAGTTGTTCCGCTACGTGCTCGGTGTCATCCCGCTCGACGCCTACCAGATCGACGAGGGCAAGGTGGGCACGCCCGCGGTCGTCGTCGACGACCTGACCTCCGCGCTGACGCTTGCCATCGAGGAGCTGACCCGCCCGGTCGACGCGATCAAGCACCAGGCCAAGACCGTGACGGTGGGGATCTCCCGCAGCGACGAGACCCTGCTGGAGGTCGCACTGGTCCGGTCGGTGCTGGATGCCGGGGCCCCACGTGACTGGCTCACCTACCGCACGCTGCGGACCCTCGCCGACATCAGCCCCGCCATCGCCGCGGTGGTCGGCTTCACCCGCTACCGCATCGAGGGGCGCGCCGGGCCCGAGGAGGCGGAGGGGGCCGCCACCATCACGGTGGTCGACCGCGGTGGCATCGCCCGCGACATTGCCAGCCGCACCGACCGCTCGCCGGAGCTGCGCGGCACCAAGCGCCGCGTCGCCTATGAGCGCGAGCTGCTCGTGGGCCTGGGCCGAGGGGACAACCGTCCGATCGTCATCGTGCCCGAGGTGAAGGACGGCGAGGCCACCGGCATCACGCTGTTGCACGTGCGCTTCGCCGACCAGCTGCCGGCGCCGACGGTCAGGGGCGTCCTCCAGGGCTACCGCAACCGCTACGCGGTGCTCCGGGATGCCGTGCTCGAGACCGAGCCGACGTTCCGTGAGGACCTGCTGTCCGACCTGCCGGTCGACGTGCTCCTCACCGAGCCCATCAGCCAGCTGGCCGACCACTGGCGGGCGGGATGAACCTCGTCTTTGAAGATCTTTCGGGCCTGTGGCCCGAAAGATCTTCAAAGAACGCCCACCTCCGGAGGTGAGTGAGGTGCTGGGCGTCGGCGTCGACCTGTGCGAGGTCGACAGGATGCGCCGGGTGCTGGCGCGCACCCCGGGGTTCGTCGCCCGGGTGTTCACCGAGGGCGAGCAGGCGTACTGCCGGAGGCGACGCGATCCGGTCGAGCGGTTCGCGGCCCGCTTCGCCGCCAAGGAGGCGGTGCTCAAGGCCATGGGCGTCGGCCTGGGGGCGTGCGCTTTCCAGGAGATCGAGGTGGTGCGGGCGGGGTCGGGGGCGCCCTCGCTGGCCCTGCACGGGACCGCCGCCGACCTCGCCGCGGCACGGGGGATCGGGGCCTGGCACATGAGCCTCGCCCACACCTCCACGATGGCCGAGGCCCTGGTGATCGCCGTGGGCGGCTGAAAGCCGACCGGGTTGAACCCGTGGGGTGGGCCTGATCACCCGCCCCACTAGTGGGGTGTCTCGCAGCACAGCACCGGCAACCGCCGGCCAGCGGCACCGCTGGACTGCGTCCTCGTCGTCGCCGCAGCTACGGCTGCGCCTTCCTCCTGCGTCCTTGCCAGCGGCACCGCTGACTCGCCGGTTACCCGGTGGGTGCTACGAGACACCCCACTAGCCTCGGAGAGTCATGCGGCCGGTCCTCACCCCCGACGAGATGGCGGCCGTCGATGCCGCCGCTACCGAGCCGGTGGAGGTCCTGATCGGCCGTGCCGGCGCCGCACTTGCCCGGGAAGCTCTGACGATGTTGGGGGGTGCGTACGGTCGCCGGGTCGTCGTCGTGGCCGGTAAGGGGAACAACGGCAACGACGGCCGGGATGCCGCGCGCCGGCTCCAGCGCAGGGGCCTCCGTGTCCATGTGATCGCCGCCCACGATGCGCCGCCGGTGCTGCCGGCCTGTGACCTGGTCATCGACGCCGCCTACGGCACCGGATTCCGAGGGGAGTACGCCGCCCCCGATCCCGGCGGCGCTCCGGTGCTGGCCGTGGACATTCCCAGCGGGGTGGCCGGGCTCACAGGCCAGGCCGCCGGTCGCCCGGTCGCCGCCGCCCGTACCGTCACGTTCGCGGCGCTCAAGCCCGGGCTGGTCTTCCACCCGGGGCGTGCGCTGGCGGGCGCCGTGTCCGTGGCGGACATCGGGCTCGACGTGTCGGGCGCCCGCGTGGGCGTCGTGGAGGCCGCCGACGTGGCCGGGTGGATCCCGTCCCGCCCTCCCGACGCCCACAAGTGGCGGGCTGCGGTCATGCTCGCCGCCGGTTCGCCGGGCATGACCGGCGCCGCCCACCTGGCCGCCCGCTCCGCCTACCGCGCCGGTGCGGGGATGGTCCGCGTCGCAAGCCCCGGCCTCGAGTCCGACCCCGCCCTGCCCACCGAGGCGGTGGGGGTCGCGGTGCCGGCCGCGGGTTGGGATGCGGTCGTCGCCGACGAGCTGGCGCGCATGGGCGCGCTCGTGGTCGGGCCCGGCCTCGGGCTGGGCGCCCCGGCGGTGGCTGCGATCCACCACCTGGTGGCGAGTGCCCCGGTGGCGGTGGTGGTCGACGGCGACGGGTTGTCGGCCCTCGGGGCGCAGGTTGGCGACGTCCTCGCCGGCCGCGGACCCGATGCCCCGACCGTGCTCACCCCCCACGATGGTGAGTTCGCCCGCCTCGCGGGCGACCCCCCAGGGCCGGATCGCATCGCCGCCGCCCGCAGCCTGGCCGGGGCCGTGGGGGCGATCGTGCTGCTCAAGGGCCCCACCACCGCTGTGGCGCACCCCGACGGACGCGTCCGGCTGAACGTTGCCGCCGATGCCCGCCTGGCGACCGCCGGCACCGGGGATGTGCTCTCCGGGATCATCGGGTCCCTGCTCGCCCAGGGGGTGGACGCGTTCGACGCCGCCGCTGCGGGCGCGTGGCTGCACGTTCGGGCGGCCCAGGAGGGCCCAGCCCGGGGGCTGATCGCCTCCGATGTCGTCGAGGGGCTGCCTGCGGCCCTGGCGGCGGTCTCCGGGTCGGCCGCCGGCGGTGGCGTCCACTAGTGGGCGCTCGCGGAGGTTCCGTGGATGTATCGCCGTGGCAGATTCGTTGCTGGCAAGGACGCAGGAGGAAGGCGCAGCCAGCGGCTGCGGCGACGACGAGGACGCAGTCCAGCGGCGGATCTGACCGGCG
>Ga0081455_10008686_pt1 | contig 10522 bp, 11 predicted proteins | sample TabmetS3T2R1_FD_70207 | JGI IMG/M metagenome (GOLD analysis project Ga0081455, IMG submission 70207) | Tabebuia heterophylla rhizosphere microbial communities from the University of Puerto Rico - S3T2R1 | ecosystem: Host-associated > Plants > Roots > Rhizosphere ... | reverse complement strand
ACTACATCGACTTTGGCCGTTCCCCCACGCTTGGGCTCTTCGGCAGCATGACTATCAGTGCATGGATTAATTCCACCTCCTTCCCTGTCGACGATGCCGCGATCGTTTCAAATTTCAACAACAGTCTCGGTTATCAGTTGGATACGACAGTTGACAGAGGGCCACGCACGATCGGTTTTAAACTCGCCGACGCATGCGGAAGCTTCATAGCACGATACGGAGCGACTCCATTGGTCGCCGACCGTTGGTACTACGTGGCCGGCGTCTACGACGCTGAGGCGCAGACGCTGAACGTATATTTGAACGGGGAGTTGGACAACGGCTTTTTGCTTGGCTCGGTGACTGGCAGACAGCGCAGTTCCCGCGGTGCAGTTTCCGTTGGCAGACGGAGTGATTTGAAAGGATTTGAATTTGCTGGCTCCATTAACGACGTACGTATCTACTCACAGGCCCTGACACAGGCCGAGATCGCGTCGGACATGCATGGGACCGTCATTGATGACCCGGCGGCACAGCACGCCACAGGAAGGGGCGTCGACAGCAGCCGCGCCTCAGGCCGTCCTAAAGATCTGGGCGTTCCATGCGTAGGGTTGTCCGACTATGAGGATGCGAGACTCCCAGGCCTGGCTGCAACGCTCGGTGTGCTCGTCGCGGTCGCCTGCGTTGGCCTCTGGCCATCAGCGAGGTCGCTGCTCTGCCTTGTCGCCAGCCTCGCTGTTGGATTACTGCTGCTCTCCGCCACAGCTTCGACTCTCCCCTCATTTAACCTGTGGATGATCCCATTACTGAGTTTCGTAGGAGGTGCGTCCGTGGCTGTCTCTGTGCGCCGTCAGAACGATCCGAATCCTTAATGCAGTCAGCAGCGCGCGATGTGAAGCCGTGGTCCGCGAGGTCGCGGCGGTGTTCGGTGTAATGGCCGGGCTCGACATTACGACTATGTCCAGAAATGCTCGGATGCCAGCGTCGAGCACCCAGTTCAAGTTCTTCCGAGGAAGCCTACCACAGCACGTCCAGCGCGCAATACTGGCTGTGAGTCGGTCGGAACATATAGCGCAAATGCTTGATTCGGCCATGATGAATGGCTGCTGTGCCGTGCGCGTCGGAGGCTTGGATCGAGTGCCCGGCCAGTTTGGGCCTTTTGCCCGTGTGCATATGGTGGATAGTACAGGTTTTGAACTTCTGGAGGGTCTGAAAGACACGTTCCCATGGGCCGGCGGGAGTGCGGTCCAAACGGGGACAAACATTCAAGGGGTGTGATATGAGAATACTGTTGACCGGCCATAAAGGCTATATCGGTGCCGTTGCGGGACCCCTCTTGCGTGCCGCCGGCCATGACGTGATCGGCCTGGACACCGACCTGTTTGCAGGCTGCGAGTTCGGGGATGCGCCCCCGGATATGTCGGAGGTGCATAAAGATATCCGTGATCTCACGCAAGCAGATCTGGATGGGTTCGACGCGGTGGTGCATCTAGCCGCATTGTCGAATGATCCCCTGGGCAACCTCGACGCCGACCTGACTTATGATATCAACCACCGTGCATCGGTCCGGCTGGCTGAATTAGCCAGAGCGGCTGGGGTGAAGCGCTTTGTCTTCTCCTCCTCTTGTAGCACCTACGGTGCGGCAGGGGAAGCAATACATGACGAGACCGCTCCGCTCAACCCCGTGACGGCGTATGGCGAGTCCAAGGTCCTAGTCGAGCGCGACCTAGCACGGTTGGCGGATGCGCATTTCAGTCCGACCTCTTTGCGCAATGCGACCGCTTACGGTGTGTCTCCCTGCCTGCGGCTGGATCTGGTCTTGAACGACCTGGTGGCATGGGCGTATACGACCGGGAGAGTGTATATCAAGAGCGACGGGACGCCCTGGCGCCCCATCGTCCACATTCGCGATATCACCGCGGCCATTGTGAGCGTGCTCGAAGCTCCGCAACACGTCATCCATAACGAGATTTTCAATGTCGGCCAGACAGAGGAGAACTACCGTATCCGCGATCTGGCAGAGATTGTCGCTGACACTGTGCCTGGCTGCCGTGTCGAGTATGCCCCCGACGGTGGTCCGGACAAACGCTGCTATCGTGTGAATTGTGACAAGATCCGCCGTGTGCTGCCGGGCTTCCGCCCGCAATGGACCGCCCGCCAAGGCGCACAAGAACTGTATGAGGCATATCGCGCGGCGGGGCTGAGCTTTGCTGATCTTGAGCTGGACCGCTATACCCGTATTACGCACATACAGAAGCGCATGCAAGCGGGGCAGTTGGACAGTTCGCTGCGCTGGAGCAAGCAGTATGCCGAGACGACGGTATAAGAGAATCGATCATCTCAAATAATTACTCAGTACTGGACCTTAGACATGACTCTATGATGGCCGTGAAATCTGAGAGAGTTTATGCATAGTCAGTCTCCATCAATATATCAGGAGGTGCAGATAGGATGATTTTTACTGAAACCAAACTCAAAGGTGCATATGTCATTGACATTGATTGCAAAGAAGATGATCGAGGCTTCTTTGCACGGGCTTTCTGTCAGCAGGAGTTCGAGGCGTACGGGCTCAAGTCCATAATTGTGCAGGCAAACGTCGCTTTTAACCACAAGAAAGGCACATTGCGCGGCATGCACTTTCAGTATCCACCCGCGGCCGAGACAAAACTCGTGCGCTGCACGCGTGGTGCGATTCTGGACATCATCGTCGACCTGCGCCCGGAGAGCGCTACCTACCTCCACCACGTCGCCGTCGAGTTGACCGAGGCCAATCACCGTGCCCTCTATGTGCCTGAACGCTTTGGGCATGGATATCAAGTCCTCCAGGACTGCACAGAAACCAGTTACCAAGTGGGCGAGTTCTATACACCTAGTACCGAGGGCGGTCTGCTGTATAACGACCCCCGGTTAGGACTTGTATGGCCACTGCCTGTCACGGTGATTTCGGAGAAGGATCAGAAGTTTAGACTTCTCGATAAGATCGAGCCTGAACTGAAGCGACGCATGCGCATCTGACGGCGAGCGTGACTAATAGATTAGCAGTAGGGGCAGAACGGGGCTCTGTAAGTTTTTCGGTCGATTCCACATCTGATCATAAGGAGATCACACATGATCATGGTTGATAATGCACTAAAAAATAGGGAGGAACAGGGTAGGCCCGTCCGCGTGGCCATGATCGGAGCGGGATTTATGGGCCAAGGGCTTACGAATCAGATCGTGCACAGCGTTCCCGGTATGCGTATGGCCGCCGTTTCCAACCGACATTTGGAGAAGGCGTTCCACGTCTTCCGATACGCAGGTCTTGAAAATGTCGTCGTAGCAACGACCCAGGGACAGCTAGAGGATGCCCTGCTTGGTGGCAGGCCGGTAGTGACGGAAGATGCTTTTCTGCTAGCACGGTCTGAGCACATTGATGTGTTGGTCGATGTGACTGGCTCAGTCGAGTTCGGCGCGCACGTAGTGCTGGAGGCGTTTAAGCATGGGAAAGACGTCGTCCTGATGAACGCCGAGCTAGACGGCACCATTGGCCCCATCCTGCAGTGCTACGCGGCGAAGTATGGGGTCATTCTGTCGGCCTGCGAGGGCGACGAGCCCGGCGTGCAGATGAACCTGTATCGGTGGGTCAAAGGCCTCGGGCTCATCCCACGCGTGATGGGCAACATCAAGGGGCTCCAGGATCCCTATCGCAATCCCACAACCCAGCAGGGCTGGGCGGAGCGGTGGGGCCAGAACCCCGCAATGGTGACGAGTTTTGCCGACGGCTCGAAGATCAGCTTCGAGCAGACCATTGTGGCGAACGCCACAGGCTTCGTAGTCCGATCCCGCGGGATGTCGCGAGGCTTCGAGTACCACGGTGATATCATGCAGATCGGGAAAATCTATGACATTGATGAACTGCGACGCCTTGGCGGTATCGTGGATTACGTGGTCGGCACGCCGCTGACCAAAGTGTATTGCTTGGCGGAACACCCGGATGCCAAGCAACAGCATTACCTGAACTTGTACAAGATGGGGGAAGGGCCGCTCTACTCCTTCTTTACCCCGTACCATCTGTGTCACTTCGAAGTACCGAACGCTATTGCACGGGTGGTACTGTTTCGCGATGCGGTGACTAAGCCATTGGGTGGCCCAGTGCTCGAGGTCTGCGCCGTCGCTAAGCGCGATCTTAGGGCCGGCGAAGTGCTCGACGACTATGGTATGTATATGACCTATGGGGAGGCGGTGAACACCCAGGAGATGAGCGAGCACCACTACCTGCCTGAGGGCCTCGTCGAGGGCTGCAAGCTCACGCGAGATATCCCCAAGGATGCCGTGCTCACCTACGAAGATGTGATCCTGCCTCCCAACCGCCTGGCGGACCAGTTGCGTGCCGAGCAATATCGGCACTTCCTCGGCGAAACCTGGCTGGAGGATCGCCTCAGTGTTCTGGCTTGAGATAGCCTTCATGGGTGTGGCACTCGGGCTCCTATGCACCATTTACTCTCGAAAGAGCATGACATGACCTGGAAACTCTCTCGCTATCGCACTGGCGATTTGGTCGAGGTTCGCAGCAAGGCAGAGATCTTAGCGACTCTGGATCAACGCGGTGCCGCGGACGGAATGCCGTTTATGCCGGAGATGCTGCAGTATTGTGGGCGACGTTTTTATGTCGGTGCGGTGGCTCATAAGACCTGCGATACGGCGCGCCAGACCTGGAAAGCACGCCGCCTCCAAGCCACTGTCCATCTCGCCGGGCTGCGTTGCGATGGCTTGGCCCATGGTGGCTGCCAAGCCGAGTGCAATCTCTTCTGGAAAGACGAGTGGCTCAAGCCGGCCATCGATATGAAGGACAGCTCAGCCAGTACGGCAGCAGCGATGTATGGGCCCACCAGAGAATGTACCGAAGCCCAATTGCTAGCCAACACACATCTGTCCTCAGGTGTGGAGGGTGAGGAGCCACGCTACTCATGCCAAGCGACGGAGATGTATGAAGCTACTCAGCCGCTCGCTTGGTGGGACGTGCGGCAGTATGTATTTGATGTTGTGACAGGCAATCACTCGGCAGGCCGAGTATTACGTGTACTCTTTCTTGCCTCACTGCGGTGGATGCTATCGCAGTGGGACAAGCACCAGCATGGGTTTGTTGTGACAGGCAATCACTCGGCAGGCCGAGTATTGCCTGTGCTTTTTGTCGCGTTACCGCGGTGGTTATTAGCGCATGTGCCGTGTGGTTACTGGCTCTTCAAAGGCTTCCACGATTGCATGCACCAGTGGCTGAGCGGGCGTCCAAGTCCCTCACTGCACGGCCAGATTCCGGATGGTGCGCCGACCCCCACGGGTTGCCTTGATCTCAAGCCCGGTGAATACGTGCGCCTCAAGACGCAGGCGGAGATTGAGCAGACTCTCCATAAGGACGGCAAGAATCGAGGTCTTTGGTTCGATCCGCAAGAGATGGCACCCTATTGCGGCCGTATCGTAAAGGTACGTAAGTCTGTCACCAAGATCATAGACGAACCAACGGGTAAGATGCTGCATATGAAGCAGCCATGCATCATGCTGGAGGGCGTCGTCTGCAAGGCGGAGTACGCGAGTGACCGGCTTAATTGTCCGCGGGCGATTTCGTCGTACTGGCGTGAGATCTGGCTCGAGCGGGTCGAGGACGACCACCGGGCGCATGACGAGCCCAATCCCTTGAAAGACGCCACGGTGCATGCGGGGGGGGCTGCATGATCCTACTGCATTATGTGGTCATCCTGCCATGGAACCTGCAAGACAAAATCATGCAGCAGTTGCAGTTTATCCGGGTGTGGGGCAGTCGCTTCGTCGTGTCGATGCCGACAGTGGCTAGGTATTGAGGTAGAACACAGAGAGGTGCGATATGAAAGTGGTGCTCTTTTGCGGCGGAGCCGGTATGCGGCTCCGGGGATACGTCGACGACGTCCCTAAACCCATGGTGCAGATCGGGACACGACCGATTCTCTGGCATCTGATGAAGTACTATGCCCACTTCGGGCACAAGGACTTCATTCTCTGCCTCGGCTACAAGAGTAATGTCATCAAGGACTATTTCCTACACTATGATGAATCCGTCTCCAATAATTTTGTCTGGTCGCACGGCGGGAAGCAGATCCATTTGCTGAATCGCGATATTGACGACTGGACGATCACTTTCGTAGAAACCGGCGCCAACGCCAACATCGGCGAGCGGCTGAAAGCGGTCGAGCCCTACCTGGAAGGCGACGACATCTTTCTCGCGAACTACAGCGACGGCCTGAGCGATGTTTCACTGCCAGCCATGCTGGAGACCTTCCAGCAGAGCACCGCTATCGCTACGCTCCTGCTGGTCCAACCGACTGCGAGTTTTGACATTGTCAACGTCGATTTTGAGGGAAGAGTCAAGGAGATTTGCGCACTGAGCCGCAGCGACATTTGGATCAACGGGGGCTTCTTCGTGATGCGCCAGGAAATCTTCCGCTATCTGCAGCCTGGCGAGGAACTGGTGCGGGAGCCTTTTCAGCGGCTGATGCAGCAACAGGCCCTGTTGGCATACAAGTGCACCGGTTTCTGGCAGTGTATGGACACGTTCAAGGACAAGCAATGCCTCGAGGAACTGAACCAAGGCAAAGCGCCGTGGAAAATCTGGGAACACGGTGTGTCTTCCAGCTCGAACCACGCAGCAGTGCTAGCGGCCGGCGTATGATCCCCTTGCACTTGGGCCGAGGAGGAACCGAAGGATTACAGATCCTGTGCCTAGGCGCCCATGCCGATGATATCGAGATCGGCTGTGGCGGCACTCTCCTGCGTCTGGCCGCGCAGTATCCAGGCTGCGTGGTGCACTGGGTGGTGTTCAGCGCCTTGGGCGTCCGAGAGGCAGAGGCGCGACGCGCGGCTGCACTGTTCGTTGACCCCACCGCGCTCAGGGGACCACTACTGCAGACGTTCCCCGACGGTTGCATGCCGTTTGTTGGGGCCGAGGTCAAAGCGGTATTCGCAGCGCTGCAGCACACGATGTCCCCAGACCTCATCTTCACACACAATCGCAAGGACGCGCACCAAGACCACCGTCTGATCGCGGACTTGACTTGGCAGACGTTTCGGGATCACTGGATTCTGGAATACGAGATCCCGAAATATGACGGCGACCTGGGACAGCCCAGCGTGTTCGTGCCGCTCCTTCCCGCAGTGTACCAGAAGAAGGTACGTTACCTCATGGAGGCCTTTCCCTCCCAGCACAGCAAGCGCTGGTTCGCAGAGGAGACCTTTCTCGCCCTCATGCGGTTGCGCGGGATGGAATGCCAGGCGCCTAGCGGGTACGCCGAGGCGTTCTACTGCCGCAAGCTGGTGCTATGAAGTGCAGAAGACGACCGTGACGAGGGTGCAGAGAGCGCAGGCGATGGTGCTCGGCAGGGATGGGGCATGACGAATAGGAAGATGGCTGGCTTAGCTGCTGGAAAGAAGCTTGGCTCAGCACGCCGAAAACAAGGTAGTGTCTCCAGAGAGTTTGCGACCAGCTAGTACAATCTCAGCAGGAGGCGGTGGATTATGCACAGTGGAGAACAAGGCATGAGAGAGGCCACCAAGCCGGACGTGGCGCCATTACAGTGTTTGATGTGTGGAGGTCGGCAGCATCGTCCCATTTTCAACGAGTTTGGCATTGACATCCTCCGATGCCGTCAGTGCCATCACGTCTTCTCGTCTTTCCGATCCGACCCACACTACGACGGGTTTTGGGGCGAGGGAGTTGCAGAGAGTGATCTCTTATATTGGAAAGAGGCCCGCAGCACAATGTATCAGGATTTCTTCGCAAGATATCTCATTGGGCGTTCAGGGCGACTCCTCGACATGGGGTGTGGGCTCGGATTCTTTCTGAAAGCCATGGCGCCATATGCGAACTGGGAGGCATATGGTTGTGAGATTTCTCCAGTGGCCGTGCGCTATGCCCGCGAAACGCTTGGCCTCACAAACGTCATCTGTAGTCGACTTGAGGAGGCTGATTTGCCACAAAGCTCCTTCGACCTCATCACCATGTGGGACGTGATCGATCATATTCCGCGGCCTGATCCGTTGCTCAGGCGTTGTCACGCCCTGCTAAGGGAGGGGGGTATCTGCTTCATGCGCACCCCCAACGTCAGTATCCAGCTCCTTAGGGCACGGCTCAAACAACGGCTGTGGGGTATGCAGCCTGGCGTGGCATACTTGCAGGCCCGCGATCATACCCATCATTACTCAATGGCCACTATCCGCAAGCTGTTAGAGCGCAATGGCTTTGCGCATGTGCAGTTTGTGCACTTGCGCCCCGTCCAACGTGTCTCGGGTGGCAAGAAGGGGGCACTGCGCGGAGCCCAGAACGTGGGCTTCGAGGTTGTGCGTGCCCTTGCTATGGTCAGCAGAGGACGCTTGAACTTTGATAATCTGTTCGTTCTTGCCCACAAGGAACCTCAGACATGACGGTAAATCGGTTTTTGAGAAGAGCGGCGTCCTCTAGTTTCATCGGATGGCTCTCCGTCTTCCGATCGAGCTGTTTTGGGATGGCGGCGAAATCGATGGATGAAATTTCGGAAGGCGGAAGGAAATCGTGATGGAAGATCTGAAGGAGAAGGCCATTCGCAGTGTTTTTGCCAAGCTCTGCGCCCAGGCAACAAATTTTCTCCTGCGTGTGGGCTCGCTGATAGTTTTTGCCCGTCTTCTCAATCCGGAGGATTTTGGATTAGTGGGCATGGTAACGGCTGTTACAGGTATTCTTAGTTTGTTTAAGGATTTCGGGCTTTCCACGGTCACAGTGCAGCGTGCGACGATGACCGACCAGCAGACGTCGATGTTATTCTGGCTTAATCTGCTTGTGGGAGGAGTGCTTGGACTGCTGTCACTAGCAAGCGCACCGATTCTCGTGGCTTTCTATCAGGAGCCCCGTCTTTTTTGGGTGACGGTGATTCTGTCGGCGGGCTTTCTCTTCAACGCCGCTGGTGTGCAACATACCGCACTGCTCCAACGTGAAATGCGATTTACTTCCGTGGCAGTGATAGAGATTCTTTCCTTGGTGACAAGTAGTGTCGTCGGCATTGGTATGGCCTTTGCGGGTTTTGGGTACTGGGCGCTTGTCAGCTGGTCACTTGTGTTGCCGGCTGCCAACGCCGCTGGCGCTTGGTTGATGACGGCTTGGGTTCCAGGTGCGCCGAGCCGGGCCGTTGGCATGCGTTCCATGCTGCGTTTTGGCGGCACTGTCACTTTAAACCTTCTTGTTGTCCATATTGCCTATAACCTTGACAAGGTTCTTTTAGGTCGATTCTGGGGGGCGGAAGCCCTGGGAATTTATGGACGTGCTTATCAGCTTCTCACTCTTCCAACCGGCAACCTGAATGAAGCAGTAGGTGGGGTGGCATTTTCAGCCCTGTCAAGAGTCCAGCATGACCCGTCTCTTATGAGAAGCTACTTTCTGAAAGGCTATACCATAGTTCTGACACTGACGATACCTATTACCATTGCTTTTGTACTCTTTGCCGATGACATCATCTTCCTGCTCCTTGGGCCGAAGTGGCAGCAGGCAGCCATGATTTTGCAGCTCATGTCCCCCATAGTCTTGGGCTTTGCACTAATCAATCCTTGGGGTTGGATACTTTGGTCCACGGGACAAGTAGGGAAGTGCTTGAAAATTGCGCTCGTCCTTGCCCCTCTCGTGATTGGAGGATATGTCGTTGGATTGCCATACGGTCCGAATGGGGTTGCCTTGGGCTTTTCGGCAATGATAGTAGCGTGGTCTTTTCCACACATCGCATGGTGCATCAAAGGAACAAGCATTTCTCCCCGCGATGTCTTGCTGGCGGTGGGCAGGCCATTCCTTTCAGGCGTCGTAGCTGGTACTGCCGCGCTTGCCGTACAGTTGTGTTTTGGCCCATCGCTGCCACCTTTTGCGAGGCTTGTGTTGGGAGGATCAGTTCTGTGCGGTGTGTATTCTTTGATGCTGTTGTGGGTCATGGGACAGAAATCTTTCTACTCGGAGCTGATTCTGGCCTTGAGAAAGCGTGCTGCAGTTGCATCAATGGAATCAGCATAACAGGAGAGCACCCTTCCATCCTTCTCTCACTTAGAACAAGGCTTTCGCGCACAATGAGGAGGGGGTAGCCAGGAGCCATCGAGAAGCTTACGTCGACAGCCCTTTGAGCACTTGGGATCAAAAAGGATAGGCTTATCAACTGGTCGTCAACGTTGCGATTCTGGTTTTTTTGCCCAACCTCTTCGAGGCCGACTTGTTGCATAGTGTAAATCCGGGTCGAGAGGTAAGGAGAGGGTCTATGAGTTGGAGAAGGCCTAGAATATGTATGCTTACAGCGCGAGGAGGTTCTCATAATGCCTTTAGGTGCGGAATCTATGAAGGCGAAGATGTCCTCCTGGACATTGATGATGTTGACTTGATCTGTCTGAAGCCAGGAAGAGTTTCCCAACTGAGACAGAGTATCCAACAAAGAATTGTTTGGCATGACTTTACCGGAAAATTAGTTTCTGCAAACATGGCGTTTGAACCTGTCAGACTGACCAAAGAGTATGACCTTTTCATCGCTTATTTTCC
>Ga0081455_10008685_pt1 | contig 10523 bp, 8 predicted proteins | sample TabmetS3T2R1_FD_70207 | JGI IMG/M metagenome (GOLD analysis project Ga0081455, IMG submission 70207) | Tabebuia heterophylla rhizosphere microbial communities from the University of Puerto Rico - S3T2R1 | ecosystem: Host-associated > Plants > Roots > Rhizosphere ... | reverse complement strand
AAGCGGCCCGACAGTCTCGACGCCTATGAGCTCGTGCTGCGCGCGCAGCCCGATGTCGATTCAGGCATGCCCGATCGTGCCGCAACGGCACTGCCGCTCTTGATGCGCGCGCTCGCACTCGACCCCGCCTACGCGCTCGCCCATGGCCTCGCGGCGATGGCCCATCACAATCGCTTCCTGCGCGCGGGCCTCAAGAAAGAGGATCGCCTGGCCTCGGTGCGCCATGCGCGCCTTGCGCTGGAGCATGGCCGCGACGATGCGCTGGCGCTCACCTTCGCCGGCTTCTCGCTCGGCATGGACGCGCACGACCGCGCCGCGGCCTTCGCCGCCTTCGAGGCAGCACTTGCGCTCAGCCCCTCGACCGCGCTCGGCCTTATTCTCGGCAGCGTCGTTCATAGCTGGGCGGCGCAAGCGGAGCCCGCGATCGCATGGGGCGAACGCGCGATGCGCCTCTCGCCGTTCGATTCCTGGGCCTTCGCCGCGTTCGGCTCGCAGGCGCTCGGCCACTTCCTGCTGGAGCGGCCGCAGGAGGCGGCAAAGGCGGCCTATCAAGCGGTGCAGGCCAACCCCGGCCACAGCATCAACTATGTGATCCTGATCGGGCCGCTGGTCGCACTGGGCCGACTCACCGAAGCGAAAGCCGCCGCCCAGCGCGTGATGGAACTGCAGCCGACATTCCGCTTCAGCCGGCAGTTTGCCGGTGTCGACTGCGCGCCCGCGCTCGCCGAAAAGCTGGGTGCCGCGCTGCGCACCGCCGGGTTGCCCGAGTAGATCGCAAAACCCTTGGCCTTGATCGCGTCTGCTCCTGACCTCACAACGGACATCCCCGCTTTTAATTGTCGCATGGCAAAGTAAAATAGGAGTCATGATTGATCGGCGCACCCTTTTATGGGTTGCCAGCGGGGCAGCGTCCGTTTGGCCGCTGACGGTATTCGCTCAGAAAGTGCCGGTGGTAATTGGATTTTTGGGCGGTCAACCCAAGCCGCCGCCGCAAGACCTTCAGGGCAACGCTCTAATTCAAGGCTTCGCTGATAACGGATTGGTCGCTGGGCGGGACTTCATATTTGAAGGCCGCTTTACTGGGGGCGATGATGCACGTTTCCCAGAATTCGTCCGGGAGTTAGCACAGCTCAATGCACGAATAATTCTGGCGAACACACCGGCCGGAGTACGAGCAGCGCAACGCCTCCAACCTCCCATACCAATCGTAATGACCGCAATAAGTGACCCAGTGACGTCCGGTCTCGTCAATAGCCTCGCGCATCCCGGCAACCACACAACGGGAACAGCAAGCTTAAATGAAGACCTGACACCAAAGCTCCTTCAGTTCCTACGAGAAATTGTGCCCAAGGCAAGCAAACTCGCGGTTCTGTTCAATCCATCCAATTCAACCAACGCCCTCCTGATGGATAACCTCCAGGAAAGAGCAAATCCTTTGGGAATTAGCATTGAGCGCATTGCTTTGCGTTCGTCGGACGATCTTGATACCGCGTTTTCGTTGCTTACAAGCAAGCCGCCCGATGCACTTCAACTTATCGCTGATGCAACGATAAATGAACGATTGAGCAAGCGTATTGCCGCCTATGCGATAGCAAATCGCCTGCCGTCATTCGCCACCAGCGAAGCCGCATTCGAAGCTGGAGTGCTTTTGGCTTACGGGGCATCGACAAGGAAAATTCTTCGCCGCACAGGGTACTACGTTAGAAGGATATTGAACGGGGACGCAGCCGGTGACCTGCCCATTGAGCAACCTACCGGATTTGACCTGTTCATCAACGCTAGGACGTCAAAGGCAATTGGCGTTGAAATCCCGATCACGCTTCTCGCGCGGGCTGACAGAATAATCGAGTAGGTCATAAGCAAATCGGCTATCGAAACGAAACATGCAGCGATGTCGCCCTTTTGGCCATCGCAGACATGGGAGATGTAGGAAGCGGTTTCGCGCACGCTTTTGTTCCGAGTGATCGCGTGCAACTTGAGCTTCGTCCACCGTGGCCGCGTAGCTGACGTGAAGCAGGTCGGCCACGCCCTTGGTGGGCGTTCGCCGCAAAGCTCGGCGCCGCGCTGCGTGTCGCCAGGTTGCCCGAATAAGCGAACGCCTCGGGCTGAAGCGACTCGCGAGCCCGCTGAAATTTAGGTGAAATATCGTCGTTTCGTCGGCTGGCGTGCCTGGCTACCAGCTCACCGCATGGACAAGCTTACCAAAACCGGGTCGAACGCGCATCGGGCCAATGGAAGACACTCGACGGTGACGACCGGTCATTCAGGCAAGCCGGCCTTGCGAAGCCCTTCGCGCAGGCGATCCGAGTCTCCCTGCGATGAGAGCCGGATCATGTTCAGAAACCTGGCGATCGTAAAATCGGGGCGAAGCTGGACTGTCGCCGTCGCCGCCACTCTGGCCTCATCCTCCAATCCCAGCTGGGCCGCCGAGGCAGCGTGCCAGACGCGCGCTTGAAACACCGCCGGCAGGCGATCCACCGCCGTCCGGCTTGTTTCCAACGCTTCCTTGTAGCGCCCGGCTAGATAGTAGGAGTTCGCGAGATAACTGAAATAGATGGGCCGGTGCAGCGGATCGAGGCGGAAGATCTGGCCGAGCATCGCGATGCTCTCCTCGGCCCGACCGGCATGCGCAAGGACGAGCGCGTAGCGACCGTCCGCCATGTTTGGATTGAGGTCCGCGGCACGGCGAAATTCGGCAAGCGCGTCCCCTCGCCGATATCGCCAATGGAGTACCCAGGCGAGCTGTGAGTGCGCTTCGGGCAGGGCCGGATCGGCCGTGATGGCGCGCTCGGCAAGAGCCAGCGCCTTGTCGCTTGCCGCGGCGCTTTGAAACTCACCGGCAAGTTCCGGTTCGTCGCTCGACACCAGCCATGCGCGATTGTTGGTGTCGGAAAGCGCCGCCAGGGCCGGCGCATACCCCGGGTCGAGCCGCACGGCCTCCTCAAGGGCGCGCCTCGCTCCTATGAGACGATGGCCGTAGTCTCCGATCGGGCTCGTATCGACGGTCGCGAGCATTGCTCGGCCGCGCAGAAAAAGATCGTACGCCCCCAGCGTACGAGGTCCCTTCCGTTGGGCACGTTCAAGTTCCGCCTGCGTAATTCGAGACAGCAGCACCGTCACGATCCGTCGGGCCAAATCATCCTGCAGGGCAATGACATCGGAGAACTCGCGATCATAGATATCGGCCCAGCGTTGTGCTCCGGTTTCGGCTTCGATCAGCCTCGCCGAGACGCGCAGCCGTCCGTTCTCGCGTCGCACCGCACCGAGGAGCAGATAGCGAACACCAAGGCGTCGGCCGATCTCGCGAGTGTTCGTTGTCGCGCCTTTGAACGAAAACGCCGACTCGCTTGCGATGACGAAGAGCTCTGCAAACTTGGACAGGCGAATGGCGATGTCTTCCGTGAGGCCGTCACTGAAATAGTCTTGCTCGCCGTCTCCCCCGACATTGGTGAATGGCAGGACTGCGATCGACGGGCGCTGCTGGGCCGGGCCGAGATCCGGACCTCTCAACCAGGCCGCCAGTCCGAAAAGCAATACGCAGGCAAAAGCGCCGCCGATCAGCGCGAGCATCATCCGGTGGCGGCGCGGCAAGGTCGGTGGCAAGCTAGGCGGAGACCCGGCCGTTGCCGGCGGGTCAGCGACCTCCCTATCGCCGGCGGCATCGACATTGAGAGGCTCGGCAAAAACATAGCCGCGGCGCGGAAGCGTCTTGATGATGTCCTGCTTTTCATCGTCAAGCGCCTGACGTATGTCGCTGACGCAACGACTGAGCGACTCGTCCGTGACCGCGACGCCGCGCCAGACCGATTGTACGAGGTCATCACGCGATACGGGTTCGCCAGCGGCGGCCACCAGGTGGCAGAGGACTTCAAAGCTCTTTGGTCGCAGCGCAACGCGTTGCCCGTCGCGCGTCAACGTTCGGCGCGCGGTATCAAGCGTGAAAGCGCCAAAGCGGATTGGACTCACGTTGGTTGTCGTGCCGGCCCCCAATTAGTCGACAACTTTCACGCTTTTTCAGGGTTTTTCAGCATCCTATTCAGGACTTCATGCAAGGACTAGCGCTTTCTGATCGAAGCCTACGCCCGTAGCGCTGCCTCTCGAGGCTTCAATCGGAAAGGAAGCATTCCATGTCCGCAACCCGAACCGCCTGCCTTGCCGTTATCGCCGTTTCTCTGTTCCTTGGAATACCCGCCTTCGGCGAGAACAACCCGGACGTCGTCAAGCTCAAGGCCGCCAATGCCACCTTCGATGTGGCCTTATCGAAGCGCGATCTTGCAGCACTCGATGTGATCTGGGCGCCGGATGGGCGCGTCACGGCCCTTCATCCGCCGAGCAAGGCCGTCATCGTCGGCTGGACAGCGGTGCGCAAGAGCTGGGAGGGCGCCTTCGCGAATTTCCCCGAAATGTCCGTCGAGATGAAGGACCCGAACGTACGCGTTATTGGAGATATGGCCCTGGTTACCGGGATCGAGACATTCCGCGGCAAGCTTCCCAACGGCAACATCGTCGAGTTCCTGGCACCAACGACGAACGTCTACGAGCGGCACGGCGACCAGTGGCTTCTCGTTCACCACCATGCGGGACGAGCTCCGCAATAGATTGCCGCGGTCTGTCGCCGATCGAGACCGGCGGAAACGGCACGAAATCCTCCTTTGGACATCTCGGCCTTTAGACAGGCGTCCCAAGCGCAGCTTGCACAAATTCACGCGCGCACTTGATCAGGAGGGGGACATATCGTCCCCCGATCAGTGGAGTTGGAACACCTTCTTCAAGAGTTCTTTGACCGCTTGTTTTGCTTCCCGGGTAGCGACTGGATCGTGGCCGACGTGTGCGCCATGAACAACGCAGGCGTCGGTGTAGGCGAATGGCTGCTTGGTGTCGGTGTTCATGAGAAGCCCATCGGCTTCCTCTCGGATTTTGCAATTGCGCGCGCTCTGGAACCCAGGCTGCAACATCGCCGGCTGCGCACCGAGCGGGTTGTCGAATGCGTGCGAGGCGTTCGGATATTCGGTCACTTCAACATCCGCGCCTGCGGCTCGCAGCCGCTCGACATATGCCTTGCAGGCGGCAATCGGATTGTAGTCATCCTGCGTGCCGCCGAAGATGCGGATTGGCCGACCGACAACATCGGTATCGGACAGGAATGTCGTCATGCAGTCCGGGTAGAACGGAACGTAGGCTGCAAACTCGGCGCCTGATTTGTTCCACAATCCGTGGAATCGCTTGAGGCTCGCATAGAGCGTGGCCTGGCCTCCACGCGAAAAGCCCATCAGCGCGATGCGTGCCGGATCGATCCTCGGATGTTTCGCCAGTACATCGAGGGCGCGATAGATATCGAGGATGAAATTGAGGCGGCCAAGAAGGGCCTGATTGGTGTTTACTTCGGTAAGCCCACGTCCGGTGAAACCATCGAGCGCAAATGTCGAAACGCCGATTTTGTTGAGCTCTCTTGCCCACATCTCGACGTTCGGCGCCATACCGGCGGAACCATGCTGCAGGACCACGACGGGCAACCGACCCGAGCTCTTCGCCAGCCGGAGCAGTCCGGATGTCGTCGTTGCCTTCCCTTTGGGATCACCGCGCAAGAATTGCGCATCCGAAAGCGTCATGGTGTCAATTGAATGCAGTTCGGTGCGTGCAGCCATATCCTGCAAGACGGGCTCGACACTCGTCTTATCTGTCGCCAGCACGGCGGCCTGTCTCCGTTCCACACGCTCGTCGCTCAAGACGCACCTCGGCTCGGGAAATCGAATGCCCTGTCTAGCAGGAAAATGAGCGGATGTTCGACTTTGCCGATTGTCCGCTCTGGGCCACGAGCGGACGGGGCGAAATCTGGCTTCGCTGGCGTTCCCGGACCCGGGTGGATATCGTGACTCGGTCGTCAAAGGAGGCGTGGAAATTGGAGAAGTCAGTCGCATGAATCGCATTCGCGTTGCCCTTCGAGTTCCCGTCGGTCTGCCCCTAACCGAGCTCGCCGCCTTCGTGGCCCGCTGCGAGGACGCGGGCCTCGACGGCGTCGGCATCCACGACCATCCGTCGAGCGGCCGCGATGCCTACATCGCGCTGGCGCTGGCGGCCCAGGCGACGCAACGCCTGCATCTGTTTCCGGCGACGTCGAGCCCGCTGGTGCGCCACCCCCTCCTGCTCGCATCGCTCGCCCACAGCCTGGACGAGATCGCACCGGGGCGGGCCTATCTCACCGTGGCGCCCGGCTTCATCTCGACGCGCAGCATGGGCATGCAGCGCGCGCCGGTTGCGGTCATGCGCGACGCGATCCTCACATTGCGCCAGCTGCTCGCCGGCGAGACCCTCGAGTTCGGCCAGACCTCGACGCGTCTCAGGAACCGAAGCGCGGCGCCGACCCCGGTCTATCTGCTGGCGGCAGGTCCGCGCATGATCGAGCTCGCGGGCGAAGTGGCCGACGGCGCCTTTCTGATGGTGGGCCTGCATCCGCTGGCGGTGCGCGCGGCGCGCCGTCACCTGGAGATTGGTGCCGAACGCTCCGGCCGCTCCCTGAAAGACTTCCCGGTCGTGTTCGTGACGACGCTAGGCCTCGGCGATGCGAATGTCGGCGCGCAATGGGTGCGGAGCTGGTTCGCGCCCGGCCAGCCGTTCCTCAACTATCCCAGCGCCTCGAACTTGCGCTGGCTCAAGGCGGCGGGCTTCGATCTCGCAGAGTCGCACGATCCGGCCGCGATCCCGGAGAAGCAGGCGCATCAGATCGCCGATGCGTTCGGCCTGTTCGGCCCGCCGGAGCGCTGTGCCGAGCAGCTCCTCCTCGCGCAGGAAGAAGCCGGCGTCGATCACGTGTTCCTGTTCCCCGCGCACGACCTCGCCGGCGGCTACGCCCTGCCCGAGGAACCGTTGCAGGCCTTCGCCAACGTGATCCGCCCCAGACTCGCAGGATAGGCTCGGAGGATAGGAATCGGCTCGCTTCAGATGGGGCGGCGACCGGATTTCGCGCGGCCGGACTTCGTATCGCGCGCCGTCTCGCTCAGCAGCCAGTCGCGGAAGGCATGGACCTTGCGCTGCTCGGCACTGGCCGGGCTGCAGACCAGGTACCACGCGTACTGCGTGGGCAACGCCGGACCGAAGGGCTGCACGAGATGTCCCGCCCGGATGTCGTCGATCACCAGCGAGCGCCGGCCCAGAGCGACGCCGTTGCCGGCTACCGCCGCCTGCAGCGCCAGCGCCGTGTCGCTGTAGGCGGGCCCGCGGTCGGGCGCGACGCCGGTCACGCCCGCAGCCTTGAGCCAGTTCCGCCAGTTGGGCGCATCGCGATCCTGCGATACTGCCGAGTCGTGCAGCAGGACGTGGTGCTTGAGATGCGCCGGTTCGCGCAAGGCGCGGGTGCCGGTCCTCAGCCGCGGTGAGCAGACCGGGAAGGCCCAGTCGTCCATCAGATGCAATACGTGCAGGCCGGGATAGTTGCCGCGTCCCAGGCGGATGGCGACGTCGACCTCCTCCAACCTGAAATCGACGAGGCCGTACGACGTCGAGATCATCGGGTCGATGTCCGGCTGACGCTCCCTGAAGCGCGGCAGGCGCGGGATCAGCCACTTGGTGGCGAAGGACGAGAGCGTCGAGATCCGGAGCTGGCCCGACGACTCGTCGTCCCTGATGCGACGCGTCGCAACCGACATGAGCTCGAACGCGTCGCGCAGCGGCGGCAGATATTTCTGGCCGGCATCGGTCAGTGCGAGACGCCGGTTGAAGCGCCGGAAAAGCGGCAGCCCGAGCTCCTGCTCGAGGGCCTTGATGTGATGGCTGACGGCCGCCTGCGTGACGTGCAGCTCCTCGGCCGCCTTGGTGAACGACAGATGGCGGGCGGCGGCCTCGAACGCCCGCAAGGCACCAAGCGGCGGTAATCGTCGCGACACGGGTCCAACCTCGCATAACTCTCACTGATGCGAATCCTGAGGTTTGATCGTTTGAAGCGCAAGCTGTTTCCTGTCCAGATATAGGCGCACCCAGGCATGGCGTCACATTAGTACAGCTTATCTAAAACGACACCGGTGACGGCGATCGTGCCGCCGTTGCGCAAACATCGAACGATGGAGAAGCAGCTCATGTTCGCTCACGGGCAGGATCAGCCACGCGTGGAGATTTCATCGCATCTCCGGCCCACGTTCCTGGTGATCCTTTGCGGTTCGCTTCTTGCCCTTCTCGCCGTCCTCGCAAGAGTTGGCGCGGCGGAAGGCGTCTCGGCGTCGCAGATGGCCTTCGTCACCAGTGCCGGTGCGGGCTTGCTGCTTCTGGTGGTCGGTCTGCGGCACGGCTCGCCGCCTCCCGTCGACCGGCGCCACATCGTTGCCTACGTGGCGCTCGGTCTTGTGAGCTTCGCGCTTCCCAATGTCCTTCGCTTCGTGGTGGCCGTTCAACTCGGCGCCGGCTTTGCCTCGGCCCTGAGCGCCGCGACGCCGCTGCTCACCTTGGCGGGGGCCGCGGCGATCGGCCAGGAACGGCTGCGTTTTGCCAGCATGGCCGGGTTGTCGCTCGGCTGCATCGGCGCGCTGCTGCTGCTCGGCGCCGCGACCCTGGACGTGCCGCGCGACATCCTATGGCTGCTGATGTCGGCGCTGGTCCCGATGGCCAATGCCGCAGGGAACATCCTGCGCGGCGTCGTGCTTCCCGAACGCGCCAGCACCTCGGTCATATCGGGTGTGCTGCTGACGGCCGCCCTCCCGCTCGCGCCGCCTGCCCTGCTCACGCTCCATGATCATGGCTGGAGTGGCTCGGCCGTTCCGGTGGTTGCCGCATCGGTCATGGTCGCGATGTTGTTCCAGGTCAGCCTCTTTCGGCTCCAGAGCACGGCCGGACCGGTGGTGATGAGCCAGATCGGCTACGTCGCGGCCGTGGTTGGCGTCGGCCTCGCGGCGCTCCTGTTCGGCGAGCAACCGTCCGCCCTCCTGTGGCTGTCGATCAGCCTGATCGTGCTCGGGATGCGCCTTGTCGCGCGATCAAAGCGGTAGACGGCCCGACAATCATGCCAGACAGTAAAGCCTCGAGGTGACTCCCATGGCTTTCTGGATCGCGGGCGGTGTTGCAGTGGTGATCGCCTATCTCCTCGGCTCGACGCCGACGGGCTATCTGGCGGGGAAGCTGCTCAAGGATATCGATATCCGCGAGCATGGCTCGAAATCCACCGGAGCAACGAACGTGTTGCGCACCCTGGGCAAGGGTCCGGCCTTGGTGGTGCTGCTGGTCGATATTCTGAAAGGCATGCTGGCGATCGCCTTTGCCCGGTGGGTTTGTCCCTGGCTCTATAAATTGCTGTCCGACACGCCACCGACAGCGCTCGATCTGCAAAGCCTGGTGTCGTGGGCCGTTTGTCTGGCCGGCCTTGCCGCGGTGCTGGGGCATGGCCGGTCGATCTGGCTGAACTTCACCGGCGGCAAATCGGCCGCGACCGGGCTCGGCGTGTTGCTGGCGATGTCCTGGCCCGTCGGCCTGGGGGTGGCCGCGGTTTTCGGCGTCGTGCTGGCCGTTTCCCGAATCGTTTCCTTGAGCTCGTTGCTGGCGGCGGTGACGGCGATCGTCCTCGTCTGCGGCCTGCAGCAGCCTTTGCCCTATCGATTGCTGGTGATCGCCGGCGGCCTCTACGTGATCGTGCGCCACCGCGCCAACATCCAGCGCCTCCTGACCGGAAAGGAGCCACGCCTCGGCAAAGCGGTGCAGAGCTGATCTTCCTCCTCTCCCCCACTAGGGGGAGAGGTTGGGAGAGGGGGTGACGCACGAACCTTCGTGGCCCCCTCTCCTAACCTCTCCCCCTAGCGGGGGCGAGGAACATGAGCATGATGCGATGCAATAAGAACAAGGGAGGCCTCAATGAAAAAGTTACTACTGCTGGCGGCGATCGGTGTCGCCGCGAGTTCGGCGGCAGGCCCGGCGTTCGCGGGCAAGGATCTCGACGCGATCAAGGCGCGCGGCACGCTGATCTGTGGCGTGGCGGCCGGCGGCCTGGCGGGCTTCATGACGCTCGACAACCAGGGCAAGTGGAGCGGCATGGATGTCGATATCTGTCACGCCGTGGCAGCCACGATCTTCGGCGACTCGGAGAAGGTAAAGTACGTGCCTGTGTCGGGCCAGCAGCGCTTCACCGCGCTGCAGTCGGGCGAGGTCGACCTGCTCTCCAACAACACGACCTGGACGCTGACGCGCGACACAGCGCTCGGCCTCGATTTCGTCGGCGTCACCTACTACGACGGCCAGGGCTTCATGGTGCCCAAGAAGCTCGGCGTGAAGAGCGCCAAGGAGCTGAACGGCGCCTCGATCTGCGTGCTGACGGGCAGCACGTCCGAGCTCAACATCGCCGACTATTTCCGCACCAACAAGATGAGCTTCAAGCCGGTGCTGTTCGAGGATCCCGACCAGAGCCGCTCGGCCTTCTTCAGCGGCCGCTGCGATGCCTATTCCGGCGACCAGGCCCGCCTCTATGCCACGCGCGTGGCCAATGCGCCCAATCCCGACGACTATGTCGTCCTGCCGGAGATCATCTCCAAGGAGCCGCTGGGCCCGGTGGT
>Ga0081455_10008684_pt1 | contig 10524 bp, 10 predicted proteins | sample TabmetS3T2R1_FD_70207 | JGI IMG/M metagenome (GOLD analysis project Ga0081455, IMG submission 70207) | Tabebuia heterophylla rhizosphere microbial communities from the University of Puerto Rico - S3T2R1 | ecosystem: Host-associated > Plants > Roots > Rhizosphere ... | reverse complement strand
CGTCGCGACGGTTCTCGCGTGCCGGCCCAGCCTGCTGGTGCTCGACGAACCGTCGTCGAACCTCGATCCCGCCAGTCGACGTGAGTTGGCCGACATCGTGCGCAGCCTCGACGTGACCTTGCTGATGGTGACCCACGACCTGCTGTACGCCTTGGAGCTCTGCCCACGCGCGGTGGTCATCGACGAGGGGGTGATCGTCGCCGACGGACCCACGAGGGAGCTGCTCACGGACCGGGCGCTGATGGCGGCGCACCGCTTGGAGTTCCCGGGTGGCCTCGACGGTGCGCACGTCGTGGCCGCGATGGAAGCAATGGAGGAGCGCAGGGCGAGCTGAAGCGCTCCGCGATCCACTGTGCGAGAACGTGCGCGCAGCCGGTAGAAATCCCGCAATGAATCAGCGCACGGTGAAGCGACCGTTGCGGTGGCCGATGGTGGCGCGGCGCCGCGACGAGGAGCACCGGACCAGCACGCCGCTCGAGCTGTTCTTCGACCTCTGTTTCGTCGTGGCCATCGCCCAAGCGAGCGATCGTCTGCATCATGCGCTCGTGAGCCAGCACTTCAAGCATCCCATCACGCAGTTCCTCCTCGTGTTCTTCGCGATCTGGTGGGCGTGGATGAACTACACGTGGTTCGCGTCGGCCTACGACAACGACGACGTGGTGTTCCGGCTCCTCACCTTCGTGGAGATCGCCGGCGCGCTCGTCATCGCGGCCGGCGTCCCGAGAGCGTTCGACCGGCTCGACTTCGACGTGATCTACGTCGGCTACCTCGTGATGCGCGCAGGCCTGACCGCGCTCTGGCTGCGGGCCGCTTCGCACGACCCGCCGCGCCGCAGGACCGCGCTGCGGTTCGCGGCGGGCGTGACCCTGTGCATGGTGGGGTGGACGGTCGTCTTCCTGCTCGACTGGGCGCTGTGGGCGTTTGCGATCATGGTGATCGCGGAGCTCGCGGTACCGATGTGGGCCGAGCGCGCCGAACCGACGACGTGGCACCCGCATCACATCTCCGAGCGCTACGGGCTCTTCACGCTCATCGTCCTGGGCGAGGCGGTGGCGTCGGCGTCGGTCGCGGTGCGACGGCCAGAGGTCTCGATCGAGTACTCGATCTTTTCGCGCTCGGCTGTCTCGACCAACAGCTCGAACACCTTCGGCGCGAGCGTCGGGCCGCGGCCGATCACGGGGCCGGAGCCGAGCGGATGGCTGCCGTTCTCCTTCTCGTCGACGCCTGGCGCGTCGGCGTCCGCGATCCACTTCGGCCGCCGGTGCACCTCCACCGACGCCGGCAGATCGGGCGCCAAGAGGCGCTGAACGTGGTGGAGGGAGTCCCAATCCATCACCGCCCCGACGCCCGTGTACCCCGAATCGCGTAGACGCTGCTCTACCGCCTCGGCGTCGGGCACGAGGATGTCGACATCCGTGTACGGGCGCAGCCCCGGAGCGGGATACGCGAGCTCGATCTCGGGTCCCTTGAGCACGAGGATCGGGCCGTCGCATAGCTCTCGGACACGCGCGAGCAACGATCGCGCCACGAGCGTCCCGCGGCGCGCGCTCTCTGCCTCGACCGCGAGCGACGGAGGCAAGGGTGCCCCGATTTCCCGGAGCCTCGCCGCTTCGAGGAGCTGCAGGCGGTGAGCCCGAAGGTCCTCGAGCCGACGCGCACGGTCGAGCAGACGGAGGACGCCCTCCCACGGCACGCCGTCGAAGATCGAAGCGGCCGTCGGAGGTGCGACCGTCGACGGGGACAGCGCCATCAGTAGATCCCCAGGGTCCCGCGGACACGCTCGTGGCGGAGCGCGACGCGGAAGCCGACGAGCCCGATCACGAGCGCGATGATCGAGAAGGGAACGATGCGCGCCAGGTCGTCCACGGTCGCACCCCAGTCCGCGCCGGCGAGCAGGGAGCTACGCATGCCGTCGAGTGCAACCGCGATCGGGTTCCACTCGGCCACCGTCGCGACCCAGCCCGGCAGCACGTCGATCGGAACGTACGCGCCGGACGCGAGGGCGACGAGCCCTCCGATCAACGCTGCGATCCCCGCCCCCTTGCGGAAGACGAGGATCGCGGCCGCACCAAGCACTCCGAGCCCCCACACGAACGGCGTGAGCGCCAGCAGCACGAGGACGGCCGGCACGACGCCGGAGGCCTCGAAGCCGAGATCGAAAGCCGCCGTCATCAGGCCGAGGAAGACGACCGTCCGGACGGGGACGTAGAGCAAGTCGAAGATCACGAGCCCGACCTGGATCGTCCCGGGCGCCGTCGGCGTCGAGAGCATCGACTCGAGCGTCCCCTGAAGCTGTTCCTGCCGGAGAGCCGCGGCGACACGCGTGAGCGCGAACTGCAGGAAGACCCCGACCGCGACTCCGATGGCCGCGAAGGCAAGGTACGAGGTCGGCTCGCCCCCGTACGACGGCACCTCGTCGTCGTTCACCATCTTCCCGACGAAGTAGAAGAGGATCGCCTGGCTGAGCAGGCCGAGCAGGTCGCCGACGAACGCCGTGCGGTAGCTGAGGGCGACGAGAAGATCGCGGCGGACGAACGCGGGGAGCTTCGCGACCTCCCCGAGCGCCGTCGCGGCGGATCCCCAGGCCTGGCTACTCACCGGTCGACCCCTGGCTCCCGACGATCGCGAGGAACGCGTCCTCCACCTCCGGGCGCTCGCGCCGGCAGTTGAGGATCTGGACGCCGGACGCGAGGAGCCCGCCGAGCGCGTCACCGAGACTCACTCCGTCGGCGAGGGACAACAGGTACGTGCCGTCGCCCTCCAACGGGACGACGCGTCCGACCGCTCCCAGTGCTCGGTCGAGCACGTCTCTCTGCAGGATGCGACCAGTGCCGTTGGCAGCGAGGCTCACGACGAAGCGTCGAGCGCCGGCACGGGCGAGCAGCTCCGAGACGGTGCCCGAGAACCGCGCGCTGCCCTGGTCGAGCAGCGTGACGCGATCGGCGAACCCCCGCACCTCCTCGACGCGCTGCGTCGCCCAGAGCACCGCGGCCCCCTGGTCGGCGGCCCGCCGGACGAGCGCCCGCACGACCGTCGCAGCCTCCGGATCGAGGTCGTGTGTCGCCTCGTCGACGAGGAGGATCTCGGGATTCCTCAAGAACGCGCGGGCGACCGAGACACGTTTCTGCATGCCGTGCGAGTACGTCGCCATCGGCCTCTCGGATTCGCCCGCGAGTCCGACCTCGGCGAGCACGCTGTGCGCGCGCCCACGCGCCGCGCGCTTGCGCAAGCCCTGCAGGCGGCCGAAGAAGACGAGGTTCTCGAGGGCCGAGAGACGGAGATAGAAGGAACGATCGCCGGAGGGGACGACGCCGACGAGCGCTCTCGCCTCGCGTGAGTGCCGTGCGACGTCGAGCGACCCGACGTACGCAACGCCGCCCGTCGGCGTGACCAGGCCCGCCAGGATCCGGAGGAGGGTCGTCTTCCCGGCCCCGTTCCGCCCGAGGAGGGCGTGGAGCTCCCCCCGAGCGACGGCCAGCGAGAGGCGGTCGACGGCGACGATCGGACCGTACGCGCGCGACACGCCGTCGACGCGCACGAGCGGAGCGCGGTCGTTGGGTGCGACCACGCGTCGAAGTCTAGGAAGCGGATCTGGCGACCGCGCTCCCCTGTCGGCCAGGTCCTCGCCGGACCCATGGCCGAGCGAGAGGGCCTGCATATAGTCCGGCGGGCATGGGGGCTTCGGGGTCACCGCTTCGCGTTGCGTTCGTCGGCCTCGGCCGCGCGGCGACGCTCTATCACGTGCCGGCGGTGACGCGGCTCGAAGCGACGGTTCCCTGCGGAGGATTCGATCCGCTCGAGACGTCCCGAGCTGCCTGGGCTCGCGACACCGGGATGCCGGCGTACGGCGAGCTCGAGGAGCTCCTCGAGCGGGAGGCGCCGGACGTGGTCGTGGTCGCGACGCCGCCCGCGACCCATGCCGACCTCTGCGTGCGTGCGCTCGAGGCGGGCGCCCACGTCGTCGTGGAGAAGCCGTTCACCGAGACGGTCGCCGACGCCGACCGCGTGCTGGCCGCCGCGGCGGCAGCAGGTCGCCAGGTCGCGGTCAACCACCAGTTCGCGGAGAACCCGATCTTCCGCGCAGTCCGCGACGCGGTTCGCCGCGGCGAGCACGGTCGCCTCGCCTTCTGCCAGGTCTGGCAGCTGATGGAGCTCGCGCCGTGGGACGAGCCGACGCCGTGGCGCGCGGAGATGGCGCGGAGAACGCTGCTCGAGGGCGGCGTGCACCTCGTCTACCTCCTGCTCGGCATGTTCGACGAGCTCCCCTCGGGCGTGTCGGCTCAGCACTCGGCCGGATTCCACGAGGACGGCGAGGCCGACGCGGTCCAGCTCGTCACGCTCGAGTTCTCCGGCGGACGGCTCGGCCAGATCACGATCGACCGCCTCTACCGCGGCGGCACCCGCTATCTCGAGCTGCGAGCGGACTGCGAGCGGGCCTCGCTCCGCGCGTCCCTCGGAGGACGGGCGGTCGTCCAACTCGGGCGGAAGCGCGGCGAGCGGACGGGGGTACGGGTCGACTTCGGCGCCGGCGGGCTCGCCTGGGTGGAGAACGGTCCGAGTCGGAGGACGCTCGCGCGGAGCCCGCGCGACGTCGCGGAGACGGCGAGCGCGTCGCTGCTCGAGGCTGCGGTCGACGCGTTCCGTCGCGGCGTCGAGCCACCGTCCGGCGGACGGCAGGCGCGCGACGTGATCGCCGTGATCGAGGCCGCGTACCGGTCGGCGGAGACCGGGGCGCGGGTCTCTCTCGACAACGCGGTGAAATGACGAGGGCCCCGTGCGGGGCCCTCGTCGATCGGTCTTCGGACTAGTGCGTCAGTCCGCGCTGTGGTCGGAGTGGCTGTCCTCGTCGCAGTGCCCGGGCCCGATCGCGCCCTCGTTGTAGCTCCCGAGGGTGCCGGCCAGCGCCCTCAGGGCGTTCGTCTGGCTCTTCGTCAGGCTCGTCGACGGTGTCGCCCCGGAGGAGAAGAACGTCTGCGCCGCAGACAGCGCCGAGTTCACCGCCGGGGTCGTCGAAGCGCCGTTCAACACGTTCAGCACGGCCGCCATGTACTGGTGGGCGAGCTGGATGTACGCGTTGCCGCCTGCCGGCGGCGTCCAGAACAGCGAGTACCACGTGTACCCGCTGGTGAAGAACGGCGTGTCCTGCTGCAACGGGCCGATGTTCGCCCAGTTGTCGTCGTACGGTGCAGGGCCGCGCTGGGAGTGCGTCTTCCAGTAGCCCTGCGTCAGCGTGCAGCCGACGCTGTGACACGGCACGTGGACGTGCACGGTCGCCGAGTCGGTCGACGGATGAAGCGGGTCGTCGTTCAGCGACGCGGTGTTCTCGACCGTGAAGTCGCCGCACTCGTGGTACGGCCCGATCGTCCGGTGGTACGTGAACGTCGTCGACGGATGCGCCGCGTCGGCGCACACCGTGCCGAGCGCCCCCGCGAAGCTGTCGGTGACGTCGACGCACTTGTTGAACTCGACCGGCTGACCCGGGATCAGGTCGTTCGTGAAGTCGAACGCGTAGCTCTGCGTCGCGGTCGACGCGTCGGCGAACGTGATCGTGGCGGTCACCGTCCTCGGCGACCCGTCAGGCAGCGACACCGGCCCCCACGTGCACACGAGGTTGGTGCCGGTGAACGGCAACGCCGGACAGCTGACCGGGGCGACGAAGCCACCCGGGTTGATCACCACGTCGACGCTGGTCGCGGTAAACGGCGTCGAAGCCGTATACCGCAGGCCGTCTGCCGCCATCCAGTTGCTGTCGACGAAGCCGGTGTTCGTCACCGTCACGTCGTAGGTCTCGTCGAACGTCTCGCCGATCGCGAGCGTCAGGGACGGATGGTGCGCGACCTTGTGGATGTCCCACGTGTACGTCCGGTCGAACGATGTGTGGGCGTTCACGCGGAAGACCGTGTCGGCGAGCGCCGACCCCACTCCCAGCATGAGCGTCCCGAGCGCTACGACAGCGGTCACCAACCCGAGTCGCAGCGTTGTGCGAGATACCTTCACTCCCCACCCCCACCTGTTCGATTGCTTGCGAGAGGAAGGCACCGACACCCCTGCCGGTCCCCTGCGGTTCGCCGCGAGCCCCTCGTCCGGATGGTGCCACAGGTCTTGGAGCTCTACAAGACCAGTCGCGCCGGTTCTCCATATGCTTGGACTGGATGAGCGCGGGTTCCACGAGAACGGCGGTCCCGTTCGTGGACCTGAGGTCGATCCACGACCCGCTTCGCGACGACGTGCTCGCCGGGGTCGCCGCGTTGCTCGAGTCCGGCGCGTTCGTCAACGGCGTCGAGGTCGGCGAGTTCGAACGAGCATTCGCGCACGCGTGCGGTGTGCGGGAGGCCGTCGGTCTCGCGAGCGGGCTCGACGCGCTCCGCCTCGGTCTCGTCGCGCTCGGGCTCGAGCCGGGCGACGAGGTCGTGATTCCCGCGCAGACGTTCGTCGCCACCGCCGAGGCGGTCGTCCAAGCCGGGGGCGTTCCCGTGCTCGCGGACGTCGACGCGGAGAGCGCGTGCCTCGACCCGGCTGCAGCCGACGCCGCCGTGACGCCACGGACGCGGATCGTCGTCCCCGTCCATCTGTTCGGGCGGCTGGCGAACATGGACGCGATGCAGGGCGTCGCGGAGCGGCACGGCATCCGGATTCTCGAAGACGCGGCACAAGCCCACGGGGCAACGCGCGACGGGGTGCCCGCTGGCGCGTACGGCGCCGCGGCCGCGTTCAGCTTCTATCCGGCCAAGAACCTCGGCGCGCTCGGCGACGCCGGCGCGCTCGTCACGCACGACTCGGCGATCGCGGAGACGGTGCGCTCGCTCCGCGAGCACGGGCAAAGCGAGAAGTACCGTCACGAGCTCGTCGGCTGGACCGCCCGGCTCGACACCCTGCAGGCGCTGGTGCTGTCGCTCAAGCTTCCCTGCCTCGACGGGTGGAACTCGGAGCGGAGAGCTGCAGCCCGGCGGTATGCGGAGCTCCTCACGGGGCTCGGCGACCTGGTCTTGCCGGCCGACGACGGCGAGGCGCACGTCTGGCACCTCTATGTCGTCCGCACCGCGGACCCCGAGGGCCTCGCGGCCCACCTCCGCGAGCTCGGCGTGGCGACCGGGCGTCACTACCCCGTGCCCGTCCACCTGAACGACGCGTTCGCCTCTCTCGGGCACCGCGAAGGCGCGTTCCCGGTTGCGGAGGCCTGGGCGCGCGAGTGCCTGTCCCTCCCGATGTTCCCGGGGATCAGCGACGCGCAGCTCGAGACGGTCGCGGAGGGGATCCGCGCCTGGTTCGACCGTGGCTGACGCGCCCGGCGGGTCGGACCTGCGTCTGATCGTGGACGTCGAGCTCGGGCTCGACGTCGTCATCGCGCCGTTCACCAACCTCTACGGCTGCGCGATCGGCGACGGGACGCGGATCGGGCCGTTCGTCGAGATCCAACGGGGCGCGCGAATCGGCGCCCGCTGCAAGATCCAGAGCCACACCTTCGTCTGCGAGGGCGTCACGATCGAGGACGAGGTCTTCGTCGGACACGGCGTGATGTTCGTGAACGACAAGGTCCCACGCGCGACGACGGACGACGGCACGCTCCAGACGGTCGACGACTGGACGCTGCTCGAGACCGTGGTCGAGCACCGCGCCTCGCTGGGGTCGGGCTGCATCGTGCTCGGCGGCGTCCGCGTCGGCGCCGGTGCTCTCGTCGGCGCGGGCGCGGTCGTGACGAAGGACGTTCCCCCCGGGGCGACGGTCGCGGGCGTTCCCGCCCGCCGCTTCACGGCACGCGGCTGAGCGGCGCGCCGCGCCGCAGGACGAGCTCGGTCACCTCCGGGCGCGCGAAGAACCGGAACGGGACGAAGGTCGTGCCGGTGCCGGGTGAGACGTGCATCAGCCCGGCATCCGTCGGGTAGAGGCCCGCGACGAACCTGGCGCGCGGATGGGCGAGCGTGATCCGACGGCGCGGGATCGGGAGGCAGATCTGACCCGCGTGGAGGTGACCGGCGAGGACGAGGTCGAACGACCGGGCCGGCAGCTGCCGCACGATCGCGGGGAAGTGGCAGAGGAGCAGGCGCAACGACGCCTCCGGATCGACCAGGAGATCGGGCCGCGCCCGCTGCTCGCGATAGCGCTCCGGCGAAACGCCGGCGATCGAGACGCGCTCCCCGCGGACGTCAACCGTCGCAGCCTCGTCGCCGAGCAGGCGGGCCTGCTCCAGGTCGTGAAGCTCGGCCGCGCGCGAGAACGGGTCGCGCGTGACGGCGACATCGTGGTTTCCGAGCACGACGAACGGATGGTCGAGGGCCGCGAGCAGCGCCCGGAGGCGGGGCTCGCCGCGGGGGTGGGAGACGAGGTCGCCGGTGACGCAGACGATGTCGGGGCGGCGGTCGGCGACCCAGGCAGCCGCACGCTCGCTCGCGCGGCTCCCACGGGACAACGGCGCCCCCAGATGGAAGTCCGAGAGATGACCGACCCGGACGCCGTCGAGCCCTGCCGGGAGACCGGGAATCGCCACCTCGAGGACCCGGGTCCGCAGCCAGCCGGCCTCGAGCCAGCCGTACGCGGCCACCGCGAGGAGCACGACCCCGAGCGCGGCGATCACACCAACTACGAGCATCGGGGAACCCTAGGGATCTCTAGCCTTGGCGCATGGGGCCGGACGCGGACGGGGGGATGCGTCGCCGCACGTACGTCGGCTGGCTCGTCGCGATCGGCCTGCTCGTCGCCGCGCAATCCGTCGTGCACCTCGAGGTCGTGCTGGGCCGACACGACCTGCACAGCGACTTCGACCTCGACCGCTCGAACGGCGTTCCCGACCTCGTCTCGACCGCCATCCTCGCGACCGCGACCGTCGGCGCGTTCGCGTTGGCTACGCTCGAGCGCGGCGCTCGCCGACTCGCGCCTGCCTTCGCCGGCGGCGTTCTCGCTGCGCTGACCTTGGCCGACTTCTTCCACGACGGAGCGCACCCGTCGCGCCCCGGCGGCGTGCTCGTCGTCGCTCTCGTGGTCGGCACGTTCGCGGCGCTCGGGGTGATCGGGCTCGCTGCACGCCTGCGGAACCGGGTCGCGCTCGTCGCGGCGGCGTGCATGCTCGCGGCGTCGTTCCTCGTCAGCGGCCTCGACCGGTTCGACCAGTGGTTCGAGCGCAGAAGAAGCGACCCCGTGGCCGAGTACCAGATCGTCGCGAAGGAGGGGCTCGAGCTCGCGGGCTGGGCGCTCGTCGCGCTCGCGCTCGCCGACGAGGCGCTCAGAGCGCGAGCTTCTCGAGCACGGGCTCCATCGAGACGACGTGACGCTTGAAGCGGAGCTCGGAGTCGGACAGCCCGGCTGCGACGCCGATCAGCTGCGAGAGGTGCAGGATCGGCATCTGGAAGTCCTTTCCGGTCTGCTTCTTGAGCTTCGACTGCCAGGCGTCGAGCGAGAGGTGGCAGAGCGGGCACGGCGTCACGATCGCGTCCGCGCCGGCCTCCTTCGCCTGCTCGATCGGCTGGATCAGCTCGCCGAGCGCCGTCTCCTCGCGCGCCTGGATGATCGGGAACCCGCAGCACTTGATCTTCGCCGGGTAGTCGATCGCCTGGCCGCCGCAGGCCTCGATGATCGCCTCGAGCGACTGCGGCCGGTCGGGATCGTCGTAGCCGAGGAGCTTGGACGGCCGCAGGATCTGGCACCCGTAGAACGGCGCCACCTTGAGGCCCTTGAGGCCCTTGTGCGCGACGCCCTTGAGCTTCTCGTAGCCCTCGCCGTCGGCGATCAGCCAGAGGAAGTGCTTCACGTCGACGCCGCCGGAGTACGGCGGGGCGCCGACCGTCTCGAGGTTGTCGCTCACGCGCTTCATGAGCGCCTCGTCGTTCTGGAGCATGAAGTTCGCCTGCCGCAAGTTCAGCGTGCAGACGTTGCAGATCGTCATCAGCGTGTCGTTGCCCGACGCCTCGGCGTAGGCGAGGATCCGCGCGTTCAGGTGGAGGTAGTAGTCCGGCTCCGCCTCGTGGATGTCGCCGGCGCCGCAGCAGGTGACGGAGTCGAGCTCCTCGAGTTCGAGGTCGAGCATCGGCGCGAGCGCCTGCGTAGACGTGTCGAGCTCCTTCGCCGAGAGCGACGCGAGGCAGCCCTTGTAGTACGCGACCTTCACTGGCCTGCCTCCTCGTCCTCGTCGTGCAGGTGATGGTCGAGCTTGGCGAGCGCGCTCTCGCCCTGCACGTGCCCGGCCGCGCCCATCCGATCCTGGGAGTGGACGAGCTCGCGCAGCAGCCGCGCCTCGTGCACCTTGTCCGCGACGTGCGGCGGCACGGGGATCGGCACCTTCCCGCGCCGCGCGAGCGAGATCGCGAACTTCGTCTCCTTGAGCGCGGAGACGACGCCCTGCGTCTTCGGCACGAGCTCGGTCTCGCGCAGCCAGCCGGTCGTCTCGGCGGAGCGGATGAACCACTTCGCGTGCTTCGCGCCCATGTCGTGGTCGATCCCCTCCTTGACGGACTCGGCGCCGAGCTTCGCGATCGCATCGCGCGGGTCGACGCCCTTCGGGCAACGCTCATTGCAGAAGTAGCAGCGCGTGCA
>Ga0081455_10008683_pt1 | contig 10525 bp, 15 predicted proteins | sample TabmetS3T2R1_FD_70207 | JGI IMG/M metagenome (GOLD analysis project Ga0081455, IMG submission 70207) | Tabebuia heterophylla rhizosphere microbial communities from the University of Puerto Rico - S3T2R1 | ecosystem: Host-associated > Plants > Roots > Rhizosphere ... | reverse complement strand
TCGAAATCGAGCAAAAAGGCGCGATAGTGCCAGTGCTGCATGGTCAAACGGAAATCGCCGTACCCTTATTGCCGTCTGTCGCACGTTCCCTCTTGTGGGTCCAACTACAGCCTTTGAGGGCCAATGGTAAGGGCTCGGCCACATTGCGGCGGCCGTGCACGCCGGCGATGGCGGCTGGATTGACGGATCGTGTTTGGAGTCTGCAAGACGTGTTGCTGTTCCGCGTGCCGCCGTGGCCGCAGCCGTAGGGTGCGTACGCAACGGGGCCAGGGTATGAGCGTGGAATGGAGCGGCTCAGGTGCGCCCACGATCAGGTCAAGAGGGTTGCATGAGGGGTTGAAAACCCAGTTCGAGAGCTGAGGACCGGCTGATTCACACGATGCAGCCGGATTGGAAGAGGTCTTGCAACATTATCCGCAGCGGCCTGGTACACGACCGGGTCTTTCTGGGCTATGGAGAAACGCCTATCGCCCATGGCCGGGTGTCGAGGGCAGGCCATGGTCTCCCCCAGAGAAGGGATGGACATCCCCCAGGGGGGCGCGGGGTATGGGACACTCTCAAAGGGACCGTTACGCGGTAGACCCATGCCCACCCTCCGTGACGCGCGCGCCGGCCCAATCTCCCCACACAGGACCGTACGAATGGCTGTGGGACGCATCTGGTATGCTTTTGTGAGCAGGACAACATTTTTTATAGACCACTTTATCCCACAAGGAACATCATGACTCCCGATGTCCCCCAGACGTTCGTTCACACCCCGGAGTATGCCCTGGTGCTCGCGATCCTGCATCAGGCATACGTCGACTTACGCGACACCGCCCCCGCCCAGGAGCGGGTGAAGAGTCTCGCTTTTTTCAGCAATGAGCGGCGCCACCTGGAATGGTTGTGCGACCTCGCGAACCTCGACCATACCGGGATTCAGGACGCCGTAAGGCGGCAGTATCCGCACGAGAGCGACTGAGGATACATCACATACGCCGGGCTGGCCTCTCCTGCGTGCCACGGACACGGCAGCCCTTGGCCTCGTCCAGCCTGCGTGCGACACCCTGCGCAGGCTGCACCGCGTCAGCCGGGTCAAGAGCCTGGAGGGCCTGGCGCAGGCTGGCACGCGCCGGGAGAGCTGTGGGCTGGCGGTCAGCGGTCGTGCCTTGCGGGGGAGTGGGGTCGCGTCTCCGCCGCAGGGCGCCGGAGCACGTCCCGCAAGACAAGCGCGCCAGCGTGCTGGCCCTCAGGAGCGCGCTGGGCCTCCAGGAGCGCGCAGACATCCGCGAGCTCGTGGTCAGGGTACTGCCGGGCATATTGCTGCGCAAGCCGCTCGAAGCATTGCACCATGGCCAGGCGCAGGAGCTGGAACGCATCGAGGGTGGCGCCTGCGGCGCCGCTGGCAGCAAACCGGGCCTGCACCAGGTTGAGCTGACGATCCGCCGCGAACAGCGCGTTGAAACACGCCTGATAGTCGTCAAACGTCATCGCGAAACTCCTTGTGGTGATGGTGTCATACAGTTGACCTGGCGTGGACACAGCATAGCCACACGCAGAGCGAGGGTCACATTCCCAGTGAAGCGGCGGTTTCGCCACTTTCTCTGGCGCTGGGGTCCACCCCCCTGCAGGTGCGTGGGAGCCCTTGCGACGGCACCTGTGCCGCAAACGAACGGTGCGGTTGCTGTTTGAGCAGAGGCGAACGCCTTGTCATAGCGTTGGTCTGCTCGTGCCTCTGTGCTGAGAAGACGTCCGTCTCAGCCCTATCTTCCCTCTCCCGGAGGTCTCACGTGACGTTCCTGATGACGCCACCTCATCGGTCAAAATCCCCGCAGGGCGGCGTGTAAAGGTACAGGCAGTATTGGCGCCCGCGTGGTGCGAGCGTGCCCGGCTTTTCCGCCTGCGCTGGCCATGGACCATGCGTGCAAATCTCGTCGCTTGGCGGGGGAGTTTTTCTGGCGCGGCCAGCGCGGCTCTCCTGTGAGGGCTGACGGTGCGCGGGGGCACGCCGCTGTTAGGCCATGAGCGTCAGGTTCCAAATTTTCGCCTCTGGGTTCCAGTGACGCCCATCGCTCGCGCTCAGCCGCTGCTTGAGCATGGCCTTCGCCTGGCTCGCCAAGTGCCGCTGCCAGTCTTGCGCCTCACGAAAAAACTGTACCAGTTCCTGATCGCCGGCCTGTTCGGCATCCTGCATGTAGTGCCGAGCGGTCTCGGCGCCCTGTAACGCGTGATAGAGGACACTGACCAGATCGTACGTGGCATCCCTGGTGCCGGTCGCCTGCTCTGCAGAAGCCCCGGTGCTCTGATGGCTTGGCATCGTCAGTCTCCTTCTCTGTCTCCATCCTTCCCTGCCCACACCCGCATGCCTGCGGCTCCTGGCACTGCCTGACGACAAACAGGGAGAGCAACTTTTATGCCAGGACCTGCAGGGGCCACGGCCACGGGTCATGCACCCCCAGGCGACGGATAATTCCAGCGGGAGCCCATGCGGTAAAATAGTCTCCTTTCACCACCGTGAGAGGAGAGATCGTCATGGCGCCGGACCCGTTGTTTTCTCAACTCCTACTGGTTGTGCTCGTGTTGATCTGCCTCCTCCTCCATATCGGGTGGCCTGATCCTCGACGTCCCGCTCCCCACACGACCGCCAAGCCAGATCAACACCGGCGCAAGCGCCCCAAAGAACCCAAACCCTTTGCCGGATACATGCACAAACCAATATGCGAGGCGTGTGAGCAAGCACTCGATACGCGTCTCCAAGCCCCCGGCTCGCCACCTCCGATGCTCATCTTGACGCGGGGACGCCGGCGCACCGTCGATACCTCTAGGCATTTTTGTCCCGATCACGATTGCTCGTATCACGGCTGGCTCGGCCGCGGCAATATCCGCGCCAATGGCCATCCCGGTGGCCAGCCCTGGCGCCAGCTCCAATGCGTCTCGTGCCAGGGCTATTTCTCTGAGACCACCGGCACGCTTTTTCATGGCAAGCGCTCAGCGCCCGCCCTCATCGTGCACGTCATTGCCTGTCTCGCCGAGGGACTCGGCATTCGGGGCACAGCGCGGGTGTTCGAGCTCGATCCGAATACGGTGCTGGAGTGGTTGGTCGAAGCCGCTGAGCAACTCAAAGCCTTTTCAGGCTACTTCCTGTGCGAGTTGCACCTCAACCAGGTCCAACTCGACGAACTCTATGCCGTCCTCAGTGCGGTCAGAGCTGGCGGCCTGAGCGAAGCCGAGGCAATTGAGCGGCTCTCACGGTCTCCCCACTGGGTGTGGACGGCCATCGATCCGGAGAGCAAGCTGCTGCTCAGTGTCCAGGTGGGGGAACGCACCCTGGCGATGGCCCAAGCCATGCTGCATCAGCTCACGCAACTCTTGGCGCCCGGGTGTGTACCGCTCTTTTTGAGCGACGGGTACGCTCATTACCTCACCGCCATCGTGACCCATTGCGGCCACTGGGTGCAACCGCCTCGGCGACAGGCGACAGGCCCGGCGCCCAAGCCACGCTGGATGCCGTTGCCTACCCTCCTCTATGCGCAAGTGATCAAAACGATGAGACGGCGCCGCTTGGTGCGGGTGAGCCATCGGGTGGTCTTGGGCACACTGGAGGCGGTGCAGCAGGGGCTCGCTGCCTGTGGTTGGCAGATCCAGACGGCGTTTGTCGAGCGGCTCAATCTGAGCCTGCGTCAGCGGGTCGCCGCGATCGGGCGGCGCAGTGCGACAACATGTAAGGGCGAGGAAGGCTTGCGCCAGCAGCTGGCGCTCTTCCAGGTGTATCATAACTTTGTGTTGCCCCATGCCAGTTTGCGCCAAGCGCTCGCTGCGCCTTTGCCCACCCACGGGACGGGATCGGCCAAGGTGTGGCAGCCGTGTACGCCCGCGATGGCGGCTGGGTTGACCGACCATGTGTGGTCGCTGCGTGAGGTGTTGCGCTATCGCGTGCCACCGCGGCCGCAGCCGCAGGTGGCGTGAGGAATGAACCGTTTGGCGATCGTTGTGTTGAGGGCAGCAGTCTGCTCAAATGCCGGATAAAAGCCTTGAATGGGGCGTTGAAGACACGTTTCAAGGGCGGATGAACGGCCGATTGCGACCAGTCAGACCGGGTGAAAGAGGTCCCGAAAGATTATCCGTCGCGACCAGGTACATGACCCCCCGCTTGGGCATGGAGAGGTGTGGCAAGATAAATGCCTCGAACTCGGGTTCAGAGAGTTGGACAGGAATCGGCGTCGTTGCAGGCTTTGGTGCCGTGGTGCTCATCGTGCAATCGCCTCATGGGAGAGATGGTGAGGTGCGCTGGAGAAGTGACTTACTTCAGATATTATAAGAGGTTAGGGCCAATTGCAAAACTCGCAACCAGTTAAACAGTACATTCGAGGAACGGTAGAGAGGCATACAGTAGGTTTATCAGCGGGCTTTAAAATAGGGCTTGGCCGGAGTGTGACCGGCAGGGAACCACAGGCCGAGCAGCGCCGGAGGCGCATGCATCGTGGCGAAGGCCGGCCGCCCTGGTGGCAACCGGCCCGCCCGCGAGGATCAATAGCCGACCCAACTCGCGCCGTAATAATCATAGACCTGGCGGCCCCGCTCGCGATCATCCCAGTCCCAACTCGTGCCCGAGTACTTCGGCGCACCTTTGAGCTGTTCCTCGGTGATATTGGTGCGATACCCGCCCAGGCTGGTGTCATACTTGAGGGACTGCCAGGGGATCGGATAGTAGTCGCTGCCAATGCCCAAGAAGCCGCCAAATTGGAGCACGGCATAGGACACCTGGCCGCTGCGCTTTTCGATCATGACGCGTTCGATGGATCCAATATGCTCGCCCTTGGCGTCATAGACCGCCGTGCCTTCTACTTTATCGCTGCCGATGAGGCCAGCTGTTTCCCGCGCTTCTGTTGCCATGGGATTCCTCCTCATTTTTGTCCTGTGACTGCCTTGAAGCATCTCCACAGGGCCGGCATGCCCTGGCCAATAGGCCACGGCTTCGCGGTGTCAGACGTGCCCGATGCACGCCTGTACACTGGCTAAAGAGCAAAAGATGTGCCAAACGCCTTTGCCATACGCTCTCTTGACTGGCTAGAGCCTTGAAATGACTGGGCCAGACCTGCGTCTGCTGTGCCCTCCTCTGGGGCAGAAGCCCTGGGGGCAGGACATCTCTCAGGCTGAGAGAGCTATATCATTTCGACACGCCCTGCATGCGCTTGTCCCAGTTCCATGATATGTAAACGACGCAACCGGTCTCGCCTGTGGTATCATGCCTACGTATCGACGAGTGATCGCAGCTTCCTTGAGGGGACAGGTATGGCAGAAACCGAGAAAGAGGCTTATCTTGCGTTGATCGCTGCACGCGATCCCGAGATTCGCGCACTACTGGACCAAGACTTTGAGTTTGTCACGAACGCCTTCAAGGTGGACGCGGCGCCATCTGGCATGAAGGCCAGAACGGATCAAGAGCACGTACGCAGACTGCAACAGGCAGGCTATCAGGTGAAAGTCACCGCAGCCTATGACGAGCAAGGCCAGCCCCGCCCCTCTCTGAGCGCCATTTGGCGGAAGAAGCGCTAGGAGACACCTGCCTTTGCCCTGGTCCTTCCATGCGAGGCCTTCTCTCGAAGCTCCTGGAGTCGCCGCAGCGCTCCGCACGAACCGTGGGGCTTAGAGGGAGCCACGGACGGTGTCCCAGCCATACCGGATAGCGTCCTTGAAGCGCTCCCAGGTCCCGGGATGCCACCGTTCCCAGCCCTCACGGAGCCCAGCTTCCAAGGTCCCCCAGTCCTGCTCGGGAAAGCGCTGGCCCACGTCATAGCCATAGCGGTAGGCGGGCTCGTACTCCAGGTAGGTCAGGCCGCTCGCCGTCGCCGCCGCCTCCTGATGCTGGCGGAAGGCCGCCTCGGAGCGCGCTAAGCCTGGCGTGTCGAGGGTCCCTGGCGCCCTATGGCGCGTGGCGTCACCATGGGAGACCACTCCCACATGGCCCAGGTACTGCCACTGGGGACGATCCGCTTGGCGGTCACCTGTGCGCAGCCCGTGCAGAATGTCCAGACCGCGCTCCGCTTGCTCGGGACTGGCGTGGACCACGACCAGGGTTTCCCCCTGCCGGACCGCTTCGGTATACGTGCGCACCTCGCTGTCGGGGATCCCGAGGTCAAGAAACCGGCGCTGGAGATCCTGCGCGCCCTCCAGCGCACTCCAGACCTGGAGGCCGAGATGCTCAGACGCTGGGGCCACCGCATGGGGGGTGGCCAGCGTCATCTGCGACCGGGCAAATCCCTGCTCCACGAGGTCATGTACTATCGCTTCCGCCTCGGTCAATGCGCGATAGCGTCCGATCAGGATGTGTGCCATACCCTCTCTCCTTGATGGTATAAAAGCGTAGAGACCCCGCGCGTCTCTCGTCACGGGAGGGGCGCAGCGTCTGGGCACGTTCTCCACCGCCTGGCTTCCTCGTGCTCATGGTGGTGAGAACGCCTAGCACGGCAAGGTGCAAACGACGTGCCAGAGGGCCGCGGGGGTGACTGACGCTATACTTACTGTATCTCCTCTCATAATTCCGCTCGTGTACTGTCAGATCAATGGCTTCCAACGAGCTTCCAGTGTGGAGAAGCCATGGCCAGGAGGCGAAAAGAGGATGGACGGGTGGGCAGCGGATCCCGTGGCACGGTAAGGCGATAGGGTCGTTTCTTCTCCCGTGTGCGCCACCGGGGTGTCCTTGATCGCGAGAGGGTGCCTGAGCGGTGCCACGCCTCGGGGGCAGCCGTGGACGTCTGCAGGGACGCTCCCGCCTGGGCGCAATGGGCTGAACGCGCGGCGGATGGCGGTGTGGTAGACGTTTCGCGAGCCCGCTCGGTGTCACCACGTGCATGGCGATTTAGGTGATTTCTGAAAAAGATATTACCATCATAATCAAACAGGATAAACTTCTAGTCCTTGTGTCTGTCTCCTTCTTCCCTGTTTGAGATAAGCTCATGTTCACGCAAGGTTTCACCCTGCGATCTGCTCCGTTGCCTGGCCCAGAGCAGATTGCCGACGTACGCTTGGCTGCTTCGAAGATGACCGGCGCCACGCGGCGCGCCTTTGAGGCCGAGATGGCGATGAAATACTGCGGCGGGAACCCCCGCCAAGCCGAAAGTATATTTGGTTGGGGACGTCACACGGTCGAACTGGGCCTGGCTGAGAGGCGCACGGGGATCATGTGCTTGGGTGCCCAGTCCACCTGCAGTGGCCGCCCACGCTGGGAAGACACCCATCCGCAGGTGGCCGAGGCCCTTCGTCAACAGGCCGAGGCCCATGCGCAACAAGACCCGACGTTTCGCACGTCTCTGGCCTATACGCGCCTAACAGCCAAAGGGGCGTTGGAGGGGCTCAGGGCCCAAGGCTATAGAGACGACCAACTGCCAGCTTCCTCGACGATGGCTGCGGTACTGAACCGCATGGGTTTTCGCCTGCGCAAAGTGGTCAAAGCCCAACCACAAAAGAAGATCAAAGAGACCGACACGATCTTCGCCAACATCAAAAAAAGCACATTCCACTGAATTACGTGGTGAAGCGTGTCACCGCTCAGCGAAAGCCTCCGGAGGTGAGGATCTGCAGGTTGAGAAACCAGTCTTGTGTGGGGACTTTGCCTCCTTCCACTTCCACACTACATTGCCCGGCATGTTGAGCGCGCCGCTGATAGGGGATCAGGTTGTAGAGGTGTGCTAGCCCCGTGAGAAAGGCCTGTTGGCTCCCTTTGGGATGATGGAAGCCTTTCATAGCGAACAGCTTCCGCTCGATGGCATTATGGGCCTGATCCAGCAGGGTACTGGTCACGGGCATCTGCGGGTCTGCCAGCACCGTATACCACCCGGCTTTCTTCTCTTGGAACCAGCGTCGCACACGCTCGCCATTGGCAGGCCCTGCGGTGGCGGTGACGTGGTCGACAAAGTGGCGTAAGCGCTGGCCGAGCGCAAACACCCGCAAGCCCTTGCGCTGGCGTGCTCGGTAGAGCAGGGTGTGGAACTGGGAGCGCAAGGCCTTGCGTACAGGCGATGCGATCGCCACCAGTTTGGTGGGCAGCTTATTGATCGCGTGGCGGAGACAGTTGCCGAGGCGTGCACCAGGGAACAGCGTCCGCAGGCTGCTCGTCGTGCTGTCAAAGCCATCGGTCAGAATACCGCGGACCCGATACGACGGATCCTGCTGGAGCGCTGCCTGTTGAAACGCTCGGTATGACTGCGTAAACGCCGCCGTACTGGCGGCTTCGGTGTAGCCCAGGTGCCAGATGACACGACCACAGACAATGGTGGGGAGATACACCTTCGCGGTGAGAGCGCGGCTATGCTTTTCGTCGGCCAGGAAATAGACCGGCAGCGGCAACCCACACCGGGTCAGCACGGGCACCAGACTCTGGTGGCCAAACGCACAGATGAGACGATAGAGGGCCATCGGGGAAATATGATAAAGCACCGCGCAGAGTTCCAAACTGAGGCCCCCATGGGTGGCTAACAGGGCATCACGGGCCACGTCCGGACGCATCTGGCGATAGCGCAAGACAAAGTGGGGGAGCACGGTGAACACCGCCTTGCACGTCGTGCACTGGATGCGCCAGATGGTCACTCCGCCCAGGCGGATACGGACGTAATGCGAATGCCGCGTCAAGCACCCTCCGCCGTGACAGGTCGTCTTGTGGGTAAGTTGAAAGCCCATGGACAGGAGGAAGGCGAACACGAACTCGAGGAACGCCTTGCCATCGCCAAGCAGCTGAAAGTAGGTCGCTTCATTCTGAAAATCAACGGTGATAGTCCGGTTTTCGCGTGGTTGTTTCGCTCGGCTTCGCATGAGTCTCCCCCAGGTCAGTAGGTCTCGTCAGATGATGAGACACGATGGGGGTGACCCGTTGAAATCTCAAGACCATCATGCAGGGCTCAGGGCGTTACCACTAAAAGCGATGGAATGTGAAATTTCGGTGGTGTCCCTCAACGCCCGTGATGGAACTCATCCCAACTTGGAAACAGGTGCTCGATTGCGCGCAGTTGATCCAGGAATGCTGCCGAGACGCGGTAGGACAACAATTCGTTGGTCGTCCAGACATGATCGGTCAGCCCTGCCGCCATTGCGGGGGTCACAGGGCGCCACTTGCGTGGCGAACCGCCACCGCGTGTGGGTTCCGGCGTCGGCAAGGGCGCTTGTAATCGCCTGTGGGGAAGCACCAGATGATAATAGGCTAGCGACACCCACAACTGCTTCTCAAACCACATGAGTCCTTGGAGAAGGCATTCGTGCGACGGGTCAGGCGTCGGTTACTCTGGCGCTGCGTGAGGTTATCGCGTTCGACAAAGCTCGTGTTCACCGTCTGACTGACTGGCGAGGTCGCCAAGTACGCTGCCACGCGCTCCTGGGTACCAAACACCAGGCGTGTGCCCACCTCGACCACACGTCCTTTGGCGCGTTTCTTGACGACCTGCGCATACAACAGGCCTGGGAGCGGTCTACGGCGTGGGTTGGGAGAGGCGCCACGCGTGCCTTGTCGCGCAGGCTGGTACCATTCGCCATAGGCGCTCAGTATGGCGTGCTTGTACTGGGGCAACTGATCACTGGTGAAAAATGGTATGTGGTCATCCGTCACGTGCGCAACCCGTGCCAACAGCACGTCTGCGCTGGCTTGGTCCCGCTTGCCGATCACGAAAGCCAACACCAGGCGCCACGCCGGTGCAAACGCGATCCACACCCAGGCGTCCCCGTAGGTCGTGCCATAGATCGTGGCGCCGGGCAGATGCGCTTCCTTCGTGTGCACGAAACTCCACAACTCGTCGAGTTGGCATTCACGCACATGCAAGTTGTGCCACAAGGAGAGCATAACGGTGCGACAGTGGCGTGCGACCCGATCGAGCCAAGCACAGACGGTGTCTTTGTCCACCTGGACGATCCGCGCCGTGGCCCGCAGCGCATTGCCTTCTGCCAATGCACGCACCGCCATCTCGAACAGCGCTGGGTCGGCTTGCAATCCGTAGTACGCTGTCCCATAGCTCAAGGCGACACTCCCCCGACACGCGTTGCAACGAGCCTGCGGTTCACCGTAGCTGCTCCCATTCTTCACCAACAGCCCTGCTGCGAAGGGCTGCCCATAGCATTGACAGTTCCGGTGAGGGCAGTATAACGTCTCCCAGTTCACGCCAGCCTCCTCGATGAGTGTGATGTCGCAATCGAGGAGACAATTTTGACCTAAAACAACGTAAAGCCATCACGGGTGTTGAGGGACACCACCGCCGCATCTTCATAAAGCAAAATAAGCTCGCCCTGCTGGGCGCGGTACTCCAGAGACACCTTTGCGACACCTTCTTTCAAACGTGGGAGTATGTCAATAAATACGGTTCCCAAAAATCCCTATCGTACCGAGGCCACGCATGGCAACCAAATGGCAGCGTATAGTTATTTTGCTCAAAACAAACCCTAGGGGCCACCTCAAATGCAAAACGAAGGCCTAACTCGACAGAAGCAACTTTAAATTCTGGATAATATTTAACTGCCTGATCAGACCAAAAAAGATCATCATGACGCTGTTCCTCTAGGTGCCATT
>Ga0081455_10008682_pt1 | contig 10525 bp, 3 predicted proteins | sample TabmetS3T2R1_FD_70207 | JGI IMG/M metagenome (GOLD analysis project Ga0081455, IMG submission 70207) | Tabebuia heterophylla rhizosphere microbial communities from the University of Puerto Rico - S3T2R1 | ecosystem: Host-associated > Plants > Roots > Rhizosphere ... | reverse complement strand
TCCCGCTCGTCATCATCGTCGGCGACACCGACGGGTCGTCGCTCGTCTCCAGAATCTTCTCCGAAGGGCTGAAGCGCAACGAACTCGACAAGACCATTAAAGCCAATCTGCCGAACTCTTACGCGACCCCCGACGACAAGATTGAACAGCGGTCGCGCCAGTCCTCGACCCTGGCGACCGGTTTCCGCTCGCCTCAGCTTCCGCCGGAGAAGCAGAATGACCAGTTGGCGCTGGCCATGCTGGGGACGATAGCGTCTTCGGGAAAATTGATCGAAGAGCTGCGCGACAAACAAAACTTGACCGACGGCGTCTTCCTGATCTCCGACCAACGCCTGGCGTCGGGCGTCTTCCTGGCTCAGATGGCGACGCTGCCCGAAAACGAACAGCGCGCGCGCGCGGCGCTCGAAGCCGCTCTTGAGGGACTAGCCGCCGCGCAACCTTCCGACGACGAATTCGAACAGGGCCGCAACGCCGAGATAGGGCGCTACGCCATCGCGCTGGAGGATCACAACGCGAGGACGCTCGAATACGCGCGAGCCGTCATCTTCGGACGCAAGCCCGCCGACGTCGAAGCGCAGCCCGACCTGATCCGCGCGGTCAAAAAGACGGACATCAAACGCATCGCCGAGAGCGTGGTGAAATCAGGCCAGGCCGGACACGGCGTCGTGCGCGGCGGCGCGGCGGCGGCGCAATCAACCCGGAACTAAGTTGATAGGCTGGACATTGCCCAGCGCCATGCGTGGCGCCTCTTACAAAAAATCTGGCGCTAACGGATTTTGTGGCGCCGGCATGTAAGGTTGATGTGACGATTGCTAAATCATTGAAAATACAAAATCGCGTTTTCGATGAGGCAAGTAGAGCCGCCTTTGGCTGTGATCTTTACTTCGGGCGCCAGACAGAAAGATGTGAGACAGAAAAATAAGAATTGCCATTTTTCTGTCTCACATCTTTCTGTCTGGCGCCCTGGAGTGGCCAAAACGATGATCAAAGGCGCCGCCTTTGGGCGCAACTGTAAAGCCTTTGTTTTAAGTTTACCCACGAACCAGCCACAAAATCCGTAGGCGCCAGAAAAAAATTCGCTAGAGCCTTTTATAGCGGGACACATACTCCCGCCTCCGCCTTAAGGCGATATATCATCTCCTGACTGGCGGCTAGTCCCGCGCACGGCACGACAAAATGGGCTTGACCTGTGCTAATTTGAATGGTAAATGAGCATACGATCTGCCGAAAAACCGAGAATAAATGTGCCTTGCTTGATTGGTCTTGTTGACTAAAAAGATCGTGTCATCCCAATCGCAAACATTCCACCGTCATCCGTCGGGGCGATGATTCCCGTCGTGCTGAGCGCTGAATTCGTTACCGTTCCTCAAATACTAAAAAGGGAAGGTCGAAGTAGACGCCAAGCGCATTGAGCACTGCGGACCAAGCCCGCGCGAGCGGCTGATTCGGGGAAGCGTGTAAGAAGCTAAACCGGCATTCTGCTAATTACTATGTTTATTCATTGCAGAAACACGCGCTTTCCCAAATCAACTTTGCAACAACGGCGATGTAGGAGGATAAAATGCGAAAGAGTTTGCACCTTAGCCTTTCTTTGGCCTTTGCGCTGCTGTGCTGTTTGGCAGCCGGGGCTTCCGCGCAAACCAGTGGTGAGATCACCGGCCTTGTGACCGATTCATCGGGCGCGGCGGTGTCGGGCGCCAGCGTGACTGTCACGAACAAGGCGACCGGCGCTACGCGCAAAGTCGCCACCAATAACGAAGGGATTTATGCCTTTCCCTCTTTGCTGCCCGGCGTCTACGAATTGAAAGTCGAGCAAGGGGGCTTCAAAACTGCGAGGCTCGATAACATCACACTTGAAGTCCAGCAGACGGCGCGGCTGGACGTGACGATGGAGCTCGGCGCGGTCGGCGAGACCGTGACGATTACCAGCGCCGGCGCGCTGCTCAACGCCGAAAACGCGACCGTCGGGACGGTGATTGAAAACAAACGCATCGTGGATTTGCCGCTCAACGGGCGGAACTTCCTGCAACTGGTCTCGACGGCGCCGAACGTCAGCTTCGGCTTTGGCCAGGCGGGGCAAGCCGGTTCGCGCCAGGGCGGCACGCGCTCCAATCAACAGATCGCCGTCGCCGGCCAACGCAGCTACTTCAACCGCTTCACGATTGACGGCGTGGAGAACACCGACGTGAACTTCAACACGCCGATCATCCTGCCTTCGATTGACGCCTTACAGGAGTTCAAGGTGCAGACGGGCGTCTTCCCGGCGGAGTTCGGGCGCGCTTCGACACAGATCAACATCTCAACCAAATCCGGCACGCGCGACTATCACGGCACGCTCTTCGAGTTTCTTCGCAATGACGTGTTGGACGCGCGCACCTACGACTTCACCGGCGTGCGCGCAAAGGACTCGCCGAAGGAGCCGTTCAAATGGAATCAATACGGCTTCACGCTCGGCGGCCCGGTCTGGCTGCCTAAGAAGCTCTTCGGGCCGATCGGCTACGAGAACCGGGAGCGCGTCTTCTTTATGACCAACTGGGAAGGCTATCGGGACCGAAAGGTGCTGCGCGGCAGGTATAATTTGCCGGCGGCGGCCATGTACGATGGGGATTTCTCTAAATTACTTGATCCCGCTTTCACTGGGAATGCGGGGTCGGGAAAGCAAGTTATTGTGAAAGTAATTGACCCATCTGATCCCGAAAAAAAAAGAACCATAGATGTTCCGGCCTTCGACGCTCTTAACCGTCCGGTGATTCTCGGCGCGATTTATGATCCCGCGACACGGCGTGTGGTGAACGGCAAGTGGGTTGCTGACGCCTTCCCCGGCAACATCATTCCCAAAGCGAGCATCCAATCGCTGTCAACCAAACTTTTCGAATTCTACCCGCGCCCGACTCTCAACCCGAATGCGCTCGGCACTAACCACGAACAGTTGAATCGCCGCCTGATTGATAAAGACCAGTTCATCGCGCGCGGCGATTTTATCGAAAGCGAGAAGTCCACATGGGCAGGCCGCTACAGTTGGGGCGGTGAAGTCCAACTCGATCCCGGCCTGAAATTGAACGGCACGAAGCTGCTTACGACCGTGCGGCAGGTGATGGTCTCGAATACGCGCACGCTCTCTTCCAACAAAGTGAACGAAGCGCGCTTCGGCTACAACTACTTCTACAACAGCCTGGGCCGCGAGTCGGCCGGGGCGCGCGATGTCGTCTCGGAGTTGGCGATTCCCGGCATCACATCCGGGCCGCCCGTTTCGTGGGGCATTCCGAGCATCGCAATTCAAGGATTCACCGGCTTCGGCGATGATTCAGAAGGCCCGTATGTGAACAACAACCATACCTATCAGTTGGTGGATAACTTCAACTGGACGGTGGGTAACAAGACCTTCCGCTTCGGCGGCGAGTTACGTTGGGATCAGTTCAATCAGGTCGGCAATCAATTCGCGCGCGGCGCGTTGCTGTTTGAAGCAAATGCCACAACCCAAAATGCTTTCGGAACCGTCAACGGAAAGGAAATCAGCATCGGCGGGATTCAAGGTTATGGTTTTAGCGATTTCCTCCTCGGCTATTGCAAACGCTGCGAAGTCGCCGTCGCGTTGGCGACCGCCGATTTCCACGCCTTCAGCCAGTACTACTATGTGGACTACAACTGGAAGCTGACGCCTAAACTGACGATCAACGCGGGCCTTCGCTACGAATACACGCCGCCCTGGTTGGATAAGTCGGGCAAGCTCGTCAACATCTTTTTGCCGAATATGGACACCACGCCGAACGTGGCCGACCTGAGCCGCCATCCGGTCTTTGTGCGCATCGGAAGCGGCGATTTTTACGAAGGCACGGCGTTGCGTTTCAACCCGGCGATTAAAGTCGCGCGTGACGGACGGCTGGGCGACCGCCTGGTGCGCCCGGATCACAACGATTTCGCGCCGCGGCTGGGCGTGGCGTGGAATCCGACCTCGAAATGGACGGTGCGCATGGGCGGCGGCGTCTTCTATTCGCAAGACACGGGCAATCCGCGCTTCGACATGGCGCGCAATCTGTCGGGACGCCGCCGCGACGAAGCGACGCCCGATATGATTGACTTGACCTGGGCCGCGCCCTTCCGCAATCTGGGCGGCACTGTGCGGATCGACAATCCGTACGTGCTCGGCAATATCAACGCGCGTAGCACTCCTTACTCAATCCAATACTTGCTCAACGTCCAGCGCGAACTGGGGAACAACATGCTGATCGAATTTGGCTATCTGGGTTCGGTCAGCCGCAAGCTGGAATCGCTGCGCGCTTTCAACGAATCCATTCCGGGCGTGACCGGCTCGGTGCTTTCGCGAGCGCCCTATCCCGAATTCGGGCGCATACAGGAAGTGGATGGCAGCGGCAAAGCCAATTACAACGGCTTCAGCGTGAAGGTCGAGCAACGCTTGAGCAGAGGCATAAGCTTCGTCTCAGGCTACACTTTCTCGAAGTCCATTGATAACGCAAGCGCGATTCGCAACCACGGCGGCGACACGCTATTCCCGCAAAACAGCTACAACCTGGCTGCGGAGCGCGCGCTGTCGAGCTTCCACGTCAAACATCGCGCGGTGAATTCCTTGTTGTATCAACTGCCGGTGGGCAAAGGGCGCCGCTTCCTCAATCACGGCGGCCTGGCCAATCTGCTGATCGGCGGCTGGGAGCTGGGCACGCTGCTCAACATTCAATCGGGCTTCCCGTTAACGATGGTCAGCGGGCGCGACCAATCGAATACCGGCGCGGGCTTTGACCGCCCGAACCAGATTGCCGGCGGCTCGACCGAATTGCCGAGCGATCAACGCAATGCGAGCAAATGGTTCAACACCTCGCTCTTCGTGTTGCAACCGCTGGGCACGTTCGGGAATGTGGGCCGGAACACAATCATCGGGCCGGGCCTCGTGCAATGGGATGCGTCGCTTTTGAAGACCTTCAACTTCACCGAGCGCGTCGGGCTGCAATTCCGCTTCGAGGCGTTCAACGCGGCGAACCACCTGAATCTGGGCAACCCGGACTCCAGCGTGACCAGCTCCAACTTCGGCAAGATCACGGGCGCGCGCACCAATATGCGCGAGTTGCAATTCGGCGCGAAGATCTTCTTTTAGCCCGACTTTGTCCGTTCTGAGATCGGCGCTCGCGCCGATCTCAGAACGGACAAATCGGCAGCCCGCCCGGCCGGCGCCCCTCCTATTCTTCGCGCAGAGTATTTGCCGGATCTATCCTTGCAACCCTCAGGGTAGGCGCGATTGTCGCGAGAAGTGTGACAGCGGAGACCGTCAGCGCTACGACCAGTATGGTCGGCGCATCATACACGCCTACGCCGTAGAGAGCGCTACGCAAAGCGCGGAGCGCGCCCGCGCAGAGGATCAGTCCCAGAATCAGTCCCAGAGCCGACGCGCCCACTCCCGATCTGCCGATATGGATCATCGCCATACGGGTGGTCGCCCCCAGGGCGATGCGGATGCCGATCTCGCGCGTCCGCTGCGTTACTATGTTCGCTACCAGTCCGAAAATGCCTACCGCACTCAGCAAGAGGGCGAGCGATGACATCGCAGTCAGCAGCGCGACCTGGATCCTTTGTGTCGCGAGCGTCGCAGCCATCAGGTCGTTCATACGATAAAAGCCGGAAAAAGGCAGGTCGGGATCGGCGCTCGCCAGAGCGCGCTGCATCCGGACAGTCAAACCTTCCAGTGGGCCGGCGGCGCGAACAATCCAGCTTGGCTGAAAGAAACTGTGGACCACTGAGAGAAATTTGGCATCGACGATCTGGGCGGCAGGGAGATAGACCGTCTCCTCGCTCGTTAAGGGAGCCGCGCCTGCGTTCAGTCCGGCGGCAGAAGACAGAACTGTATCCCCTACGACGCCTACGACCAACATATTCTTGTTGAGATATCGTCCTACCGGATCGGCCCCATGGAAGAACTTGAGTGCGAATGTCCGGTTGACGATCACAACATGCTGCGCGTCCGGGCTGTCGGCGTCGGTGAACGCTCGGCCCGCGATCACTGGAATCTGCAAGGTATCGAAATAGCCGGGGGTGACATACACCGCATTTGTCGTCATCCCTTGTCCCGCCTCTTTGCCGTCGCTGATGGTTACGCCGTTGAGCAGGGCTCGCTCATACGGCAGGGTCAATCCGACGGCGGCGTTCTGCACGCCGGGAATTTCCCGCATGGCGCCGAGGCTCTCATTGAGCAACCTCCGGAAGGCTGCCGGGTCGTGGTATCGGACATCATCCAGAGACGCCTTGGCGGTGATCACGCCGGTCGGGTTGAAACCGGGAGGCAAGGTTTCAAGGTGGATGAGCGTTCGGATGAGCAGTCCGGCGGAGGCCACCAGCACGACTGTCAGCGCAACCTCCCCGGCAATCAACCATTGCCGGAGTCGAACGCCGCCGGCGCCGATTATCCCACGGTTAGGTATGGAGGACCGCAGGTCGACTTTTCTCGTGGCAAGCGCAGGCAGCATGCCGAATAACACGCAGGTCAGCAGAGAGAGCGAAAGCGTGAATCCCAGGACGCGAGCGTCGAGAGGAACCGTCGCAACGGGCAGAAAATGTTCAGGCAGGAGCAGCAACAGCCCGCGCAGCGCTATGAAACCTACTCCTATACCCGCGCCTCCTCCCACCAGCGCCAACAGGAGGTTTTCGATCCAAAGCTGTCTCTGAATCCGCCATTGTGAGGCGCCCAGCGCCAGTCGTGTGACGATCTCGCCTTTGCGGCGCAATACACGAACCAGAGTCAGCCCGGCGAGGTTAGCGCAAGCAATGAAAAGAATGAACCCCGCCGCTAACATGAGGGCCAGCGCCTGAGGTCGGAGACTATCCGTTTCGGCTTCTTGCAGGGGCACGGCGTAAAATGTTACTTGTCGGCCAGGATTCCTCTCCGCAAAAAGTTGGGCGCGGATGGACCTGGCCCATGCGCGATTGATCTCGACATTCGCCTGTGGCCAGGTCGCCCCGTCGCGCAGCCGTATGATTGCCGCAAAGTTTGTTGCCCGGCCCTCGCCCTCACGGCTCGGCTGAAGGGCCGTATAGATATCGGCGTTTAATGGCGTGGTTGCGTTCTCGGGCAGCACGCCAATGATCGTGTACGGCTCGCCCTTCAGCAAAACGGCTTGTCCCAGGGCATTCGGGTTTCCGTCAAATGCAGTTCGCCACAAAGCGTAGCTTAGGATGGCCGCCCTGGGACCGTGCGGACGATCCTCATCCTCCGAGAAGCTGCGTCCAATAATTGGATGAAGGGCCAACACATCGAAATAGCGCGCCGAGACCCGTCCGGCATGAAGATATTGCGCGTGAGAGCCGGCTCGAAGATTCACTCCGGAGGTACTCGTACCGGAAACAGCCGAGATCAGAGAGGGCGCATTGTCGCGCAGCAGTTCCCATTGCTCACCGTCTATAGTTCTTCGCTTATCAGGTGAGTAGATCGCCCCCATGCGCTCCGGCTGAGCGTATGGGAGATCGTTCAGCAGGAGGGCGTTCACAATTGAAAAGATCGCCGTGTTTGCCCCGATCGAAAGCGCAAGGGTAACGACTATCGTAACGGTGAAGCCGGGGTTCTTGATCATCATACGCAGGCCGTAGCGCACATCCTGCGCGAGTGTTTCCAGAAATCTAAAACTCCACATATCGCGACTCACCTCCCGCAGTAAGGTTTGATTGCCGAATTGCCGCCGCGCCGCATACCGCGCTTCCTCCGGCGATACGCCACCAGCGAGGTTTTCTTCCGCCTTCATTTCCAGGTGGAACCGCATCTCCTCTTCCAGTTCGCGGTCGAATCGATCTCGCCGCAAGTAGAAGAGCAGTCGGCGCCAGAGTTGTGAAAACTTGTCGAACATAGGCGGCCCTATTCGTTTCGCAAAACCACTAGCGGATCGACATTCGCCGCGCGACGCGCGGGAACAAAACACGCCAAGGCCGCCACCGCCAGGAGAATGAGAGATACCACGGCGACAGTCGGCAGATAGTCGGGTTGGAAGCCGTAGAGCAGCGTGGTCACCAAGCGCGCCACGATGGCCGACAGGGCCAGACCAATGCCGAGCCCGGCAAGCGTCAACGCCAGGCCGCGCCTGCAGAATGAGAGCAATATGTCGCCGGAAGTCGCGCCTAAAGCCATGCGCACCCCGATTTCGTTAGCGCGTTGCGTCACCGCGTAGGAAAGCACTCCGTACAATCCGAGCGACGCGAGCAACAGCGCGAGCAGCGCGAACGCGCCAAGCAGCGTGGTATTCTGCGACGGTACGGACAACTGGCGAGCCACGATCTCCTCGATGGTTTGAACCCGCGCGACCGGCTGGTTCTTATCGACGGACCAGATCGCTTGCCGAACCGCCGCTACAATCGACGACGGCTCGACCGACGTGCGAACCACGATGCCGCTAGGCTGGTCCACGCTCTGGTCCGCCTGTTCATGCAGGCGATAAATCGTGGGTTTCAGTTCCTCCGCCACGCCGCGATCGCGAATTTCCTTTACGACGCCGACTATCGTGTACCAGTAAGACTTGTCGCCCCATCCTCCGAACTGGAATCGCGCGCCCAGCGGGGAACGTCCGGGATAGTTGCGATTCGCAAAAGATTCGTTGACGACGGCCACCGGCGATACCGACTTCCGGTCGGAGGCGTCGAAGAATCGGCCTTCGCGCAGTCGCGCGCCGACTGTGGCGAAGTAATCGCGGCTCACGACACGCGAGAGCGCGACCTGTTCGCTGGCCTCGTCGTTGGTCTGGCCCGCGAGAAGATAAAAAGTCGCCTGGTCGATTACCGTCAGTGGAATTCGTGAAATCGCGGCGGCGCTGATTACGCCGGGAATCGCCCGGACCTTTTCCAACTCAGCGTTGACAAAGGCCACTCGCTTGTCGAAGGCGGGGTATCGGAACAGCGGAGTCACAAAGGTCAGTAATCTATCACTTTGGATTCCGAGATCGATGCGCCGCAGGTGTTGGAAGGTCTGTAGCAGCAAACTACCGGTAGTCAGCAGCGCAACGGCGAGCGCCGTCTCGATGACGATGAGCGAGTGTTGGAACCAGCGGCTGCGCGCGCCGGAACTGCCGCGGCCGCCGTCGCGCAGTCCCTCCTGTAATGAGACCCGTGACGCGGCGAGAGCCGGCGTAAGTCCGAACGTCAATCCGGCTGCGATGGCTACGCCCGCCGAAAAACCCAGCACACGCCAGTCGAGAGCCAGCCGCACGGCAGCCATTGTCTCCGGCGTCAGGGTTTCCAGAAACCTCATTATCGGTAATGCGAGCGCGAGGCCGGCTATGGCGCCGAATCCCGCGAGCGCCAGGCTTTCGATCAGAAACTGCCTGATCAGTCTGCCCCGTCCCGCGCCTAGCGCCCCGCGAATGGCCACCTCGCGGCGGCGCGCCGCGCCGCGCGACATCAGCAAATTCGCCAGATTGACGCACGCGATCAGCAGGACCGCCGCCGACGCGCATAACAGCGCGATCAGCGACGCCCGTGTCTTGCCGGCCAAATCCTCGCGCAATGACGTCGCGACTGCCGTGCGCGAAGGTTTGAGATGCGCCGTTACACGCCGGTTCAACGCCGCCATCGATTCTCTGGCCTGTTGCAGCGTCACTCCGGGTTTGAGACGCGCGACGCAGTGGACATCATGCCAGTAGAAGTCCCTTAGCATCCGGGCGGAAAATGAAGTCGGAATCCAAATGTCGATATCGCGCGAGGGCATGAAGTAGAACTCGCGCGGCATCACGCCGATCACTTCGTACGGACTATCGTTCAGCATAATCTTGCGGCCCAACACATCGGGCGACCCGCCGAAGCGCCGCTGCCACAGGGCATGGCTGATCACGGCTACCCGCGCGCCTTGCGTGTCTTCGTCCTCGGTGAAGACGCGTCCGAGCAGCGGATTTACGCCAAGGACAGTCCAGAAATTCGCGGTGACTTTACGGCCCGGCAATTCTTCGGGATCGCCGTCGCTCGAGATGGTCAGATTTCCGGGTTGGGTTGCTGCAATATCGGTGAAAACGGAGTTCTGGCGACGCCACTCATTCCACTCGGCAGGCGTGGAGTAGAACTTCGCGGTATCGGTCTTGCGTGCATCGTCCCAGACCATCATGAGACTGCCGGCGTCGAAATAGGGGAGGGGACGAATCAGCACGGCATCGACGGCGCTAAACATTGCTGTGTTTGCGCCGATGCCTAGCGCGAGCGTGGCCACGGCAATCAAGGTGAAGCCGGGATTCTTTCGTAACATGCGCGCGCCAAAACGCAGGTCTTGTAAGAGCGATTCCATGTAACCTCCTCCTTTAAGGTCCGTATAGCCTTAAAGAAAATCTTTTGTGTGCGGCTCTTTTAGAACGACGCAAAATCATAGCGTATCGTTGCAATCCGCATTCTTCCGCCGCGTATCGTTGCAATCCGCATTCTTCCGCCGCGTATCGTGCAATCCGCACTCTTCCGCCGCGTAGCGGCTTGTTGAATTTAGACGGGGGAGCAACCCCCGGAACCGTGTGATCATTGATTATCCCGTCGCGTCAGCGACGCTTGAATTTACGGAAGATTA
>Ga0081455_10008681_pt1 | contig 10527 bp, 12 predicted proteins | sample TabmetS3T2R1_FD_70207 | JGI IMG/M metagenome (GOLD analysis project Ga0081455, IMG submission 70207) | Tabebuia heterophylla rhizosphere microbial communities from the University of Puerto Rico - S3T2R1 | ecosystem: Host-associated > Plants > Roots > Rhizosphere ... | reverse complement strand
GCCCTTGCAGTGATTGCCGGCGTTGCTGGCAGTGCCAGTGCCATGGACGCCAAGGAGTTCTACGAGCGGGTTGACCGCACTCACTTCTGATTGGTGGGCGAACACACAAGCCGCAGCCAATCAGTCACGTAAGAGGGGAATGATCATGAAGACCATCCTGTCAGCCCTTGTTGCACTTTCGGTTATCGCCGGCATCGCCGGTACCGCCAACGCACTCGACGCCAAGACCTTCTTTGAGCAGGTCGACCGCGATCACAACTAACGCGCTGATCCGATGCCCAGAAGGCCCGCGAGACTGCTTGCGGGCCCCCTTGCTTTTATGCGCCCCGGGTATCGACGCGCCAATTGGCAGTCTACAAGAGAATAACGTCCTGGCGGAAACTAGAGCATCGTGCTTTTAATCGGAAGCATAGCCTGCGTGTTTGAGGAAATTCCAGCATTCGCGCGGATCGAACAGCTCGCAAATATTGCCGACTGCGCGCCACAGAGCCTCGTAGGTCCTGGCACCGGCGGCGCGCAAGTGGGCTTTGAGCTTTGCGAAGGCCATTTCGATCGGGTTCAAGTCCGGTGAGTAGGCTGGCAGGAAGAGGAACCAGGCGCCACGTGCGCGCAGTGCTGCCGCCGCTCTGGCCGATTGATGAACCTTGAGGTTGTCGAGAATGACGACCTCACCTGATTGCAGGGTCGGCGCAAGCTGGGTCTCGATGTAGAGGTCGAAGACGGTCCGGTCCATCGCCCCGTCGATCAGCCAAGGTGCCGTCAGCCCGCTCGAGCGCAGGGCCGCGATGAAGGTCTGGGTCTGCCAGTGGCCGAACGGAACCGCACCGGGAAGTCGCTCGCCTTTCAACGATCTTCCGCGCAGACGCGTAAGCTTCGTGTTCGTCGAAGTTTCGTCAATGAACACGAGGCGATGCGGGATCGCACGCATGATCGGCAGCCGCTTGCCGATCCAGATGTTGCGCTCCCTGGAGACGTCAGATCGAGCGCGCTCGCTGGCCAGCAGAGTTTTTTTTGAAGCTCAAGCCAGCCTTGCACAGAAACCGCGACAACGATGCAGGATCAGCCTCGATCCCGTGAAACGTCTCGAGCTCGGCCGCCAGCTCCGGCATGGTGATGTCGGGCTTCGCCTTGACACGTCCGATCAGGAACTCGCGATAGGGGGCCAGCTTGCCCGTGCCCGCGGACGCCCCTGTGGTGCGGGCTCCATTGAGCCGGTGCGCTCGTGCCGGGCTACCAGCTTGACGGCAAACGACGCGCTCACCGACAGGTCCTCGGCCGCACCACGCCGCGATTGTCCCCCAGCGATGCGATTGATCACCCGCCGGCGCAGATCCAACGAATAGCTTCGCCCCATGATCCACCTCCAAGCAGGGTGAATCACAGTTCGCTGATTTGGGAAACCCCGATTCCAACTAAAGGCACGATGCTCTAGAACTGCAACTTTGCTTCAGAGATCGATCCCGAGCCTCGGCAGCAGCCAGATCGTGATTGCGTAGAGGGTCATCGTTAGACCGCAACCAAGCGCCAGACACAGCCAAAAACCGAGGCCGTGTCGAAGCATCACCGGCACTGCCAGGAACATCGGTAGGCTTGGGAGCACAAACCAAAACGTCGACTCCAGCAGCGAGGCGATCCTTTCTGAATCGCCCGTATCACGCCACAGCCAGATGGCGGCGAGAAGTGAGACGAGCGGGAGAGCGGCGATCAACCCGCCTGCAGCGGGCTTGTATCGCGCAGCCTCAGACGCCAGCATGACGACGAGGCCTGAGATTGCCGCCTTCACAACGAGGTAGGTCATCACTGTTCCCCGGTAGCATAGCCAAACTCATGGCACTCGTGGCGTAATCAGTACGCGCCAACACACGCGACGGCAATGCTCGCCGCGGCCCTCGAAGCCGAAGGCCGTAGCGCCAGTGCCAAAGGAGGTGCCAAAGAATCACAACAGGGCAGCACGCTGGAGCGGCGGCCATTGCTATCGCCACAGCCCCTCGAACCGGCGTCCGGCGACCCTGGTGTAATGGGCTGTGTGCTTGTGATCTCGCTGCCCGAGGTGGTCCTGCATGGTTCGCAAATCGGTGCCCTTGTCGGCGAGATAATAGCCGCAGGAATGCCGCAGCATGTGCGGCCAGACGCAGCTCGCCTTCTCGCCCCCGTCACCTCACCTAGTCACCTCATCGGCAGCTGACCGACCAGGCAACAGTAAGCCTTGTGTTCTTGCTCAGACACCCCGGAGTCAGCGCGCCTCTACCTCAACGCACCGAGGCTCAACGCGCTTCGGCAGGCGCGCAAGCGGCGCCGCGTGGGTCGAAGCTGCGAAGCTCGCAGAAAGCGCTACTGCACCGAGCATGCAGGCCTCTGGCATCCGGCCGCAGGAGCGACCAAATGAGCACCTGCCGACAGAGTGCGGGTTTCGACAGAATGCCGGAACCAGCTGCCTAAGTTTTTGAAGGTGTTGGTCGGGGCAGCAGGATTCGAACCTGCGGCCCCCTGCTCCCAAAGCAGGTGCTCTACCAGGCTGAGCTATGCCCCGAGCCGCAATTTCCGCGGGTTACTAGCACCTTTCTATCGTTCTGAAAACGGACAAGAAGGGAACAAGTTGACTGACGCGGCATCCCGGACCTGTACCGGAGCCCAGCCAAGGCAGCGGCAAACACGGGCGCGGCGCCCGGCGGGCCCACCGGTTCCCGATCCAACGCTGCGCGCGAGTGCGTGGGGATAAGGACATGCATGCCCCGGGCTAGCACGTCATCGCAAGTAGCGGGTAGCCCCCATCGCAGCGCGTGCAAGCCTTGTTCATTTTCATTGGCTGCCCCTGAGCGAGGGAGGCTCCCCCCACGCAATGGGGCCATGACCTTCGCCCAGACCCACTCAGCGGCCGCGGCGCTTAGTACCGGCGCTCGGGACCGTGCGTGCGGCCCGCAACGGCAAGGCGCTCGATTGCGGGGGGACTAGCAATGGTTAAACTGTCCCCACTTTGGAACGCGTGCCTCAGCTGAGGAGACATCCCTATGACAGGTCGACTGCGCCTCAGCGTTGCCGAGGCACGCGAGCTCGCAGAGGGCGCATTGGTCGGCATCGGATATGCGCGCGATGAGGCACGCATCATCGCCGACCACGTGATCGATGCGGCCCTGTGCGGTTATGAGTATTCCGGTCTCGCCAAGCTCCTCAACCTGCCGGAGAGCGAACATTTCCGCTTGCCGCGACGCGCCATGAAGGTACTGCGGGAAACGGAGATCTCGCTTGCCTTTGACGGCGGCAATAATGTCGGCATGCTCGCCCTCTTTCACGCCGCACAAGCCACGATCAGCAAAGCCGCCGCACACGGCATCGCCCTGGTTTCCGTCACCGACGCCTGGATGAGCGGACGCAGTGCCTATTACGTGGAGATGATTGCCAAAGCCGGGCTCATCGCCATTCATACCGCTTCGAGCTCGCGGCTAGTGACGCCACCGAGCGGCATCCGCCCCGTGCTCGGTACCAATCCGATTGCAATCGCCGTTCCATCCACGCGCGGGCCGATCGTGCTCGACATGGGAACATCCGCCTACATGATGACCGAGCTGATGCTGCGCGAGAGGCTCGGTCAGAGCCTGCCCGAGGGGGTGGCAATTGGCCCCGGAGGCGAGCCAACGACGGATCCGGCGCTGGCACGCCTGGGCGCGTTGCTGCCGTTCGGCGGTTACAAAGGCTTTGGCCTCGCGCTGATGGTCCAGGCGTTGGGCGTGCTCGCCGGAGCGGGCAGCGACACCGAAAGCGATTATGGCTACCTGTTCATCGCCTTCCGCCCCGATCTGTTCGCCCCAGCGGAGCGCTTCCACCACCGCATCACGCAGCTGATCGAACGGGTCAAGGCGACGCCGCGGCAAGCCAACATTGAAGAAATCCGCATTCCCTCCGAGCGCGCCTTTCGTTCTCGCGAGCGCCTGTTGCGCCAGGGGCTAGAGATCGACAGGTCGGTATTCGATGCGCTCGTGGCTTTCAGGGCAGGGTCCGCTCCGGCCTGAGGGCCGCGGGATCTTCGCCACGGGGCCGGGCAATGGCACAAGTCGGAGCACGCGCAAGATGCTGACAGCCGACATGAAGCGGATCGTCCAAGAACAGCGGCTCGGATTCGTGGCGACCGCAGCCGTCGATGGCACACCCAACGTTTCGCCCAAGGGAACCTTCATCGTTCTGGACGACGCCACGCTTGCCTTCGGCGAGATTCGGTCCCCGGGGACGCTGCGGAATTTGCGCGAAAACCCTCGCCTGGAGGTCAACTTCGTCGATCCTTTCGCGCGCAAGGGCTATCGCTTCGCCGGCACGGCGCAGGTGGTGGAGCGCGGCGCCGCCGCCTTTCCCTCGCTGCTCGAGCGATTGCAGACCTCCCTTGGACCCCGCATGCGCGCCATCGTGATGATCACGGTGACAAGAGCGCTGCCGCTCACCTCGCCCGCCTACGACGATGGTACCACGGAGGCCGTCATCAGACGCCGCTGGACACGGCATTTTCGCGCCTTGCAGCCGGGCCAGCGCTTCGAGGAATGAGGTTCAACGCGGAGCCGCCCATCTCGCAGGCAAGCGGGCGCGCTGCCCTTGGGGCGTCTATGACGGCGCAGCGGAGGAGATAGGATCGACCGCCGCTTCGCCCGCGCTCTCCCGCAGCCCGCACGCGGCGGTCGCGCGTGAGCCCGCCGTCAGCGAGAAGACGATACTTTTGGCACCAGGCAGTCTACAAAAGCGTTTATTAGCCGATCGATAACGCGAGGTACCCTCTTGTCGCAGCAGCACGATCCGCGCCAGCCACAAGACAGCAATGTTGCCATCGCCATCGCTGGCCTCCTTGCCGTCCTGGCGACCATAGGCATCCTCTACATTTCCGGGATGTTCCGCTGAGCTTACGGCCGAACAGTGCGGAGCGTGGTTCTGATTAAGGTCTGAGGTGAGCTGGGAGGGTCCACCGCCTAGCACAGGCACAGCACGCGGCCGGCTTAAACCGGCCACGCGCCGGCGAGCTGCAGCAAAAAGCCGGCGACAATCAACACGGCTGCCGTGAGAAAAACCGACCGCCGCGCCGCCATCGCCGATTTGTGAGCCAATCTGGCGCTGCGCACGGCCGAATCATCCTGGATTTTATGTAGAGCGGCAAACGGGTCGGTGCCGGAGCTTGGCGGGCGCAGGCTGCGCAAATGGCGCATACGCTCCAATTGTTCCTCGGCTTCGATCTGTCGGCCCTCGTTGAAAAACGCCAGCCACCACTCACGCAGCAAGAGAGCGAACCCGGCGAAGTCCAATATGAGACCACCGACCGTCAGCCAGCTCTGAAGCATCGAGGAGCCCACCCGGAAGCAAAGCCACGCCCCATCGCATGGCGTGGCCAGGATCGGACCGCCATGCCGGAATTACGCCGGCACCGGCCCACCAGCATCACCCCCAACACCGCCCCGCAATTGTGGCGTCTTCATGTAGGTCAAGCGCCCGTTGACGTTATTCGCAGTCGAGAAGTCGCGGGACCACAGCCGTGCCAAGTCACGTCTCCGACACGATGCCATGCCAGTTGTTCTGCGCATACGCAACGACAAGTGGTGCTGGCGATTGCGGGGCTTTCGTTATGTTTCAAGCTTTGCTGGCGAGGTCGGCCCTCGCTCCTCATCTGCTTCCGATCGGGCTGATCGCGCTGGTGGGACTGGCGCTTTTCGAGAGCGGGCACGCCAGGACCCAAGGATCCGCCGATCGTTGGGTCGTTCTGGCGACGCGCGCGATCGACACCCGCGCCGGACGCGCCAGGATCGACCTTCACAAGGCAAAGGGTGCCTTCAGAGCGGTTCGGCTTGCCGTCAAGAGCGGCGCCCTGACCCTGACCCGCGTAGAGGTGACCTATAGCGATGGCACGGTGCTCAAAGTGCGCCGTTCGCTGACGCTGCGTGAGGAGCAGAAGACGCCACCGCTCGCCAAGCGCGCCGACGACGCCTTCATCGACAGTATCGCCTTGAGCTTTGGCGGCGCCGCGGGGGAACTGGAGACGGCCACCATCGAAATTGCCGGCCTGCAGAGCCCGGAAGGCGCGGTGGCGGTGCGCACCCCACCGGCCTCGCAACAGCCCGCGCCCCCTGGGCCGGACAAGGCGCCCTCGCAGGGCCCCAAAGGCGGCGAAGAAACCGACCGCCAGGCCCCGGAAGCGAAGGCCCCTAAGGCGCGCAAAGCCGCGCGAGAGCCGGAACCAAGACGGCTGGAGACGGAGGCACCCAAACCCGCCCCCGTCGTGCGGGGACTTGCCGAGCCCTGGGACGTGGTGCCCGTCTTTTACGGCACGGATCGCGGCCGCGAACCGCGCGGGGCGGGGATCGGCTACGGGACCGAGCGGGCCCGCAAGCTCGAACTCGGGCGGGCCCTTATCACGGTGCCCAAAGCGCATCAGCTGCCCAACATTGAGCGGCCGTGGGTCTATCGGCTGCCCTTCACCCAGATCGTGCTGCACAGTGAGCCCGAAGATCCACGCCTGCATTTCACGCTCAAGGACGTACGCCCCCTGAGCAAGGAAGAGTTCTTAAAACTCATCCAGGAACGGCTTGAGACTTCAAGCGCCTACAAGGATCATGCGCTTGTGTTCGTGCATGGCTTCAACACCAGTTTCGAATATGCGCTCTACCGCACGGCGCAAATTGCCTACGACATCAAGTTCGATGGTGTGCCACTGCTCTATAGCTGGCCATCCATGGGCAACCTCACGCTGCAGGATTATTCGCATGACCGGGAGAGCTCGGGGCAGGCTGAACCCTATCTACGTGAATTTCTTCAGCTGATTGCAAGCGACACGGGTGCCAAATCCGTGAGCATTATTGCGCACAGCATGGGTAATCAGCTGTTGCTGCCAGCCCTGCGTGATCTCAAGCGTAGGGCACCTGCCGACATCACGATTTCCCAGGTGATTCTGGCCGCTCCCGACGTCGACCGGGACGCCTTCGAGAATATCGCCCATGAGCTCGCGGGTGTCAGTCGGGGTGTCACCATGTTGGCGGCCGGCAACGATCTGGCGCTCGACATCTCGCGTCGGTTTTGGGGCGGAGTGCCTCGCGCTGGCGACGTGCCGCCAGGCGGCCCGATCGTGACGGATGGTATCGACACCATCGATATCACCGCGGTTTCCACAAAGATGTTCGCGCTCAATCACTCGGGCTACGCCGATACCAACGCGCTCTTGAGCGACATCCAGCTGCTCATTCAGACGGGGGAACGACCGCCCGACAAGCGCGTGCCGATTTTAGAGCGGGTCAAGACCGTCAAGGGAGACTACTGGCGCTATCCAAGATAGCTCGGGCCCCCCAGCGTACCCCTAATGGTCTCGACCTTAACCACGGCCTTTTTGAGGTCGCGCGCGTGCTCCTGTGGGGGCTTAAAGTGAAAGCGGCTTAAACACGCTGGCCCCTGCGACGGCTGCGCGCCGCGCCCGAGGTCAGCGGCGGGGAGGCAGGTGCTCGGGTCAGAAGGCCGTTCGAGGGCCTGCTGCGCAAGGCGGCCGTCCGGCACATAGCCCCCACGCTTCCCGGTAGCCGGAGTGCTTGTGGCGATGTTACCTTTCGAGGCATACCTGTGCCGCGTGTGCGCGCGCCACCATCGGCTTTGGGGCAACCGCGCGCACGCTAGAGGCGGCGAACAACGGGTCCATAGTGGAGTATTGCCGTGACGGTAGCGGAGATTCTTGCAGCAAAGGGGTCCAACGTCTTCACCATCAAACCCTCGGACACCATCACGACGCTCTGCGAGTGTTTGCGAGACAGGCGCATCGGCGCCGCCATTGTCAGTCGCGACGGCAAGACGGCCGACGGGGTGATTTCCGAGCGGGACGTCGCCTTTGGCCTGGCCGTGCACAAGGACGAACTGCACGCCCTGCCGGTGTCCGCACTGATGACCAAGACCGTGATTACGTGTTCACCCAACGACACGGTGGCCCTCGTCGCCTCAACGATGCTGGCACGCAATATTCGCCATCTCCCCGTCGAACAGGAAGGACGCGTGGTCGGCATGATCAGCATTCGCGATGTGCTCAATTGGCGCGTCAGCGAGTTACAGCACCAGACCGGTCTCTTGCGCGCCTTTGTCAGTGAGGCGGAGCGAAATCCACCCGTGGATCGGTAAGGCCCGGCCGTTGCGGCGAGCTTCGCCGCGATTGGGGCTTTCGCTCCCAGGCCTGCCGATCGCCGCCATGCCGGCGGCATCGCAGAAGAAAAAGGACCGCGTGCCGTCGCCGCTCCCGAGCCGTCTTGCTGACGCGCGGGGCAACGGGGGGCATCTTTCCGCAAATGCTCCGTGCTCGGCATGGGCAAGCGCGCGCGCCACGTAAGGCGCGAGGGCTACCTGAACAGGCGATGCTCGACCTTATCGCCGGGCTCAAGGCCCAAGCGGGCCGCCTCGCCGCCGGCAAGTTCGAGGCAGGCAACCGTGTCGCCTTGCGAACTAATAATGGTCTCGGAAAGCGGCTCGGTTCGGGCTTCGATGCGGTGCACGGTGCCGTCCTTGCGAATGAACACCATGTCGAGCGGGACATAGGTGTTGCGCATCCACATCGTGATCTCCCGCGGCGTCGTGTAAAAGAACAGCATGCCCGCTTTGGCCGGCATGTGCGTGCGGAACATCAAGCCCTGGGCGCGTTCCGCGTCGGTCTCGGTGATCTCCACGTTGATGACATGCTCGCCTTGCTTGGCCGTCTGAAGCTTGAGAGTTTCGCGCCGCATCGCCAAAGAGGGCTGAACCACGAGCATGCCTGCCAGACCCGCGACCACAACAAAGAGGGCCGCCCAGCGGACGGCCCAACCTTGTCTCAATTTCGGTAAAGTGTTGAGCAGGTCAGTGCCGCGGTGGCAGACCGGAAATCGCGCCGTCCGGACGCAACTCAGCAGCCATACAGCCTTTTGCTCCATTACCCCACCGTACCAAGACGACCTGATCGGGCCGAAGCTCCGTAAATCCGAAGCGCCGGAGCGTCTCCATATGCACGAAGATATCCGGCGTGCCGTCGCCCCGAGTCAAGAAGCCGAAGCCGCGCACTCGATTGAACCATTTCACGCGCGCCCGTTCCCAATCGCTTTCCGGCGTAACCTGGACGTGGGTACGCTGAGGCAGCTGGGAGGGGTGGATCGCGGTGCTTTCGTCCATGCTGAGCACGCGGAAGGCTTGTAGGCCTCGGGGCCGTTTGAGCACCTGACAGTGCACGCGCGCGCCCTCGTAGGCCGTCTGATAGCCCCCAGCCCTGAGGCAGGTGACGTGCAGAAGCACGTCGGCAAGCCCATTATCGGGCACGATGAACCCATATCCCTTGGAAACATCGAACCATTTAATGGCCCCGGCGATTTCGAACACCTCTACTCCGGGTTCGCCGGCGGCCCCTGGGTCAGGCGCTAGACCTTTGCTGCTGAACTCTGGTTGATCATCCGGAAACTCCGGAGGAATCTTGCCATGGTCCCCCATACTTGAACCCCCGCCTACGTTGCTACGAACTGCCGCCACGACGAACCCAAGATTTCCCTCTCATGGGCACACCGCCGACGCAGCACGGTTTTGTGTATAACTAATACATCCAAGTGGGGCTAGCAGATTTTGAGTCCGTTACCGAGCGTTTAGTGCCCAATGACTTCAGAATGATCTGATCTAAAGCTTTCCAAGCGGCTGAAAAATCGCATACTTCGAAGCGGGATTTCCGACAGCGCCGGCCACGCTTTACGCTGTGGACTAGCGACACCATGAACTTACTAGTGGATAACTTGAAACCCCGCGGAAAATTGCTTGTATTCGGCCAAGTATATTTTCAAGCCTATTGCGAATCGGGTTGCGCACCATATGGTTAGTGGTCCCGCATAATGACGAAAATGCGACAGTCCGTGTCCATGTCGCCCCGCCGATCGCCCGGCGCGCTCCGCCGCGCCTGCCGTGCGCCTTGCGCTTGCGCCAGGCAAGCGCCGAGCGCAGACTTGCGCTTCCGCACCCATCTCGCCCAGGAGACCCGCCGTGCCGCTGCGCTATCTGCACACTATGGTTCGCATCGCCAACATCGAGAAAAGCCTCGAGTTTTACTGCAAGAAGCTCGGCCTCGAAGAAGTCCGGCGCACCGAAAGCGAGGCCGGTCGCTATACGCTCGTGTTCCTTGCGGCGCCGGCGGATAAGGGCCGCGCGGCCACCGAGCGCGCCCCGCTGCTCGAACTCACCTACAATTGGGACCCGGAAAACTACGGCGAGGGTCGCAATTTCGGGCATTTGGCCTTTGAGGTCGACGACATTTACGCCACCTGCGAGCGCTTGATGGCGTCGGGCGTCACCATTAACCGCCCGCCGCGCGACGGCCGCATGGCCTTTGTGCGGTCTCCCGACAATATTTCCATCGAACTCCTGCAAAAGGGCGAAGCCAAAGCCAAGCAGGAGCCCTGGGCCTCCATGCCGAATACGGGCAAGTGGTAGCCGGCCGGTGCCGCAGCCCCGCTGACAATTGCCGAAAAAGCCAACGTGCGTGTGCCGGGCCTTAAGGCCCGGCACGGCATGAGGCCGCCATGCCAA
>Ga0081455_10008680_pt1 | contig 10527 bp, 9 predicted proteins | sample TabmetS3T2R1_FD_70207 | JGI IMG/M metagenome (GOLD analysis project Ga0081455, IMG submission 70207) | Tabebuia heterophylla rhizosphere microbial communities from the University of Puerto Rico - S3T2R1 | ecosystem: Host-associated > Plants > Roots > Rhizosphere ... | reverse complement strand
GTGAAGCTGTCGTGCATGGCGTTGACGGCGCCACAGGAGGCGGCCGTGGTGATGACCGCGAACAGCGCCGAGAGCGCGATGCCGAAACGCGTCTCCTTGCCCTCCATGTTGCCGCCGTCGATGCCGAGCGCGTGTACAAGCGGGTTGCCGGCGGCCTCGGCCCAGTAGCAGACGGCGACGCCGGCAACGAACAGCACGCCCATCGCGGCGAGGATCGCCCAGCCCTGGCGCTGGTTGCCGACCATGCGGCCGAAGACATTGGTGAGCACAGCACCCAGGGCGAAGATGGTCACCATCTGGATCAGGTTGGAGATCGCGTCGGGGTTCTCGAAGGGGTGCGCCGCGTTGGCGTTGAAAAAGCCGCCGCCATTGGTGCCGAGCATCTTGATCGCAAGCTGCGAAGCGACCGGACCAAGCGCGATCGTCTGCTTGGCGCCTTCCAGCGTCGTCGCATCGACGTAAGGCCCAAGCGTCTGCGGCACGCCGAGCCAGACATAGGCGAGCGTTAGCACGATGCAGAGCGGCAAGAGGATGTAAAGCGTGCAACGAGTCATATCGACCCAGAAGTTGCCGATCGCTTTTCCGGAGGCACGCGCAAAGGCGCGGATGAAGGCGACGGCGATGGCGATACCGGTTGCAGCCGAAAGGAAGTTCTGCACCGTGAAGCCCATCATCTGGGTCAGATAGGACATCGTGCTCTCGCCGCCGTAGTTCTGCCAGTTCGTATTGGTGACGAAGCTGACGGCGGTGTTGAACGAGAGGTCCGACGGTACTGATGCCATGCCCGCTGGGTTATAGGGCAGCACTGCCTGCAGGCGCATCAGGGCATAGAGAACCAGTACGCCGAGCAGGTTGAACATCAGCAGGGAAAACGCGTATGAAGTCCAGTGCTGCTCTTCACGCTCACTGGTGCCGGCAAGCGCGTAAAGTCCTCGTTCGATCGGAACGAGGACCGGTGAGAGAAGTGTGCGTTCGCCGTTGAAGACGCGGGTCATATAACCGCCGAGCGGTTTGACGAGCACGATGATGATCCCGCAGTAAAGCAGGATTTGAAGCCATCCGTTGAGGGTCATGGGAAGTAACTTTCAATACCCGATTGGTTCGGCCTGTCGCGTCATGGGAGAGGGCGCGATGCTAGAAGCGTTCGGGGCGAATGAGAGCGTAGGTGAGGTAAACCGTGAGGAACACGGTGACAGCACCGCTGAGAATATAGTCGAGGGTCATGGCGCTTCCTCCGATCAAAGCCGGTCGCAGGCTTTGGTGTAGGCAAAGCACAGGGCGAAAAATACGATTGCTGTCGCGAGTAGAACTATGTCCATCATCGATCTTGACTCCTGTTGTTCTTCTGGAGTCAGACAAGACAAAGGGCGCCATCCACCGGATGGCACCTTTCATGCTTTCTGGCGTGGAGATGATCGTTGGATCTCTCGGACATCAATATGCAGCTGAAGCGCATAAGGGTTCGAGATTGGCGGCGGACCGCGGATATAAAAATCTTATAAATGAGGATAAAAGAAAAATGCCTCGCCGAAGCGAGGCTAGTCCTAGGCCGCTTCGGGGAAAAGAAGAAGCGGCGCCGTTGTTCTATTGCCCGGTCGCCCCGCTGCAAAGCGCACTTTCCGGCTTTTTGGTACGCCTGAGGAGGATTGAGCGACGGTGCGTCAATTGCCCGCGCGGTCAGCCTTCAGATTTCGAACGACGTTTCTGCCTCGGCGCAGCGCCGTGAAGGCCGCGCCGATGGCAATCAGCCAGAGCGCCGCGAGCAGGACCTGATTGTGACCGTTCCACAGCGGCTCGAGGATCGAGAGCACGCCTGCGGCCGTAATCGTCGCCATGCGATGCTGCTTTGCCATCGGGCCTGAGAAGTCGCTCGGCGTCCCCGTTGCTCGTCCGAGCTCGCGAACATAGGCTGTCAACACCGCAAAGGATGCCGCTGCCCAACCGAGTCCTGGCGATCCGATGCCATACCCGACGCCGGCCAGGATTAGGATGTCGGCGACGCGGTCGGGGAATTCGTTCCAGAATGGTCCGTCAGCTGCGCCCTTTTCGCCTTCGACGGCAACCATGCCGTCGTCGGATCGTGGATCGTCGCGGACAAGGCGGCAGGCGTGGGCATACGCGAGGATGAGCGCCGCATCACCCACAACAACAGCCGCTTCGTGCCACATTATTTTTCATAAGAGGGATCATCCGATGAGCGAGATGTGGATCCAACCGACCGGAGGCTCCTTAGGCGCCGATGTCCATGGGGTCGACCTCTCCCAGCCGGTCAGCGATGCCGTCTATCAGAAGATTCTGTCGGCATGGAGCGAGCACCTCGTGTTGCGCTTCAGCGGGCAACGGATCGACGACGCCACCCTGATGAAGTTCAGCGCTCGCTTCGGCGAGCTCGATCGCGTGCCGATCGCCAGCGCCGATGTCGACGGCGCTAATTCAGGTGTCTCCGCAGAGGCGATTGACTGGGTGAACGTGATCTCCAGCATCAAAAAGGGCGGCAAGGCCGTGGGCGGACTGGGCAGCTACGAGCTCGTCTGGCACACCGACATGTCCTACAACTCGATCCCGCCGCGCGCGAGCCTGCTCTACGCCCTCGAAGTGCCACCGGATGGCGGCAACACTGGCTTCCTCAATATGTACCTCGCCTACGAGACGCTGCCAGCCGACCTCAAGCGCGCGGTCGAAGGCAGGACCTGCATCCACGACGCAAGCAAGAACTCCGCCGGCGAGCTGCGCCAGGGTTTCCAGCGCACACTCGACGTGCGCCAGACGCCGGGCGCCGTGCATCCCCTCGTCCGCCTGCATCCGTTGAGCAAGCGCAAGGCATTGTTCCTCGGCCGCCGGCCCGGGGCCTACATTCACGGCCTCGCCGTCGAGGAAAGCGAGGCATTGCTCGATGCCCTCTGGGCTCACGTCACGCAGGAACGCTTTGCCTGGTATCAAAAGTGGCGCGTGGGCGATCTGGTGATGTGGGACAATCGCTGCGTCATGCATCGCCGCGACGCCTTCGATGACTCCCTGCGGCGTCTGATGCACCGCACGCAAATCGTCGGCGAGCCGGTGCTCGCGGGATAGCCGGTCATCGATATCCGGCGGCCTGCAGCTCGAAAAGCTCCGCATAAAGGCCAGGTTGGGCCAACAACTCCTCATGTGTGCCGGCGGCCTGCACCTGGCCGTCGGCCAACACAAAAATACGATCGGCCATGCGGACGCTGGAAAAACGGTGCGAGATCAGAACCGCTGTTTTGCCTTTGCTCAACTCCTTGAAGCGTTGAAACACCTCGAACTCGGCGCGCGCATCCAGCGCGGCCGTCGGCTCGTCGAGGATCAACACCTCCGCCTCGCGCATATAGGCGCGTGCGATGGCGATCTTCTGCCATTCGCCGCCGGATAGCTCGACACCGTTCTTGAAGCGCTTGCCTATGCGCTGGTCATAGCCTCCGAGCAGGCGCGCGATGACCTGATCGGCCTGGCTACTTTCTGCCGCGCGCTGAACCCTGGCAGCATCGGCGCGCGCTTCGATTCGGCCGACGGCGATATTGTCGCCGGCCGTGAAGTTGTACCGCACGAAATCCTGGAAGATCACGCCGACGTTTCCTCGTAGATCATCGAGGTCGTACTCACGGAGATCATGGCCATCGAGCAAGATGCGGCCCTCGTCCGGATCGTAAAGCCGCGTCAGAAGTTTCACCAAAGTCGTCTTGCCGGCGCCGTTTTCTCCCACCAGGGCAACCACCTCGCCGGCCTTGAGCGTGAAGCTGAGATGCCGCACGGCCCAGCGTTCGCTTCCGGGATAGATGAAACCCACATCATCGAAGACGAATCCACGACGGATCGGTCGCGGAAACGGCCGCGGGTTTGCCGGCGACAGGATCTCCGGACGCGTATCGAAGAAGGAAAAAAGATCGTTGAGGTAGAGCGCCTGGGCCGCTGTCGAGGAAAAGGTCACCAGCAAATTTTCCAGCAGGCCGCGCAAACGCAGAAAGGAGCCGGACAGGAACGTGAGATCGCCGATCGAAAACTCGCCAGTGAGGGTGCGCCAAACGATATAGGCATAGGCGACGTAGTAGCCGATGGTGCCTATCGTGGAGAGAGCCCCGCCCCAGCGTGCGCGCTGCATCGCGAGCCGGCGGTTGGCTATGTAGAATTCGTCGGCCAAAGTCCGATAGCGATCGATCAGGAAGCGGTTGAGGCCGAAGACCTTGACCTCCTTGGCAGTCTCGACGCTGGCAGCGGTCTGGCGCACATAGTCGAGCTCTCGCCGTTCCGGCGTGCGACCGAAATCGAGCGTGTAGGTCCGCGCATTGAAATGGGCTTCTCCCCAAAACATCGGGAGGAGCGCCACTGCCAGCATGACGACCAGCCAGGGCGCGTAGATCAGCAATCCACCGACGAAACTCGCGACTGTCACGATCTGCTGTGCTTGTCCGAAGAGTTGGGTCAGCAGGGTCAGACGACCACTGGTCTGTCGACGTGCCCTCTCGAGTTGATCCTGGAACTCGGCATCCTCGAAATCCTCGAGGTCGAGCGTTGCCGCATGTTCCATCAGCGAAACGCTTGAGGCATTGGTCACTTGCTCTGACAACAGGCTGTCGGCCAACGTCCCTACGCGAGCCAACAGGTCTGACAGGACAGCGAGTGCGAACTCCACTCCCAACAACAGGCCGAGGTAGGTCAGAAGCCCGCTTTGCAGCCAATCCTGCAGCGTCGCCGGACGGTCCGGCATCTGCACCAGCCTCACCACGTCGTCGATGATCAGCTTGGCGATGTAGAGGCTTACGATCGGCACCAAAGCGCGCACCAATCGGAGGAGCAGCAGGCCGATTGTGAGATTAGGGCTTGTCCGCCAGACCATGGCGATGAAGGGCCGAAGCGTCCTCAACGCACCGAACCGCTCCTTGAAGGTGCGCGGATTGGGAATGGATCGGGGATCGCTCATGATTTTACCGATTTGAAGTGTATCGCATCACGGTCACCTCATTTCCTTGCCTCAGGACATATTTTGCATTCAGATTCAGAAAATTCGTCAAAAGGACAAAAGTGGAGGAAACAAAATGCGGATGGCGACCGGAATCGCGGTCCTCGCCCTGGGGGCGACCCTCGGCTCAGCAGTTACACCGGCGCTCGCCGAGTGGCGTCCGACCAAGCCAATCGAGTTCGTGGCGACGGCGGGTCCGGGTGGCGGCACCGACAATCTGGCACGCACGATCCAGAGCATCATCACCAAGCACAAGCTCGTCGATCAGCCGGTGATCGTGGTCAACAAGGGCGGCGGCAGCGGCGCCGAAGGCTACACCTACGGCAAGGCCCTGGCCGGCGATCCGTACAAGGTGATCTTCGGCACGTCCAACGCCTGGCAGCAGCCGATGGTATCCAAGGTCGCTTTCAAGCACACCGATCTCACGCCGATCGCCGCGTTGGCGCAGGACGAGTTCCTGCTATGGGTGAAGCAGGATGCGCCCTACAAGACCGTCACCGAGTACCTGAAGGCCGTGGCCGCGAAGCCGGGCGACTTCAAGATGGGCGGCGCCCAGTCAAAGGATACGGACGAGGTGTTGACCCGCCTCATCGAGAAGACGGCGAACGTGAAGTTCACCTACATCCCCTTCAAGAGCGGCGCGGAAGCGGCCGTCCAGCTCGCCGGCGGCCATATCGACAGCCACGTCAACAACCCCAGCGAAAGCCTCGGTCAGTGGCGTGGCGGCACTCAGCGGCCGCTGTGCGCCTTCACGTCCGAGCGATTGCCCAAGGGGCCGTTGATCACGGCGACCGAGGGTTGGCACGACGTGCCGACCTGTGTCGAGTCGGGACTCAACATTCCGCGCTTCCAGCAACCACGGACAGCCTGGCTACCGGGCAAGGTCACGCCGGACCAGGTCGCCTTCTATGTCGCGATGATGAAGAAGGCACAGGCCACGCCTGAATGGAAAGAATATATCGAACGCACGTCACAGACCGAGACGTTCCTCGCTGGTCCGGACTTCGACAAGTTCATGACCGAGGACATCGAACGCGTGCACAAGATCGCCGCGGAACAGGGCTGGCTGGTGAACTGAGCAGCCGGTCGTGATCTCACGACGCTTCCTCGAGATCGCAACGGCGGTCCTGACCGGGACATTCGGCGCCGCCGTAGCGATCTCAAGCCTCGACAATGGCATCGGCTGGTCGACGGCCGGGGTCGAAGCCGGCACCTTCCCTTTCCTCGTCGGGCTGATCATCCTGCTGGGCAGCCTCTACAACCTCGTACGGTCCCGCCTCGACCCGCCTCAGGTGTCGATCACTCGTGCCGACATGCGCGCGCTTCTGGCGCTGTTCCTGCCGGCTGCCGCCTTCATCGCCGCCATCCCGCTGCTGGGCATGTATGTCGCGACGGCTGCCTACATGCTGGGCGTGCTGACCTTCCGGCGTGGCGTTTCACGCCTCAGGGCCCTCGTCTACGCCGTGGTCACGCCTGTTCTGCTCTACCTCGTCTTCGAGTGGGCGTTCCAGGTGTCCCTGCCGCACGGGCTCCTGGGCGAGATCCTGGGGCTCTGACGCATGGAGAATGTCGAAGCGCTGATGCATGGCTTCGGGATCGCGGTGACGGTCCCGCATCTGGCGTTGATGGTCGTGGGCGTGCTGCTCGGCATCCTGGTGGGCGTGCTGCCCGGCCTCGGTGCGCCCAACGGCGTGTCGCTCCTGTTGCCGCTCACCTTCGGCATGCAGCCGGTGTCGGCGATCATTTTGCTCTCCAGCATGTACTGGGGTGCCCTGTTCGGCGGTTCGGTGACCTCGATCCTGTTCAATATCCCAGGCGAACCGTCCTCGGTCGCCACCACGTTCGACGGCTACCCGATGGCGCGCGATGGCCGGCCGACCACCGCGCTCGCCACAGCCTTTGGCTCGGCGGCCTTCGGTGCGCTGGTCGGCGTGGTGCTCATCACCTTTCTTGCTGCCTGGGTGGCCAAGGCGGCGCTGGCTTTCGGCCCACCCGAGTTCTTCGCCGTCTACTTCCTCGCCTTCGCGAGCTTCATCGGCATGGGCGGCTTCCCGCCGATCAAGACCCTGGTTTCACTCTCGATCGGTTTCGCGATTGCCGCCATCGGCATCGACACCGTCTCCGGTGCGGTGCGACTCACGATGGGCGTAGACGAGCTGGTGAAGGGCGTGAACTTCATCGTGGCCGTCATGGGACTGTTCGGCATCGGCGAGCTCCTGATCGCCACCGAGGAATCCTTTCAGCTCAAGAGCGTCTCCTCTCGTGTCGATTGGCGCGAGGTCGTGCGCACGGTTGCGACGCTCCCTCGGCATGGTGTGGCCATGCTGCGCAGTGCGGCCATCGGCTGCTGGATGGGCATCACGCCGGGCGGGCCGACTGCCGCTTCGTTCATGAGCTACGCCATCGCCAAGCGCCTCTCCCGCCGGTCGCAGGCCTTCGGACGTGGCGAGCCGGAGGGCATCGTCGCCCCCGAAACGGCCGACCATGCGGCCGGCACGAGCGCGCTGCTGCCCATGCTGTCGCTCGGCATTCCGGGCTCCGCGACGGCCGCGGTGATGATGGGGGGCCTCATGATCTGGGGCCTCAACCCCGGGCCGATGCTCTTCATCGAGCAGAAGGATTTCGTCTGGGGGCTTATCGCCTCAATGTACGTCGGCAACATCGTCGCCGTCGTGCTGGTGCTGGCGACGGTGCCGATCTTCGCTGCCCTGATGCGCGTGCCCTTCTACCTGATCGCGCCCTTGATCCTGATCATCTGCACGGTGGGCGCCTATTCGGTCTCCAACTCCTACCTCGACGTGCTGCTGATGCTGGGCTTCGGCGTCGTGGGCTATCTGTTCAAGAAGCTTTCCTATCCGCTGGCGCCGCTGGTGCTGGCCACCGTGATCGGCGACAAGGCCGAGGACGCCTTCCGGCAGTCGATGCTGATGTCGAAGGGATCGCTCGGCATCTTCGTCAGTAACGGCCTCGTCGGCAGCCTGATGGCAGCGGGCCTCGTCCTGCTGTTGCTGCCCCTGTGGCTGCAGTTCCGCCGCCTGCAAGTGCCGTCTGAGGAGCAGCGGTAGGCCATGAGCCAATCCAAACCCGCCGGCTGGCCTTCGGTAGTGCCGAGACTCTTCACGACCGACGTTGGTGGCTTGACCGGATTCCTGAGAACCGTTTTCGATGCGCAAGGCGAACTGCGGTCCGGAGTGCCGACGGAAGTCCGCATTGGGGATTCGATTATCCTGGTCAGCGACGGCGGCGGTGTGCGAGAGGCAATGCCGGCCTTTCTCCATGTCTATGTCGAAGATGCAGACGAGACCTATAGGCGGGCGATTGCGGCCGGCGCCGAATCGATCGAGACACCCGCGGATATGCCTTATGGCGACAGACGAGCGATGGTCCGCGATTCCTGGGCCAACGTCTGGCAGATAGCCACCTACCGTGGCACCTGAGACGGCACCCTACGCCGCCCCCGGCATCTTGACCGCCGCGGCGCGGCGTCCGGGCATCGGATCCTCGAAGGCGCGCGGATAGCGATTCGGCCGAGCCGAGACCTTGTTCAGCTTTTCCAGCGCCTCGGGCGGCAAGCGCCAGCCGCCGGCCTTCAATGTGTCCGCTAGTTGATCGGCATTGCGTGCGCCCACGATGGCGCTGGTCATGAAGGGCTGATCCATCACCCAGCGCAGCGCCGTCTGTGCCGGCGTGCGGCCGATCTCCTTGGCCACGTCGAGCAGCGTCTGCAGGATCTCGGCGTGGTTGGGCGCGAAAAAACGGGCCTGGAACCCCCATCCTTCCGCCGAGCGCGTGCCCTGCACCTTGAGGCTGCCGGGCGTGTACTTGCCGGCGAGATAGCCTGACGCGAGCGGCGACCAGGCGACAACGCCCAGTCCCTTGACCTGGCAGGCCGGCACGATTTCCTCGTCGATGTCGCGTACGACGAGGCTGTACTGCGGCTGGTAGGCGACAAATTCGTCCCAGCCGCGAGACTTGGCAATCCAGAGCGAATCGATCAGGCGCCACGCCTCGAAATTGGAACAGGCCGTATAAAGGATCTTGCCTTCGCGCACGAGATCTTCGAACGCGCGCAGTGTCTCCTCGATCCGGGTCTGATGGTCGACGTGGTGGACGTAGTGGACGTCGATATAGTCGGTCTGCAGCCGCTTCAGGCTGGCCTCGATCTCCTGCTTGATATGTAGGCGCGAACCACCCGAATCGTTCGGGCCCGGCCCCATGGGATTGAAAACCTTGGAGGCGACCACCGCCTGGTGGCGCTTGCCCTTGAGAGCCACGCCCAGCATCGCTTCGGACTTGCCCCAGACATAGGCATTGGCGGTATCGATGAAATTGACGCCTGCATCGAGCGCGGCGTGCACCATCCGTGTGGTTTCATCCTGGTCGGCGCCATTGCCGAAGGTCATGGTGCCGAGACAAATCTCCGAGACCTTTATGCCGGCGCGGCCAAGGTTGCGATACTCCATCGAATTTACTCCTCTCCCCGGCTCGACGATCAGAGCCCAAGCATCGCCTTGGCGAGCACGTTACGCTGCACTTCCGAAGAGCCGCCATAGATCGTGGTCTTGCGATTGTTGAAATAACGTGGCGCCGCGTCATCGACATAGTCGCCACCCACCGGCACGACGTTGCTGTCGTAGTTGCGCAGCTCGGTGAAGGGCACGCCGTACCAGCCCACGGCCTCGACCGCGAGCTCGGTGACTTTCTGGCCGACTTCGGTGCCGCGCATCTTCACGATCGACGCCATGCTGCCCGGTGCATCGCCGGTCTTGAGGCTCGAATAGAACATCAGCTCGTTCATCTCGACGGCGTCGATCTCCATCTCGAGCGCCGCCATCTTCTCGCGCCAATGCGGGTTGACTGCCAGCGGCTCGCCGGCATCGAGCTGCGACCTCGAAAGGGTTTGCAGATGGCGGAAGGCCTTGCGCAGCCGCGGGCCGAACGCCTGCCCGCCGCGCTCGAATTCGAGCAGGTACTTGGCGTAGGTCCAGCCCTTGTTCTCTTCGCCCACCCGGTTCTCGACCGGCACCTTCACATCGGTGAAGAAGACCTGATTGACCTCGTGGCGCATCGGCGTGCGCGTGCCATCGACCAGGTAGATCGGATCGATGCGGATGCCGGGCGACTTCATGTCGATCAGCAGGAAGGAGATGCCCTCCTGGCGCTTGCCCTCGTTGGAGGTCCTGACCAGGCAGAAGATCCAGTCGGCGAAGTGGGCGTTGGTGGTCCAGATCTTCTGGCCGTTGACGATGTAGTGTTCGCCCTGCCGCTCCGCCTTGGTGCGCAGACTCGCGAGGTCGGAACCCGAGCCCGGCTCGGAATAGCCCTGGCACCACAGCTCCTCGGCCGCGGCGATCTTGGGCAGGAAGCGCTTCTTCTGCGCCTCGCTGCCGTACTTCATCAGCACGGGCGCCACCATCTTGATGCTGAACGAGGACAGATAGGGCGAATCGGCCCGCGCCATCTCCATCTCGAAGATGAATTTCTGGGTCGAGTTCCAGCCCGGCCCACCATATTCCTTGGGCCAGTTCGGGCAGAGCCAGCCGCGCTCGGCC
>Ga0081455_10008679_pt1 | contig 10528 bp, 14 predicted proteins | sample TabmetS3T2R1_FD_70207 | JGI IMG/M metagenome (GOLD analysis project Ga0081455, IMG submission 70207) | Tabebuia heterophylla rhizosphere microbial communities from the University of Puerto Rico - S3T2R1 | ecosystem: Host-associated > Plants > Roots > Rhizosphere ... | reverse complement strand
ACGCCGTTGATCGACGACGGCACGTTGCCGGTCACGCGATTGAGCGTCGCGCCGCTGCCGTTATTGAACTGGACCTGGTAGCCCTGCCCGACCGAAAAGTTCGACCAGTTGACGATGCCGGTGGCGCTCGATTGCGAGACCGTCAGACTGGTCGGCGACGTCGAGCCGATCGACACGTTCCCGCTGACCACCGTTCCGCCTGACGGCAGCGATTGCGCCATCGACGGTTGCGCGCAACCGAGGCCGCACAGGAGCGCCATCAGGCTGACGGAGGCTCGAAAATCCCTGGTGGACGATTGGATGGACGACGAAAAACACGAGCTGGATGAGACGATCATTGAACCACCATCCGCTTAAGACGGCACCGCAAACCTTTCGTCTCCCAAGTTCTTTGTCAGACATGCACGCTTTCGTGCAGATGGAACCTGACAGGTTCCCATCTAAGGATGTATCAAGTAACAAGCGCAATTTATCGGAAAATTGCAGATATCGGGCGTGAAGACGGTCGGCGCGCGACCGCGCAAGACAGACCGCGCAATATCACGTCCCTGTCAGATGCCATCGCTCTTGCGATGCGGTCTGGACATCCGACGCAGCCTGGACATCGTCTGCTCGATTTCCCAGAACATCCAGACGAACGCCGTACCCAGAGCAACCACCACCATCAGGAACATCAATGTCAATGCGGGCGCTGTGAGCATGTTCAACATCCCCCGATGCGACGCGGACGGTATCAGCAATAAATATCACCTGCGGCCTCGGCGTCATAGCACCGAGGCCGCGCTATTCATCCCGTCTGCACCTGATCAGCCGCAGACCTGCACGGACCGGAAGCGCCAGCCATACGGCGTAAGCACACTTCGCCGTACGATGTAGCAACCGCCGTCGCCGTAGTAATAGGGATCGTCGTAGCCATAGCCGGCGTAATACGGATAACCGTAGTCATAATAATCGTCGTAGTAGCCGCCGTAGAGACCGTAGCCCAGGCCGATTGCCGCCGCGGCGATCGGAAATCTCCGATGCCTGAATCCGAATCCGGGGCGGAAGCCACCACGGAAATTGTTGACGGCAAATGCGCCGCCGCGAAAGCCGGCAGCCGGCAGAGCGGCCGCACGGAAGCCACCGCCGATCGCGGCCGGACGGAAACCGCCGCCGATCGCGGCAGTCCGGAAGCCGGCGCCACCTACTCCAATCGCGCCGCCGCGGAAGCCGCCGCCCATTCCCATCCCGCCGCCGCGGAAGCCACCACCGCCCATTCCCATTCCGCCGCCTCCGCGGAAGCCGCCACCGCCGCCGCCGCCGCCAAAACCACCGCGGGCCGAAGCCACGTCCGGCACCAGCATGGCGATCGATGCGCATGCGAACAAGGCGATCATCATCTTGCGTAACATGACCATCCCTCCGTGATCTCGCGTTCGAACGCTCGACGCTTTCGGCGTCGGATCCTCACAGATCCCGGACCAACTCTAGGACGAGTTCTCGGAAGCGGCTGGGTAATTTTGCTCACTTCTACGCGACTGTATTTGGAAGATCAGCAGCCGCGGCAAATGCTCTTGATCTTGCGATCGACCGTCTTGTTCTCGTCAGAAATTGTAGCGTCAACGCTTCCTGACCCCGCCGATCTTCCCGAGCCCGTCGTTACACCGCTTTCGGTGTTGACGCCGCGACCTGACGACTGGGCGGTGCCTGAAGTGTTGGTGCCGGGCGCGGGTGGCGACGCAAGCTTGGATGGGTTCTGCGCGCCGCTCGGGTCTTCGCCGGAATTGTTCAATCCGCCCGAACTGGCCGGACCAGGCGGCACGCCGGTGATGCCTTGCGTGCCCGCCCCCGCCGAGCCCGCGCTCGGCGAGCCGGCCGCGCTGCTGCTGCCCGCGGAAGGACCACTCGCCGCACCGCCTGCACTGGCTCCGCCAGTGCTCGAGCCTCCCCCGGTCCCGCCGCTACTTCCACTTCCGCTCTGAGCGAGCGACATGGCCGGGGATATCAGGATTGCGATGGCCGCAACTGCGGCCGTTACAGACGCCGGCCTCATCGGAAATCTCCTTTTCGGAGCAACGATGGCTCCCGGACCTGGTTCCTGCCGGAACGATTTCCGCGCCAGATCATTCAATCACAACCGCTCGACGCCCGGAGTGATCGCGCTTGCGCAAATTGATCGCCTTCGACGACGACACGTTCGACAAGCTCAAACAGCTTGCACGCGACCGGATGGCGACATTCCAGGAATTGGCCGACGAGGCCTTTGCGGACCTCTTCAAGAAGCACGGCATTCCCATCGACCTCAAGGATGCGCTGAAAAAGAGCGCCGGCGTTTCGAAGGTCACCGCGCGGAAGGCGAGATCGAAAACCGGAAGGACGCCATCATGAATTCCGACCCGGACCCTTTCGAGGAAGGCCAGCGCGCCGCGCGCCAGAACATTCCGGCGGAAGCCAATCCCTATCAGGATGGCAGCGATGAGCATGCACTCTGGGCGGCCGGCCATGAAAAGGTGGCCGGCCCTCGCGAGGCCAACGAGAGCGAAGGCACCTGAGCCGTCTGAATGTCGGATGCAGACCTGAGGGTCTTCAGCCGATCTTCTTCAGTCCATTTTTGAATCGCGGTCCGTTGAGCGCGTAGAATTTCGCGGCACTGCCCATCGCCGTTACCTGCTCGGGCGACAAGGTGCGGATCACGCGCGCGGGCGAGCCGATGATCAGGGAAAATTCGGGAAATTCCTTGCCTTCGGTGATGACCGATCCCGCGCCGACAATGCTGCCGCGGCGGATCCGCGCGCCGTTCATCACGATCGAGCCCATGCCGACGAGTGCGTCGTCCTCGAGCGTGCAGCCGTGCAGGATGACATTGTGGCCGACGGTGCAATTCTTGCCGATCGTGAGCGGAAAGCCGCGATCGGTGTGGCAGGTGGAATTGTCCTGCACGTTGGAACCTTCGCCGATCTCGATCCACTCATTGTCGCCGCGCAACACCGCGCCGAACCACACGCTGGCGGAATTCAGCAGCCGCACCTTGCCGATCACGACGGCGGTATCTGCGATGAAATAGTTTCCGTTGGCGGGGAGTTCAGGCCCCTGCCCGTCGAGTTCGTAGATCGCCATAGCAAAAAGGTCTCCGTTGACGGAGACCTTGGCACAGCGGCAGGCAGGGGATCAAGCGAACAGCGCGGCCTCAGGCCAGCACGCCCGCCGCACGCAGCGTCATCAGGAAGAACGTGCCGGACATCATGCTCCAGAATCCGGAAAGCACGGTCGCCATCATCACGAATTCGAAGCGGCGGCGCTCGATCTTCGCGCCGCGCAAGGTGTTGCGCATGATGATGAAGGGTGCAGCGAAAACCAGAAACGGCACGGCCGCAAATGTCTTCGGCGCCACGCCCTCTCCCAGCAGCCCGAACCCCGCCGGCCGCTCCGCCATCGCCTGATAGCCGCTGGCGAGCGCGCCTGCGAACGCAAAGCCGATGCACAGGGCGAACAGGGAATTCAACGCTTCGGGCGACATGACAACTTCCACTACTCGACAAACCGCGCGTCCTGCTTTCGCAAAATTGGCCGGCGGCCGCCACAGCATCCTTAAGGAAAGGTTAACAGCGGGCCGCCGGGACCTCGTTTGCGCATGGCTTGAGGGGGCTCGACTCCCGCGAAATCATGAGGAATTCACGCGCCCCATGGCATATTCGCGAGATGATTCGCCTCGCGCCTTCCCGACCCATGCTTCGTTCATGACCCTGCTTTCGACGGCCCAGCACCTCGCCCGCGACACCCGCAGGGACCCACGCTCGCACATGATCCTGATCATGGTCGCGGTAGCCATCGCCGCGGGCGCTGTGGCGCTGATTGCCTATTTGCTGTGGCCGACCTGGGTGGCGCGGCCCGCCAGCGCGCCCGACCGGTTGCCGGTCAGTGTCGGCGCCACGCTCTTCAACGTGCCGACAGCCGCCATCCGCCGCAAGATCCAGCGCCATTCGGGCCCGCAGGAGCGCGTCGATCTCAGCTTCGTCTTCCCCTCGCTCGAACCGCCGGATGCGCCGAAGCATGTCAGCGCCGATACGGTGGAGGAAAAGGCGCAGCCGATCGACCGGATCTTCGTCTCGATATCGGCTCATCGCGATGCGCTGGCGCCGGATATGCGGGTCCGCACGATCTATCCGCGCTACCTCGACCAGGCCGCAACGCCGATCAATGATGGATTGACGATGCGCGCCTTTCGCGACGGCTCGCCCTACGCCAATGAGGACCTGTTCTCCGCCGGCGCGCCGGACCTCAATGCGCGCTGCACGCGCGATGGGCTAACGCCCGGCATGTGCCTGAGCGAGCGCCGCGTCGACGGCGCCGACCTGACGTTCCGCTTTCCACGGAGCTGGCTTTCGCAATGGCGCGACGTAGCGAATGCGATGGAGCGGCTGACGGCGCAGATGCGCGGGCCGAGGGGATAGCTACGGACTCGTAGGGTGGGCAAAGGCGCGTCTGCGCCGTGCCCACCATTTCAATCGAGATCGAAGAAAGTTGGTGGGCAGGCTTCCGCCTTCGCTCTTCGAGCTACAGCGGACAAGCCGGTTTGCCCACTCTACGGCACTGCTGCGCCTCACCCAACGTCGGCGAGATCTTCCTCGAGGATCGCCATCTGGAACTGGAACGAACGGTCGTCGTCCTCGTCATCGACGAACAGCACGCCGATGAATTCCTCGCCGATATAGACTTCGGCGGAGTCGTCCTTCTTCGGGCGCGGCACGACGCGGATCTTGGGATTGCCGAATACGCGCTTGAGATAGGCGTCGAGCTTCCTGACTTCCTGAACGTCCACGGCGGTCTCCAATCGGATTCTCTGAATTTCCGGGAGGTTTTTAGGACGAGACGGCGCAGACTACCAGCCGTAACTTCACAAATACGGCTGGCAGAAAGTGTGGAAAATCAAAGGCCGATTGCGCCGAGCATCTGATCCATGGTGCGCGACGGCTCCGCACAGCCGGCTTCGCCGACGATCTTGGCGGGAACGCCGGCAACCGTCACGTTATGCGGCACCGGCTTGACTACCACCGAACCTGCCGCGATGCGCGCGCAATGGCCGATCTCGATATTGCCGAGAATCTTTGCGCCCGCCCCGATCAGCACGCCGCGCCTGATCTTCGGATGACGGTCCTCGTTCTCCTTGCCGGTGCCACCCAGCGTGACGCCGTGCAGGATCGAAACGTCGTCGTCGATCACGGCAGTCTCGCCGCAGACGAAGCCGGTGGCGTGATCGAGGAAAATGCCGCGGCCGATCCGGGCGGCGGGATTGATGTCGGTCTGAAACACCGCCGACGAGCGGCTCTGCAGGTAGAAGGCAAAGTCCTTGCGGCCCTTTTGATAGAGCCAGTGCGCCAGGCGATGGGTCTGCAGCGCGTGAAAACCCTTGAAGTAGAGCAACGGATCGATGAAGCGCGAGGTTGCGGGGTCGCGATCGTAGACCGCGACCAGGTCGGCGCGAAACGCATTGCCGAGATCGGGTTCGTCGCGCAGCGCCTCATCATAGGTCTGGCGGATCAAATCGCCCGATAGCGCCGAATGATCGAGCCGCTCGGCGAGACGATGCACCACCGAATCTTCCAGTCGGTCGTGATGCAGTACGGTCGAATAGATGAAGGAAGCAAGCTCGGGCTCCCGGCGGACGATGTCTTCCGCCTCACCCCGGATGCGGTCCCAGATCGGATCGAGCGCGGCGATCTTCGAGGCTTGCGGATTGACCTGATGCACTGCCATGATGGCTCTCGCAAATTCGCTTGGTTGACCGATATTATAGCACGGCGGGCGGGCTTCTGTCCCCGGGCAGGCTCCGGCAAAGTAAACCACCGCCAAATGCCGTTCGGGGTTAGTTCAAGGTGGTCAGCCAATTCCGGAAATCAAGCCGGATGATGTCCGACTATTGGTCAATTTCAGCCGGCCAGCCATTCCCGGATGCTGGGGCTAATGGGGGAAAGTCACATCAGCACGCAGATATTGCAGGCGCGGACCGCGGCTGACTCGCGGGCCGCCTGGATCGCGGCCATTGCCATCCCCTTGATGTTGCTGGCCCCCGCCCTGTGGAATGGCTACCCCCTACTCCAGTGGGACACCGGCGGCTATCTGGCGCGGTGGTACGAGGGCTATCTGGTGCCCAGCCGCTCCACGACATTCGGCCTCTATCTGCATTTCGGCGAGGATTCGAGCTTCTGGATCAACCTCGGGATCAACGCGCTGGCAACGCTGTGGATCCTGCAGTTGACGCTGCGCGTGTTCGGCATGGCGCAGCCGTTGCGGCTGCTGGCCTTGAGCCTCGTGCTGGTCCTGACTACCTCGCTGCCCTGGCTGACCAGCACGCTCCTGGCCGATATTTTTGCCGGCCTCGCCGTGCTCGCGTTCTTCATCCTGGTCGCGCAGGGCGAACGGACCTCGATCCCGGAAAAATGCCTCCTGTTCGGCCTCACCGCTTTCGCCGCGGCGACGCATAGTGCAACGCTCGCGGTGCTGCTCGGACTGTGCTGCATGGGGTGGATCGCGCGCCCCTTTCTGCGCGGGCGGATCTCCGTTTCCGGACTGACGCAAGGCAGCTTCACCATCGTCGCCGGAGCAGCGCTGTTGCTCGCGACCAATTTTGCACTGTCCGGCAAACTGGCGTGGACGCCAGGCGGTTATGGCGTCGCCTTCGGACGCATGCTGCAGGATGGCATCGTCGCGCAATATTTGCGCGATCATTGTCCGAGGCAGAACTTCAAGCTCTGCCCCTATCGTGATCGGCTTCCCGCCACGGCGGACCAGTTCCTGTGGGGCAACAGCATGTTCAACACGCTTGGCCGCTTTCAGGGACTGAACGACGAGATGGGCTTCATCGTGCTGCATTCGCTGGCCGAGTATCCGGCCTGGCAGGCCCAGTCGGCGCTGACGGGGACGGCGCAGCAACTGATGCAGGTCGCCACCGGCGAAGGCATCGGCGTCTGGCTCGGCCATACCTACGGCATCATCGAGCGCTTTCTTCCCGCACAGGTGAAGCCGATGCGCGCGGCGCAGCAGCAGCGCTGGCATTTCGACTTCACCGCGATCAACCGGCTTCACATTCCCGTCGCGTTGGCCTCGATGCTGCTGGCCGCCATCCTGTTCGGCCGCGGCGTGCTGCGCCGGCCGTCAGACGATCTCACTTTGCTCGCCGGCACGGTCTCATCAGCCGTGCTCGGCAACGCGTTCATCTGTGCAGTGATATCAGGTCCGCATGACCGTTACGGCGCACGCATGGCGTGGCTTGCGACCACCGTGGTGCTGATCGCGGCGATCAGGCAATTCGCCGGAGAAGATGCGCGCGAGCGCTCATTGTCGTCGCGACAGGAAGTCGGTGACGCCGACCTTGTAGACCTTGTCGCCGACCGCGCGCATGTGATCGCGGTTCGGAATGTCGAGCACCTCGGCGCCCGGAATGATTTTCCCGAGCGCCGCGGCTGAGCCGGCGATTTCGTCCTTGGTGCCGACCGCGATCAGGACCGGCACGCCAATGCCGGCGGCCTCCTCCGTCGTCATCAAGCGGCGCGAACCGCGCAGGCATGCGGCCAACGCGCGGCGGTCGGAGCGGGTCTGGTCGGCGAAGGCACGAAACGTCCGCCCGACCGGATCGGTGACGTCCTCCAGCGACGGCGCTTCAAGCGCGATCGCCACGTTCTCGCCGGGGCCGCCGCCCTCGATCAGTCCTATTCCGATGCCGCCGAGAATGGCCGAGCGCAGCCGCTGCGGCTGCTCGCGCGCCAATATCGCCGTCATCCGCGAGCCCAGCGAATAACCCATGATGTCGGCGCGCTCGATTTGCAGATGATCCAGCAGCGCGATGACGTCGCTTGCCATGATGGCGATTTCGTATTGTTCGGAATCGTAGAGCTTTTCGGACTCGCCATGGCCGCGATTGTCGAGTGCGATGACGCGGCGGCCGTCCTTCTTCAGGTCGGAAACCCAGGTCGGATAAACCCAGTTCACGTTCTTGCTGGACGCAAAGCCGTGCACGAGAACGATCGGATCACCCTCGCCTTCGTCGAGATAGGCAATTTCGACAGCGCCGTTGTGAAAACTCGGCATCATCAGTTCCATTTTTTTGGGGGATCAAAACGGGCGAGCTTGCAATGGCTGCAAGTCTAGCCCTGCGCGGCAGCGCCCGCCAGAGCCGGGCCGGACGGTAAATTTGCCGCCTGTCTTCTTAACCGGCGCGCTTTCTTGCGACGCAGCCAGGCTTCGGTCGCCCGCTCGGTGGTCGCCTTGATCGATGAGAGAAAACCGAACAGCGCCAACAGCGCGCCGAACACCCACATCGTCAGATTGAAAGCGCCGGTCGCCAGCAGCAGCGCACCGCGGCCCAGCACCTTCAGAATCGCGCGGGTCTGGCTGCCCTTGGATTCGGCAAGCCGCGCCGCGCGGGCGACATCCTTCGGCCCTTGCGCGATCCGCAGCGTATCGAGCGCGCCGCGTGTGCCGGCCTTTTCGCCGACGCGTCCAACGTCCTTTGCCAGCCGCACCAGCGCGCCGGCCTTCTCGGCGCGGAACGCCGCCTTGATCGCACTGATGGTCTCGCCGGGCCGCAGCACCGAACCCTTCGCAACCGCCTGCTGCAGCACGGGCGCATCGACGACCTCGCGCGCGGAGCGGCCGGCCCATTGCGTCAGCCCCTCGCCGATCCGTCCAACCTTGCGGGCGTCCTTGACCATGGAAAGGCCGGCGCGCACCGGCCCGAGGCCGCCGACGGATACGTAGGTCGCGGCGGTCACCGCGAGACCCACCGTCGCCAGGCCCAGCACCAGCCGGTCCACTTCCTCGCCGGTCGCCAGATGCTTGCCCTCGCGCACGACGTCCCTGATGTCGCCGAACACGAAGAGATCGCCGGCGACCGTGCCAGACAGGCTCGCGACGTCGTCGGCGTTGCCGGTCACGAGACCCGTGGCAAAGCGCTTGGCAAAATGCGACGCCGAACCTGCCTCCGTCACGGCATCGCTGACGCGCTTCGACAGTTCGTCGCTGACGACGATGCCCTTGTCGCGGGCGAGTTCGACAAAGCTGCTCGCGAGATCGGAATCGCCCTCCGCGAGTGCGGCCTCGATGTTCTCGGCGACCAGTGCCTGATTGCTCCGCAAGGCGGAATTGATGTGGATGTCAGACAGCGCCGCGGGGTCGTCCTGCGCGGCCAGAATGGCGCCGGCCTCGCGGGCATGCGGCCACAGCGCGGCGCACACCGCCACGCTGAGCGCAAGGCATCCCAATGCCCCTGCCAGAGCCGAACCGAGCCGCAATCGCCTCATCCAAAAAAGCCTAATGTTTTCGTCTTTCTCTAGATGGTATGCCGTTTTTAAGACACAACTGCCCCGACGAAAGAAGGGCTTTTCACCGACGACAAGATTGTGTCGAATTTGCATGAGCAAATGTGCGGCGGGACATCCCGAATCGGCTCTAGGAATCATCGGCACCCCCCACTATGGTGCGCGGCATTTCGAACCAGCCGCGTCGCGTTGATTGCGTGCGCCCGTCGTTGCTATCCAAGGTGAAACCTGATGTCCGACCATGTCGTCCCGCATTTCCATAACGACGCCGGGGTCTCGGTAATCGAGATCGGCTCGCAGGAATTCATGTGCGTGGGCGCCAACCCGCCGTTCGACCATCCGCACGTCTTTCTCGACCTCGGCAACGACAACGAGATCATCTGCCCCTATTGCTCGACGCTGTATCGCTTTGCCGCCGACCTCGGCGCCGGCGAAGCCCGCCCGCCGGAATGCGTCCTGAGGGACAAGGTCGCCTGACCTTTCGGTGGCTGCCGCGCGCACCATCATCGTTGCTGGTGCCGGGATCGGGGGACTGACGGCAGCGCTTTCGCTCGCAGCCAAGGGCTTTCGTGTCATCGTCCTGGAAAAGACCGAACGGCTGGAAGAAGCCGGCGCCGGCCTGCAGCTTTCGCCCAATGCCAGCCGAATCCTGATCGACCTCGGGCTGCGGCAGCGGCTCAGCGCGCGCGCCGTGACGCCTGAGGCCATTACCGTGGTGAGCGCGCGGGCGGGCGGCGAGATCATTCGCGTGCCGCTCGGCGAAGCCGCCGGCCAGCGCGCCGGCGCGCCCTATTGGGTGATGCACCGCGCCGACCTGCAAGCCGCCCTGGCGGCGCAGGTCAACGACCATCCGGACATTGACCTGCGGCTCGGCTGCCAGTTCGAGGACGTAACCTCGCATGCCAAGGGGCTGACGGTGGTTCAGCGCCGCGGCGACACGCGGCAACAGGAGCTGGCGGCGGTGCTGGTCGGCGCCGACGGCATCTGGTCAGCGGTGCGGAACCACCTGTTTCCCGAGGTGCAGCCGCAATTTTCAGGGCTGATCGCCTGGCGCGGAACCCTCGATGCGACATCGCTGCCGCGCGAATATACCTCGCCGCGGGTGCAGCTCTGGATGGGCCCGGACGCGCATCTCGTCGCCTACCCGATCTCGGCGGCGCGACAGATCAACGTGGTCGCGATCGTGCCGGGAACCTGGAACAGGCCAGGCTGGAGCGCGCCCGGCGACGCCAACG
>Ga0081455_10008678_pt1 | contig 10528 bp, 8 predicted proteins | sample TabmetS3T2R1_FD_70207 | JGI IMG/M metagenome (GOLD analysis project Ga0081455, IMG submission 70207) | Tabebuia heterophylla rhizosphere microbial communities from the University of Puerto Rico - S3T2R1 | ecosystem: Host-associated > Plants > Roots > Rhizosphere ... | reverse complement strand
GGGAACGAGAACGCGCCCGGCGACGAGTGGGCGATCGCGATCGGTGTCATCGCGATGTTCTGCGCGGTTCTGCTCCTGTTCGGCGGGCGCGGTGGTCCGACCACGAAGGCTGCGGTCTACGGCACGGCTGCTGGCATGCTCTTCGGGCTCTCCGCCGCGCTGACCAAGCCGACGTTGGAGTTCCTCCACGAGGGAGTCGAGGAGCTTCTCTCCCACTGGGAGCCATACGCGCTTGCTGTCGCGGGCGTGCTCGGCTTCGTGCTGCAGCAGGTCTCGCTCGCGACCGGACGGCTCGCTCCGTCCGTCGCGACGGTGTCGGTCGCGAACCCCGTCGTCGGGATCCTGCTGGGCATCCTCCTGCTCGACGAGCGACTGAGCAGGCCCCTCTGGCACGTCGTCGTCGCCTGCATCGGCCTCGGGCTCGCCCTCGTCGGGGCGGTCATCATCTCGATCGCCCGCGAGACGGGCAGTGAGCGCGACCCGCCCGGTGAGCCGCTCGCTGCCGTGGCGGCCACCTCGTCGCCGTAGCCAGTCAACCCCCGACCACCTGATTCGCGACGGTCGGAGCGAGTCGTGAACTTTGGACGTCGCACGTACCCTTTCCGAGTGCTCCGCGGCGGCCGTCTCGTGCCCATCACGCTCCTTGCGGGCCTCGTCGCGATCGCAGCCGCTTCGGGCTCGCCGGCGCAACGGCCTTCGGTCCGCGTTCCAGTGGCCGGGATCATGGAGCACCTCTCGGCCTTCCAGCGGATCGCCGACCGGAACGGCGGCAACCGCTTCGCCGGGACGGCCGGGTACAACACCTCCGCCCGCTACGTCGCCGCGCGAATGCGCGCGGCCGGGTACCGCGTCCGCTTCCAGGAGTTCGCCTTCCCCTTCGTCCTCGACCGCTCGCCGCCGGCCGTGCGCCTCGTCGAGGGCGCGACGGGCAGCTTCACCGCGAATCGGGACTTCCGGACGCTGATGTACTCGGGAACCGGCCGGGTCGAGGCCCGGGTCGCCGCGGTCGACCTGCTCGTCCCGAGCTCCGGGCCGAACGCGTCCACGAGCGGCTGCGAGACGTCCGACTTCGACGCGTTCCCGCGCGGGGCGATCGCGCTGCTCCAGCGCGGCGCATGCACGTTCCGGCAGAAAGTCGCGAACGCTCTCGACGCAGGCGCGCGCGCAGTGATCGTCTTCAACGAGGGGAACCCCGGCCGCCGCGAGCTCTTCGCCGCGACGCTCGGCCCGCCTCAAGTGCCCGTGCCCGCGCTCGCCGCCAGCTTCGAGCTCGGCGACGCCCTCAGGAACGGCGTCCGCAACGGCCCGACAGGCGTGACGGTGGAGCTGACGACGAGCATGATCGCCGAGCGCCGGCGAACGCGGAACGTCATCGCCGAGAGCCGGACGGGGAGCCCGGCCAACCTCGTGGTCGCCGGGGCGCACCTCGACAGCGTCAACGCCGGCCCCGGGATCAACGACAACGGCAGCGGCTCGGCCGTGAGCCTCGAGGTGGCCGAGCGGCTGGCGTCACTGCGGCCACGAAACAAGCTCCGCTTCGTCTGGTGGGGCGCGGAGGAGCTCGGGCTCCTCGGCTCGCGGCACTACGTGCAACGTCTCTCGAGCGCGGCGCGGCGACGGCACGCGCTCTACCTCAACCTCGACATGGTCGGGTCGCCGAACTTCGTCCTCTTCGTCTACGACGGGGACGGCTCGAGCTCGCGATCACCATTCGCGCTCCCGCCGGGCTCCGCCGCGATCGAGCGGCTCTTCGCGCGGTACTTCGACACGCGGCACATTCGGCACCGTGAGACCAACATCGGGGACAGCTCGGATCACGCGCCGTTCGCGCGGGCCGGCATCCCGATCGGCGGGCTCTTCACCGGCGCGGACGGCCGAAAGTCGTCTGAGGACGCGCGAGCCTTCGGCGGTGTTGCCGGGCGGCCGCACGACGCCTGCTACCACCAGCGCTGCGACACGCTGGCGAACATCAACAAGACGGCGCTGGCCCGGAGTGCCGAAGCGGCCGCGTACGCGATCCGTCAGTACGCGCGCGACACGTCGAGCGTCAGCCGGTAGCGGCTAGGCCACGCGCTCGCGCACGCGCCGGACGAAGTCGCGGGGCGAGCGCACATGCAGCTCCGAGTCGGCGAAGCGCAGGTCGTACACCGGCTTGAACGCGTCGTACAGCCAGATGACCGTCGCGATCAGGAAGGCGAAGAAGAGCCCGTACCGGAGGTGGAACTCCCGCCGGTCGCCGAGGAGCGCGTTCGCGAGATACACGAGCCCGAGGTTCGTCGCGAGCAGGGCTGCGTAGCGCGCGGTCGCGGTCTCGAGCCCGAACCCGCCATGGCGTGCGGCCGCGAGGCTGATCGCCGCGTTCGCGAAGACAATCGCCGCGACGCCGACGATGACCTGGAGGAATGCCGCATCGATCCTCGGCACGACCGACGTGAAGATGACGCACATGAGCCCGAGCAGCGTCACCTGCTCGAGCGCCTCCCCCGTGAGGAACCGGCCGCTCTCGAGCCTCCGGGCGAAGCGCGCGTGCGCGTCCACGAGCGGGGCCGGCAGCGGATCGGCAACGTACCTCCAGCTCCAGTCGGGCGCGGGTCGTCGCGGGTAGAGGACGCGGTACAGCAGGAACGCGACGACGAGCGCGACCAGTCCCAGGACAACCGCGAGCGCCACGTGGTTCCGGACGGCGTCCGTGAAGTCGAGCTTCGCGACGTGGATCCAGTACTCCTGGGGGATCTTCACGAAGACCCAGATGCCCGCCGCAAGAAGCAGCCAGAACCGGGCCGAGAAGCGTGACGGCTGGTATCGGAGCCGGATGAGCTCGTACGCGATGAAGAAGTACTCGAACGTGTTCGGGAAGACGACCAGCAGCCAGCGGGAGTCGGAGAGCTCGAACAGCATCACCCCGAGCAGGCGGTAGTAGAAGAGGAACTGTGTGATACGGAAGGCCGCGTCGCTCGTCCAATTCCGAAGCGCCGCGAGGTAGGCGATCGAGAGGTAGTAGACGTCGAGGGCCTTGTCGACGCTCTGGTATGCGCCCGCCTCGCTCGTGTCGATGTCGGTGAACGTCGCGAGCACGGTCTGGTCCACCGCGTCGATGACCAGCACGACGAGGATCACGAGCGGGAACCTCGGGATCAGGAGCGGGACGGCGAGACGCGCGAAGACGATCGCCACCGCGATGGTCGCGCCCTGTGTCTGGAAGCCGAGGACGAAGTCGGAGAGCGCGGTCAGCGCGCTGCCTTCATCCGCCGGGAGTGGGCTGGCAGCTCACAGCGCGGCGAAGCATTCCACGCGCCGGGGACGAGGGCGGCGCGGGCCGAAGCCCGTCGCCGCCACTCCCCTTCGCCGCTCGAAGCGCCCCCGCAGAGCGCCCGCGCGGCGGTTCAGCGCCGCCTGAAGTACGGGACGCAGAAGGTGTTCGAGCAGTGCGCGACCCTCAGCTCGCCCGTCTGGTTGTCGTAGTGGCTGATCAGCGCCAGCCCATCGGTGCCGATGGTCAGGGACGTGTGCTTTCCGAACTTGAACTTCACGACCGTGGTGAGGCTGGCGATCGTGCAGGCCGCGCTGTGGCAGTGAGCCACGCTGAGCCCGTTGCTGCCGTGGCTGAAACTGACCAGCCCCAGCCCGTCCGGTCCGGTCGTCACGGACGAGTAACCGCCCGCGTTTCCGTCCGTGGCGATCGCGCTGGTGGTCGCGCTCGTGCAGGCCGCGTCGTTGCAGTGGGCGACCTTCAGGTCGCCGTTCGTCACGTCGTAATAGCTGATCAGGCCGAGCCCGTCAGCGCCGACCGTCACCGACGGAGCCTGGCCGACAGTGCCGACACTGTCGAGCGTGCTGTTCGTGGCGCTCGTGCACGCAGGATCGTTGCAGTGGGCGACCTTCAGGTCGCCGTTCAACGGGTCCGAATAGCCGATCAGTCCCCTCCCGTCGGCACCGAGCGTGATCGAAGGTGAATCGGAGGAGGCGACACTGACCACGGACGTGGTCGCGCTCGTGCACTCCAGGTTGCTGCAGTGGGCGACGTGCACGTTGCCGCCCGCTGTCGTGTAGCTGACGAGCCCCAGGCTGTCCACCCCGACCGTGGCAGACGTGCGCGCTCGACTGGCGGTGAACCCGAGGTTCGCCACGACGGTGCTCGACTTCGCGCTGGTACACGCGAGATCGTCGCAGTGGGCGACCTTGAGGGTGCCGTTCGTGGCGTCGCGGTAACTGATCAGCCCGAAGCCGTCGGCGCCGAGCACAACCGAGCTCCCGTGGCCGACGTCGCCTGCGCTGTCGAGCGTGGTCTTGGTGGCGCTCGTGCAGGAGGCGTCGTTGCAGTGCGCGATCTTCAGGTTGCCATTCGTCTTGTCGTAATAGCCGATCAGCGCGAGCCCGTCGGCGCCGATCGTTGCCGAGGTGTCCTCCCCGGAGTCACCGATGCCGACACCGGCCACATCGAGCATCTTGATCGTGTTCGCGGCAGGCGCGAAGCGGACGAGCGCGGGACCTGCCGGCCCTCGCGGCCCCTGAGCTCCCGGCTGCCCGGCAAGGCCCGGTGCGCCCGGGGCCCCGGAGGCGCCGGTGTCGCCCTTCGGCCCCTGTGGGCCGGGAATGCCGGAAGGCCCGGCCGCACCGCGGACGCCCTGCATCCCGCGGGCGCCCTTCAGTGCCGTGATCGCCTTCTTGCTCAGGTCGACCTTCTGCAGCGACCCATTCTTCACCTGCGCGCTTCGCACGATGTTCGTCGGTGCCAGCTGGGTCGCAGCCGCGTAACCGGCTCCGCCCAAGGCGACGATCGCGGCAAGGACGACGAACGCACCCCGGCCGAGAGGCCTGGAAACAGTTGCAATCAATCGCTTCATCTCGGTCTGCTCCTCTCTCACCGTCGTCACCGGCGGCGGAGGTAGGGGGTGCAGAAGCTGTTGGAGCAGTGCGCGACCTTCAGGTCGGCGTCGAAGACGCTGTAGTAGCTGATCAACGGCCGGCCGTCGGGCCCAAACGTCACCGACGTGTGGGCAGCGATGCCGAGGTCGATGTCGGTCAGGTTCGCGCCCGTGCAGACGACGTCTTTGCAATGGGCCACGCGCAGCGGGCCGTTGCTCTGGTAGCTGATCAGCCCGAGGCCGTCCGCGCCGATCGTCACCGAGGTATAACGGCCCACGTTGCCGCTGGTGGCGAGCGTGTTCAGATGGGCGATGGTGCACGTGGGGTCCATGCAATGGGCGACCCTCAGGTTCTCGTTGGTCGCGTCGTAGTAGCTGATCAGCCCGAGCCCGTCCTCTCCGATCGTCACGGACGGGTACTGGCCGACGTCGCCGGAAGCGTCGATCGTGCTCGTAATCGCGCTCGTGCACGCGACGTTGTTGCAGTGGGCGACCTTCAGATCGCCATTGGTCTTGTCGTAGTAGCTGATCAGCCCGAGCCCGTCCGCGCCGACCGCCGCCGAGGTGAAGATACCGACGTCTCCGACGCTGTCGAGCGTCGAGTTGGCGGCTCCAGTACAGGCCAGATTGCCGCACACGGCGACGCGCAGGTCGCCGTTCGCCGCGTCGTAGAAGCTGATCAGCCCGAGCCCGTCCGCGCCGATCGCGACGGAGGTGTGCTGGCCGAAGTCCGCGACGAAGGTCGTGACCGCGCTCGTGCAGGCGACATCGTTGCAGTGGGCGACCTTCAGATTCGAGTTCGTGAAGTCCTGGTAGCTGATGAACCCGAGCCCGTCCGCGCCGATCGCGATCGAGCTGTTCCGGCCGACGTCGCCGGCGCTGTCGAGCGTGGTCTTCGTGGCACTCGTGCACGCGGCGTCGTTGCAGTGGGCGACCTTCAGGTCGCCGTTCGTCTCGTCGTAGTAGCTGATCAACCCGAGCCCGTCTGCCCCGAACGTGGCCGACGTGTCCGGGCCAACGATTCCGGCTGCGTCGAGCGTGCTGATCGCGTTCGCGCCCGGGAGCGAGCGGGCGATGGAGGTGCCGGGGAACCCCGGCGCGCCCTGCGCTCCCGTCTGGCCCTTGGCGCCCTGGGCACCAGGAGCACCGACCGCGCCGGTGTCGCCCTTCGGCCCCTGCGGCCCCTGCGGGCCGGCCGGCCCGACTGCGCCCCGCGGGCCCTGCACGCCACGTGCGCCCTTGAGCGCGGCGATCGCTTTCTTGCTGAAGTCGACCTTCTGCAGCGACCCGTTCCTCACCTGGGCGCTGCCGATGCTGTTCTTCGCCAGCACGCTCGTCGCGGCGGCGAACGCGCCGTAGCTGCCACCGGTCAGCGCGACAGCGAGGGCCGCTGCGGCGATGGCGGTGCTGATTCTTGGCTTCAACATCTCAGTGCTCCTTCGCTGGTTTGGTCGTTCCCCTGACACTGCTGCTCTCGCTGGCGATCGGGGAGGGCGCGAGCCGCACATGCCCTGGAGCGAAGCCGCCACGTCCTTGGCGGCTTCCCGCCACACCTGAGCGCGCCGCTCAGCGGCGCGAGCTACTCCGGGACGCAGATCGGTTGCGGCCAACCGACCCGGTTCGGATCTCGGCAGCCGAAGCGAAGGGCCGCCCGGAGGCGGCCCTTCGTTGGGTCGCGTCCGAACGCGGATCAGCCGATGGCGAAGACTTGCCGCGGGCCGAACGAGGTGACCGTGCCGAGGAACTGGCCGGTCGTGGCAATGCCGTACCCGACGTAGTGCTGCCCGGCGGGCACTTCGGCAGTGACTGCGAGGAGCTGGGTCTCGGGCTCGAGCCCCTTCGTCTGGCCCTGCGGGATGGAGATCGTCGGCAAGGACGTCGGCTGCTCCACTCCATCGACGACGGGAACGAGCTGGATCTTGCACACGACCGGGGACGCCGCCGCGCACGGGTACGACGACGACACGAGGATGCCGTGAACGAGCAGGCGCGAGGCCTTCGTGAGCGTGATCGGCGCGCTGACCCCACCCGCGTTGGTCGCGATCGGCTGGTGCAGGGACGCTCCGAGGAACGCGAGACCGGGCGCGCCCTGGGCGCCCGGGTCGCCCTTCGCGCCCTGCGGGCCGGCGTCGCCCTGCTGACCCTGCGGGCCGATCTCGCCCTTCACGCCCTGCGGCCCCGCAAGAAGCTGACCCGCCTTGAAGTCGGCGGCAAGCAGCGAGCCGTTCTTGACCTTCGCGCTGGTGACGGAACTCTTCTTCAGCTGCGCCGCCCCGACCGAGTTCTTGGCCAGGACGAGGCCTGCTGCCGCATGGCCGAGAGGCGTCGAGCCGAATACGGCGACGACGAGGGCGGTGGCGGCGAGGATGGTTGCAGGCTTGACCTTGAGCATCGGTTTCTCCTTGTCGAGTGCGTGAAGTCGATGTCGAGACACTGCTTGGCGGGCAGCCATGGCGGGAGGGGCGCGACCGAACGTCTCGAGGAGGCGAGCCGCCAGGCCGGTGGCGGCTTTCCGCCACGCCCGGGCACAAGATTGGGGCCGCTCGAGGCGGCCCCTGGGTGGCGGCTAACCGACGGCTCGAGCGGCGAGCTCTTGCTGCCTCGCCGCTCGATCTGGAGTTGCCTCGGCGTTTAGCTCGGGACGCAGACCGCCGCGACGAAGAACGTCCTCGTCGAAGCGGCGGCGTTGTGTGCGTACGCCAGCCAGGCCACGGGTGCGGCCCCGTCGGGGGCCTGAAGCTGGGAGTTGGTGGGGCGACTAACGATGATCGCGTCGCCGGGAACGATGTCCGAGAAGAAACCGCCGCCTCCGGTCGCCCGCTCCCCAGGTTGGCAGTACGCCGCCGCCCAGTCGTCGGTGTTCGCGAGAATGTTCTTGGACGCACGTCGAATCACCGCGTTGGCGCCGGCGGGAGGTCCCGGCTGCCCCGGCACACCGGCTGCGCCCGTGTCGCCCTTCGGGCCGTTCTCGCCTGGGTCGCCCTTCGGGCCCTGCAGGCCCGGCGCGCCAGTGTCGCCTTTCGGTCCCTGCGGACCGGCGGGAAGCTGGCCGGCTTTGAAGTCGGCGGCCAGCAGCGAGCCGTTCTTGACCTTCGCGCCGGTGACGGCGTCCTTCTTCAACTGCGCCGTCCCGACCGAGCTCTTCGCGAGGACGAGGTCTGCTGCCGCGTGGCCGAGCGGCGTCGAGCCGAACACGGCGACGATCAACGCGGTCGCGGCCAGGATCGGGGTGACTCTGAGCTTGAACATTGCGCTTCTCCTCCTGTGGATGTCGTCACCGAGGATGGCCGGCACGGAGACGACGCAGGAGAGAGCGAACCGCCCACCTCGATGGAGTGCAGCCGCCAGCCTCGCGGCGGTTAACCGACGGGCGGGCGGAGCAACGTCGGCTGCTCCAACGCCGCGCGGGCCTGGGCGATCGCGGCGAGAAGGCGCGCGCAGGCCGGGGCCTCTGCGGGCACGAAGCCGAGTGTCACTGCCCCGTCCTCGAGCTCGATGGTCGTGCTGCCGTCCGCGGCCTCGACCGCGTCCACTTCGAGCTGGACGAGATGGAAGCGACTGCTCGGGGCGCCGTCGGAGAAGACCTCGACGACGCGGCCGTCGAAGGAGACCACCTGTCCTGACTGCAGCCGCAGCTCGAGCATGCGCTCATCGTTGCTTCCGTGCACCCGGGCGCGGCGCCGGATTCCCGCCTGATCGGTGTCGGGAAACCGCCGCGCTACGTGAACGGAAGCCGGGCGATGACGCGGGTGCCCCGGCCAGCGGCGCTGTCGATCTCGAGCGTGCCTCCGAGCGCCTCGACGCGGTCGAGCAGACCGCGCAAGCCTTCACCCTCGGGATCGGCACCACCGGCGCCGTCGTCGACGACCTCCACGAGCAGTGCTCCCTCGGTCACCGTCGCGGTCACGATCACGCGCCGGGCCGAGGCGTGCTTGTGCACGTTCGCGAGCGCCTCGGCGACGACGTAGTACGCGGCGACCTCGACCTGCTCGGGCACGCGCTCGTCCGGGACCGCGCCAAGCTCGACGGGAACAGGCGCCTGCAGCGTCAGCGCCTCGAGAGCCGCGGTCAGGCCGCGCTCGGACAGAACCGCGGGGTGCAGCCCGCTCGCGAGGTCGCGGAGATCCTGGAGCCCGGTCGCGAGCTCGTCGATCGCGAGGTCGAGCGTGGCCGAGTCCCCGTCGACGGCGTTGCGGAGCAGGCCGAGCCGGAGCAGCACCGAGGTCAACCGCTGCTGCGCGCCGTCGTGGAGGTTGCGCTGGATCCGGCGACGCTCCGCGTCCGCGACCTCGACCAGGCGAGCCCTCGATGCGCGCAGGCTCGCCTCGGCTTGCTTCCGGTCGGTGATGTCTCGCAGGTAGCCCGTGAACGTCGGCGAGCCCGGGAGGCCGATCCTCGTGATCGTCAGCTCGACCGGGAACTCGGCGCCGTTCTTGTGCAGGCCGGTCAGCTCGAGTCGCCGATCGAGGATGACCGGGTGCTCGGTCTCGAGGAACCGTGCGAGGCCGGTCCGGTGCCGGTCCCGCAGGGACGGCGGCACGATCAGGTCGGCCATGTCCCGCCCGACCGCTTCGTCCTCGCGGTAGCCGAACGTCGTCTCGGCCGCGTGGTTCCAACCGAGCACGCAGCCGCGGTGATCCATCGTCACGACGGCATCGAGAGCGGAGTCGAGCATCGCCCGCATCCGCGACTCGCTCGCCCGCACCTCCGACTCGGCCTGGCGGCGCGCGACGAACTGGCCCACCTGGCTGCCGAGCACGCTCATCGTCTCGAGCAGCTGTTCGTCCGGCTCGCGCCGCTCGCGCGAGAAGAACTCCATGACCCCGACGATCCCGCGCGGGCTGCGCAGTGGGAACCCGAACGCTGCACGCAGCCCCGCCTGCCGAGCCGCCTGCGCGCGGGGAAAGTTCGCGTCCTCGGGCGCGTCGACGATCCAGGTCGGCTCGGCGGCTTCGAGGACGCGGCCGGGGAGACCCTCGCCCGGCTCAAGCACGAGCCGCCCGGTCAGGGCCTCGAACTCGGGCGCGCCCTCGCCCTCGTGCCAGCCCCGCACGCAGTGCAGGCGCGCGTCGTCGCGCCGGAGCTCCCAGACGGCACCGACCTGCCAGTCGAGCGCGCGCCCGATGGCCTCGAGCGTCGCGGCGTAGACCTCGACAGGCGCGTCCGTTTCGGCGAGGATCCGGGCGATCTCGTGCTCGACGCGTTGGAGGACCGGCGCGTCGGCCATCATGAGCCTCGTCTCATGGCAGACGATGACGCTACACCCGTTGAAGGCGAAGCGGAAGACGCTCCACGGTCGCTGCGCATCGTCGTGGCCGACGACGAGCCGCTCCTGCGCGAAGGGATCGCGTCGCTCCTCGAGGGCGCCGGCCACTCGGTCGTCGGGCGCTCGGCGAGCGCAGACGACCTGCTGCTGAAGGTGCGCTCCTACACGCCCGACATCGCGGTCGTGGATGTGAGGATGCCGCCCGGCAATGCCGACGACGGGCTCGTCGCCGCGGCCGAGATCCGGCGCGACCATCCCTCCGTCGCGGTGCTCGTCCTCTCTCAGCACCTCGAGCCGACGTACATGCTCGAGCTCGTAGGCGACAACGCCTCGGGAGTCGGTTACCTGCTCAAGGACCGCGTCCGCGACGTCGACGAGTTCGTCGCCGCCGTCGAGC
>Ga0081455_10008677_pt1 | contig 10529 bp, 14 predicted proteins | sample TabmetS3T2R1_FD_70207 | JGI IMG/M metagenome (GOLD analysis project Ga0081455, IMG submission 70207) | Tabebuia heterophylla rhizosphere microbial communities from the University of Puerto Rico - S3T2R1 | ecosystem: Host-associated > Plants > Roots > Rhizosphere ... | reverse complement strand
AAAGAACACGTGCCCGTCTCGCTGGCCCGGTGCTGCCATCGTCCTCGAGGTCCGTCCGCCGATCCGCAGGGTCGTTACGACGGGCAGCTGTCTCTTCAGGTCGCATCCGGCGTTCCAGCAGTACCCGCCCCCGCGCGTCGGCGCTGTCCAAATCGTCAAATGGCCGTAGCCGGGGAAGGAGAGGCGCATCGCCACGCGCGCTCTTGCTGCGATGACCCCGGTTTCCTCGCCCGGTCGTTGAAGGTCGGTCATCTTCAGGCTTTGGAAGTACCGCAGAATGCGCTCCGGCGGGCGTCGCTGCTTCTCCGCTGTGAAGAGGTTGACGATGTGGTTGCGGAGGCCAAATGCCGGCGTCGCCAGGAGGGCGAGTGCGATGGCGACCGCCAGTGCGACGGAGGTGAGCGCCGTCGTCCGCTTCCGAGTCGCGAGCCGCCGCTGGTTCGCGCGGTGCGCTCGCGAGACGACGTCCGGCCAGCTCGACTGCTCGGTCGGTGCTTCCGCGGCGAGGTCATCGAGCGCGGATTGCAGGTCGCTCACGTCGCCACCTCCTCGAGTTGATTGCGGAGGGTCCGGTGCGCGGCGTTTAGAGACGCCGCGACCGTCCCCGACCGCACACCCAGCACCTCTGCGATCTGCTCATAGGAGAGTCCGGCGTAATAGCGGAGAAAGACAGCCAGCCGCTGTCGCTCGGGAAGCGCCCTGAGTTCGGCTCTGAGCGAATCGTCTCGCGCCTCTGCCTCACGTTGCTGCGGCTCGTAGCGGGCAAGCCGTGCTTGCTTCGACCTCCTCTGGCGGTCTGTCGCGAGGTTCAGGACGATTCGCCAGATCCACCCTTCGAGGCTTCCTTCACCGCGGAACGAGCGCCGTCGGGCTAGGGCGCGAGAGAAGCCTTCCTGGACGACGTCGAGCGCTTCCTGGCCGTCACCAAGCACCGCGGTCACGCTGAGCACGAAGGCCGGGAAGCGATCTCTGTAAATCGCTTCGATCTCGATGGGTTGAGCGGTGCGCTTCCCGGCCACCGTGCATATGACGTTGACAGAGCGGGAATCCTTTAGCGGTGCCGCACCCGCTTCGGGTGACATTCCCACACGCTGGCCCAGGCGAGAGCGTTCCGCCGACTAAGGCGTGTAGACCGCCGTCACGTACAGCCCTTGGGAGGCTTCACCAGCGATCGTTTATCGATCTGGATGACGACGTAGGTGCCCCAGACACGGTCAGACGGCGGTGACGCGCAGAGCGAGGGGTTGTAACTGTCGACCGAGACCGTGGCCGACAGATCTCCTGCTGGCGATTCCTGAACGGAGTGGACCGTCGCCGAGAACCCCTCGTGACCTTTGTAGAAGACTGCCAAGAGCGAGTACTTCTTGAAGTTGTAGTCGCCGGTGCCCGCGCTCGCCTCAACGATCCCGACCTCTCACACCTCATCGCTCCTACTATCGAGCGTCTGGCAGAGCGTCCCGACCGTGACCCGAGCCGCCCCGGCATCGAGTTCTACCGGCGCCACGACCTCGTTGACCTGCTGCTGCCAGTCGTCTAATCGAGCGATCTACTACCACAGGCACCGCGGCTCTCGGGTGACGTTCCCTGCACACTGGTCCAGCCGAACGCCGTGAGGTTCGCTAGAGCCGGAACCTCGTCCGACAATCGCGTGTATTACCCATGGATGAGGCGAACCGTCGTAGTCCTCGCAACTGTCGCCGCGGCCGGGTTGGGCACCGCGCTCGCGACCGCCTCATCTTCGCCCGGCCAAGCCTCGCGCGCTCAGGCTCCTCTTGGTCGCTGCTCAGGGAACTCGGCTCCGGCCGTGGCATTCTCGGTCCCGCTGCCCGGCAGGCCGGGACAGATGCTTCTCAGCAAGGGAACGCTCTGGGTCGCGATTTGGGGGGCACCTTGGGGCCGGCCGGGGAGGCTTCTCGCCCTCGACCCGAACTCCGGCCGCCTGCTCAGGACAATCCGGCTGCCGATGACCCCGATGCGCTTCGTGGCGGGCTTCGGCTCTCTGTGGCTTACTGGCGCAGGCGGTGGCCGCCGCTACTCGGGCGTCCTCCAAGTCGACCCGAGGTCGGGACGGGTACTGCGTGTCATCCGCGGCGCCCACGCGCTGGGTAGCGCTCTTGCCGCCACGAGCCGGATCGTCTGGGTCGCCGGCGCCGACACCTTCCCGCCCGGGCATGAAGAGAGATCGGGCGTGTACTTCGTCTACAGGATCGACCCGCGCCAACGTGCAGTCGTCGACCGCGTCCGGCTGCCCCGCTCGACATCGATCGACCTCGTCGGCGACGGTTCCGCCGTATGGGTTACGGGCTGGCACGCAGTGCCGAAGCTCTCCGAGGCTGGCCGCGTCCTCTTTCGCCAGCCGATCGTCGGCTCTGGCTGGTCGATCGCACGTGCAGGCGACGGCGTATGGGTCACGCACACCTTCTACGGGAGCCGCAGAGACAGGAACCCGCCGGCGGCGCGCGAGCTTCTTCGGATTCGGGAGCACTCGAAGCCGCATCTCACGCGGATCCAGCTCGACGAGTCGCCGTGGGAGGTCTCGTCCGCCGCAGGCGTCGCCTGGGTCGCGGCGGGCGAGGACACGCACCAGGTGCTCCGGCTTGTCGACACGCGCGCTCCGTCGATTCCCACCGCGGTCCCGGTCCCAGGAGGAATCGTGCAAGGCATCCAGGCCCTGCGGAACGGCGCCTGGGTCGCGCAGGTGAAGCCGAATCGACTGAGCAAGATCTGCTAACCGCGAGACCCGGCGCAAAACCGCTCGCCCACTGCACCTTCGTGTGTCCCTTGGAGAGGCCGCTTCGCTCGGGTGACATTCCCGCACGCTGGCGCAGCCGACGGTTGCAGTCATCGAACGTGGCGCGCTCCGCGCTCGCGACGGCTTCAGAAGTACCGCTGGAAGAACGCCTCGATCTCTTCCTTCTTCTCCTGTAGTTCGTCTTTCTTCTTCAACAGGGTGAGCATGTGGTGTGACCGCTCGTTGCCGAGGTAGGCGGCCGAGGAGAACCAGCCTCCGTCGACGACGATGTCAGTGCCGGTGACGTACGACGACTCGTCGCTGGCGAGGAACAGGGCGGTGTAGGCGATCTCTTCGGCCTTGCCGCTCCTGCGGAGCAGGACCGTGTTGCCCATGGTGTGCTCCTGCAGCTTCCTCATCACCATGTTCGAGGACATGGCAGCGGTCATGTCGGTCTCGATGAACCCGGGTTGGATCACGTTGCAGCGGATGCCCCAGTCGGAGTAAACGTAGGCGGCGGATCGCGACAGTCCCTCGAGCGCCCACTTGGAGGCGGAGTAGGCGGTCGAGAAGTTGCCGGTGATCCCGGCAACTGACCCGATGTTCACGATCGAGCCGCCACCGGAGTCCTTGATCAGTGGCGCACACGTCTGCATACCGATCAGCGTCGCGGTGACGTTGACCTCGAACACCTTGTTCCAGGCCTCAATCTCGACATCCGGGAGCATGACGAGGGCGTTCGAGCCGACGATGTTCATCAGGATGTGCAGCGCACCGGCCTCGTGGCGGACGCGCTCGATGGTGGCGTCCCACTGGTCCTGGTCGGTGACCTCCAGCTCGACGAAGAACGCCTTCCCGCCAGCATCGGCGATCTCCTTGGCCAGCGCCTCGCCGCGCTCGTGATTGCGGCCAGCGACGGCGACCGTTGCTCCCTCCTTGGCGAACAAGCGGGCGGAGGCACGCCCCATCCCGCCGTACCCACCAGTGATCAGAGCGACCTTGTTCTCAAGCCTCACCTCAGGACCTCCGCGTCGGACTCACCACGTGGGCGTCACACTCACATGTCTCCGACCGCTGAGCATCGTCCGTAGCGGGTGACGGACGCCAGTTCGGGTGACATTCCCGCACGCTGGCCCATGCCGTGTCGCTATCCGTCGCGCCCGGCGCGGGCCCGCGTCTGCCGGCATCGCCGTTGTCAACCGCGTAGCCTCGAAGACGAACGGCACTACGAAGCGCGACGAAGCGAGGAGGTAGTCATGATCAGCGAACTCAGCGGTCTGCCGCCAGGGGTGATCGGCTTCGAGGCGAGCGGGAAGATCGCCGCCGAGGACTACCGCGACGTTGTGCTGCCGGCCGTCGAGCAGGCAGCCAAGGCCGGCGATGTGCGCTTCGTAATCGTCATGCGCGACTTCGACGGCATGTCGGGCGGAGCTGTCTGGCAGGACTTGAAAGTGGGGGTTGAGCACCTCGGCGCGTGGAAACGAATCGCGCTAGTCACGGACATCGGTTGGATGAGTGATCTCACCGACCTGTTCGGTTGGATGACACCCGGGGAGTCCAAGACGTTCCCGCTGGACGAGAAGGACCGAGCCATTCAATGGGTGGCCGAATAGCTACTGAGGCGCTGCCTACCGCGCCCTCGGTTTATCCTCGAACCGGTGCCCTGAGTGGAGGGCCATGACCGTGCTTGATCGGTATCGGGAGAACTGGCCGCGGGTCGGCGGTGCGATCGCGCTGGGCTTGGCCGGCGCGATCGCGCTGAAGCATCGCCGGATGTCGAGGCCGCAACTGCTGTCGGCGTTGAACCTCGCTGCGCTGCTCGTGCACCAGTACGAGGAGTACGAGGATCCGGGCTACTTCCCGGGCCAGTTCAACGGCGGCCTCTTCCACAGCGACAGGCCCGAGCGCTATCCACTGAACAGCAACGTCGCGATGATCATCAACGTCCCGCTCGGCTACACCTCCTACGCGCTGCCGGTTCTGTTCCCGAAGAAGCGATGGCTCGGACTCGCACCCGTGCTGTTCGGATTCGGACAGGCCGTCGGGCACCAGTTGGTCTTCAACCGGCTAGCGCATGACCGCTACAGCCCCGGCTTCCTCGCCTCGCTGTTCCTGCACATTCCGATCGGTAGCCAGTACCTCAGGGCGCTAAAGGAGAACGGTCCGATCGAAGGCTCACACTGGCGCAAGGCAGGGCTCTATACCATCGCGTTCGCGGTGAGCAGCGTCGCCGCACCAAACGTCGTCCTTCGCGACAGGAACAGCCCGTACGCGTTCACCGCGAAACAGGTCGGGCGCTTCACGAAGACCGGCTAGCAGCCGCGACATTTGTCGCGCTTCGCACGGACACCGGTGGCTTTTCGATCCGCAAGAATGGCCGCGTGGCGCTTCAACGGATGGACAACGTCGGCATCGTCGTGGAATCGCTCGACGCCGCTATCGCGTTTTTCGCCGAGCTGGGCCTCGAGCTCGAGGGACGATTCATGATCGAAGGAGACTGGTCCGGCCGCGTCACCGGACTGCGCGGCCAGCGCGTCGAGGTCGCCATGATGCGTATGCCGGACGGCCACGGCCGGATCGAGCTCTCGCGGTTTCTCGCGCCGCCTGTGGTCGCCGATCACCGGGACGCCCCGGTGAACGCTCTCGGCTACCTGCGTGTCATGTTCGCCGTGGACGACCTCGACGATACGCTTGCCCGGCTCCGAGAGCACGGCGCGCAGCTCGTGGACGAAGTCGTCCAGTACGAAGACGTGTATCGGCTCTGCTACGTCCGAGGCCCCGAGGGCATTCTCATCGGGCTGGCCGAGGAGATCGGCTGACGCCGGAACACGTTCGGGCGTCACTCGCCTTGCAGTAGACGGGCTAGGGGGCCGGACCCGTTCCTGACACCCCCTGGCCACCAACGTTCCAGTTTGTGGCCACCTCGCGAATCGCCTGTTGGGTATCCGTCGCGTTGAGCAGTCGTTGCCGTTCGCGCTCCTGCAGGTAGCGCTCGTGCGCCTTTCGGTGCCGACGTGCCGTGAGCCTGTTCAGGAGCCTCACCGTCAACAGATAGTAAGTACGCCCCTGCGCTGGTGTTTCCGGGACACTTGCCCACGCGTATTTCAACGATGGCGTCGGGAGGTGCCTTATGGAGCCTTGCGTGCATGTCATCACGCTCGCCGTCGACGACCTCCAGCGAGCACTCACGTTCTACCGTGACGGACTCGGCCTGCGTACGGAGGGGATCGTTGCCGACGAGTACGAAGGAAGCGACACCGAGGCAGCTGGAGCGATCGTGATCTTCAGGCTCGACAGCGGCCTGATCCTCTCGCTCTACCCGCGCCAGGAGCTCGCCAAGGACGCGCGCATCCCACCGAGCCCGCCTGCCTCCGGCGAGTTCAGCATTGGACACATCGTCGGCGAAAGGTCGGAAGTCGACGCGTTGCTCGCCCGCGCCCAAGAAGCCGGCGCAACGCTGACCGACGAGGCTCACGAACGCCCGTGGGGAATCTATTCCGGCTACTTCCGGGACCCCGACGGCCACCTCTGGGAAATCATCTGGGACCCTCGCCGGACGAGCGACGGGAAACAGGCTTGACGCGGCTGGTCGACGCTTCGCCTGTACGCGATACTGGACCGGGAGTGGCTCGGCTAGCGAAGGTGCAATCGCTGGCCTTTCAGCTCCGGGCGTGATTCAGTCGCTTCACTCGATCGAGGAGGCAACGATGAGCGTTTCCGGCACCACCAGACCAGTAGGCCAGCCGCGCGGGATCGGCTTCGGGATTCTCCTGTTCATCGTCACGCTCGGCTTCTACGGCTGGTACTGGGTCTACAAGACCGAGGAGGAGATGAAGCAACACACCGGGGACGGCATCGGCGGCGTGCTCGGCCTCGTCATCTGGATCCTCATCGGCCCCGTGATGGCGTTCGTGATCCCGTCGGAGATCCACAACATGTACGCCAAGGACGGGCAGCAGCCGCCGGTCTCCGGCTGGACGGGCCTCTGGCTCTTCCCGTTCGGCATCTTCATCGTTCCGGCGATCGTCTGGTTCGTGAAGGTGCAGGAAGCCCTCAACCGGTACTGGGAAGGGAAGGCGCCGGAGGCGGCTGCTACGGCTCCTGTCTGACCGCGCCGGCCCGACGGCGGACGCTGTTCCAGCTCGCCGCGAGGGCGGCGGGGTCGAGGCGCTCGGCGGCGGCGAGTGCCCGATTGGCGCGCTTCGCCGACTTGCGTCCGAAGATCCCGCCCAGCACCCATTTGCGCGTGAGCCGGACGAGGTGGAGCTTGTCGTCGGTCAGACGGAGCTTGCGCTTCGGATGGAGGTACAGGTCGAGCGCCACCTTCTTGACGAGCGCCGGATCGGCGGGTGCGCCCGTGCCCTGCTCGAGCCGGTGCGCCACCAGCGAGGACACGACCTGGATCTCGCGTACACCGGTGCGGACGGCGACTCCGACCGAGATCGCGGTCGAGCCGACGATCACCCACGGCAACTTGACGAAACGCGCCCCACGGGCGACTGCGCGGAGGACGGGAACAGCGAGCACGATCACCCGCTGGACGTCTTCCGCAAGCGACTCGGTCTGTTCGTCGCCGGCGAGCAGGCGGCTCCCCTCCGCGGCCGAGGTGACCCGCTTGTCGCCGAGCAGCATCTCGTCGACGGCCCGGTTCACGAGCCTGCCGGTGGCGCGGACGAGCGCCGCTCCGGCTCTGCCGGCGTCTGCACCCGCCATCTTCCCGACGTGTACCGGGCGAGCGAGCCCGAACACGTCCTTGCCCGCAGCGGTCTTCATCCCCATCGCGGTTAGCGGAGCGGCAGGACGAAGAACGCGATCGACACGTAGAGGCAGGCCGTTGCCGCGAGCGTCAGCACGTGGAAGAGCTCGTGGTATCCGAAGACACGCGGCACCGGGTCGGGCCGCCGCCGGACGTAGACGGTCGCTCCGACCGTGTAGAGGACGCCTCCGGCGATGACGAGCAGCACACCGGGGAGCTGCAGCTTCAACAGCTGCGAGAAGGCGGCCGCGCCCACCCATCCGAGGCCGAGCCCTATCGCGGCCGAGAGCCACTTGGGCGCTCGCACCCAGAAGAGCTTCAGCAGGATCCCGACGAGGGCACCGCCCCAGACGAGCGCGAGCACGGGCGCTGCCCAGGCCGGCGACATGACCAGAAATCCGAACGGGGTGTAGGCACCCGCGATGAGCAAGTAGACGCCCGCGTGGTCGAGACGCGCAAGCCAGGCGCGCACGGGCGGCGTCCAGGTGGGCCGGTGATACAGCGCGCTCGCACCAAAGCAGGAGGCGACGCAAACGGCGAAGACGGTCGCAGCTGCGCGCGGACGACCATCCTGGGCCGACAGGACGAGCACAAGGCCGACGCCGAGCGCGGCGTAGAAGCCGAGCTCGTGAAAGACCCCTCGCAGCCTCGGCTTCACCGGATTGACAGTTGGGATCACGACGGGAGTCTACGAGCCGGTCCACCACGCTGGATCGCTTCCTCCTGAGAGACTGCCCGCATGCGGCGGATCCTCGTCGGCTACGACGGCTCGGACGGCGGAAGGCGCGCGCTCGATCGCTCGATCGCGGAGGCTCGCGACTCGCGCGGCCGAGTCACCGTGCTGAGCGTGGCGAACGTGCCGCTCGACCTCGACGTGCCGCGGAACTTCGGGACGCTCGACGACATCTCCGCCGACGAAGGCCGGCCGCTGCCCGCGCCGCCGGAGGTCGTCGCGCACCTGCGAGAGGCCGGCGAGCGGCTTGCCTCGGCCGGGCTCGAGGCGGAGCTGATCTGGAGGCTCGGAGACCCGGGCCGAGCACTCGTCGAGACGGCGAAGGAAATTCGCGCGCAGGTGATCGTCCTCGGCGAGCACCATCACGGGCTCCTGGGAAACCTGTTCGGCGCCGACGTCGACGCCGAGGTGCAGCGCGAAGCGGGCTGCGACGTGATCCTCGCCTAGCCGCCCTCGCCTCCCGGCAGAAACCATGAAGACCGGCGGCGTATGCTCGAGCGCTTAGGCTTCCGCTGCGAGGCGCCCCGGGTCGAGGTGACTTGGGCTCACGCCACCCTCCGATAGTCGAGAGCAAGATCGTCCTCCCAGGTGCTCCCGTCCTGCGATAGCTGACCTCGACCCGTGATCGTGTTGCCGTCGTCGCTGAAGGTGCCGGTGAAGCGCTGCGAGAAATCGGGTGCAGGCGCGTCACGCCAGTACCGCCACGTTGCTTGGTCGAGGCTGGCGGCGTACACCCTGTAAACACCCCGCTGGTCGAAGTAATGCATGGACAGCTGCCCGTCGGTGACACCGATGATCGTGATCGCGTCCGGGATCTGGGCGTGGTCGAAGTGTGCGCGCCAGATGACGAATTGCCGGCCATCGAGCCACTCGAAGGTGCTCGTTCCACGGATGGCCTCGCCAGGGAGCATCGGGTGGGATCCCGCGGTCTCCCAGGTACCGATGAAGCGGTCCCACCTCTGGAGCGCCGGTTCCTCGCTCACCGGACCTCCTCGCGTTCTGGATGAACGAACCGCCAGAGGCTATCGCGAGGCGTTGCGTAGCATCTGCGTGCGTGGAGGCAGGTGTTCGCACCGGCGGATGTCTCTGCGGGGCGGTCCGCTACAGCGTTCGCGGTGACCCTGTGCACGTCCGGCGCTGCCACTGCGCGAATTGCAGAAAGGAGTCCGGGAGCGCCTTCACGGTCTACGCGCACTGGCCCGTCGAGGCGTTCGAGCTGAGCGGCGAGATCTCGAGCTATGACGGCCGCGGCTTCTGCCCCCGCTGTGGGTCTCGGCTCCTGGACACGGCCAACCCCGACAGCCCGTTCGTCGAGATTCGGCTCGGCAGCCTGGATCAGGCGCCCTTCGAGCTGGAGCCCGAGTCCGAGATCTGGGTGAAGCGGCGCGAGAGCTGGATACCGGCGGTCGAGGGGGCAGCGCAGCACTACGAGGGCGGAGCGCGGCACGACGACGAGGAGGAGCTTCGATGAGCGACAAGCCGAAGTGGCAAGTGGCGCGCCTCGACGACATCGAGCGGCGCGGCCGAGACATCCCCGTGCGCGAGCACCTCGGGATCCACGCATTCGGAATCAACGCCTATGCGCCCGGCGAGGACGGCACTCTGATCGGCGAGCACGACGAGGCCGGGTCGGGCCAGGAGGAGCTGTACATCGTGCTCGACGGGCAGGCCACCTTCGAGGTCGACGGCGAGGCGTTCGACGCGCCCGCAGGGACGTTCGTGGTCGTCCCACCGGAGTCGCGGCGGAAGGCGACGGGGGACGGAACCGTCCTCGCCGTCGGCGCCACGCCCGGCGAGGCGTACCAGGCGTTCGACTGGGGTGACGCGTGGACGTTCCACAACGAGTCGATGCGTGCGTACAGCGAGCAGCGCTACGGCGACGCGCTCGAAGCGGTCCGCGCCGGCCTTCAGCACGTGCCGGACCACCCCGGCCTGCACTACAACTACGCGTGCTTCGCGACACTCGCGGGCGACACCGGCGACGAGACGTTCAGCCACCTCCGACGGTCGGTTGAGCTGTTACCGCGGTTCCGGGAAGACGCGCTTAGAGATGACGATTTTGCCGCCGTACGGGACGACCCGCGATTCGAGGAGGCTCTTCGCTAGGAAGCGCCCGCTATGCGACGGCAATGGCGGCGATCGAGACTCGCATGCCCTTCGGGCTGACCGGGAGCTTTGCGCCCTGTCGCGCGGGCGGATCGGTCGGAAACCAGCGACCCCACTCCTCGTTCATGCCGGCGAAGTCGGATTCGTCGAGGAGGATGAACGTCGCCTGGACGACGTCGGCGATGGTGGACCCGGAAGCCTCA
>Ga0081455_10008676_pt1 | contig 10529 bp, 10 predicted proteins | sample TabmetS3T2R1_FD_70207 | JGI IMG/M metagenome (GOLD analysis project Ga0081455, IMG submission 70207) | Tabebuia heterophylla rhizosphere microbial communities from the University of Puerto Rico - S3T2R1 | ecosystem: Host-associated > Plants > Roots > Rhizosphere ... | reverse complement strand
CTCGGCGTCGCGTTGGTGGTCGCCGGACTGGTCGTTCTCGGCGCGGCCTAGCCGTCCGCGTGTTGCCGGTAGAACGCCACCGGCTCGGGTTCGAGCGGCACCACCGGTACCTCAACCGGGTCGCACCGGGCTGAGTACGGCATCCAGCCCGGCGCGCAGTGTCCGGTACGCCTCGCGCGCGACCCCGACCGGCACGATCTCGAAGGTCAACTCCTGCCCGGGTCGGGCCTGGCCGGCTGCTGGTAGGTCGGCGGTGGCGACCACGCCTATGACCGGGTAGCCGCCGGTCGGGCCGTGGTTGGCGAGCAGCAGGATCGGCTGGCCGTCCGGCGGCACCTGGAGCGCGCCGGCCACCATCCCGGTCACCGGCAGCTCGCCGCGGTCCCACACCCGGTTGATCGGCGGGCCGTCCAGCCGCACCCCGACCCGGTCGCTGGCCGGCGTCACCGTGTACGGCCCGGGCGGCAGCGGGCCGCGGAACCAGTCCCCGTGCGGCCCGGCCACGACGCGGAGCGCGCCCTCCCCGATCGCCGGCAGCGGTCCGGCTGGATCGCGCCGCGTACCGCCGCCGGTGCCGGTGCCGGTGCCGGTGGGCAGCCTCATCCCGGCCGCCAGCTTCGGTGGGCCGAGCCCGGACAGCGTGTCGGTGCCGCGGCTGCCGAGCACCGGCGGCACGTCGATGCCGCCGGCCACCGCGACGTACCCGCGTACGCCCGAGGTCCTGCCGATCGCGACCGTCTCGCCCGCCCCGACCGGCCGCGTCCACGGCGCGCCGAAGCCGACCCCGGCGACCAGCGTGTCCGCGTCGAACCGCAGCCGCGGCCCGGCGAGCGTGCACTCCAGCGCGGCCGCGCTGTCCGGGTTGCCCACCAGCCGGTTCGCGATGGCGTGCGAGAGCCAGTCCGCCGGCCCGGCGGCCGGTACGCCCAGCGTCCGCCAGCCCACCCGCCCGCCGTCCTGCACGGTGGTCAGCGGGCCGGCGGCCAGCACCTCGATCACAGCGCCTCGAAACGCACGCGGTCCCCCGGCCCGAACAGCCCCGGCGGGTCCCGGTCCGGGTCGAACAGCACCACGTCGGTACGCCCGAGCAGCCGCCAGCCGCCCGGCGTGGCCCGCGGGTACACGCCCGCGTACTCCCCGGCGATCGCCACCGAACCCGCCGGCACCCGGGTCCGGGGCGCGTCCCGCCGCGGTACGCGCAGCGCCGGGTCCAGCCCGGTGAGGTAGCCGAATCCGGGCGCGAACCCGGTGAAGGCCACGGTGTAGAGCGCGCCGCCGTGCCGGCGTACGACCTCGTCCTCGGCCAGCCCGGTCAGCTCGGCCACCTCTGCCAGGTCCGGGCCGTCGTAGCGCACCGGGACCACCACCGTCCGCGGCTCCAGCGCCGCCGCGTCGACCGGCGTCAGGGCGGCCAGCGCGGCGAGATCGACGCCCGCGCCGACGTACACCAGCACCGAGCCGTCCCCGACCACTGTCTCCAGCACGCCGGGCAGCCCGGCGCAGGCGGCCCGCAGCCGGTGCGCCCGCGCCACCGACCCGGCCTCGAGCAGCACCGCGGAATCCCCGACCCAGCGCATGCGTGCAATTCTGTCCGATCGCGTTGCGCGGCTTGCCGCCGTACGCGGGGAACCGATCGGGTGGGCGCCGGCCGGCGAACCAGGTACGACAGGAAGGACCCACATGATCCGCCCCGGACGGCGAGCAGTCGCGCTGGCAGCGACCGGCTTCGCCGCCACCAGCGTCGCGGTCGCGGTCACCGCCACCCACTCCGGCGCCGCCGCGGCCTGCGCGCCCGCACCGGCCCCGGTCTCCGCCGCTCCCGGCGCGACGCTCACCATCCCGGCCGGCGCCGACACCTACGTCGTCCAGGAACAGCCGGTCACCGGGTACGGCTGCGCCGGCAAGGTCGCGGCGAGCAACTGGACCAGCTGGCACAGCCAGGCCTACCTCAGGTTCGCGGTACCGGCCGGGCAGGTCAGCCGGGCCACCCTGACGCTCACCTTCGACCGGCTGGACCACCTGCCGGCCGCGGTCGACTTCTTCCCGGTCACCGGCGCCTGGTCCGAGCAGAGCACGTACGCCAACCGGCCGGCACTCGGCCCGCGGCTGGCCCGGGTCCCGGTCCCGGCGGGCGCGACCACGCTCACGGTCGACGTGACGGCGGCGGTCCGGGCCGGTGTCACCGCGTTCGGCTTCAGCACGCCGACCGGCCAGTCGGTCACCTCGGTCCGCTCGCGCGAATCGGGGGCGGGCGGCCCGGCGCTCACCGTCGCGTACGCCGGCGGCGGCACGGGCACGCTGTGCGGGGCGTCCTTCACCGGCGAGCGGGCGGGCGAGACGTACCAGCAGGCCTTCCAGCGCGAGGACGCGCTCTACGGCGGCCTGGATCTGGTCCGGCAGTTCTACGGCGGGCTGCCCGGTGCGTGGCCGCTGAAGCTGCCGGCGCTCGACCGGCCGGTGTCGGTGTCGTTCAAGGCGCTGCCGAAGGATGTGCTCGCCGGGCGGTACGACGCCCAGCTGCGGGCCTGGTTCGCCGCGGCGCCGCGGGACCGGCTGACCTACTGGACGTACTACCACGAGCCCGAGGACAACATCGCCAACGGCGAGTTCACCGCGGTCGACTACCGGGCCGCCTGGACGCACCTGGCCGGGCTGGCGGACGCGGCCGGCAACCCGCGGCTGCGGGCCACGCTGATCCTGATGGGCTGGTCGCTGCAGCCGGGCTCGCACCGCAACTGGCGGGACTACTACCCGGGCCGGGCGACGATCGACGTGCTCGGCTGGGACCAGTACAACGACGGCTTCAAGAAGGGCGCCTACACCCCGGTCGCGGCGGTCTTCGGCAAGGTCGTCGAGACCTCCCGGGCGGAGGGCCTGCCGTTCGCCGTTCCGGAGACCGGTACGCCGCTGGTCGGCGGTGACACCGGAGCGGCCCGGGCGGCGTGGCTGCGCGCCGCGGTGACGTACCTGACCGACGCCGGTGCGCAGTACGTCTCGTACTTCGACCTGGACTGGACCGCGTCCGCCAGCGCCGACTACCGGCTGCGGGACAGCGCCTCCAGCTCCGCCTGGCGCGCCTTCTGCACCCGGTCCTAGCGCACCAGGGTCGGGGCCGGCCCTGACCAGACCGTGTAGTGGAACACCAACCTGCCGTCGGCCGGGCTGGGGGTCCGATCCAGCTCCAGCACCGCGAGGTGCCCGTCACTGGTGATGACGCACAGCTTCCGGCCGACGGCGAACCCCTGCAGCCCGTCGACGGTACGCACCCGCCTGGCCACCGGCTCGATCGCGCACCGGGCGAAGCCGCCGGGCTCGTGCGGCGGCAGCACCATCACCATGGCCGAGCCGCGCATGTTGAGGTGGTTGCCCAGCCCCCATGGGCCGAGGTCGGCGCCCGGCGCGTTCTGCGCCACCAGCGCCCCGGTGTCCAGGTCCGCGTCCTGGTAGTCGTCCATCGAGATCGCGCCCCGGCGCAGCACCGGCGGTGCCGGCAGGATCGTCGCCTCCAGCCGCGGTGCCGCACCGCCGGGCGAGCCACCGGAGCCGGCCGGGCCGGCCAGGGCGCCCGAGCCGCCGCCCGGCTGCGGTACGGCCGGGTCGGGCGCCAGCAGCAACCCGGCGACCAGCCCGATGCACACCAGCCCCGCCGCGGCCGCCGCCACCCCCACGATCCGCCACGGCCGCCGCCCCGACGCAGCCACCCGCCCAGCAGCCGGCCCGGCGTCGGCCGACCCCGCATCGGCCGGCCCCGCATCGGCCGGCCCGGTCTCGGCCGGCTCGGCGTCCGTGCCCAGCGCGATCCGGCTCCACGCGGTCCGCCACGGCTCCAGCTCCGCGGCCGGATCCCCGCTACGCCCGGCCGCGCGCAGGCAGGCCGACACGTACGCCTCGACGAACTCCATCCGCGGCAGCCTCGGCAGCCCGCGCCCGTTCAGCAGGTACGAGGTGGTGCTCTCCGGCAGCGCGTCGATCGGGTCCCCGGCCGCCGAGACGATGGACCCGCCCAGCCGCCGGAGCGTACGCAGCGACGGGCTGCCGGCCCACACCCGCAGCTCACCCAGCAGGCGGACGAAGTCGGCGGCATCGGCGGCGCTGGCGGGGTCGGGCTGGGTCGGCACGCCGGGCAGGCTATTCGATGGGTGGCAGCGCGCGTAATGCCGGATCGAATACGCTTCCGGTTGCGGACACCGACACAGGGAGCAGGCAGTGACCGAATCTCGCGACCCGCGCAAGCTGCTGGTCATCGCCTTTACCGAGCCGCTGATGGCCCGCGAGTTCCTGCTGGCCGCGATCCGGTTGCAGTCCAAGGGCCAGATCAAGCTGCACGACGCGGTGTTCGTGGCGCGGGACGCCGACGGTACGTCCACGGTGCAGGAGACGCAGGATGTGACCACCGGCCGCGGCGCGCTCGGCGGCGGCATCTGGGGGCTGCTGCTCGGCACGCTGTTCGGCGGCCCGCTGGGCGGGTTGATCACCGGCGCGGCGAGCGCGGGCGGCGGGGCGCTGCTGGCCAAGCTGGTGGACACCGGCATCAAGGACGACCGGATCGGCGCGTTGCGCGAGGCGGTGCAGCCGGGGACGACCGCCCTGGCGCTGCTGGTCAGCCACATCTCCGTCGCCGACCTGCAGAACGAGCTGGCCCGCTTCCCCGGCGCCACGCTGGTCGAGTCGGACCTCCCGGACGCCGCGGTCGCCGCCGTACGGCACGCCCTCGGCACCCCACTCGAACCGCAGGACCCCGCCTAGGGTCCCCGCCGCGCCGCCGGCTGCGGTAGCGCGCGGGCCACGCCGTACGCCGCGGACGCCGCGCCGCCGAACAGCAGGAGCAGGCCGACCCAGTCGCCGGGCAGCACCACATCCCCCTCGGGCCGGCCCATCGACAGCCCGACCACCACGACCATCCACAGCGCCGCGGGCACGATCGGCGACCAGCGGCTGCCGGTGGCGGTGAGCATCAGCTTGGGCAGCAGCACGTTGAGGACCAGCGCGCCCAGCACCGACACCGGCAGCAGCACGGTGCCGATCCGCAGCGGGGCGTAGAACACCTCCAGGACCGCCGATTCCACGGCCGCCGCCGCGACCAGGACGCCGCTGACGATGCGAGACCAGCGCGCGTGCTCCGCCACCTAGCCGAGCCCCGCGAACAGGCCGTTCTCATACGTCGAGGTGATCTGGCCCGCACCCGGCCAGCCGGCCCCGTCCTCGGGGGCGCCGCCGGACGGCCCGCGCTCACCCCGGACCAGCTGGTAGAACTCCACCCCCATGGCCTGCCGCCCGACGTGGTCGGCGAGGGCGAAGAAGACACCGTCGACGGCGATCTGGGTGGCGTGCGCGCGCATCGCGTTCAGCTTGGCCTCGACCCAGCTGGTGCCTACCACCCAGGTGGTCACCAGCGCGTCGTCGGTGCCGAACGGCAGGTCGTCCACGTTGCCGTCCGGCAGCCCGAACGGCCGTTCCTCGCCGGCCGCCCGCAGCGCCTCGATCCCCGCCGCCAGCACCGACCTCGGGACGGCGCACCAGTAAACCTTTGCCACCTCCCACGGCGCACCGCGCTCGGTGTCGTACGTGGGGTCCGCGGCCAGCTCGACGGCCCGCATGGCGACCCGGTGGGCCTGGATGTGGTCGGGGTGACCGTACCCGCCGTTCTCGTCGTAGGTGACCATGACCTGCGGGCGCATCTCGCGGATCACCCCGACCAGCTCGCCGGCCGCCTCGTCGGTGTCGGCCTGCCAGAAGCAGCGCGGGTCGTCGTTGCTGGGCAGGCCCATCATGCCGCTGTCCCGGTACCGTCCGGCGCCGCCGAGGAAGCGGTGGTCGGTGACGCCGAGGGCCTGCATGGCGCGCTGCAACTCGGCCACCCGGTAGCCGCCGAGCTGGTCGGCCGCCTCGGCCGCGAGCCCGGCCAGCTCCGGGACCAGCACCTCGCCCAGCTCACCCAGCGTGCAGGTCACCAGGGTCACATGGACGCCCTCGGCGACGTACCGCGCCATCGTGACGCCGTTGTTGATCACCTCGTCGTCGGGGTGGGCGTGCACGAACAGCACCGACCTGGCCGGCGCGGCCGCGGCCAGGTCAAGCGCAACCTCAGGGCTCACGTCTGTCACGGACGGCAGCCTAATGGGTGCCGCCGAGCCGAGCTTTCAGATGATCTGCAGCGTCTCGGCGTAGTGGCACGCGGACTGGTGGTTGCCGCGCACCTCCAGCGCCGGCTCCTCCGAGCGGCACCTGTCCTGCTCATCCGGCTTGAGCTGGTTGGCGAACTTCGGGCAGCGGGTACGGAAGCGGCAGCCGGAGGGCGGGTTGGCCGGGCTCGGCAGGTCGCCGTGCAGCAGGATCCGCTGGCGCTGCCGCTCCCGGTCCGGGTCCGGCAGCGGGATCGCCGACAGCAACGCCTGCGTGTACGGGTGCGTCGGCCGCTCGAACAGCTCGTCCTTGCTGGCCAGCTCCACGATCTTGCCGAGGTACATGACCGCGACGCGGTCGGCGATGTGCCGTACCACCGACAGGTCGTGCGCGATGAACAGGTAGGACAGGCCCAGCCGGTCCCGCAGGTCCTCGAGCAGGTTGATCACGCCGGCCTGGATGGACACGTCCAGCGCCGAGACCGGCTCGTCCAGCACCAGCACCTGCGGCTCCAGCGCCAGCGCCCGGGCGATGCCGATGCGCTGCCGCTGCCCGCCGGAGAACTCGTGCGGGTACCGGTTGGCGTGCTCCGGGTTCAGCCCCACCATGCTGAGCAGCTCGTCCACCCGGGTGCGCAGCGCCTGCCCGGAGGCGAGCTTGTGCACGATCAGCGGCTCGGCGACGATGTCGAAGACCGGCAGCCGCGGGCTGAGCGAGGCGTACGGGTCCTGGAAGACGATCTGGATCTGCCGGCGCAGCGGCCGCATCTGCGCCCGGTTCAGCTTGGTCAGCTCGCGGCCGGCGAACTTCACCGAGCCGCTGGTGGCCGGTTGCAGGTGCAGGATCGCCCGGCCGGTCGTGGACTTGCCGCAGCCGGATTCGCCTACCAGGCCGAGGACTTCGCCGCGGCCGAGGCTGAAGCTGACGCCGTCCACGGCCTTCACCGCGCCGATCACCCGGCGGATCAGGCCGCGGCTGCGGATCGGGAAGTGCTTACGCAGGTCCCGCACCTCCAGCACCGGCTCCGCACTGTCCACAGTGGACGTCACTTGCCCTCCCCAGCGGTGTCGGCGCGCCCGGCGGGCTCGACCGGCTCGGTGGTCTCACCGGCCGGCGCGGGCTGGTCGCCCGGGGCCTCGGCCAGCAGTTCCTCCATCAACTCCGGCTCATCCGGCACCGCGTCGGCCAGGCCCGCCAGCAGGTCGGCCTGGGCGACGTCGTCCACCGCGGTCGCCTCGAACACGTCCTCGGCCGCCACCTCGGCGCGGGACAGGTCACCGGAGCGGATGCACGCGGCCAGATGGCCGGTGTCCACTTCGGACAGTGACGGCTCGGCGGCGTCGCACTCGGCGATGTGCAGCGGGCAGCGCGGGCCGAACGGGCAGCCGGGCGGCAGGTTCAGCAGCGAGGGCGGGCTGCCGGGGATCGGGGTGAGCCGCTGCCGCTCCCGCGCGTCCAGCCGGGGCAGCGACCCGAGCAGCCCGAGCGTGTACGGCATCCGCGGCGAGTAGTAGATGTCGTCGACGGCGCCCACCTCGACCGGGCGGCCGGCGTACATGACCAGGACGCGGTCGGCCATCCCGGCAACCACGCCCAGGTCGTGCGTGATCAGTACGGTAGCCGCGCCGGTCTCGGCCTGCGCGGTCTTCAGCACCTCCAGCACCTGCGCCTGCACGGTCACATCCAGCGCCGTGGTCGGCTCGTCGGCGATGATCACATCCGGCTGGTTGGCCATCGCGATCGCGATCACCACCCGCTGCCGCATGCCGCCGGAGAACTCGTGCGGGAAGGAGTTGACCCGCTGCTCGGCGTTGGGGATGCCGACCAGGTTCAGCAGGTTCACCGCGCGCGCCATCGCCGCCTTCGCCGACAGCCCCTTGTCGTGCCGGCGCAGCGTCTCCACGATCTGGAAACCCACCCGGTACACCGGATTCAGCGACGTCATCGGGTCCTGGAAGATCATCGCGATGCCCTTGCCGCGCACCGCCGACATGGGCCGGTCGCGGATGCCGAGCAACTCCCGGCCGCGGAACCGGACCGAGCCGCTGACCCGCGCGCTCTTGGGCAGCAGGCCCATCACCGCGAGCGAGGTCACCGACTTGCCGGACCCGGATTCGCCGACGATGCCGAGGGTCTGGCCCGGGTACAGCGCGTACGAGACGCCGCGGACCGCGTGCACGACGCCGTCCTCGGTGGGGAACTTGACCTCGAGGTCGGTGACCTCCAGCAGCGGTTCCCCGGCCGGGCGGTCCGGCTCGACGGTGGGCTGGGCGATGCTCTGCACTCAACGACTCCCGTGCTCGGTGGGGCGGCGGCTGCTCAGGCGCGGACGCGGCTGTGCGAGGGGTCGAACGCGTCCCGCACGCCGTCGCCGATGAAGCTGATGCACATCACGATCACCATGATCGCCAGGCCCGGGGTGTAGAACAGCCACGGCCGGCTGTCGGCGGCCGCGACGCCGTCGGAGACCAGTACGCCCAGCGAGGTGTCGCCCTGCACGCCGAAGCCCAGGTAGGTGAGCGAGGCCTCGGCCAGCACCGAGGTCGCCGCGCCCAGCGTCGCCCACACGATGATCTGCCCCAGCGAGTTGGGGATCAGGTGCTTGAAGATGATCCGCCGGTCGGAGGCGCCGAGGGCGTGCGCCGCTTCCACGAACTCCCGTTCCCGCAGCGACAGGAACTGCGAGCGCAGGATCCGGGCCAGGTCCATCCAGCCGAACAGGCCGATCACCAGCGCCACCGACAGGATCGTGCCGCCGCCCTTCTGCACCTTGGCGGCGATCACCACCAGCACCACCAGCTGCGGGATGGTGAGCACCAGGTCCACGAACCGCATCAGCAGGTTGTCGACGTACCTGCCGTAGTAGCCGGCCAGGCCGCCGATCAGGATGCCGACCACCCCGGCGATCAGGATGAACAGCAGCGCGATGATCGAGGAGCGCTGGATGCCGCGCATCAGCAGCGCCAGCAGGTCCTTGCCGATGTCCTCGGTGCCCAGCAGGTGCCCGGGCGTACCGGGTGGCTTGTTGGCCGCCAGCTTGTCCTGGTCGGTGTAGCTCCACCGGTAGAACAGCGGGTAGATGAAGGAGGTGAGCACGATGACCGCGAGCAGGATCAGCGCGCCCATCGCCCGCCTGTTGCGGACGAACCGGCGGATGATCTGCTGCCGCTGGCTGCGCGCCCGTACGGTGAACTCGCCCGCCACGGTCCCGGTCGACGAGGGCCCGGAGCCCCCTACCGTCGGCGTTGTCTGCTGAACGGTCGTCATGCCCCGCCGCCCTTCAGTGATAAGTCGCCGGTCACGAGAGCCGGATCCGCGGATCGAGTACGGCGTAGAGCAGGTCGGCCACCAGGTTGGCGAGGATCACGAAGAACGCCGCGACCATGAGCCAGGCCAGCAGCACGTTCACATCCTGCTGCCCGATGGCGTTGTCGGTCAGGTAGGTGCCCATGCCGTTCCACACGAAGACCTTCTCGGTCAGCACCGCGCCGCCGAGGATCAGCCCGACATTCAGCGCGATCACCGTGGTCACCGGGATCAGCGCGTTGCGCAGGCCGTGCCGGACCAGCACCCGCGAATACCGCAGGCCCTTGGCCCGGGCCATTCGCATGTAGTCGGCGTTCAGCACATCCAGCATCGAGGCGCGCTGGAAGCGGCTCCACGCCGCGAAGTTCAGCGCCGCCAGCGAGATCGTCGGCAGGATCATGTGCTGGATGCGGTCGATCAGGATCTGGTGCGAGGTGCCGTACAACTCGATACCGGGCTGCGTTTCGCCCTGCGTCCACAGCACGTGGCTGCCGCCGAACAGGTGCTGGTTGCCCCACACCACCAGGAACTGCTTGAGCAGCGTGGCGAACCAGAAGACCGGCAGCGAGATCAGGACGTACGACACGGTGGTGGACACGTAGTCGGACAGCTTGTTCTGCCGTACGGCGGTGAGTACGCCGACGGCCACGGCGAGGATCGTGGCCAGGATCATCGCGGCCAGCACCAGCCGCCCGGTGACGATCACCCGGTGGAAGAGCACCGGGTTGATCGGGCTGCCGCTGATGTCGTTGCCGAAGTCGCCGCGCACGATGCCGGTCAGCCACGTCCAATACCGCTGCGGCGCGGGCTTGTCGAGGCCGAGCAGGTGCGCCTGGGCGTCGATCGCCCCGGGCGCCAGACCCTGCCGCTGCCGCAGCTTCGCCAGCGGGTCCAGCGTGCTGGCGGCCAGGATGAACACCAGGAAAGAGCTGGCCAGCAGGACCAGCGCGGAGGAGAGGATCCGCCGCACGCAGTAAACGAACACGGTCGCGACCTTACGCCGGTGGACGGTGGGTTGAGTGCCCTTCCGGCGGCGATCAGCCCCCGGGGGTGGGTGCGGCGCGGTGGGCCTGCCGGAGCCGGTACGACTCCGGCAGGCC
>Ga0081455_10008675_pt1 | contig 10529 bp, 9 predicted proteins | sample TabmetS3T2R1_FD_70207 | JGI IMG/M metagenome (GOLD analysis project Ga0081455, IMG submission 70207) | Tabebuia heterophylla rhizosphere microbial communities from the University of Puerto Rico - S3T2R1 | ecosystem: Host-associated > Plants > Roots > Rhizosphere ... | reverse complement strand
CCTCTATAAATCCGACGCCGACCTGCAGGCGGCGCACGCCGCTTTTCCCTGGATCTTCACCTGGGACGACCATGAGGTCGATGACGACTACACCAATGATATTTCTCCGCAGGAGCCGCACCGCGACCGGTTCCTGGCCCAGCGCGCCGCGGCCTACCAGGCGTTCTGGGAGCACATGCCGCTGCCGTTCTCGATGCGGCCTCGCGGCCCATCGATGCGCATCTACGACCGCTACCGTTTCGGCGATCTCGCCGAGTTCCACCTGCTCGACGATCGTCAGTATCGCGACCACCATGCGTGCCGGACGGCGATGCCGCGCAACAAGGTGATGGCCGCCTGCGAGGAACGGCTCGATCCCGGGCGCACCATGCTGGGCGCCGAGCAGGAGGCGTGGCTGGCCGACGGCCTGCGGAACGCCTCGACGCGCTGGAACGTCATCGCCCAGCAGACGCTGATGGCCCAGCTCGACCGCGGCGCCGAGGGCAAGCACGCCTACTGGCATGACGGCTGGGATGGCTATGTGCCCGCCCGCCAGCGGCTGCTCGACGCGGTCGCCGCCTCGCCCGTCCGCGATATGCTGGTGCTGAGCGGCGATGTCCACGCCTTCTGGGCCGCCGACCTCAAGCGCGACTTCGATGCACCAGGCTCGGCGACGATCGCCAGCGAGTTCGTCGGCGGCTCGATCACGTCCCAGGGACCCGCCGAGGCACGCCTGCAGGCGCAGGTCCAGCGCAACCCGCATATCCGCTACGGTCGCAGCGGGCGCTACGGCTATGCCCATGTCACGCTCGATGCCAAGGCTGCCCATGTTTCTTTCCGCGCGGTCGACACGGTGAAGAACCCGCAATCGGGCATCTCCACGTTGCAGTCCTTCGTCGTCGAAGCGGGCAAGCCTGGCGTGGTGTCTGGCTAGCTGAGACGCTTGAGGTAGGCCCGCCAGCCGCCCAGTGCTGTGATATCGAGCGCGCCGATGGAGGCGTGACTTTCGCACAGAAAGCCGGTCACGGCGGAGCCGTCTGCGAGCGTGATTGTGCCCAGTCCCAGCGGTGGCCCAACCCGGCGCAGGAACAGGCCGACTTTCTCGGTCGGCAGGCTCCAGATCTCGAGATCGATCGCGCCGCCGCCCTTGGGGACGCGCACCATGCCGGGCCGATGCGGCGGCCCGCCGGGCAAGGCATAGAGGCGATAGACCGATGCGGTCTTGCAGGCCCGCTCGAACCGTCCACCCAGCTCCGTAAGCTGTTCGTTGAGCGGCAGCTCGGCCATATGCGCGCCGACGACGGCAATCGACGACCGATCTTCGCTGATCGCTGGATCGCACTCGGTTGGCGGCAATTGGCTGGCTGTCTTGCCGAGCGGCAACGCCGTGGCACGTTGCCAGCGTGCGCCGAAGGCAAGCAGCGCACGGTCGGCATGCGGCCGTGCAATCAAGGTGATGCCGAACGGCAGGCCATCCGATCGAAAGCCTGCCGGCAAGGCGAGCGCGCTCAAGCCGAAGAAGTTCACGAAATTGGTGTAGTGACCGAGATGGCTGTTGAGGCGGAGCGGCTCGCGCTCGAGATCGGCGACGCGGTAGATCGTGCCGGCAGTCGGCAGGGCGAGGAAGTCGAGCCCTTCCATTTCTGTGGCCGCGCGTGCCGTCAGAGCCGCGAGCTTGTACTGGCCCTCGAAGGCATCGACGGCGCTGTATTTGCGGCCGTCCAGGATGATCTGGCGTGTCGCCGACCAGATGCCGGCCTCGTCATCGGCTGCTTCGATGAAAGCGCCGACCGCCGCCGTGCGTTCGGCGACCCATGGCCCGCTGTAGAGGAGCTGCGCTGCGTCGCGAAAGGGCGCGTAGTCGAGCGCCATGGCCGTGCCGCCGAGCTTGCGCAAGTGATCGACGGCCTCGGCGTAAAGCGTGGCATAGGCCTTGTCGCCAAAGAATTCGGCGTCCTGGGCGCGCAGGACGCCGAAGCGGAATTCCGTGCCGATGGCTGGCGTCGCCCGGGGCGTGCTCACGATTTGCAGCACGACATCGGCATCAGCGCACGACAGGGCGAACACCGACACGCAATCGAGCGACCGGCAGGCCGGCACGACGCCCTCGGTGCCGACCAAGCCGGGCGTCGGCTTCAAGCCGACGATGTTGTTGAAGCCGGCCGGGACGCGGCCGGACCCTGCGGTATCGGTGCCAAGCGCAAAGCTCACCAGCCCCGCCGCGACGGCCACGGCTGATCCCGAGCTCGAGCCTCCCGGCACGAAGGACGGATCGAACGGATTCCTGGGAACGCCATAGGGCGAGCGCACGCCCACAAGGCCGGTCGCGAACTGGTCGAGATTGGTCTTGCCGATCGCAATGGCGCCGGCATCGACCAGGCGTTGCACGACGTCGGCCGACTTGTGAGGCCTGTAGGCAAAACCGGGGCAGGCTGCCGTGGTCGCTAGGCCCTCGACATCGATATTGTCCTTGATTGCGAAGGGGACACCGAACAGCGGCAGCGTCTCGCCGCGTCGCGCATCGAGCGCCTCGGCCTTGGCCCGCAGCACATCATCCGGAAACCGCGAGATCCACACCTTGTCGTCGCCCGCCGCATTGATCCGGGCCAGGACCTCCTCGATCACGGCGCGGCATGTGAGGGTGCCATCGGCCAGGCGGGCATGGAGAGAATGGAGGCCAAGGTCGAGGGCGTAATTCATCGACTCTTCTCTAACGTCACTCATCTTGGATTGCATACAAATTGGATGCCAAGGCCTAATAAGCATGCAAATCGGCTAACTTGCATACAATTGCCGACTTCAGGGAGGCGCGAAACCGGCTGATTAACACGCCAATAACCCGTTTCCGGGTGCTGGCACATGGCTTGCAGTTCCTCTGTGCGTGGGTTCCGGGGGATAGGGGGCTGCAATGAAACGTCGTTCCTTCATCAAGGCGACCGCTGTGGCGACGGCGACGCCGGCGATCTGGTCGGAGGCGAAGGCGCAGGCGCGCAACGAGACGTTGCTGATCGTAGGCGAGAGCCCGCCAAATTCCATGGATATCCACGGCGTCGGCGCCAACCGGCCGGCCTACGAGGTGTCGTGGAACACGCATGATCGGCTGATCACCTACGGCGCCAAGAAGGACGCCAACGGCAACGACCACTACGACTACACCAAGCTCGAGCCCGAGCTTGCCACCGACTGGAACGTCACGCCGACCTCCGCCACCTTCAAGCTGCGCCGCGACGCCAAGTTCCACGACGGCACGCCGATCACCGCCAAGGACGTGAAGTGGTCGTTCGATCGCGCGGTCACGGTGGGCGGCTTCCCCACGTTCCAGATGGCGGCGGGGTCGTTGCAGAAACCCGAGCAGTTCGTCGTTGTCGATGACTACACCTTCCGCGTCGATTTCCTGCGCGCCGACAAGCTGACCTTGCCCGATATCGGCGTGCCGGTGCCGGTGATCATGAACTCGGAGCTTTGCAAGAAGCATGCGACCGCCACCGATCCCTGGGCGATGGACTGGTGCAAGAACAATCACGCGTCCGGTGGCGCCTACAAGGTCGAGCGCTGGCAGCCCGGGCAGGAGGTCGTCTATGTGCGCAATGACGACTGGAAGGCTGGTCCGCTGCCCAAGGTCAAGCGCATCATCATGCGCATCATCCCGTCGGCGGGAAACCGCCGCGCGCTGCTCGAGCGCGGCGACGCCGATCTCTCCTTCGACCTGCCGCCCAAGGATTTCTCCGAGCTGAAATCGTCGGCGAAGCTCACGGTGATCGGCACGCCGATCGAGAATGCCATGATCTACCTGGGCATGAACGTGACGCAGAAGCCGTTCGACAACGTCAAGGTCCGCCAGGCCGTCGCCTGGGCATTGCCCTATCAGCAGATCATGGATGCGGTGATGTTCGGCCAGGCGATCCCGCTGTTCGGCGGTGCCGACAACAAGTTCAAGGGAATCTACTGGCCGCAGAAGGATGGCTACGCGACAGACATCGCCAAGGCCAAGGCGCTGATGGCCGAAGCCGGCTATCCCACCGGCTTCGAGACCACGCTGTCGTTCGACCTGGGCCTTGCCAGCACCAACGAGCCGCTGACTGTGCTGGTCCAGGAGAGCCTGGCGCAGATCGGCATCAAGACCACCATCAACAAGGTGCCGGGCGCCAACTGGCGCGGCGAGCTCCTGAAGAAGAACATGCCGATGATCACCAACGCCTTCGGCGGCTGGCTGAACTATCCGGAATACTTCTTCTACTGGTGCTATCACGGCCAGAACGCGGTGTTCAACACCATGTCCTATCAGAACCCGGCGATGGACGCGCTGATCGACAAGGCTCGGTTCACGACGGGGCCCGAATACGAAGCCGCCGTGAAGGGCTTCATCGACATGGCTTTCGAGGAAGTGCCGCGTGTCCCGATCTTCCAGCCGCTGCTGAACGTGGCGATGCAGAAGAACGTCACCGGCTATCGCTACTGGTTCCATCGCCAGCTCGACTACCGCCAGCTCGCGAAGGGGTGATGCTGAAGCTGCTGCTTTCGCGACTGGTGACGGCGATCCCCAGTATCATCGGGGTGGTCATCGTCACCTTCATGCTGACGCGGCTGCTGCCGGGCGACCCGGCCGCCTACTTCGCAGGCCTTGCGGCCAGCCCGCAGGCGATCGCCGAGATCCGCGCCAAGCTCGGCCTCGACAAGTCGTTGCCCGAGCAGTTCGTGGCCTACATCGGCGATCTTCTGACCGGCAATCTCGGCAGCTCGCTCAGTACCGGCCAGCCGGTCGCCACCGAGATCGCGACCCGGCTGCCGGCCTCGGCCGAGCTCACGCTGGTCGCGCTGATCCTGGCCGTGGGCATCGCCATTCCGCTCGGCGTGCTGGCGGCCGTGAAGCAAGGGACGTGGATCGACCATCTCTGCCGCATCGTCACGACGGCCGGCGTCTCGCTGCCGGTTTTCTTCACCGGCCTGCTGTTTGCCTATGTCTTCTACTACGTGCTGCAGATCGCGCCGGCGCCGAGCGGTCGGCTCGATGTCTTCCTGTCGCCGCCCTCCGACATCACCGGCTTCTACCTGATCGACTCGCTGCTGACCGGAAACCTCGAGACCTTCTGGGGGGCGTTGAAGCAGCTCGCCTTGCCGGCGATCTCGATGGCCATCTTCTCGCTGGCCCCACTGGCGCGCATGACGCGCGGCTCGATGCTGGCGGTGCTGGGCAGCGACTTCATCCGCACCGCGCGCGCCAGCGGCCTGGCGCCACGCACCGTGGTCTTCGCCTACGCCTTCCGCAATGCCGTGCTGCCGGTGATCACCACGCTCGGCATGGTGTTCTCCTTCCTGCTCGGCGCCAACGTGCTGGTCGAGACCGTGTTCGCCTGGCCCGGTATCGGGCTCTACGCCGTGAACGCGCTGATCACCTCGGACTATGCGCCGGTGCAGGGCTTCGTGCTCACCATGGCGGTGCTCTATGTCGCGCTGAACCTGTTGATCGACTTCGTCTACGGCCTGGTCGATCCGCGCGTGCGACTGGATAGCTAGATGCTGCCGCTGCTGCGCCACGCCCGATACGTGCTGTCGGAAAACCCGATCACCGGCCTCGCTTTCGGCCTGTTTGCCCTGTTCCTGATCGCCGGAATCTTCGGCCCTGCGCTCGCGCCCTACAATCCGCTGCAGAGCAATTCCGCGATGGCGCTGAAGCCGCCGTCTACAGCGCATTGGTTCGGCACCGACCAGCTCGGCCGCGACATCTTCAGCCGCGTGCTGGTGGCGACACGCCTCGATCTTTCCATCGCCTTCGCCTCGGTGATCCTGGCCTTCCTTCTGGGTGCGCTGTCGGGCGTCGCGGCCGGCTATTTCGGCGGCTGGACCGACCGCGTCGTCGGCCGGCTGGCCGACACCATCATGGCCTTTCCGCTGTTCGTGCTGGCGATGGGCATCGTCGCCGCGCTCGGCAACAAGGTGATCAACATCGTCATCGCCACCGCCATCATCAATTTCCCGCTCTATGCCCGCGTCGCCCGCGCCGAAGCCAATGTGCGGCGCGAAGCGGGCTTCATCGAGGCGGCGCGTCTCTCCGGCAACGGCGAGGCCCGCGTCGTCCTGGGCCATGTGCTGCCCAACATCATGCCGATCATGATGGTGCAGATGTCGCTCACCATGGGCTACGCGATCCTGAACGCCGCCGGCCTCTCCTTCATCGGCCTCGGCGTGCGCCCGCCCGATGCCGAATGGGGCATCATGGTCGCCGAGGGCGCCAACTTCATCCAGAGCGGCGAATGGTGGATCGCGCTGTTTCCCGGCGCAGCCCTGATGCTCGCCGTCTTCTGCTTCAACCTTCTCGGCGACGGTTTGCGCGACATCATCGATCCGAGGAAACGGACGTGACGGCGGTGCCCGCGCTCGCTGTCGAGGATCTCTCGGTCGAGTTCCGCACGCGCGCAGGGACTGTCAAGGTGCTGGAACGCGTCGGCTTCCAGGTCGACAAGGGAGAGACCATCGCCTTGGTAGGCGAATCGGGCTCGGGCAAGTCGGTGACGGCCTTCGCCGTGATGGGCATCCTCGATCCTGCAGGCAAGGTGACGTCGGGACGCGCGCTGTTCGGCGGCAGCGACCTTCTCGCGCTGTCCGAGGCCGAGCTCGCCGAGCAGCGCGGCCGCGAGCTCTCGATGATCTTCCAGAACCCGCGCACGGCGTTGAACCCGATCCGCAAGGTCGGCCAGCAGATCGCCGATGTGCTGGTGCGCCACGGCGGAGCGACGCCCAGCAATGCGCCGCGCGGCGCGATCGAGATGCTGAAGAAGGTGCGCATCCCCGATCCCGAGCGCCGCGCCGAGGCCTATCCGTTCGAGCTGTCGGGCGGCATGTGCCAGCGCATCATGATCGCGATTGCACTGGCCTGCCGGCCGGCGCTGCTGATCGCCGATGAGCCGACCACCGGGCTCGACGTCACCACCCAGGCCGTGATCATGGACCTGATCGGCGAGCTCGCGCGCGAAGCGGGCATGGCCACCATCTTCATCACCCACGACCTGGCGCTCGCGGCTGAATATTGCGACCGCATCGTCGTCATGCACGCCGGCCACATCGTCGAAAGCGCACCCGGCCGCACGCTCTTCACCGAGCCGCGCCATCCCTATTCGGCGAAGCTTCTGGCCGCGACGCCGGGCGAGACCGCGTCGCTCGACGACCTGGCCTCGATCCCCGGCGGCCTGCCCGATCTGCGGCGCTTCGACCTGCCGCCCTGCCGCTACAGCGAGCGCTGCGAGCGGCGCATCGACGCGTGCAGCCAGCCGCTGGTGCAGCGCGACATCGGCGAGCACCACATCGTCGCCTGCTGGAACCCGCTGTGAGCGCGCTGCTCGACATCGCCGAGCTCGCCAAGCGCTTCGAGGTCGGCGGCAAGCGCCAGCTCCATGCGGTGGACGAGGTCACCTTCACGATCGGGCGCGGCGAGACGGTCGGCCTGGTGGGCGAATCGGGCTGCGGCAAGTCCACGCTGGTGCGCTTGATCAACCGGTTGCTGGATCCGACGTCGGGCAGCATTCGGCTGGGCGCCACGGAGCTGGCCGATCTGAAAGCCCGGTCTTTTGCCGGCGATCCCAATCGCGCGCGCATCCAGATGGTGTTCCAGGATGCCGGCGACTCCCTCAATCCGCGCTACACGGCGGCCGACGCCATCGCCGATCCCATCCGCCGCCTGAAGAAGCTCTCCGGTACCGCGCTCCGGCGCCGCGTCGAGGCGCTGGCCGACATGACCGGCCTGCCGCGCGAGCTGCTGTCGCGCTTCCCCCATCAGCTCTCTGGCGGCCAGAAGGCGCGCGTCGGCATCGCCCGCGCCATCGCCGTCGAGCCCGAGCTGCTGATCCTCGACGAGCCCACGGCGGCGCTCGACGTCTCGGTGCAGGTAGTGATCCTGAAGCTCCTGCAGCAGCTCAAGCGGGAGCTGGGCATGAGCTACCTGTTCGTCAGCCACGATCTCAATGTCGTGCGCCTGCTGTGCGATCGTGTGCTGGTGATGTATCTCGGCAAGATCGTCGAGCAGGGGCCGGCGGGCGAGATCTTCGCCGATCCCAGGCATCCCTATACGCGGGCCCTGATCTCGGCCATCCCGCAGGCCGATCCCGACAAGCGCGTCGGCCGGCTGCGCCTGGCGGGCGAGCCGCGCAGCCCGATCGATCCCGATCCGACGGTCTGCCGCTTCTACGGCCGCTGCCCCAAGGGCGAGCCGCGCTGCTCCGCCGAAATGCCGCTCTTGCGCAGCGTCGGTCCGGCACGGCAGGTTGCGTGTCATCTCGCTTGAGGAGGGAAGCAGTGGCGGAAGACAAGCCCGACATCGGCCGCCTGGTCGATGAGGCGGCCAAGGCGATCGGTCTGCCGATCGCACCGGAATACAGCGCCAACGTCATCGTGAACTACGAGCGGTCGCTGGCCATCGCGCAGCCGCTGCTCGCCGTCGAGCTCGACGACGAGCTGACTCCCGGGCCGGTGTTCCGGCCATGAACGATCCTCTCTCGAAGGAAGCGACGGCCACGGACATCGCCCGTGCCGTCATGAGCGGTAAGGTCAAGGCGAGCGCCGTGGTCGAAGCCGCATTGACGCGCATCGAGCGGACCGAACCCGCGATCAATGCCTTCACCGACGTCGTGGCCCAGCGGGCGAAGCGGCGCGCCGCCGAGATCGATGCCGGCCGGCACCGCGGTCCACTGGTCGGCGTGCCCTTCGCGGTCAAGAACCTGTTCGACATCAAGGGCCTGCCGACGCGGGCCGGCTCCAAGATCAATGTCGACGGGCCCGTCGCGTCGCGTGACGGCTCGCTGGTGCGCAAGCTCGAGACTGCGGGAGCCATCCTGGTCGGTGGCCTCAACATGGGCGAGTACGCCTACGACTTCACCGGCGAGAACGCCCACTACGGGCCGTCGCGCAATCCGCGCGACCCGACGCGCATGACGGGAGGCTCGTCGGGGGGCTCGGGCGCCGCTGTCGCCGCGGGCGAGGTGCCGCTGGCGCTGGGGTCCGACACCAACGGCTCGATCCGCGTGCCGTCCTCGCTGTGCGGCCTGTTTGGGCTGAAGCCCACCTATGGCCGCTTGAGCCGCGCCGGCAGCTTTCCTTTCGTCGACGCGCTCGACCATCTCGGTCCGATCGCGCGCTCGGTCGGGGATCTTGCGCTGTCGTTCGATGCCATGCAGGGCTGGGACCCCGATGATCCGGTCTGCACCGACCGCCCGGCCGAGCCGACCTTGACGGAGCTGGGCGAGGGGATCGGCGGCCTGCGCATCGCCATCGCCGGCGACTATTTTGAGCGCGGCGCCGAACCAGAAGCTTTGGAAGTCGTGGCAACCGTCGCCAAGGCGCTCGGTGCCTCGAGGAAGATCGTGATTCCCGAAGCGGCCGCGGCACGTTCGGCGGCCTACATCATCACCGCCATCGAGGGCAGCCAGCTCCATCTGCCGCGGCTCAGGACCCGGCCGCAGGACTTCGATCCCGACACGCGCGAGCGCTTCATGGCCGGCGCCCTGCTGCCCGGCGCCTGGTACGTCAAGGCGCAACGCTTCCGTCGGCGCTATCGTGCGGCGGTGCAGAAGCTGTTCGCCGAGGTCGACGTCATCCTCGCACCGGCCACGCCCTGCACCGCGCCCAAGCTCGGCCAAGTGATGATGAAGCTGGGCGGCGTCGAGCTGCCGGTGCGCGCCAATCTCGGCCTCTACACCCAGCCGATCTCGTTCATCGGCCTGCCGGTGGTGGTGGCGCCCGTGCAACGGGCAGGCGGCCTGCCGATTGGCGTGCAGATCATCGCCAACCACTACAAGGAAGCCGCCGCGCTGCGCGTCGCCCGCCATCTCGAGAAGGAAGGCATCGCCAGCGCACCGCCGGCTTGACCGTCATTGGAGCGCGGACTTCCAGGTCCGCTCATGACTCATGAATGCGGACCAGGAGGTCCGCGCTCCACAAGAATGAGGAGCCTGCATGGAAATCAACATCCCCGAGGTCGTGGCCGAGGTCACGGCCGCCTTCGAACGCTACGAGAAGGCGCTGAACAGCAACGACGTCGCGGTGCTCGACGAGCTGTTCTGGAAGAGTCCGCAGACGCTGCGCTACGGCGTCGGCGAGCAGCTCTATGGCTACGACCAGATCGCCGCCTTCCGCGCCGGCCGCGATCCCGGCTTCGTCGTCAACCGCGACCTGCTGAAGCTCTGGATCGTCACCTACGGCCGCGACTTCGGCACCGCCAACTGCGAGTTCCGCCGCCATGGCGCCAACCGCACCGGCCGGCAAAGCCACACCTGGATGCGCACGGCCGACGGCTGGCGCATCGTCGCTGCCCACGTCTCCTTGCTGGGCGAGGCGACGGTGATGAAATCGTAGTGGCGCGCCTCCAGCGTCAACGCCCCTTCATCTTCCGCCAGGCCGCGAAGTCGGCGAGCGTCTGCTCGTTGGTCGGCGGATAGAGGCCGTAGATCCCGTGACCCTTGCTGACCTGCTCCTCGACGAAATCCTCGAAGGCGGTCTGCTCGAAGGCCTCCTCGGCGATCTCGTCGACCAGGTTGGCCGGGATGACGATGACGCCGTCGGCG
>Ga0081455_10008674_pt1 | contig 10530 bp, 9 predicted proteins | sample TabmetS3T2R1_FD_70207 | JGI IMG/M metagenome (GOLD analysis project Ga0081455, IMG submission 70207) | Tabebuia heterophylla rhizosphere microbial communities from the University of Puerto Rico - S3T2R1 | ecosystem: Host-associated > Plants > Roots > Rhizosphere ... | reverse complement strand
TCCCGGCGCAGTCGCAGGCGCGTTCGTGCACGAACGCCATGCAACGAACACAAAATTGCCGCGGTTCGCCGGCTGGTTTGGCAACGATCCGAACACACGGTTCCGATTGCATTTGGAACCCGAATTTATTCCGGTTGCGTCAGCCGATGGCTGGCAAATCAGTAATCCACCCATTTTTTCGATGGCACCATTGCGCGCCTCGCTTGAGGTCTTCGATGAAGCGGGTGGCATGGAACCACTACGCGCGAAATCGCGCAGGCTGACCAGTTACCTTGAGTTCCTGCTGACCGAGCGCGGGTCGAAAAAGTTTACCGTTATCACACCCCGCAACCCTGAGGAGCGCGGTTGCCAACTGTCGATCCAGGCACACGAGCATCCCAAGGAATTGTTAAAGAAACTCGAAACCGCCGGCGTGAAATGCGATTTTCGCGAACCCAACGTCATCCGCGTCGCCCCTACCCCATTGTATAATACGTTTCACGAAGTCTGGCGCTTTACGAATATTCTCGGCGAGCATCACTAGCCTCGAGTTAGAAGGCGCGAATATCAGCTAATACGGACTCAGACTCATTGAATGAGCTGGCTTGAAACGCCAGAAGGAGCGCCCCGCGTAGTAGTGGCGGAGTTTTTCGTTCTCAGTCGGCCCCAGGTCCAATGCCCAGATGATTTGCGCGGTATCGATGTTCGCCGGGTTATAAACCCATTCTTCATGCGGACTGGGCAGGCCGGCATAGTTTACAAAGATTACATGTTTGCCCGGGTTCTTTTTCAGTAGCTCGTGTTCAATTTTCTCCTTTTGTGCGATTTGCGCGTTCGCAGCCTGAGTTTGGTCGGTTGTCTCATTCGTCAGGATTGCTTCTGTTTGTGAGACAGCCATCAGCACAAACGCGGCAACCGGCATTGCATTCACCAGAAAATAACCAATAGCACGCCCATGATATTTCCATTGTCTGAGGTAACGCATCGACTGGGCAACAAGTATTAACAGAACCGCGAGAAATGGCGCTGCGTAATGCGGATACCACCACACTTCAATCAACGATGCTGCGCCAATGACCGCCGCCAGGAATAGAGGAAACCGGATCCTCCTGGAACGCCACAGCCCCGGCATGAATATAACAACCGGCAGCAACCAGATCAGGTTGCCGTAGTAGTAACGAAACAGCGTGAGCCAATCCAATGGGCGGTCAATAAAAATGCGCCAGCTCCGCGAGCGCTCGTACGCTTCGCGATTTCTCGATTCCAGATCGAAATGCCGAAAGATTCGAGGAGTCATGGACATCGGCACGATCGAAAAGGGCGGCACAATTTCATATTGTTCGTAATACTCACGATATGGCAGACGCGATGAATGACCGGTGACGCGGTAGTTATCATACGCGAGCCAGGAAGTACCCAGAATGCCGATAATGAAAATCGGCAGCCAGACGCGTGCTGTGCGGTTTGCCACGCCTAGAGCTATGAGTGCCGGAATGACAAGCACCGATCCCTCAAACGGCCGCGCTAGAATTACAATCACCGCTCCAATCCCAAAGACCCAGGCATAACGCCATCGTTTCGCGCGGACGATTCGAACCCATGCGCCGATAACAAGTGCACCACCAAGTCCCGCTACTGCGCCTCCCCAATAGCTGTTCATCCAGTAGCTGAAAAGGCAAAGCTCAAGACCGATGAAAGCACCAAACAACGCCCAGCCAGAGGGGAGCCATCCTTGCAGGGCCCAGCACAGTGCCGCAGCAAGCAGAGCTGCACTCAACAACACACCAAACCACGGATACCCGAAGAGTAGCTGCCCTGCGGCCATCATCAGCGCCGATGCAGGAGGAAACCGAGAGGCGTAAGTTGGCTGTTGAAGGATGTAGATACTTTCAAAGAACGGCCAAAGCGGATGCGTTGAACTGGCCAGACGACCATGCGCGAACGTGTCAGCTTGAAGAAGGTAACTGAACTCATCATAGATAATGGGCTTGGGAATAGGCCAAATGGGAAGAAGCGCTGCACGAACCACAAAAACCAAAACACCTAGCCCGATGCAACTCAAAGTCTTGCGGCGAGCCAGAGTCGAAAGCGCTCGGACAAATCTTTGCCATGAATCGCGCCAGCTGGCCGGGGCAGTTTTCGCGATGACCGCAAAGATTCCAACTAGTACGAAGCAATAGGTGAGCTGCCGGAAGTGCATATGGCGAAAAGAACATTTTTATCATTAACGGTGTCTGGACACGAGCTGCATTCACGGGTAAAGCATGCATCGCACTGCATATGACGGCCGACCGCATTCGCTGTTGCAATGCCGAGACCCGATTGAGGTGCTTAGGGAGCCAAAGAATGTTTAAATCAAGTTTCAGCATTTTGCTCATGTGCGCGCTTCTACCGCTCGCCAATCACGCATCCGCCAAAGACGAGAGATCGATCAGGGACTTGACCAAGGGACTGACGAGACTCGGACCCGACGTGGATCCGAAAGAAGCAGAGCTCATCTCTGTGACGGCACATACGACCGCACGTAAGCTAGCAAAGGATTACCACGTGGTCTTGAACCCAGAGTTTCAAGCTTTCCTGGTCAACGTCGGCGCCCGCAAGCGTGGTTGGTGCGGCCATTGGACGCAGGATATCGGAACGCATTTGAAAGAACTCAAGCCGAAAACGTTGGTGCTCCATTGGGGCGTCGCCTACGACCACACGTCGAGCGAAAACAATTGCCTTGTCATAACAGCACGTAATCAGCCTTTTCAGGACGGTATCATCCTGGATGGCTGGCGGAGGGCTGGCCGATTATTTTGGTGCCCAGTCGTAAAAGATGACGAATACGAAGTCGAACAGCATTACGGCCATTCCGGTATCACTGCCTGGAGAGAGAATATGCCTTGGAGTGCGTGGCTTCAGGATTACGAAACGGTCACGGAAAAGCCAAAAAAAGCGACAACCAAAAAAGTAAATGAAGTGAGCTCGACCCGGAACGAGCGGCCTAGTAACGCACTTTCAAGTGAGGCGATCGTGCCGTAAATGCGCGCAGTGACGGCAATCCGCGGCTTCACCATAGCTGAGGTTTAGGACTTGCCTTTGGACTTTCGCCTGTCCAATCCCTGTTGCGTCGCTCAAAACTCTGTCGCGCCAAAGCAGCGACGAATCGCGACTCGAATCAAGGACTATCCGAATCCAGGGTCGCTTTCCCGAATAGATCCGTGATGGCTCTAAACCCCAATCGTCAAACCGCGGCAGACGATAATGCCAGCTAAGTTTGTTCTCATCGGTAGCGGCCTTGCCGGCGGATTACTCGCCGCCTTCATGGGACGCCGGGGGTATGATGTCGATCTCTACGAACGCAGGGCCGATCCGCGCGAAGGCAACATTGTTGGCGGTCGCTCAATCAATCTGGCGATCTCAACGCGTGGAATTCATGCGCTCGAGGAGATCGGGATCGTTGACGAAGCGTTACGGCAGGCCATCCCGATGCGCGGTCGGATGATTCACAACTCATCCGGGGCGTTGCATTTTGCGCCTTACGATGTCGATCCCAGGAAATGCATCAACTCGATCGGGCGTGCATCTCTTAATGCAGCGGTAATCGAAGCGGCGCAGCGTTACCCGAATGTGCGCGTTGATTTCAATCGCAAATGCACTGACGTCGATCTGGACAAGGCAATCTGCCATTTGGAAACCGAGACTGGTAAATTAACTGTGGGTGGCGATGCGGTAATCGGCGTCGACGGCGCGTTCTCAGCGGTGCGCGCTTCCATGCAGCGAAACGTCGACAATTTCCAATACGAAGAGAGCTATCTCGCGCATGGTTACAAGGAGCTGACCATTCCGCCTGCGCCAGACGGGTCATGGCAAATCGAGAAAAACGCCCTCCACATCTGGCCGCGCAAAAGTTTCATGATGATTGCGCTTCCGAATCCCGACGGCTCCTTCACCTGCACGCTTTTCTGGGAATTCGAAGGCCCGCGCAGTTTTGCCACAACAAAGACAGACGACGATGTTCAGCGTTTCTTCGATAAAGAATTTCCTGACGCCGTGCCCCTCATGCCAACGCTGCTCGAAGACTTCAAGAACAATCCCACTGGATCGCTGGTGACGATTCGTTGCGCGCCGTGGTATTACCATGACAGGGTCTGTCTGCTTGGCGACGCAGCTCACGCGGTCGTTCCATTCTATGGTCAGGGAATGAACGCCGCGTTCGAAGATTGCGTTGTGCTCGACGAATGCCTGGACAAATTCGCCAATGATCGCGAGCAGGCGTTTGCGGAATATTTTTCCCGCCGCAAAGAGAATGCCGACGCGCTCGCGGATTTGGCGATCGGCAACTTTATTGAAATGCGCGATAAAACCGCGTCGAGGACGTTTCGGACCAAGAAAAAAATCGATCACTTTCTCGAGGCCGCGCTACCCGGGGTGTACCTGCCTCTTTACACAATGGTCACGTTCACCCGGATCCCGTACGCGCAAGCGGCGCGGCGGGCCCGGTCGCAAGATCGAATTCTTTACGCCGCTTTGGTCGCCATCGTCTTGCTCGGAATCCTTGCGCTCGCAGTTTTTCTCGGCGGTCTTAACTAGAATGAATTCGAAATCAACTTGCCGCTCTCCCAAAACTCGATGGCTTTAAGCCATCGAGTTTAAAACACTACTCGTTTCGCCTGGGATCGATCAAGCGCGCTTCATGCGAACGCGCTGATGTGCCTCTTGTTCCAACGCTGCGACGACTTTATTAAATCCCTTGATGTCCGTAGCGTTTACACGGTGGACGACAGCGCGCTCCAAGGTGGATAAATGACGCTGGATACGTTGCGCCAGCTTTCGTCCTTTTGGCGTTAATCTCACGATGAAGGTGCGTCGATCTGTTTCACCCACCATGCGCGTGATCAGGCCGCGTTTTGCCAGGCGATCGAGAATGCTGGTCAAGGTCGATCTCTTGTGCGCAAGGCCACGCTGAAGCTCGGCTACCTTGGCTCGCCCGGAATGAGCAAGCAGCCCCAAAATGTGCGCTTCACCCTGCGTCAGTCCGGGCTCCCTCAAGTCATCGAGATAAAGACCGATTCGGTGGGTCGCGCGGTGGACTGGATGAACTAGTCGCAATGGCATCGATTGAAAACGGCTTCAGATCCGGTTGCACCCACGAGATTCGCGCTTCATCACTGAAAAGCCGTTCTGGCGAATAGTAGGTGAATGCAAAATTCTCTTCCAGCAATTGTGGATTTGCTCGTACGATGTCTTCCAAGCGTCCGCCGCGACTGACTGCATACGCCTCAGAGAGAACCTGCACCCAAAATAGTGTCATGGTCTCGTGATATTTCTCCGGTTTGCCGGCGGCGGTGGCAAATCGGCGCAGGGTATGACGCATCTTATTCGCTGCTTGCTGGACTGACGGAGATTCGGCGAGGTACACCCACGCTACGTGCAAATGCGATGCATGAGGAAACTCCTTGAGTTGGCCTCGCTCGACTGCGCGCGCCAATTCCACATCAGTCATGATTAATGCCTTTCCCCAGCGCCTCGTTAATGGCCGTTTCCCAATGGATGCGTTGCTCCTCCGCCCAATTGGCGTTCAATTTTGCAACTTCTTGATTCCCCTCCGGTGCCAATGCGCTACGCCGATACGTTATCGTCGCCTTGCAGTGTTGTTCGCCGTCAGAGACGACACGAATCTTAATCTCGGTAGCGCTGAGCGCTGGTGTCACGACCACGTAATCCAGCCGGCCATTGCCGATGTCGTATGTCGTAACGAGCCAGAGTCGATCCCTGGCGTGACCCCCTGTCGTGGTAAACACGGCGCCCTCACACTCTTCGCCCTGCGCCGGGTGAATGAAACGCGGCGACCAGTCCGGCGCCCACTCGGCTTCGCGTACTGGTCCGAAAAGCGGTGTTACATCGGCGACCCGGCCGTTTAAGCCAAGCGTGAATGATTGGGTTCGCTGTTCAAGCACGACGGGCCGGACTTCTCCCGCCAATACTGCTTGAACCATCGCAAAACTGCACACACATAAAACAAGGTTCATTATCATCATTATTACGATATCGTATTATCCGATATCGTCAATTAGGCATAATCGTAAATGATTCCAGAGTGGAGTGCTTGAGCAGCTGGCTATTAAACGCGGACAAACACAGCTCGAAGCGAGGAAGATACTTGTCCGTTGTTCGAGCAGGATTCTGTCTCTATGCTCGGTCCATGACGCTGGTTAGTTCAATTGAATTGTAAGAAGCCGGCTCGGATTGCTATTCTTCTCTGATGCATCCACAAGCTCGCTCGTTTTCTGGTCTCATTATCAGTTGTTGGCTTTTCGCCCCCCTTCTTTTTGCGGAGGAGAATCCGCTAAACGATCCTGATTTGAAGGACCTGTTAAAGCAGGCGCAGGAAATGCAGAAGGAAGCCAAAGAACTTCAAAAACAGAATCCCACGTCGCAGGACACAAAGAAGAAACTCGCCGACATGCTGTCCCAAGCGAAGGAAGAAGAAGCCCGCCAGGAAGAGCAGGAAAAACTGGAAAAGGAGAAGCTCCAAGTGGCGCTGAAGAAGCAACTCGAAGCGCCGGGACCGGTTGTACTACCCGATTGGACGCCGGCTACTCCAGAGTTTAAAGCTGCCGGGCCGCCCGGGAGAAAAATCGTCGATGAGGAGGTGAAAATTGTTCAGACCGGCACCTCATCGCTTACTCCAGAGAAGATAGCGGACAGCTGGCAAGCGGCCGTCGCCGCGGCAAACAACCTCAATCAAAGCCTTAACAAGATCAGTGTGAACGGAAAGATCACGAGAATTTTGTTTCTGAGCACGCGCACCGATCCAAGAGAGGAAGTGGAACTCGAGGCCAGTCGCGAGCCCGACGCTAAAATTACGCAGGTGGAAATCTCATCGCCGTTACCAAAGCCGGATATCGACACCGAATAAGATGGCACTCCGCGGAACGCAGGAACTTGCAATCCACTCGAGCCAGGATTAACAAACTTACACTATGGCCGATACATACGTTCCAATGATCAGCTCCGGCGTTGCCGGGCCGCTTGGTGTTTTGCACCTGCCACGTCTGTGGCTCAAAGTCTCCCTTGAAGAGCAAGGCAAACTTGCCCCTGGTTATCCGGGCATTGGCAGAGGGTTTGACGCAATGACTTGTGCCGCGCTCGGACTCGAAGAGCAGGCGGTAAAAGGCTATATCAAACAAGATAAGCCGACCTATCCCGAGTTCGAAGCGTGGGTGAAGAAAAACGGCAAGTCAGTAAATCGCGAAGCGATCGAAAAACATAACGCCGCAGTGCGCGGTTACGTTCACGATGACGAGACGCGCAAAGGCGTTCTCGGTGCATCGAAGATCGCTGACAACACCTCGGCTCCGAAAGACGCAGTGAATTTGAATAATCTCGACGATTGGTACGAGTTTCATCAAGTGGTTCTCAAATAGGAGATCACCTCGAACTCAAAAAGTCGCCGGAATCAGCGGGCGGTAGGTGTGCGATTACCGCATTGACGCAAACGCAACCGGCATGGAGCATTCTCAAATGCCATCGATGCAGACCAACGTGCCGCCGGTATCTCGCAAGACGCCGGAGATAGTCGCGTCTGCGGCGAAGAGTTTGGCACAACGCTATTTTGTCTCGCCCGAAATATTTGCTGAAGAACAAAAGAAGATTTTTGCCGGGCAATGGACTCTGGTTGGGCACCAAACCCAGATCGCAAGATCCGGTGATTATTTTATTTCGGAAGCCGCCGGCGAAAACTTGATCGTCGTCCGAGACCAAAGATCGACGATTCGCGCCTTTTACAACGTCTGCCGTCACCGCGGGGCCAGGCTTCGAGAAGATCAATGTGGCCATGCCTCCGCAATTCAGTGTCCTTATCATGCATGGACGTATGCACTCGACGGGCGGCTGCTCGGCGCGCCGCACATGGATAATGTTCCCGGGTTTGATAAGGCCGATTATTCGCTCCATCCGGTGCACCTTGGTTTGTGGGAGGGATTCATTTTCGTAAACCTGGCAGATTCCCCTCCTCCGCTGGAGGAATGGTTCGCACCGCTGGCAGGGAAGTTTTCCCAATGGAACCTGCCGATGTTGCGCTCGGCCAAACGGATCAATTACGACGTGCAGGCAAATTGGAAGCTGCTCTTCGAAAATTACTCGGAATGCTATCACTGCCCGGGAGTGCATCCGGAGCTCTCGAAACTATCTCCGTATGACTCGGCGGAGAACGACCTGACCGAAGGACCGTTCCTTGGAGGGTTCATGCGGATCACGAAAGGCAACAGCCTGACCAATAGCGGCAAATCTTGCGCTTTGTCGGTGGGCTCGTTCGGCGAAGACGACTTTCATCGCGTTTTTTATTATTCCATTTTCCCAAATACGCTGCTCAGCCTGCACCCGGACTATGCGATGGTGCACCAGCTTCGTCCGGTCTCACCGGCACGGACTCTGATATTGTGTGACTGGTTTTTTCATCCAGAGGCGTTCGAGCGAAAAGATTTTAAACCCGAAGACGCTATCGAGTTCTGGGACATGACAAACAAACAGGACTGGCACGTGTGCGAGCTGAGTCAGCAAGGCATCACCTCACGCGCTTACGAGCCAGGCCCGTTCTCGTCACGGGAAAGCATTCCCGCCGAATGGGACCGTTATTATCTTCGCTGTATGGATTAGAAGCGAAGGAAGGATGCTAGGTAAAGACCAGACAGAAGCGCGCTTTGTCATCCAGTATCCAGCGTCTTAGTATCCAGTTACGATATGCCGCCACTGACTTACGCGAGTTACCTTGATCTGGAGAATTTGTTGGCGCTTCAGAAACCGCGCTCAAGTCCGCCTGAGCACGATGAGATGCTCTTCATTATCATTCATCAGACCTACGAGCTGTGGTTCAAGCAGTTGCTGCATGAGTTCGAGAAGATAAAGAGAGATTTTTCCGCGGGTGATCTTTTCGGCGCAATTCACACATTCAAACGTGCTCGCACAATCATGAAGGTCCTCGTCGCGCAGGTAGATATTCTTGAAACGATGACTCCTTCTTCGTTCTCGAGTTTTCGGGATCGCCTCGAGACTGCGTCTGGATTTCAATCCGTACAATTTCGAGAAATTGAATTTGCACTCGGATACAAGCGCGAATCGACCATCAGATATCTGAAGCCGGATTTCCCGGGATACGATCGGCTGCAACAATTGCTCCGGGAACGCAGTGTGGTCGATCATTTTTACGATTTCCTTGCTACGCGCGGCGCACAAATTCCAGCCGACCTAAGGGATCGCGACGTCACAAAACCAAATGAACCCGACGAGCGCGTACAGGAGCAAATTCTGCAGCTCTATAAAACTTCTCCTGAATGCTCGATCCTGTTCGAATTGATGACCGATTTTGACGAAGGCTTGCAGGAGTGGCGTTACCGGCACATCAAGCTTGTTGAGCGAACAATCGGGGCGAAAAAGGGAACCGGAGGATCGCCTGGTGTGCCGTTCTTAAAAGAGTCACTGTTCAGACCGGTGTTTCACGATCTCTGGGCCATCCGACGCGAAATGTAGCGAAAAACACGCGGTTAAACGTTGTGCTCCCTCGCAGTTAGCGAAGTCCAAGAAATTCCCGCGCCGTTCCAGAAAGCAGCTGCGCTTTGTCTTTGGCCGAAAGTCTCGTCGATTCGATTAACTGGCCTGGCTTCGTTTCGCCTAACGGAAATGGATAATCAGAGCCCAGCGCGACGCGTTGCGCGCCGAAGAGCTTTACCAAAAAGGCCAGCGCGTCCGTGTCGTGAACGAGTGAATCGACGTAGAACCGCGCGGGCGTCTTGCCAGAAGCCAGATAGGTGCGCGGATTCGTGCTGTTTTCCGCGGCAACCAGGTCAGGGCGCACGTGAAACGCGCGCTCCACTCGACCAATGGTAAATGGGAATGCTCCACCACCATGGGCGAAAGCGACGCGAAGCTTTGGAAAGCGCTCAAACACGCCGCCAAAAACCATAGAACAAATCGCCAGTGAAGTTTCAGCCGGCATGCCAACAAGCCATGGTAACCAATACTTGGGCATGCGTTCTTTGCCTACCATGTCCCATGGATGGACGAAGACGGCTGCATTGAGTTTTTCGGCGGTGCTCCAGATTGGCTGAAGCGACGCATTGTCGAGATTCAAGGTATCGATTCGTCCGGAATGTGGGTTTGGATCTACGTGCGTGCCGATCTCTGCGCCGCGCAACCCCAGCTCACGGACGCACCGTTCCAGTTCCGCTGCTGCCAGATCCGGATCCTGCATCGGAATTGTCGCCAACCCTGCGAATCGCTTCGGATGCTCACGAACAACCTCGGCAATGTGGTCATTCAATCGCCGCGAAAGATCCAAAGCGTCAGCCGGCTTCGCCCAGTAGCTGAACATCACCGGCACGGTTGAGAGAACCTGCATCGAGACGCCGTCGCGATCGCATTCCTCGATCCGCTGAACAGGGTCCCATACGTTGTCTGTAATTTCGCGGAAGACACGGTCCCCAATCATCATGCGAGCGCAGCAGGGTTTGTAGTGATCAAGCCTCACGAATCCGCCATAACCGTACTTCGCGTCGAGGTCCGGCCACT
>Ga0081455_10008673_pt1 | contig 10530 bp, 13 predicted proteins | sample TabmetS3T2R1_FD_70207 | JGI IMG/M metagenome (GOLD analysis project Ga0081455, IMG submission 70207) | Tabebuia heterophylla rhizosphere microbial communities from the University of Puerto Rico - S3T2R1 | ecosystem: Host-associated > Plants > Roots > Rhizosphere ... | reverse complement strand
CCATCATCAAATACTTCTTTAAATCCAAGGCCTTTATAAATACGCTGAGCGGCAAATTTGCTACGCGTGTCCATAAAGCAATATGAGTTACTCCCATTTTAAAGAGTTCTTTCATAGCATATTCGGTAAGAATTTTGCCGTATCCTTTGATCATGGTAAGGCAGAGCAGATGTATAATACCAAAACAGAATAACCTCAGACTGCGCATACTAATAATGTGGTACCCTTTCTTATGTTAAACAGAGAATATGAAAATAGTGATGTTGCATTGGGCATTAAAGAATTATCTGATATTGCGCTATTGATTTTAAAGAATATGGGTTTGCCAGTGCCTGATGAGATGACTTTTTAAATTAAATTATGTTTTTTTTAGTTTTTTCTTGTTTTTGTTTAAGCCATAACAACATTCTCCAATTGCTTTCAATTTTACTTAACAGATTGTAGTCATATGCGGTAAATTCTGACGTATAACAATTCACATTAAGCTGTAACATGCATGTTGCGATACTTGGATTACCCAAAGAAGGTAAAAAAATGGATAATTTTTGGCAAATGTTTTCAAAAATTTTAAATTGTAGGCTATTTATAATAGCGTGTGATTTATCTTCTAAAACGCAAGAGAATACAACTGAATATAATGAATTATAATTCACTATATCTTCAACCATGCGAATGCATAAAGCTCCTTGGCTATACATATCTAACGAGGATAAAAGATTTAAATTTATGGTAATTTTACCAGGAATTACATTTTCTAATAATAGTTTATAAGCATAAGAATTTTTATCATTAGAGCATCCTGGATATGCCTTAACTATATTAGATGGAATGATTGGTTCTGATTTGTATAGTAAATTTTCTTGATTGTTTTTTGTTGCTTTAATATTGACGCGTAATGGATTTACGTTATAGCTCGTTAATTTTTCGGTAATAAGTAAAAGTTGATCTTTTGGAATTGTTGAATCGTGTTGTACATTAGATAAGGGAAGATGTTTGCTGTCTTTGTAAAATTCTTCTATGTCTTTTATTGTTTCTATACATGATTCCCATGACGTATCATCTATTTGGTGATGCTGTTTGATTGCATTAAAAGCTTCTTCTTTTTGTGCAACTAAATTATTTTTATAGGAAATAAGTTTTTTTAAAATAGTGGTAGTTTCTTGTTCAAGATTTTCAGAAAAAGGTTTGAGTTTGTAGGTTGTTAATTTTTCATTGTGTTTTTTAAGTATCTGTTTGCAATCGTATTGATATTTTTCTATTGGGTATTTTTCCATAGATATACTGGGGAATGAAAAAAATAATAATAATGCAGTTGACACTAATGGTATTTTATTGTTCATGACTTTTCCTTAAATATAAGAAAGATGCAAAACTATTGGTGAGTTTATTGAGTTTGTATTAAAATATCTATAGTTTTTATTGACTCAAGGTAAACTTGGTATAAAAAAATGATATTAATATTGTTAGTGTGAGTTCGATCTAAACTGTTAGTGATTATAATGATTAGATTATTATAATTAAATTTGTTTAATTCTGTTTGCGGTGCCTTAATATTGAATTAAATTTTACTTGGCCAATATTGGAGAAACATGTAGCCACCATCATCAAATACTTCTTTAAATCCAAGGCCTTTATAAATACGCTGAGCAGGCAAATTTTCTACACGTGTCCATAAAGCAATATGTGTTACTCCCATTTTAAAGAGTTCCTTCATAGCATATTCGGTAAGAATTTTGCCGTATCCTTTTCCCCGAAAATCTTGATCAACCGCAACAAAAAGTATGCGTCCTTCTTGTGGTGAATTTCCTAGATGATAGGTAGTAAAACCAGCAAGTTTATCGTTTTCATAAAGTACCTTGATATGCATTGTGCCAAAATGAAGTGGATTGGTATCATAGGTACGATTTTTGATCATAAAAGCAGGAGAAGATTGAGGATTTGCAAGAAGCCAGTATTTATTTTTTTCAAAAATATTCAGGATTGCTTGTGTATCTCGTGCAGAATCAAAATCATAGATAGGGCCTTGGTTTTTGGTCGTATAATAAATATACGTTCCAATGCCAGATATGCTAAGTGTGAGGGTGATTAAAAAAACTATTTTTTTTATGCGTTGAGTAAACATATATTTTCCTTATAAATAATTTTATATAACAACAATCCTTGTGCAGGAGCATTGGGTAATGTATGCCGTGGATTACGGGCAGCCATTATTTTTTGCAACAATTCTAACGTGTGATTATTTTTTGATGCAACCGATAAACATGCTCCAACAATACGCCTGATCATGTGGCGTAAAAATTTTTGTCCTTTAATAGTAATGCGGTACATTTTATAACGTGAAAAATATTCAAGTTTAATAGTATCAATGGTGCGAATTGTATTGCTACGTGTATCTTCACTGCTTTTAAATGCGCAAAAATCATGCATTCCAACAAAAAATTGTAATGCGTTTTTAAGAATATCAAAATCTATTTTGTAAGGATAAAAATAACCATAGCGTTGTATAAAGGGTGAAGGTCGTTCGATAAAAAAATGGTAATAATAGATTTTTTGTTGAACATTACAAAATGGGTTAAATGAATCATCAACTACTTCTAAAGAACGAATCATAATATCAGCAGGTAAGGCATTATTCCATGCCCATATAATTTTATCTGGTGCAATATTCAGATCAGTTTTTATACGCGCAACTTGTCCCAGCGCATGCACTCCTGCATCGGTGCGTGATGCACCAAGTACTTTGATTTCAGTTTTAAAAACAGTTTTAAATGCATTGTTTAATGCAGCGGCAATAGAAGGTTTGTGGTGTTGATTTTGCCATCCACAATAGTTTGAACCGTCATACGCAATAATTAATTTATATGTCTTCATATTTTTAGAATACCATAAAAATAAATATTATCATTAAAAAACCCTGGAGGAACCAGGGTTTTTTAAATTCAATATATGAAGTTTAATATTAAAGTTATCTTAAAGATCTCATTATTTCAGATGTCATCGCAGCGCCAATTACTACAGAGCCAGTTATTATAGCTGGAATTGTAATTATACCAGTAAGTGCAGCAGTAAATTTTGCAGTATTTTTGAATCCTGCTGACATGCATGTAAGACATTTTTTGAATGTAGTTGGTTTTAGATTTTTTAAGAATTCTATTTTTTGTTCAAATGTTAAATGATGAGAATTTATAACCAATATTACTAATTCACTTAAAGTATTTTTCTTAATTTCACTTATTAACCAGTCAGCGAGAACTATATTGTTTTGAACTGCTTCAGCATTTTGCTTATCTACTGCTCCATATTTAAGAATAGCTGCAAAATTAAAAACTTGTTGACGGTCATAATTTTGTTGATGATAATAATAATCTGCGCTAATGAAACCAAAATTCGCCCCCAAAATGGTCATAAGAAATAATTGTTTAAAAATAGTCATAGAAATCCCCTAATATTTAAAAAAACATGTGTTTTTATCATCTTATAATAAGTTTAATATATAAATTTCAAATTGTAAAGCGATGCGAAAAATAGCGATTGGATGAATGTTTTATAATAAAATAAGGCAATCTTTATAAATTGCCTTAAAAATATTCAAAAACTAGGTTTAATTAAAATGCAGGGCCTGAGTATGGTAATAATGCCATAACGCGAGACTTTCTAATTTCTTGAGAAATAACACGTTGATGACGTGCGCATGCTCCTGAAATGCGAGAAGGTAATATTTTACCGCGTTCTGTTAGAAAACCTTTAAGGAAGGTCGCATTTTTATAATTAATTCCATATACTTGTTCTTTATCAGAACAGAAACGGCACATTTTTGGACGGTTATTAGTACCACGGCGTGAACGTTTTTTTACCAGACGTGCACTGATTTTTAATTTAATTTTCTTAGTCATTTTATAATCCTTAAATTATTTATACAGGTAGTTTAATCTTCGTCAATATCATCTTTATCATCGTGGGATGAAAAGAAACCAGACATTTTGTTATCTCGTGAAAAACCTTCAGATTCACGAGCTGGTGCTTCTTCGAGAGAACGAGGTCTTTGATATGTCAGAGGATGTTTTGGATTTAAGACAGAAATCATATCACGCATAACAACATTATTAAGTTTTACTTTAAGTAAATTTTTCATATCGTTAACAACCGTTGTGCCTTGTGGAATTTCAAAACGCATGAGGAAGAAGATACCATAATCATTTTTATTGATATCGTATGCTAATTTATACTTTCCCCAACGTTCAAAAGAAATGGTAGAACCTGTGCCCGCTTTGATTGTTTTATCAAGCGTGGATTCAAGATGCTTTATTTCGTCACCAGTAATTTCTGGTACGGTTAATAATAAAGCTTCATATTGTCGCAACATCGCCATGGATGTATCCTTTATAATTTGGAAGTTATTATATAACTATAAAGCTGCCTACTGAGCGCCTTATTGAGTTGAAACAAATCAAAACCCTTATTAATGATGATAGCAGAAAGCCGGTAAAATACCAGGTTTTTCTGCTATCATTATATTTTTTTTGTAATTTATACAAAATTTTTATGCAAACTTTTGGCTGCGTTGGATAATGCGACCAATTATTCTGAAATGATCTTTACCACGTACTAATGCTATAGGAGGTTGTTTATGGTTGACTGATTCAAGAACAATAAAGTCTTCTGTGTAAGTAACTTGCATCACCGCTTTAACTGGAGTATCGTTGCCAAATTCAACAGCAGCGATATCGCCTGAACGTGTCCACACTTCTGGAGAAACTATTAAGTAATCACCTTTTACAAATGTTGGTGGCATTGCATTATTTTCAACACAAAGAGCAAACATTGCGTTATCAGCTGAATTAAATACAGGAACAAAAATATCTTTGTAGCCAGTTGTTACTTGCATTAATTGGTTGTTATAAGGAGATGGATTTGATGGAATTTCTCCAACCACCGGAACAACTTTAACTTGTAATTCAAGATCAGATTGTTCAGGCATGCTAATATTTTTATCAATGTCATCAGTGCGTTGACGATGTTCAGCGAATAAATCAATTGGGCTGATTTCAAATGCTTGAGATAATTTTCTTAATGAATCTTCATTCCAGCGACGTGTACCGTTTTTAATGTGGGTTAAATAACTTTCAGACATACCAGTTTTTTCTGCTAAAATTTTGGTTGTCCAGCCTTTTTCTCTTAAAAGTTCTTTTACTCGTAATTGAGTTGATACTGAAATCACTTTGATATCTCCTTAGAATGTGGTTACACTTATAGTATTATCGAAACTACTGTATTATTTCTAATTGTACTCATTGTGACAACTTTGTCAAATGGAAATGAAAATTTATGGTCAAAATCAGACAAACAGGCAATATAAAGAAAAACTCGTTTGAGATGGCCGCATGGCAGGAACACGCTGTAGTTGTAGGTATTGATGAGGTTGGCAGGGGTTGTTTTGCTGGTCCATTAGTGGCTGCCGCTGTTATTTTGCCGATAAATAAGGCTCATCGTAGCCTTAAAGATTCCAAAATAATGACGGCAGAAGAACGGGAAGCGGCTTTTCATTGGATTAATCAGCATTGTATGTATGGAATTGGTATTGTTCACCATCGTATTATTGATAAGCATAATATTTATCATGCAACGCTCATTGCAATGAAAAAAGCATTAATGCATCTTTTACACATATCATCTCAGCGGCCGTCAGTTATTTTGACTGATGCGATGCCGCTTGATCTGTTTGATACGCATTTTCATGAAATTCCTGTTTATTATTTTCCTAAAGGAGAATCTAAATCAAGTTCTATCGCCGCTGCATCTATTGTTGCCAAAGTCACCAGAGATGCCATGATGGATATGTATGATACTATCATTCCTGGTTATACGTTAATAACAAATAAGGGGTATGGTACCGCAGTGCATAAAGGTGCCATAAAGACACATCAGCATTCAATAATTCATCGAAAAAGTTTTTTGACAAAATTTGCATATAATGAAAATGAGAGTGAAGTGCAATTGGAGATAGGTAATGACGCAACAAGGGAAATATTTTGCGGAAGTGATTGAAAGTTCATTGACAAGCTGGCTTGCACAAAGTTGGTCATGGGATATGTTTCCTGAATTTGGATCATTTGTAGCAGTAGAAGGTAAAAAGCGTACCATTTTTGGTATTGTGCATCAGGTGCAGACTGGTTCAATGGATCCCGTCAGATATCCATTTCCTTATCAAAAGACAGAAGAAGAATTGCTTAAAGAGCAGCCGCAAATATTTGAATTTTTAAAAACAACCTTTTCATGCATTACTATTGGATATCAAGAAAAAAAGTCTATATCTTATTTGATTGCACCGGAACCTCCTAAGATTCATGCTTTTATTATGCGTCCTGATACAGAGATAAGTAAGATTTTTTTTGCAAGCACACGATATATGCATCTTTTATTTACTCATTCTGCACAAATTTTTAATATGGATGAGTTGATGCTTGCATTGCTAAAGCAGCATATGGAGCTTAATATTCTTACTCAGAATAAAATTACTGCATTTATGCAGACCTATTCATTATTAACGGGAAATGATTATCGGCGCATTAAATTATTTTTGCAGCGGGCTGAACATATGTTGGGCAATAATCAAGATTTAAGATAAAAAAAGGTTAAGTTTGCGTTTTATTATTATTTTGTTTGTATGTATAATTAAATATGAGAAAATATAAAACATATTATTTAATATTAGGGAATATATGAAAAAGTTTAATCAGATTTTGTTTTTGTTAGGTTTTGTTGTTATTGCTGATCTTTCTGGAATGGAGCAAATGGTACCAGCTAGGCAAGGTAAATGGTTTATTGAGCTTGATGATAAAGATGTTCAATATCATATCGGTGGTAATATTCGTTATTATAAAGAATATCATGCAAGTAATAGTAATAATAAAGTATTATTTCCTGTTAAATCGACTGATCCTCTGCCAATAGAATATTTTGGAGAAAAAAGATTTTTTATGTTATCGGCTGACAAAGGAAGCCTAGCTATTAGAGGAGGTTTTGGTGGTATAGGTGAACCTTATATGATTCTTGATCCTGCAATTAAGCAATTGGCGGTTGTGCGTGGTGTTTCTCAGAGTAATAATTGTGGTGTAAATGTATATATGGGTCTTGATACTGATAATGTTAAAAGGTGTGGACATGAGAATCGTGATAGGCTTTATACCGCTCGCATTTTGATATTGCAGGCAAAAGAAAAAAATTGCTCCTCTGATAGTGGAAATTCTTGGTATCATAACCACAGTATGCCGAATGAAATAAGATGTTTTAATAATCTAGATATATGCTTGGAAGTTAAAAAACATTTATCTCCTAGTGACTTTGGTTGGAGAAATCCTGTGATGCAAGCAAAAGTTAAAGAGCTTTTTGGTAAACGTGCTCAGAATTTTAATTTTGAAAATCAAAGTTTTTATTCCAATGAAGTTTATTGGACAGAGAAGGAAAATAAACTCAAAGGTATTACGTATCATTCAGATCGTAAGTAAAAATGAACTAAAGTAAAGTGTAAAAAAGCAGTAAGTTTATTGTTGTTTTTTTTATGTTTAAAAAGTTGTTTATGTATCGCTAAAAATTCAAGTTTTTGTTATAATTTATTTGTCTATTTCTTGATATAGCAATAATCATTATATTCTTTTTATAATTCTTGCGCTCGTCCTGACCCTTCGTCAGGCTCAGGAGTAAACACCGCCTGCCCGCAGAAGCCTTGGCGAAGGCGGGTTGAAGGATTTTCTTCGAGCGCTCGAGGAGATCCTTCGACCAGCCTTCGCCAAGGCTTCGGCAGGCGGAAGTCCGCCATAGCTTCAGCGACGGCGGGCAAGCTCAGGATGAGCGCGAAGAGAAAATGACATTTGCTATATATTATTTATAAGGGTAAAAACTCATATGTTTAGTTTTATTAAAAATAAGCTTAAAAAAATATTTAGTAGTGTTACATCAAAATTAGGTTCGTTTTTTAATAGAACGGTAATAGATGAGGCGGCACTTAAAGAATTAGAAATAGTATTAATTTCGAGCGATGTTGGCGTAGCAACAACGCGTTCAATTGTTGCTGCATTAAAAAATAAAATAACTTCTGGTGTTATAGATGGTGCAAGACTGAAATCATTGATGCATGATATTCTTTTAAATATTTTGATTAAAAATGATATTCCTGATTACCAAAAACATAAAGTATTTTTGTTTGTAGGGATCAATGGCAGCGGTAAAACTACCAGTATCGGCAAGCTTGCTCAAATGTATATTCAACAAGGAAAAAAAGTTTTATTAGTTGCGGCAGATACGTTCCGCGCAGCGGCACCTGAACAACTTAATGAGTGGGCAACAAAAACAGGCGCTGATATTTTATGTGGCAAAGAAGGTCAAGATCCTGCTTCTTTGGTGTTTCAAGGATGTGAAAAATTTAAAAAAGAACAGTATGATATTTTAATCATTGATACTGCAGGACGCTTACAAACAAAAATTAATTTAATGCATGAGCTTGCAAAAATAAAACGATCTGTTCAAAAACAACTTTCTGATGAATATGTGGTAACGTTGCTGACTATTGATGCTATGCTTGGACAAAATTCATTGGAACAAGCAAGACTTTTTAAAGATAGCACTGATGTTACTGGTATTATTTTAACTAAAATGGATGGCACGGGAAAAGGCGGTATTGTATTTGCAATAGCACAAGAATTAGCAATTCCTGTAGTATTTCTTACCTTTGGGGAACAATTTGATCAGATTAAAAGTTTTAATGCACAAGAATATGTTACTGAGTTATTAGGATAGTAGGTTATTTTTGTTATCAAATAGCTATAATGTGTTACAGCATTAATAATGCATGAAAAAATTTTTTTTGGGAGAATGTTATGATCCGTAAATATTTATTTTTTCTATTGACAGCATTATGGTTTATGACTGGTAGCGCTACTTTTAAAGGCTTTACGTTTGAAGATTTTTCTAAACAATTTAAAAATTTTTCCAAAGAAGAAAAGCAAAAGTTCATTATGGGTAGTGCTATAAAGGGTGGTGTATTATTTACTGCTCGATATCGTCGGCAGCATCCTTATATAATAGATGTTGCTACGACAGCATTGAATAATGGTGCTGGTCTAGGCATTTATTTGGTAAGTGGGGCAGCTTATTATAAGTTTAAGAATGAATTTACTGAGAAATTATTGGATAGTTCTTTGAATGGGACTGTATATAATAATCACTATAATGACTTTTTTTTGAATTTAAAAAAAGATAATAATATTTCATCTGTTTCTTTACGTCAAATGTGTTATGTTCCCATGGATATGGCTGTTAGTGCAGGGCTCGATAAAGTAGTTGCGTTAGAAGCAGTAAAAATAGTTACTAATAATATATCTGCGAAAAACAAGAGATTTTTTAAGAAGCATTTGACTATTGCTACTTCTGCTGTTGCTTTAGACACACTTGAACGATTAACGAGGAAAGATTATTCGTCTACTTATAATAAGCCAATGGAAGCACTTCTGCTTAATCATATTTTAACTGAAGGAGTAATAGAATTCTTAGATCTAGATTTTACATCAAGAGCTATGATAGGAATGGGAATACGTATGTATGTTACCCCTTATATTATGCAAACACTAAAAGGAATGTTTGGTTAGTGAGACGCAATAAAATTTTAATTAATAAGTTTGTTGATTGACATTGTTAGAGAATGTACGTTAGCGTGTAAAAATATAAGAAGTTTTTTTTAAAAAGGAACTATTTATGCGTTATAAATTACATTCAAAAATGTATCTATTTTTTTTGTTATCAGTAGTAAATCATACTCAAACTAATCAGCAAATACTTCAAACGCCTTTAGATCCAATGCTCATTCCCAAATTTGTTGAGCCAGTTCCTTTACTCAATCAATCTCGTGTAAAAGGAAATAAAAAACTTAAAATTTTTATAGAAGAATTTCAGCAACACATTTTACCCGCGTCTTTTTATGCAACATTGCCTGACGAGGTAACATATTTAGATACTTCTACTGGCAAAGAAGTAGTGACAATTAATCCCCAATTAGGAACGTATGTTTGGGGATATGCAATTGAACGTGGTAAGAAAAAATATGGACCGCAATATCCTGGATTTACTATTGTTGCAGAACAAGATGTTGCAACTAAAGTTAAATATATAAATAATCTTTTGCCTTTTAAAGATAAAGATAATCATAAACTTCCCGGACCATTGTTACAAAAATTTATTACCGTTGATCGTTCAGTTGGTTGGGGGCTTATGAATAAGCCGGCAACATTGCCATTTACAGATCCTGCAACAAATTTGCCATTGGGAAATCCCGCATTTTATAAAGGAGCACAACCTGTTGTTACGCATTTGCATGGAGCAGCAGTGCCATCAGCTTTTGATGGAGGTCCTGATAGTTGGTTTACCCCTGATAAAAAAATTACGGGACCTGGATTTGTAACAACCAAATATGTGTACCCCAATCAGCAAAATGCAACAACATTGTGGTATCATGATCACATGATGGGTGGCACGCGGTTA
>Ga0081455_10008672_pt1 | contig 10532 bp, 9 predicted proteins | sample TabmetS3T2R1_FD_70207 | JGI IMG/M metagenome (GOLD analysis project Ga0081455, IMG submission 70207) | Tabebuia heterophylla rhizosphere microbial communities from the University of Puerto Rico - S3T2R1 | ecosystem: Host-associated > Plants > Roots > Rhizosphere ... | reverse complement strand
GGCAGCCGGGCCGTCCGCTCCTCGCCGAAGTCGACCTCGACCCTGTCCCCGTCGGCCAGGCCGAGCCGCTCGGCGTCGTCGGGGTGCAGCTCGGCGAAGGCCTCCGGGGTCTCGCGGTTCAGGTCGTCCGCCCGGGCCAGCATCGAGGCCGCGTCCAGCAGCAGCGGGTAGGTGATGAGGGCCAGCTTCCCGTCGTCGGGCGGCTCGGCCCCGGTGCGCGCGGCGGCGGCGGGCTCCCGGGGGGCCGTGGACAACGGCTCGCCCCCCGCCTCGCCGCCGGCTACCCGCCTCCGGAACCGCTCGGTCTCGGCGAACACCCGGTCCAGGCCGCGCAGGCCCAGGTCGACGCCGAGCCGGATGGCGAGCTGGTCGGCCAGGTCCCAGATCTCCTGGGCGGCCCCGCCGACCGGGACGGCCCGGTGGGTGGCCTGGACCCGGCCCTCCCAGTCGGTGAAGGTGCCCTCGGTCTCGGCGTGCACCATCCCGGGCAGGAGCACGTCGGCCCGGCTGGTGGTGTCGTTGACCTCGTGGTCGACGGCGATCACGAAGGCCCGCTCCAGGGCCTGCTCGGCGCGCTCGCGCGGGCCGTGGTCGCGGACCAGGTCGACCCCGGCCAGCACCAGCACGCCCAGGTCGCCGGCGGCGGCGGCCGCGACCATGGCCGGGCCGTCCAGCCCCGGCGCCTCGGGCGGCTCCGCCCCCCAGGCCTCGGCCAGCTCGACCCGGGCGGCGGCGTCACCGACCGGCCGCCCGCCCGGCAGCAGCCCCGGCCGGGCGCCCACGTCCAGCGCCCCCCGGTCCCCGGCCCGCCGCGGCACCCAGGCGAACCGCCCGCCCAGGGTCGAGGCCAGCCGGCTCGCCGCCGCCAGCCCCCCGGTCGCCCCGCCCCGCCAGCCGGCCAGCACGATGACCTCGCCGTCGCCCTCGGTGAGCATCCGGCCGGTCTCGTCGGTCCCGCGGCCCAGCCGCTCCAGGGCCTCGGCCTGGCCGCCGGGCCGGGTGGCGACCACGGTGGCGAACTCGGCCAGCCGCCCCGGCCGCGACCCGACCGCGACCACGGGCACGCCCCGGCGCCTAGCCGCCTTGCGCAGCCGCAGCCAGAGGATGGGCGACTCCTCGTGGGGGTCGAGGTCGACGACCACGACCGCCCGGGCCGCCTCCAGGTCCCGGTAGGTCGGCATCCCCTCGTCCGGGCCGCGCCCGGCCACCGAGGCGGCGGCGGCCGCCCCGGCCTCGTCCTCCGGCCAGGCGCGGGCGTCGACGTTGTTGGTGCCGAGCGCCACCCGGGCCAGCTTCTGCAGGGCGTAGGCGTCCTGGTCGGTGAGGTGGCCGCCGACCAGCACCCCGACCCCCTGGTCGCGGGCCGCCCGGATGCCGTCGGCGGCCCGGCGCAGCGCCTCCGACCAGGAGGCGGTCCGCAGCTTGCCCTCCTCGGACAGGTGCGGGATCAGCACCCGCTCCGGGGACTGGGCGTAGGCGAAGCCGTAGCGGCCCCGGTCGCAGTTCCAGGCCTCGTTGACGTCGTCGTTGTCGCGGGCCAGCTGGCGGGTGACCAGGCCCCGGCGGGCGTCGATGCGCAGGTTGCAGCCGGCCGCGCAGTGGTTGCAGACCCCGTCGGTCGAGGTCAGGTCGAACGGCCGGGCCTGGAACCGGTAGGCCGGCGAGGTCAGCGCCCCCACCGGGCAGATCTGGACGACGTTGCCGCTGTAGTAGCTCTCGTACGGCTCGTCCTCGTAGATGGCCACCTGCTCCAGGGCGCCACGCTCGAACAGCTCGATGAACGGGTCGCCGGCGATCTCGCTGGAGAAGCGGGTGCAGCGGGCGCAGAGCACGCACCGCTCCCGGTCCAGCAGCACCGTCTCGGAGATCTTGATCGGCTTCTCGTAGCGGCGCTTGGTCTCGATGAACCGGGTCTCCCCGGGGCCGTGGGCCAGGGTCTGGTCCTGGAGCGGGCACTCGCCGCCCTTGTCGCACATGGGGCAGTCGAGCGGGTGGTTGATCAGCAGCAGCTCGAGGTTGCCCTCCTGCCCGGCCCGGGCGATCTCGGAGGTGACCTGGGTCTTGACCTCCATGCCGTCGGTCACCGTGGTCGTGCAGGCGGTCAGCGGCTTGCGCTGCCCGGCCACCTCGACCAGGCACTGCCGGCAGGCCCCGAGGGGGGCCAGCAGCCGGTGGTCGCAGAACCGCGGCACGATCGTGCCCAGCTGCTCGGCGGCGCGGATCACCAGCGTGCCCGGGGCGACCTCGAGCTCGGTGCCGTCGATGGTGACCTTCACGGTGATCGGCTTGTCGGGCATGGGGCTCCTAGTGCGCGCCGACGGCGACGCGCGCCCCCGGGAAGGGGCAGCCGCCGCCGCTGACGTGCTCGTCGAACTCGTCGCGGAAGAACTTCAGGGCCGAGACGATGGGGCTGGTCGCCCCGTCGCCGAGGGCGCAGAAGGAGCGCCCGAAGATCGAGTCGCAGATGTCCTTGAGGGTGTCCATGTCCTCGGTGCGGCCCTGGCCGGACTCGAGCCGGCCCAGGATCTTGCGCATCCAGTCGGTGCCCTCCCGGCACGGGGTGCACTTGCCGCAGGACTCGTGGGCGTAGAACTCGGTGAAGTTCAGGCAGGCCCGGACGATGCACACGTCCTCGGAGAACACCATCACCGCGGCCGTGCCGAGCAGGCTGCCGGCGCCGGCGATGCCCTCGAAGTCCATGGGGGTGTCGAGGTGGTCGGCGGTCAGCATCGGGGTCGAGGACCCGCCGGGGGTCCAGGCCTTGAGGGCCTTGCCGTCGCGCATGCCGCCGGCCGCGCCCATGATCACCTCGCGGGCGGGCACGCCCAGGGGGAACTCGTAGTTGCCGGGGCTGATCACGTCGCCGGAGACGCTGAACAGCTTGGGGCCGGGCGACTTGTCGGTGCCCATGGAGCGGAACCAGTCGACGCCCTTGCGGACGATCCAGGGCACGGTGGCGATCGTCTCCACGTTGTTGACCGTGGTCGGGGCCCGGTAGAGGCCCTCGACGGCCGGGAAGGGCGGGCGCAGCTTGGGCTGGCCGCGCTGGCCCTCCAGCGAGGACAGCAGGGCCGTCTCCTCGCCGCAGATGTAGGCCCCGGCGCCCCGGTGCAGGATCACGTCCAGGTCGAACCCGGAGCCCTTGATGTCCCGGCCGAGCAGCCCCTCGTCGTAGGCGGCGTCGATCGCCCCCTGGAGCCGGCGGCCCGGCCAGCCGCACTCGCCCCGCAGGTAGATGAAGGCGTTGCGGCAGCCGATGGCGTAGGAGGAGACGATCACGCCCTCGACCAGGGCGTGCGGGTCGCGCTCGAGCAGCTCCATGTCCTTGAAGGTGCCGGGCTCGCTCTCGTCGGCGTTGACCACCAGGTAGGTCGGCTTGCCCGTCCCCTTGGCCAGGAACCCCCACTTCATGCCCGTGGGGAACCCGGCCCCGCCCCGCCCCCGCAGCCCCGAGTCCTTGACCAGCTGCACCAGGTCCTCGGGCGACCTCTCGAACGCGGCGTCCAGGCTGGCGTACCCGTCCAGCTCGGTGAACCGGTCGATGTCGTACGCCTGCCGGTCCCCCCACCGGGAGGTCAGCACCTTGACCTGGTCGGTCACCGCCCCTCACCCGCCTGCGGCCGCGGCTCCCGCTCGGGGGCCGGGCCCTCGTCGCCGGGGGCCTGGTGGGCGGCCTCGGGGGCCTCCGGCTCGGGGTCGGTGGGGGCCTCGGGGGCGGCCGCGCCGGCGCCCTCGGCGGGCTGGGGCTCGCCGGCCTCGCGCTGCTCGGTCGGCTCGGGCGGGGACGGCTCGCGGCCGATGCGCTGTCCCGCCGGCTCGGCCCCGGACGCGGGCGCGCCCAGGCTGGCCGGGGGGTCGCCCAGGCCGGCCAGGCGCCAGTGGAGGCGGGCGGTGGACGGCTCGGTGACCGACCCGTCGGCCGCGAACGTCGGCGGCGGGACCTCGTCGCGGAGCAGGGCCTCGAGCAGCTCCATGACCTCCTCGGTGGTCAGCCGCTCGTAGTTCTCCGTGTTGACCTGGACCACCGGGGCGCCGTCGCAGGCGGCCAGGCACTCCACCTCCTCGACCGTGACCATGCCGCTCTCGTCGGTGCCGCCCAGGGGGACGTCCAGCCGCTCGGCCATGGCGGCCGAGATCTCCCGCGACCCGCGCAGCTGACAGGGCAGGGTCTTGCACACCGAGACCAGGTACTTGCCCACCGGGCGGCGCCGGAACATGGTGTAGAAGGTGGCCACCGCCCCCACCTCGGCCTTGGTCACCCCCAGCAGCTGGGCCACCTGGGCCACGCCGGCCGGCGACACGTAGCCGTCCTCCGCCTGCAGCAGGAACAGGATCGGCAGCAGGGCCGAGCGCCGCTGGGGATAGCGGGCGATCAGCTCCTCGGCCCGGGTCAGGGTCTGGTCGGACAGGGGCACGGCGGTGGAGGGCTCCTTCTCCTGCTAGCGGTCGACGCCGCCCAGGACCGGGTCGATGGAGGACATGGCGGCGATGATGTCGGCGACCAGCAGCCCGATCGACATGGGGGTGCCGGTCTGGAGGTTCACGAACGACGGGTCGCGGACGTGGACCCGGTAGGGCAGGTTGCCGCCGTCGGAGACGACGTGGTAGCCGAGCTCGCCCCTGGGCGACTCGACGGGCACGTAGACCTCGCCCCGCGGCACCTTGATGCCCTCGGTGACCTGCTTGAAGTGGTGGATGAGGGCCTCCATGGACTCGCCCATGATGTGCTGGACGTGGGCCGGGGAGTTGCCCAGCCCGTCGGGGCCGAGGGCGAGCTTGGCCGGCCAGCCGATCTTGGGGTCGGTCGACATCACCGGCCCGCCGGGCAGGCTGTCCAGGACCTGCTCGACGATCCGCAGGCTCTCGCGCATCTCGGCCAGCCGGACCTGGTAGCGGGCGTACACGTCGGAGCCGGTGGCGGTGGGCACGTCGAACTCGTACTGCTCGTAGCCGCAGTAGGGCTCGGCCTTGCGCAGGTCGTGGTCGAGGCCGGCGGCCCGCAGCATCGGGCCGGTGGTCCCCAGGTCGATCAGCTCGTCCAGGGAGAGGTGGCCGATGCCCTTGGTCCGCTCCAGCCAGATCGGGTTGTTGGTGAGCAGGGTCTCGTACTCGTCGGCCTTGGAGCCCATGTCCCGGACGAAGGCGCGGATCTTGTCCTCGGTGCCCTCGGGCAGGTCCTGGGAGACGCCGGCCGGCCGCACCCAGGCGTGGTTCATGCGCAGCCCGGTGACGTCCTCGAGGATGTCGAGGATCTCCTCCCGCTCCCGGAAGCCGTAGAGCATGATCGACAGGGCGCCCAGCTCCAGCCCGGTGGTGGCCAGCCAGACCAGGTGGGAGGAGATCCGGTTGAGCTCCATCATCAGCACCCGCAGGGCCTGGGCCCGCGGCGGCGCCTCGATCCCGAGCAGCTTCTCCACCGCCAGGCAGTAGGCGGTCTCGTTGAAGATGGGGGCCAGGTAGTCCATGCGGGTCACGAAGGTGACCCCCTGGACCCAGGTGCGGAACTCGATCGACTTCTCGATGCCGGTGTGCAGGTAGCCGACCACCGGCTGGAGGTTGATGACCTCCTCGCCCTTGAGCTCCACGACCAGCCGCAGCACCCCGTGGGTGGACGGGTGCTGGGGCCCCATGTTGATGATCATCATGTCGTCATCGCCCTCGGCCGCGGCCCGGGCCGTGACCTCGGCCCAGTCGCCGCCGCCCATGGCCACCACCTGGTGGACGCGCCGCTCGTTCACGGACACGCGCTCGGCGGCCTGGGCCGGGGGCAGGTCGTGGGCCTCGCCGGGAGGCACGACCGGCACGTCGATCTCGCTCATGTGCTGGTCCAGCCTCCCTTGTACCGCCTGGTGTCCGGCGGGGGGACGTGGGCGCCGATGTACTCGACGTCGACCCCGCCCAGCGGGTAGTCCTTGCGCTGCGGGTAGCCCTTCCAGTCCTCGGGCATGTGGATGCGGACCAGGTTGGGGTGCCCGTCGAAGCGGATGCCGAAGAAGTCGTAGGCCTCCCGCTCCGGGAAGTTGGCCCCCGGCCAGACCCCGGTCACCGACGGGATGTGGGGGTCCTCGACGGTGACCCGGACCTTGAGCCGGAGCCGGATGTTGTGGTCGAAGGAGTAGAGGTTGTAGTCGGCGCAGAGCCGCTCGGGCCGGTCGTCGTAGTTCAGGTAGTCGATGCCGGTGATGCTGGCCAGCAGCCGGAAGCGGGCCGCCTCGTGGTCGCGCAGCCAGGTGCAGACCTCGACCAGGCGCTCGCGCTCCAGCTCGACCACGACCTCGCCCCGGTGCCCGCCGATCTCCTTGATGGCGTCCTCGAAGCGCTCGCGCAGCCCGGTCAGCACCGGCTGGAGGGCGTCGGGCGGCTGGAAGCCGTTCTCGGTGGTCTCGGTGGTGGTCGACTCGGTCACGTTCCCGCCTCTTCCAGGACCAGCTTGGAGCGGGGCTCGCCCTTCACGATCTTCTCGTGCAGCCGCAGGATGCCGTCCATCAGCATCTCCGGCCGGGGCGGGCAGCCGGGCACGTACATGTCCACCGGCACGATCTGGTCGACGCCCTGGACGACGGCGTAGTTGTTGAACATCCCGCCCGAGGTGGCGCACACGCCCATGGAGATGACCCACTTGGGCTCGGGCATCTGGTCGTAGATGGTCCGCAGCACCGGGGCCATCTTCTGCGACACCCGCCCGGACACGATCATCAGGTCGGCCTGGCGGGGCGAGGCCCGGAACACCTCCATGCCGAACCGGGCCAGGTCGTAGCGGCCGGCCCCGGTGGCCATCATCTCGATGGCGCAGCAGGCCAGCCCGAAGGTGGCCGGCCACAGCGAGCCCTTGCGGGCCCAGTTGGCCAGCTTCTCCACGGTCGTGACGAGGATGCCGCCTGGCAGCTTCTCCAGCCCGCTCCCGGTCTGCATGGTCAGTCCCACTCCAATCCGCCGCGCTTCCAGTCGTAGATGTAGGCGATCAGGATCAGCCCGACGAAGATGCCCATCTGGACCAGTCCGAAGACGCCGAGCTGGCGGAACACGACCGCCCACGGGTAGAGGAAGATCACCTCGACGTCGAAGACCACGAACAGCATCGCGGTCAGGTAGAACTTGACCGGGTAGCGCTCCCCTCGGGGCAGCCGCCCCGGCTCGACGCCGGACTCGTAGGCCGAGTACTTGGCCCGGGTCGGCCGGTGCGGGGCCAGGAACGCCGACACCACGATCGACACGACCGCGAACGCGGTGGCCAGCACGAGCATGGCCAGGATGGGAGCGAAGGCACCGAGGTTCACGGACAGCCTCCAACAGACCTCAAGCGTGGGGCCGACGGCGGCAGGGTCAGCCTATGGCCGCCTCGGGAGGGCACGCAAACTTGGGCGGGCACGACCCTCACCTCGAAGGAGCCAGTCGGACCATGGCCCGCACGATCCGGTCGGCGGCGTCGCCCCGGGCCGGCTCGTACAGGTTCGCCATCACCTTCAGCACCAGCTTCATCAGGGTCGGGCGGGGCAGCCCGTAGCGGGCGCAGGCCTTCATCACCCTGGGGTGGCCGATGGCCCGGACGAACGCCCGGCCGAGGGTGAAGTAGGAGCCGAACCCGCGCTCGAGCGCGGTCCGGTAGGCGGCCAGCCGGGTCCGGTCGCCGGACTCCAGCACCTCCAGGCCGACGCCGGCGGCCAGCCGCCCCGACTCCATGGCGTAGTCGATGCCCTCGCCGTTGAACGGGTTGACCAGCCCGGCCGCGTCCCCCACGAACAGCACGCCCCGGTACAGCGGCGGGTGGCGGCTGGCCCCCATGGGCAGCGGCGCCGAGCGGGGCCTGGCCACCGCGTCCTCGAGGGTGAAGCCCCACTCGGGCCCGACCGTGGGCAGCCACCCCTTGAGCAGGTCCCGGTAGTTGGTGTTGCGGAAGCCCTCGGAGGTGTTGAGCAGCCCGCAGCCCACGTTGACGGTCCCGTCGGCCAGGGGGAACACCCAGCCGTAGCCGGGCAGCAGGTGGTCGCCCTTCCACAGCTCCAGGTAGGAGTCGATCCAGGGGTCGGTGTCGCGCTCGGACCGGCAGTACTGGCGGATGGCCACCCCGATGGGCCGGTGCTCGTCCCGGGCGAGGCCCAGGGCCTGGGCGAAGCGGCTGGAGGCGCCGTCGGCGGCCACCACCACCTCGGCCCGGACGTCGACCGGGTCCTCGCCCTCGCGGCGGACCACCGCCCCCCGGACCAGGCCGCGCTCGACCAGCGGCTCGACCACGTCGGCGGCCTCCCACAGGTCGGCTCCGGCCTTGGCGGCGGTCCTGGCCAGCAGCTGGTCGAGGTCACCACGGGGCCGGGCGAGCCCGAACGACGGGAAGTCCTCCAGCTCCGGCCAGGGCAGCTCGATCACGTGGCCGCCGCCGTGGACCTTGAGCCCGACGCTGCGCGACCAGCTCTGGTACTCCTCGCGCAGCCCCATCAGGTCGAGTCCCCGGACCGCCCGGGGCGTCAGCCCGTCGCCGCACACCTTGTCGCGCGGGTAGGTCTGCTTCTCGCAGAGCAGCACCCGGGCCCCGCCCTGGGCCAGATGGAACGCGGTCGCCGACCCCCCGGGCCCCCCACCGATGACCAGCGCGTCGTAGGCGTCGCGCACGTTGCCTCCCAGCGGCCACGTCCCCTTGTGAATCGACGCACAAGTACGTCGACTGGAGTGTAGGGCGCGCATCGTGTCACGGCAAACGCGTCGAGGCCAGGATTTCCTTTCAGTCCCGGAGCAGGCCGGGGAGGTCGGCGACGCTGTCGATGACCGCGTCGTACTGAGGCTGCCAGAGCGTGATCGGATAATAAGTGAACGTTCCGTCGGGCTGACGATACGCCGCCGCGGGTACGAGAATGCCGCTGCTTACGGTGCGCAGCACTTCGTTAGCGCCGAGCTCCACTGAAACGAGCGTCGGGTTCCGCTGCATCATCGACGTAACCTGGCTCAGTTTCGGCGCCAGCACCGCTCTGTAGAGACGCTTGCGCTGATCTGGTTCGACGTTCGTCGGCGCCGCGTTGGTGCTGTCGAAAGTGATGCGCAGCGCGGCGTACGTTGTGGCGCCATCGATCGCCACGTTGTTGGTGGGCAGAGTGATGCTGCCAAGCAGAGCGCAGGTTTGATCAGCGGCGACGATGCTGGGATACAGCGCGGCGCTCAATCTCCTCTGGAACTGAAGCGGGGCAATCAGCGGCGAATAACAGCCGGGACCCTGCAGCAGCGGAGACGTGAAGCTCGGCGCGAACGTCTGGTGGGCGAGAAGCACCGGCCACGCGTGCTGCTGCGACGCGTAATAGACGCCATCGGACTGGACTCCCATGCTGACGCTCGTGCCAATCGCGACATAGCGTTGGAACGCCGCCTGACCGGCCGGTCCCGTCGTCCTGTCCTCGTCGCAAGAAGCGAGTACGACGAGAGCGAGAGCACCAGCAGAGAAAAACCAGTTACGCTTCATAACTTCTCCTCAGGAGGTGAACCGGACGGAGGGAGGCCGGAAACAAGCGGCTGATAATATCTGTAATCACCCAAAGGCGCGCCACCCCAGAGTCCGGATCGCATCGCCATGCTCATCGAGCTTCGGAGGTGCCAGTCGCACCGACCCCGGCACGCTCGGCGCCACACCGGTGCGAGCGTCTGCATCCGTACCATCGAGAGCTTCAGTTACTGTCTTCACCAGACCGCAGGGAACGCTCACTGCCTGCAACCGATCGATCCAATGCTGCGCGCCCATCTCCTTCACTCTGTTTGCGAGCGCCGCTACAACGAATTCACGCCTGTCGACACGCCCTGCATTTGTCTGCAGCGAGTCATCATCGGCGAGATCGGGCAGACCAAGCGCACGCGCGCAGGCACGCCATTGTCCATCACTCCCGACAGCAATGACAAACGGCCGGTCAGCCGCAGCGAAGAGTTGATACGGCACCAGATTCGGGTGCGCATTCCCCCAACGCTGCGCATCGAATCCCGATACAAGGACGTTCTGCGCGACGTTGACCAGCGCGGCGCGCGCGCTGTCGGCGAGCGAGATTTGAATGCGCCGCTTTCCCAGTGGCAATGGACCGCTCGCGCGTTCCGCCACCGCAGCCAGAATTGCGATCACCGCATCCTTGCCGGCGACCACATCGGCCAGCGCAACACCGACTTTCATCGGCTCACCCGCTTGCTCGCCGGTGATCGCCATCCATCCGCACTCGGCCTGCACGACGAAATCGTATCCGGGGCGGGTGCTGTCGGCGCCGAAGCCTGAGATGGTGCACCAGATCAATGATGGGTATCGCTCGAGCAGCTCGTCTGAATCCAGGCCGAGGCGCTCGAGGGCCTCCAGCGCGACACCGGGATCGAGCTCAGCCATCAGGAGTCCCGGCGCCAGGTGCTCACGCGCGGGATCGAGCTCAACCCGCTCGTCGGCGAGCGCTTCTACGTCGGCGAGGTGCTGTGCCGCGGGGTCGAGCTGTGCGAGCCCTGCAACCACCTGCAGAAAATGACGCGGCCAGGTGTGCTGCGCGGGATGGTGCACCGCGCCGGCCTGCGGGCGGAGGTGC